>VFQU01001621.1_pt1 | contig 12614 bp, 9 predicted proteins | sample 3512311 | NCBI WGS metagenome assembly VFQU01 (sample SAMN10412377, study PRJNA504923) | tailings metagenome | isolation source: Relicate 3 Philex TSF3 active mining site | place: Philippines: Tuba, Benguet | collected 2017-08-29 | reverse complement strand
GGGGCGGTGGCGGAGATGCGGCTGAAGGCGACGCCGCCAGAGCAAACAGTGCAGTTGCGGGAACGGTACATCTACAATCCGCAGCGGTTGCAGATGACGGAGTTGGATGTGGAGCGGTGCGCGAGTGTGGCTTGTGGGACGCCGGAGGAGTTGCTGCACCTGGAGTATATTTATGGCAGCAACAACAATGGGAATCCGCGGGAACAGGTGATCCGGAGTGCAGGCATGAATGTGCGGCAGCGGTATGATTACGACGGGCTGAACCGGTTGCGGCAGTTCCGGGAGGAGCCGACTGCGGGAGGGCCCGCGGTGTTGACCGAAGACTACTGCTATGACCGGCACGGGAACCGCGCAGTGCTGGCGCGGCCGGGGTTGAGCGCGCAGACGCCGCAGGTGACGACGTGTACGGAAGCGCCGGTGTTGGGGTTGTTTCCGGGGAACCGGATTGCGGGGACGAGCTACGACGCGGGTGGGGAGTTGGGGAGCGACGGATGGAACGGGCTGCGCTTTGACCTGGAGGGGCGGCTGAGGAAGAGTATTCCGGGGAGCGGGGCGGAGACGAGTTATGAGTATGACGGGGAAGGCCGGCGGGTGGTGAAACAGACGGGGCTGAGCCGGACGGTGTTTGTGTATGACGCGGCTGGGCAGTTGGCGGCGGAGTATGGGAGTACGGTGAGTGAGAGCCGGACGGAGTTTGTGCATGGGGACATGCTGGGTTCGACGCGGCTGGTGACGGATGGGCAGAATCCGGGCACCACGCTGAATCCCGGGAGGCGGTTTGATTACTGGCCGTTTGGGGCGGAGTTGACGGCGGGGGATACGGCGTACCGGACGGTGGGGTTTGCGGGGCCGGGTCCGGCGCAGCGGTTTACGGGGAAGGAGAGGGACGGGGAGACGGGGCTGGATTACTTTGGGGCGAGGTATCTGGCGAGTGCGCAGGGGCGGTTTACGAGCCCGGACCCCATCTATGCCAATGCCGTTCGAGTGATTAATCCACAGCGATGGAATCTGTATCCTTATGCGGTCAATAATCCGCTTGCCTTCACTGATCCTGATGGCCGTGATGCAGTGGCAGTCGTGTTTCGAGATGGTGCACAGGGCCTGGGGCATGCAGGCATCATTTCTGTCTTCAAGGATGGACGAGCTCTCTTCTCAGACTATGGCCCAGCGCGCCCTGGTTGGGCACAGGACAAAGGTAAAGCAAGATTGGTCCGACTTCCCTCCGTCAAGTTCGGATCGGATGGAACTCCGACAGCGCAGTCCTATCAGGAGATCGGAGAGAAGCTGGCAGCTGCAACTGGCTATTCAGCGAACAGTATACAATTCGCCTACTTCACAACCTCCGATGGTGAAACTGAAAGTTTGTTGGCGTGGCAACTTGCGACGCTTGATGCCACGGAGCGAGGGACTATTCCCGACTACTGGGTGCTCGGAAGTAGTTGCCGTGATTACTGCCTCACTGGACTATTCAAGGGTGGGGCTACTGGAGACCCAGGGTACTTCTATTTTTCACCGATTCCCAATAAGTTGATATTGCATCTGATGCGCTTTTCGCAGGGTTCATATGACACTGAAACGAAAAAGCGAAAGGCTAAGGGAAGAGCCGACAGCAAAGTATGCTTTGGGGCTCATTCGGAATCAGGGTGTGAAGATAAAAAATGAAACACAATCGTCGAAGTGTATCAATGTACTTTTTATCTTGTGCATTCAATAGCTGCAGTAAAGAAAATCTTAGGCCTCCCGATAACGTGCCAGCATCAGCGACATTCGTTCAAAGTGTAAAAGGTGGTTACTGGCATACTTGCGCAATCAAAGAGGATGGTGACTGTCACTGCACTATTTATCACCTTGATGGAAGGGTAGCGATTAGTGGAGTATTTGTTCCTTATGAAGGGAGTTCACCCACTAAAGATTCTCTGGTTGTTTCAGGCCTGGGTACATCCGATACAGTCAGGCTAGCCAATGGGCAATTACTGATACCAAAGTCGGATTATGAAGCGGCAAAGCGCTTTTGGGACTGGCGGCTCGGGAAAGTAGCGAGGCCTTAGACAGAAAGCAATCTGGATTCGCGAAGCGATATATAGTTGTAATCTGTCCTATTGGGTAGTGAAGGAATTACGTGCAGAGCGTGCAGTACACGGCCTTCGGGGCGGTGGCGGAGATGCGGCTGAAGGCGACGCCGCCAGAGCAAACAGTGCAGTTGCGGGAACGGTACATCTACAATCCGCAGCGGTTGCAGATGACGGAGTTGGATGTGGAGCGGTGCGCGAGTGTGGCTTGTGGGACGCCGGAGGAGTTGCTGCACCTGGAGTATATTTATGGCAGCAACAACAATGGGAATCCGCGGGAACAGGTGATCCGGAGTGCAGGCATGAATGTGCGGCAGCGGTATGATTACGACGGGCTGAACCGGTTGCGGCAGTTCCGGGAGGAGCCGACTGCGGGAGGGCCCGCGGTGTTGACCGAAGACTACTGCTATGACCGGCACGGGAACCGCGCAGTGCTGGCGCGGCCGGGGTTGAGCGCGCAGACGCCGCAGGTGACGACGTGTACGGAAGCGCCGGTGTTGGGGTTGTTTCCGGGGAACCGGATTGCGGGGACGAGCTACGACGCGGGTGGGGAGTTGGGGAGCGACGGATGGAACGGGCTGCGCTTTGACCTGGAGGGGCGGCTGAGGAAGAGTATTCCGGGGAGCGGGGCGGAGACGAGTTATGAGTATGACGGGGAAGGCCGGCGGGTGGTGAAACAGACGGGGCTGAGCCGGACGGTGTTTGTGTATGACGCGGCTGGGCAGTTGGCGGCGGAGTATGGGAGTACGGTGAGTGAGAGCCGGACGGAGTTTGTGCATGGGGACATGCTGGGTTCGACGCGGCTGGTGACGGATGGGCAGAATCCGGGCACCACGCTGAATCCCGGGAGGCGGTTTGATTACTGGCCGTTTGGGGCGGAGTTGACGGCGGGGGATACGGCGTACCGGACGGTGGGGTTTGCGGGGCCGGGTCCGGCGCAGCGGTTTACGGGGAAGGAGAGGGACGGGGAGACGGGGCTGGATTACTTTGGGGCGAGGTATCTGGCGAGTGCGCAGGGGCGGTTTACGGGGGTGGATCCGCTCCATGACTCAGGAAGAGTAGAGGATCCTCAGTCTTGGAATAGATATTCCTACACCCTCAATAACCCAATTCGCTTTATTGATCTTAATGGAATGAAAGAGGTGTCTGCGGAGGAGTGTGCAAGAAATCTGAGCTGCATAAGTATTCAACTAAACGTTGTACTCGATCAAAAAGCAGATCTGTACGATAACAAGGGGCAACTCCGGCCTGAAATACAACAGAGTATAGATGAGCAGATTGCTCAAGCTCGAGATGATTATGGAAGCTTGGGGATACACATCGACGTCTCATTCTCAAAAGGCACAATTGACAGCAAGTCTCGAACCATTTCTTCTGGAGCATTGGAATCAGCTTTAAACGTTGCTTTGACCGATTCCAATTCCGTGGGAAGCATAAATTTTGCAGCTGGTGGCCGAATGAATGGAGGAATGTCGAGCATTGTAATGAATATGCGCAATAGCAATATACACACTGGCACGCTTGCTCATGAGATGGCGCACTTCTTCAACGGCGAAACGAGAAGCTCACTAGCTGGCGCACTTAACATACTAACGGTGGGTACAGCGAACGCCTTCGCTGACGTTCTAAACGATGCTAGACGCATGGATTTACGAGGGGCGGCACCATTCTCCAAAGGATGGGGAGTGTCAAAGCTGGGTCGTCATGAAGATCAATGGAGATCCAATGCCCGCAAGTGGCATGGAAAAAGATGAATAAGCCATTTCGCAAAACGATTCATTCAGTGGCGCGATTACTAAGCTTGCTTCTTCTTGCTCAGTGGTGTTTGCGTTTGCCTTATATTGCTGCAGCTTTTGCTCGCGGCGGCACCAACGCGATTAAGGCTGAGATGATGGACTTTGCAATTCATCTAACAAGAGATATCGGTATAAGCTGGATTAGTGCATTGTTGATCCAGATAGCTCTTATTGCATTGACGACGATAAGCATATTAGTGTGGTGCTTTAATCGAGATCGATCGAGGACGGCATGAGCAAGAGTGCGCCACTTGAAACCTCGCGTTACGTGAGAGCCGTTGAATGTTGTAGAAAGATGTGAATTCGGTTGAGAGACTTTCTGCAATGTGTCCGACCGGCTGGCGCGATTGAAGACGGTGCAGAACCCGGAGGCCGCGCTGATTGAGTACTTCTATGACGAAGCGGCGTCGACGCAGGGTAAGGGCAACCTGACGCGCAAAGTGCAGCAGCGGGGCTTGAGCGGGGCGGTGGTGAGTGGGGAGGTGCGCTATCACTATGACGAGTGGAACCGGCCGGTGAGGCGGGTGTATAGCGGCGTGGTGAACGGGGTGACGACACCGAATGTGACGTACCGCTATGACACGCATGAGTATCCGGTGAGCGGGGTGACGAGCTACCCGAAGGGGCGGCTGACGGGGGTGAAGAGCGGCGGGGTGGAAGTGGCCCTGGACAGCATGGATGCGCAAGGGCGGGTGACGCGGTCCAGCCCCGCCAGATCAGTTTTCGCCTTATCGGTGAGGACCAGCTTCCTCACTCAGGGTCCTTGTAGTTGGTGATTTCTTCCATGGTGAGGCCAAGCTCGGCGACTACCTGCTCGAAGGGAATCCCCTGGTTGTGCTGAAACCACTCCTTGGAACGGGCGACGGCAGCCTCTTCTTCCTCGGTGACGGGCTCGTCGTCGATTTCCGCGGTGGCCAGGGCGCGATCCAAAGGATCGAGCATGACTTCCAGGAGTCCCACCACGGCTGAGAGCTTTTCCGGGGCCAGGCGCTCGATCATGCCGTGCGCCAGCTGCTTCTGTTGTTCAGTGAGCTCGGTGTTCATTTGGTGTTCATCCTTCCGCAGTTTACAGGTTAGCCATCACGCGGCTGACCCTGGATCGCCTGATCGGACGGTCAAGCGTAACCTGCAAGCCGTACCAGTATGAGCTGGAAAATCGGCTCGCATTCATTGAGCCTAACGGGCTCATGGAAGTTTGGGGTCAAGAGTGCCAAGCCTTGGGGGCGGCCACTCGACCGTCAGTCTTAACTTTAGTCTAGATTTCGCAGCCAAGGTCAGTCAAAAGGCAATAGACACAGAGATGAAGGCGGAACGTGATTCCGCAGCAAGACAAGCGTTCACTTCGAAGTGAATCTCGTGTGAGGAGTGCCCGGTGCCGAAGCCGCGAATAAGATGCCAGTGGTTGTGACAGGAAAGTGCTCATCGAACTGAGCCTTGCTGGCGCTCGGTGGCTGGGCGATTGTTAGCCGCGTTGTGGCCAGATTGGATCCATGGCGGGCAAGGGTCCGGCGGGAAGAGAAATCCAACTGAGCGGTGCGCGGGACGCCGGAGGAGTGATGGCACCGGAAGCATGGCCGGGCTGGCGTGTGTGGACTTGGGGTGGGTTGCCGGAAACCGGCGCTGTCGCGGGAGGAGAAAAAAGGTGCTGTTAAGCTATGGAGACTCATGAAGCAGGCAGTTGGTGGGGACTTGATGATTGGGCAGAAGATGCGGAACCGGACGCATGATTCGATGTTCCGTTTTATACACTCGCGGACGTTGATCTATAACACCTGCTGGGAAGACCCGCGGCTGGACCGGCAAATGCTCCAATTGGGCCCGGACAGCCGGGTGGTGATGATTACCAGTGCGGGATGCAACGCGCTCGATTACCTGCTGGATGATCCGGCCGAGATACACGCCATTGACGTGAACCCGCGGCAAAACGCATTGCTGGAACTGAAGCTGGCGCTGCTGGCGCAAGGGGACCCGGAGGAACTTTGGCGCGTATTCGGAGAGGGAGTGAGGCCGCAGTTTCGGGAGTTGCTGGAGGCACTCAAGCCGAGGCTGAGCGAGGAGACGTGGGAATTCTGGTGGAGCAAGCACCACTACTTTGAGGGGAAGGGGCAGCGCCGGACCTTTCTGCATCGCGGGGCAGCGGGGTGTGTGGCGTGGGCGGTGCTGGAAGGACTGGAGCGGGTGAGCCCCGGGGGGCGGAAACTGCTGGCGCGGTTTCTCGAGTCGGAGACGCTGGAGGAGCAGAGCCGGCGCTATGCGGAGGTGCAGGCGAAGTTCTGGAATGCGTTCAACCGCTGGCTGGTACGCCAGCCCTTCACGATGGCGCTGCTGGGAGTGCCGCGGCCGCAGATACAACTGATCCAGAGCCAGTATCCGGGCGGGCTGGGCCGCTACATACAGGACAAGATGGAACATACGCTGACGCGTTTGCCCATCGGGGACAACTACTTCTGGCGGGGCTACGCGCTGGGCAGTTACGGGCAGACCTGCTGCCCGAACTATCTGAAGACCGAGAACTTCGCGCCACTGCGGGAGCGGGCCGGGAAGTTGCGCATGTATACGATGACGGTGTCCGAATTTCTGGCGGCGAACCCGGGGCCGTATACGCACTTCGTGCTGCTGGACCATCAGGACTGGCTGGCGTCGCACAACCCGGAGGCGCTCGAGCAGGAATGGGAGCTGATACTGGCGAACAGTGCGCCGGGGGCGAAGGTGCTTATGCGGTCGGCCAGCCCACGGATTGAGTTCATTCCACCGCGGATTGCCGAGCGGCTGCGGCTGGACCCGGTGGCCGAGCGGATGCACGCCGAGGACCGCGTGGGGACCTACGGCTGCACGTTGCTGGCGGAGGTGGGATGAACCGGACAGCCGAGGAACTGCAACGGTATTACCGGTGGCAGGCGCGGATTTATGATGCGACGCGGTGGTCGTTTCTGTTTGGGCGGGAGAAGATACTGCGGGAGGTGGCGGGGCGGGTGAAGGCGAGGCGGATACTCGAGGTGGGGTGCGGGACGGGGCGGAATCTGGTGCGGCTGGCGGAGCTGTTTCCGCAAGCGGAGATTGTGGGGGTGGATCTGTCGGCAGAAATGTTGCGGAAGGCGCGGCGGAAGGTGGCGAGTGCGGGAGGGCGGGTGAAGTTGAGGGAAGGAGCCTACGAAGGTGGGCTGGGGGAGGGCGCGGGGTTTGATGTGGTGCTGTTTTCCTATTGCCTGTCGATGGTGAACCCGGGCTATGAGGAGTTGCTGCGGCGGGGAGTGGAGGATCTGCGGGAAGGAGGGGTGCTGGCGGTGGTGGATTTTCATGATACGGGGTGGGGTTGGTTCCGGCGCTGGATGGGGGTGAACCATGTGCGCTTTGAGGGGCAACTGAAGGCGGCGGTGGAGGAGTTGGGGGTGCGGGTGGAGCACGGCGAGGTGGCAAGCGCCTATGGAGGCGTGTGGCAGTACTGGCTGTGTGTGGCGAGGCGGGTATACTGAGAGTTTTTTCGCACGGACAGGTGGTAAGGATGCAGCGAATTCGAATCGTGGTTCTGTTAACGGCAATGCAGGCAATTGGAGCGGAGGGGGTGGCGCTGGACTTGCGGGAGGCGATACGGCTGGCGCTGCGGCCGGGGGTGCAGGCGCAGGTGGTGAGCGCGGGGCTGGAAAGCGAGATGGCGGAGGCGCGGGTGGCGCTGCAGCGGAGTGCGACGGCGCTGGAAGTGAATGCCGGGGTGACGGAATCGGTGTTGCGGTTTGATGTGCGGTCATTGGGGATTGATTTGCCGGAGGCGAGTCCGTTTGTGGTGAATGTGAATTTGCAACCGGTGGTGGGGCCGTTTACGCTGCTGGACATGCGGATGTTTGCCGTGAAGCCGCTGATCAACCGGGCGGCGGCGCGGCAACTGGAGGCGGCGCGGGATGGGGTGGCGGTGGCCGCAGTGAATGAGCGGAAGGCGCAGGCGCAGGTGGCGAGCGAAACGGCCAAGGCGTACTTTGCGGCGTTGCTGGCGCAGGCCTCGGAGGAGGTGGCGCGGGGCGGGGTGGAGCAGGCGCGATTTCGGGTGGAGGCACAGGAGGAACGGCGGGCGCAGGGGCTGGGCACGGGGGCGGAGGTGCGGCGGGCGCAACTGGATTTGCGGGCGAGTGAGCAGAAGTGGATTGCGGCGAAGGCGATGGTGCGGGTGGCGGTGCTGCAGTTGAAGGCATGGACGGGGCTGGGGAATGGGGAGCCGCTGGTGTTGCGGCCTGTGGAGAAAGGGCCGTGGGAGGTGCCGGGGGCAGAGGCGGCGCGGGAACAGGCGCTCGCGGGACGGTTGGAGCTGGAAGGTTACCGGGCGCAACTGAAGCAACTGCGCAGCAGTGCGCAGGCGATTGAAGCGCAGCGGTTGCCGACGCTGACGGCTTTTGGAAACGCCGGGGGGCTATCGGCTGCCCCGACGCCGAACCGCACGGCGGTGGCGTCGTTGAGCTATACGTTTACGGGGGGTGTGACGCTGCGGATGCCGGTGCTCGATGGGGGGAGGCGGGCGGCGCAACTGGCGGAAGTGGAGTTGAAGCGACGGGCGATTGAGAACGCGCACCGGGGGATGTTGAAAAAGGTGGAACTGGAAGTGGAAGTGGCGCGGGAGAAACTGCGGGCGGCGCAGGAACAACTGGAATCGATGGAAGGGGGGATGCCGTTGGCTGAGCAGGAGGTGGAGCAAGTGAAAGAACTGATGAAAGCCGGGGAGGCGACGGTGGTGGAATTGCGGGAGGCGGAGAGCCGGCGGGCGCAGGCGCAGTATCAGCGAGTGGTGGCGGTGCATGAGGTGAGGATGGCGAGATTGGCGCTGGGGGAAGCGACGGGGCAGGTACTGGAGATGGCGTGGTGAGGCGGGCGGGGTGGTGGATGGTGCTGGCGGTGGGGCTGGCGGGCTGTGGGCGGGAGGCGCCACGGGCGACGGTGACCCAGCCGCCCAGCGAGAAGAAGCCGGAACGGGTGGCGTGTGTGGGGACGGTTGAGCCGGCGCAGGGGTTGTTGCGCGTGGCGGCGAGCGGGTTTGCGGGCAAGCCGGCGATTGTGGGGCAGTTGCTGGTGGAGAAGGGGGACGAGGTGAAGCGGGGGCAGGCATTGGCGCGGCTGCGAGCGATGGTGGAACTGGAGGCGGCGGTGCGGCAGGCGGAGGCGCGGGTGCGGCTGGCCGAGAGCCGGGTGAAGCAGATGGAGGCTCCGGCGACGGCGGGCGTGGCAGGCGCGGCGCAGACGCAGGTGTTGCGGCTGGAGGAAGAGTACGCCGCGGCGCGGAAGGAGGCGGAGCGCAAGCAGGGGCTGGCGGCGCGGGATTTGACGCCGCGGGTGCAGGCGGAAGCAGCGGCCTTGCGCGTGGAGCAGGTAAAGCAGATGCTGGCCGAGGCCAGGCACCGGCAGGAGGCGCTCGAGGAGCGGCGGCCGGTGGATGTGGGGGTGGCGAAAGCGGAAGTGGAGGCGGCGCGGGCGGATCTTGAAAGGGCGCGGGTGGAACTGCAGATGGGCACCGTTTACGCGCCGGAGGCGGGGAAGGTGACCGAGATCTTTGCGCGTCCGGGGGAGGCAGTGGGTATGGCGGGGTTGCTGGAACTGGCGCCGGTGGGAAGAATGATTGTCAAAGCGGAGGTGTATGAAAGCGATGTGAGGCGGGTGCGGGTGGGGCAGAAGGCGAAGATTGACGGGGCGAGTCTGGGCCAGACGGTGGAGGGGACGGTGGGGTGGATCAGCCCGAAGATCGTGCCGCGGACGTCGCCGACGATGGACCCGACGTCGTACACCGACGGGCGGGTGTTTGAGGTGAGGATTGATGTGGGTGAGGCGGGAGTGTTGGCTGACCGGATCCATGCGCGGGTGAACGTGACGATTGAACCATGACGGTGGGAATCCAATTCGCGTGGCTGCAACTGATCAAGCGCAAGAGCCACCTGGTGGCGGCAACGGCGGGGGTGACCTTTTCGGTGACGTTGCTGCTGTGCCAGATCGGGTTGTGTGATTCGCTGCTGGAATCGAGTGTGAGCCTGTACCGGCAGTTCAAGGCGGATCTGGTGATTGCCAGCGGGCAATACCAGTGCCAGCCGAAGGCGGCGCATATTTCGGGGCGGCGGATTGCGCAGGCGCGGGCTGTGCCGGGGGTGCTGTCGGCGACGCCGGTGCAACTGGCGTGGGGGGCGCTGAAGAACCCGGTGAACTACAAGGTGAGGCAGGCGTTGCTGGTGGGGGTGACGCCAGACGAGGAGGAATTGCTGCTGGACGGGCAGACGACACCCCTGGGAGCACTGAATGAGCCGGATACTTTTCTGTTCGATGCCAGTTCGCGGAACATGTTTGGACCCCTGGGGGAGATGTACCGGGAGAGGGGCCCGGTGGGGGTGGAGGTGTGGGGGCGCAACGGGCGGATTGTGGGGCTGTTTGACCTCGGGCCGGGCTTTGCGAGTGATGGGCATATGATTACCAGCGATGAGACATTCCGGAAGTTTACGGCCGGGGTGGCTTCGCCGCATCCGGCGCTGGGGCTGGTGAGGCTGAAAGCGGGAGTGGATGTAGAGGGTGTGAAGCGGGCGCTACGGGAGGCTTTGCCGGGGGATGTGAATGTGTACAGCTATGAGGAATTTCTCGACGTGGAGCGGAATTTCTGGCTGGAGTCGACCCCGATCGGGTTTTCGTTTGTACTGGGGATCATTCTGGGGATGGTGGTGGGATCGGTGGTGGTTTACCAGATTCTGTACACGGACGTGTCGAATCACTTGTGGGAATACGCCACGATGAAGGCGATGGGCTACCGGGACCGGGATCTGTATCTGGTGGTGCTGTTGCAGTCGATGCTGATGTCGATGTTGGGGTTTGTGCCGGGGTGCCTGATTACGCATGGGCTGTTTGAGGTGACGCAGCATTACACGCGGTTGCCGATTTACCTGGTGCCGGAGCGATTGGCGCTGGTGTACGGGTTGACGCTGGTGATGTGCTGCCTGTCGGGCGCGCTGGCGATGCGCAAGCTGCGAACGGCCGACCCGGCGGAGATATTCTGAGATGCCGATTGAACCCGCCATCGTCGCCCGGGAAGTATCGCACGCCTTTGGCAGTGGAGCATTGCGGCAGCAGGTGTTGTCGCGGGTGTCGCTGGAGATCGAGCGGGGGGAGATTATCGTCCTGACGGGGCCGTCGGGATCAGGCAAGACGACACTGTTGACGCTGTGCGGAGCGCTGCGGACGCTGGAGAAGGGGAGCCTGAAGGTATTGGGGCAGGAGTTGCGAGGGGCGAGCGTGGCGCAAAAGAACGCGGCGCGGCACCGGATGGGGTTCATCTTTCAGGCGCACCATTTGTTGAATGCGTTGACGGCGCAGCAGAATGTGGCGCTGGCGCTGGGGGTGGAGCGGGGGCTGAGCGAGCGGGAGCGGAACCGGAGGGCGGCGGTGATGCTGGAAGCGGTTGGGCTGGGTCACCGGTTGAATCATTTTCCGGAGGAAATGTCGGGGGGGCAGAAGCAGCGGGTGGCGGTGGCCAGGGCGCTGGTGAGGAATCCGGCGATCGTGCTGGCGGATGAGCCGACGGCGTCGCTGGACCGGAAGTCGGGACGGGAGACGATTGAGCTGTTGCTGCGGATTGCGAGGACGCAGAACGCGGCGATTGTCCTGGTGACGCACGATGTGCGGATTATGGACATTGCGGACCGGACGATACACCTGGAGGATGGAGTGCTGGTGGAGCAGGGGCTGGCGGCGCAACTGCACCGGAATCCGGAACTGGCCGACCTGATACGCCGGCAGCGAAGTGGCGGGCTGGAGGGGTGGGTGAGGGGATTGGCGGCGGCGGAGTTGGGGGATGTGCTGGACCGGGTGACTCCTGCGCTGGACGCGGGGATGCAATTGCTGGAGGCGGCCCGGGATGTTTCGAGCCGCGGCATGGTGCACGGCCTGCTGGCTGGGGTGGTGGAGAGGATACTGGGCGAGCTGGGTGCGCCATGGGCGGAACTGGCGAGCTTTGATGTGATTACGCTGGAGCAAGTACCATATCTGGCGGTTCCGGAGGGCGTGGAGGCGGGTGAAGGCCATGATGTGAATGTGTGGCTGCAGGGGCGCGAAGGGCAGATGATTGGGCGGCTGCGAGTGCAGCGGGGGGCTGAGCGGCCGCAGTTCAGCGAGAGGGAGATCGAGGCGCTGCAGAGGTTTGAAAAGGGGATCGGACTGCTGTTTGATTTGTGCCTGAGGCTGGACGCGCAGGAAAGGGAAGAAGCATGAGAGGAATGGTTTTGCTGGTGGCCCTGGGGGTTTGGGGGCAGGAAGTGCCGGTGGTGCTGTTGAACGGCTATCAGTCGGATTGCGGGGCGGGCGCGAGGGTGGAAGAGGTGTTCGGGCAACTGCCGGAATTGCTCGAAAGCGAGGGCCGGCGGGTGTATTACTTCAATCACTGTGAAGTGAGTGGGCGTGCGGGGCAGCCGACGATTGAAGAGATTGGTATGGCGCTGGGGCAGTTTGTGGAAGAGGCGGGGCTCGAAGAGTTTGACGCGGTGGGGTACAGCATGGGGGGGCTGGTGTTGCGGGCTTATCTGGCGGGGAAACAAGTGGATGGAGGCTGGCGGCCGCCGGAGAAGGTGAGGCTGCGGAGGATGGTGTTTCTGGCAACGCCGCACATGGGGGCGATTGCGCAAGCGGGCGGGCTGGTGGGGGACGAGGCGGATGTGCAGCAGGCGGCGATGTTTCAGGGGAGTGCATTTCTGGGGGAACTGGCGGCCTGGACGCAGGTAACGCGGCAATTGCGGGGAGTGGA
>VFQU01001620.1_pt1 | contig 12618 bp, 10 predicted proteins | sample 3512311 | NCBI WGS metagenome assembly VFQU01 (sample SAMN10412377, study PRJNA504923) | tailings metagenome | isolation source: Relicate 3 Philex TSF3 active mining site | place: Philippines: Tuba, Benguet | collected 2017-08-29 | reverse complement strand
CGATGCCGGTGCACAGCACGCCGAGGAGGCCGGCCGCCGACCAGGCGCGCAGCGAAGGGGTCGTCTCGGGCCAGCTCGACAATGCGAAGGGCAGCGCCAGCAGCGCGGCGCAGGACAGGGTGGCCGCGGCGACCGCGGCCGGCGGCGTGCCGGTGAGATACTTGCGCACCAGGTTGGCGCCGATGCCGTAGAGCAGCGCGGCCAGCGTGCCGGCGGCCACGGCCGGACCGACGCTGGCACCCTCGATGCGGCTGCTGGCCAGCAGCGCCACGCCGCTGAAGCCGATCAGCAGCGCGATCGCCCGCGTGCGGCCGATGCGCTCGCCGAAGAACAGCGCCGCGATCAGCGCGGTGAACAGCACCACCATCGCGTTGCAGATCGCGCCGATGCCGGCCGGCGCGATCTGCGCCGCCCAGGCGAACAGCGCGAACGGCGCCGCGGAGTTGATGGCGCCGATCAGGGCGAGGATCGGCCAGCGGCGCGCGCTGAAGTGGCTGCGCTCGAGCCACAGGAAGGGCAGCAGCACCAGCGCACCGGCGGCCAGCCGCAGTTCGACCAGCGGCAGCGCCCCGAACTCGGGCGCGGCCACGCGCATGAGCATGAACGACGCGCCCCAGATCGCGCCGAGCAGGGTCAGCTCGAGCGGCGTTCGCCAGTCGCGGGTCTGCGCCTGGTCGATGCTGGCGGTCGGGGCTTGGAGGGTGCTCATCGTCTGGGCTCGATTTGTCGGTAGGCGTATTCTGGGGACCGCCGGGAATGGCGCAAACGCGCGTTTCTCAGCTCAGGCACGAATTCCATTCAAGGCTACGGCCATGGCATTGAGACCGGACTGGCTGGTGCCGCTGAGCGCCTTCGAGGCGGCCGCCCGGCACCAGAATTTCGCCCGCGCCGCGGAAGAGCTGCACCTCACCGCCAGCGCCGTGAGCCACCACGTCCGCCGGCTCGAGGAGCGGCTCGGCATGGTGCTGTTCCAGCGCCACGCACGCGGCGTGACCCTGACCGCCGAAGGCCGTCGGCTTGCCGATGCCGCCAGCAGCGCCTTCGCCGACGTCGAGGGCGCGCTGCAGCGCCTCAAGCGCGGTCGCGACGAAGGCGAACGGGTGCGCCTCACCGCGCTGCATTCCTGGGCGCAGTCCTGGCTGATTCCGCGGCTGCCCGGTTTCTTCGCCGCGCATCCCGGCATCCGCCTGCGGCTCGAAACCGAGATCGCGCTGACCCGCTTCGACGATGTCGGTCCTGATCTGGGCATCCGGCATGGTCCCGGCCATTGGCAGGGATTGTCGGCCATCCACCTGATGCCCGACGCGCTGTTTCCGGTCGTCAGCCCGGACCTGCGCGCCCGCACGACCATCGAGTCGCCGGCCGACATCGCGCGGCTGCCGCTGATCGCCGATCTCACCCGCCAGGGCTGGTCCGACTGGTTCCGCGCCGCGGGGCTGCACGGCGCGCGGGTGGACGAGCGCTTCATCGTCAGCGACAGCATCGACGCGCTGCGCGCCGCTGCCTCCGGGATCGGCGCTGCGCTCGCGCGCGAGACCATCGTCGCGCCCTGGATTGCCCGCCGCGAGCTGGTCGCGCTGCCCGGCCCCGTGCTGCCGACGCGCTGGGAGTACTACATCGTGTTCCCCGAGCATCGGCCGCTGCGGCCGGCGGCGCGCGAGTTCGTCGACTGGCTGGTGGCCGAGGCGCGGAAAGGCGCGGTGCTCCGGTAGGAGCAGCGGCAGCCGCGACCCGGAGTTGCCGGGGGCGTCCGGTCGCGGCTTCCGCCGCTCCCATGGGCCGTGAGCGTGCTCGATTCCGTAGCGCCGAGCTCGCTCGGCCGAGTCCATCGCACAGCGCAGCAGGCTGCGCTCTAAGGCTCGCGCCAGCGCAGGAACCGGCTCGGGTGGCGGTCGAGCGGGTTGCCGATCCAGCCGTCGAGGCGCGGATCGACGAGATGCTTCGAGGTGTAGTGGTAGAGCGGCACGACTGCATGCGCGGCCTGCAGGCGCGACTCGGCGTCGGCGAGCAGCGCGCTCCGGCGGGCGCGATCCGGTTCGGCGCGCGCCGCGGCGAGCAGTTCGGAGAAGCGCGCGTCGCGGAAGCCGGTCCAGTTCAGCGGCCCGTCGCCGTCGAAACCTTCGAGGAAGCTCATCGGATCGTCGTAGTCGGCGATCCAGCCGCCGCGGAACACCTGGGTGATGACGCGCTGGCGGCGGTTCTGCACGAAGACCTTCCACTCCTCGTTGCGCAGCGTGGTGTGCACGCCGAGCACCTGTCGCCACATGGCGGCGACGGCCAGCGCCATGCGCCGGTGCGGGGTCGAGGTGTTGTAGCGCAGCTCCATGCGCAGCGGATTCGCCGGACCGTAGCCGGCCCCGGCGTAGAGATCGCGCGCGCGCGCCTCGCGCCCGGCCTGCGCGCAGGCCGCCTGCGCCGGCAGCGGCGGCGTGTAGTCGGCGACGCCCGGCGGCACCACGCCCCAGGCCGGCGATTCGCCCAGGCCGGTGATGGACGACGTCAGGCGATCACGATCCAGCGCCAGCACCAGCGCCTCGCGCAGCGCCGGCGCGTCGGCAAACGGCGGGCGTTCGAGGTTGAGGCCGAACCAGAAGCTGCCGAGGTAGGGCGAGATGCGCAGCGCGTCGCCGAAGCGCGCGCGCAGGTCCTCGAGTCGACCCGGCGGCACCGTCTCGGTCACGTGCAGGTCGCCGGCCTCGAAGCGCTTGCGCTCGGCGGCGGCGTCCTCGGTGACGTGGAAGCCGACCTCGACGATCGCCGGCGGCTCGCGGAAGTGCGGATTGGCCTCGACCCGCAGGCTGGCCTGCGGCGTCCACTGCGTCAGCCGGTAGGCGCCGTTGGACACCAGTCGTCCCGGCCGGGTGTGCTGCGCGCCGTGCGCCTCGACCGCCGGCAGCCAGACCGGAAAGGCGATCGGCAGCACCAGCAGGGCGTCGAGCGGGGCGGGGCGATCGAGGGTGAAGACGACGCTGCGCGGGTCCGGCGCGTCGATGCCCAACGACGCCGGCGGCAGCTCCCCGCGGCGCACGGCCGCAGCGTTGACCACCGGGTCGAACAGGCCCGCCATCGGCGCTGCGGTCAGCGGCGCCAGCGCGCGGCGGAAGCTCGCCACGACCTGGTCGGCGTCGAGCGCTTCGCCGTTGCTCCAGCGCAGGTCATCGCGCAGGTGGAAGGTCCAGCGCCGGCCGTCCTCGGAGACCTCCCAGCGCTCGGCGATGCCCGGGATGCGCCGTCCGTCCGCGGCCTCGCCGACCAGCCCTTCATGGAGATCGCGCAGGATGTTGCCGCAGGCCACGTCGGCGCAGCGATGCGCATCGAGCGTCGAGGGCTCGGGCCCGTTGCCGCGCTCCAGCGGGCGCGCGGCGAGCGGCAGCGCGGCAGCGGCCAGCAGCAGCGCGGCGCCGGCGCGGCATGCAGGCAGGCGTCGCGACGGCGGCAGTACACTCGGCACGTTGCGATTGTAGGGGTACGCGCCTCGCCGTCTCTCGGGAAATGCACTTCCTGCGCATTTCCCGAGTCGCGAGTTCGGCGCATGTCCGAACTCGTTCGGCCGCAGAGCGGCTGCGCGGGGCTTCGCACCGTCTCGACGAATCAATCACCTTTGTGATTGATTCGCGGCCAGTCCATCCTTGGACTGGTGCGGCAGGCTGCCTGCGGCCGCCTGCCACGTCGCGATTCCGGTACCGCGTGCCGGGCCCATCCACCGCCAGGGAATGCATGTGTCAGGACCTTCCAACGCCCCCGCCGCCCCGATCGACGATCCGCGCCAGCTGGTCGACTGGTTCGCCAGCGGCGGCAAGCCGCGCGCCGACTGGCGGATCGGCACCGAGCACGAGAAGTTCGTGTTCCGCCTCGACGACCTGCGCCCGCCGACCTTCGACGGCGAGCGCGGCATCGAGGCGCTGCTGAACGGCCTGAGCCGCTTCGGCTGGCAGCCGGTACAGGAGGGCGGACGCACCATCGCGCTCGAACGCGAAGGCGCTTCGGTGACGCTCGAGCCGGCCGGGCAGCTCGAGCTGTCGGGCGCGATGCTGCAGGACATCCACGAGACCTGCCGCGAGGTGTCCACCCACCTCTACGAGGTCAAGTCGGTGGCCGACGCGCTGCGCCTGGGCTTCCTCGGCATGGGTTTCCAGCCGCTGTGGGCGCGCCAGGACATGCCGTGGATGCCCAAGGGACGCTACCGGATCATGCGCGAGTACATGCCCAAGCGAGGAAGCCTGGGCCTCGACATGATGACCCGCACCTGCACGGTGCAGGTCAACCTCGACTACAGCGACGAAGCCGACATGGTGCGCAAGTTCCGCGTCGCGCTGGCGCTGCAGCCGGTCGCCACCGCGCTGTTCGCCGATTCGCCGTTCACCGAGGGCAAGCCCAACGGCTTCCAGAGCTACCGCTCGCACATCTGGACCGACACCGATCCCGATCGCACCGGCATGCTCGACTTCGTCTTCGAGGACGGCTTCGGCTACGAGCGCTATGCCGACTACATGCTCGACGTGCCGATGTACTTCGTCTATCGCGACGGCCGCTACATCGATGCCAGCGGGCAGAGTTTCCGCGACTTCCTCGCCGGCCGCCTGCCGGCGCTGCCGGGCGAGCGGCCGACCATGAAGGACTGGGCCGACCACGTGACCACCGCATTCCCCGAGGTGCGGCTGAAGAAGTACCTGGAGATGCGCGGTGCCGACGGCGGTCCGTGGAGCCGGCTGTGCGCACTGCCGGCGCTGTGGACGGGTTTGCTCTACGACGATGCGGCGCTGGATGCGGCCTGGGATCTGGTCAAGGATTTCAGCATGGAGGAGCGCAACGCGCTCCGCGACGGCGTGCCGAGGCATGCGCTGAAGCTCCCGTTCCGCGGTGCGACGGTGCGCGAGCTGGCGATCGAGACGTTGAAGATCGCCCACGCCGGCCTGCAGCGTCGCGCGCGCAGGAACCGCCACGGCGGCGACGAGGCGGTGTTCATCGAGCCGCTGATCGAGATGGCGCTGGCCAACCAGACGCCTGCGGAGCGCAAGCTCGCACTCTTCCATGGCGCCTGGGGCGGCAAGGTGGAGCCGGTGTTCCGCGAGTTCATGTATTGAGGGGGAGCAGGTGCCAGTGGCCAGTTCCAGTGGCCAGTTCAAGGCAGGAGCGGCCTTCGCTCTGAAACTGGCCACTGGAACTGGCTACTGGAACTTCCCTTTGTGACCCCTCCCGACATCGACACCGTCATCATCGGCGCCGGCGTGGTCGGCCTGGCCTGCGCGCGATCGCTGGTCGCGGCGGGCCGCACCGTGTGGGTGCTGGAGCGCGAGTCGCGCGCCGGTGAGGGCGTGTCGAGCCGCAATTCGGGCGTGATCCACGCCGGGTTCTACTATCCCCCGGGCTCGCTCAAGGCGCGGCTGTGCCTGCACGGGCGCGACCAGCTCTACGCCTACTGCGCGGCGCGCGGCATTCCACACCGACGCACCGGCAAGTGGGTGGTGGCCACGCGCGAGGACGAAGTACCCGCGCTGATCGCGCTGGCCGAACGCGGCGCGACCAACGGGCTCTCCGGCCTGCGACTGCTCGACCGCGAAGCGATCCGCGCCGGCGAGCCCGAACTCTCGGCCGTCGCCGCACTCGACTCGCCCGACTCCGGCATCGTCGACGTCGCCGAGCTGGTGATGGCGCTCATCGGCGAGATCGAGACCGGCGGCGACAGTCGCGTGCTCTGCGAGATCGAGGTCACCGCGGTGCGTCGCGACGGCGCGCTGTTCCGCATCGAGACCGCGACCGGCGACGCCATCACCGCCGGCTGCGTCATCAACGCCGCGGGTTTGGGCGCCATCGCGCTGGCGCAGCGCACCGAAGGCCTCGACCCGCAGCACGTCCCGCGCCTGTACTACGGCGCCGGCCACTACTACACGGCGAGCCGCAAGGTGCCGTTCTCGCGCCTGATCTACCCGCTGCCCGAGCCCGGCGGCCTCGGCGTGCATCTGGGCTTCGATCTCGCCGGCCGCGCCCGCTTCGGCCCCGACCTGCGCTACCGCGACGCCGTCGACTACGCCTTCGACGACAGCCACCGCGCCCGCTTCGCCGCCGGCATCCAGCGCTGGTGGCCGGCGCTGCAGGCCGACGAACTGCAGCCCGACTTCGTCGGCATCCGCCCCAAGCTGGTCGGCCCGGGCGAACACAATCCCGACTTCGTGATCCAGGATGCGGGCAGCCATGGCATCGACGGACTGGTCAACCTGTTCGGCATCGAATCGCCGGGGCTGACCTCGGCGCTGGCGATCGGGGATGAGGTGGCGACGCGGCTGCGCGCCACGGGCGGGTGTTAGGCCCCCAGTGCTGCCTCAGCATCTCTTGACAGAAGTACGTGAACATCGCGCGGTGCGTCTTGCATCGGGCGAAACGGGCACCTTGGCCTTGCGTGTTGTTCTTCAGGCGCGAGGTCGGGAGCAGAAACGCGTTCCGACCTATGCAGCTCGGTTCACGGCAGATGATGCGTATCAAGAGTGGAATGAGGAAGATCAGGCGTACAACCGATCAAGCTTGATGGCTGAGTTTGGTAGTCGGGAAGAGTTGGAGGCCTATGTATCAAACACCTATAGCCTGCTCTCGTAAGCGTCGAAACCCTGCGGGCCGGGTCCGGAACTGACAATTCGTCCAAGCCGACGCCGCTTCGTGGTGCGGCTTAACTCAGGTAACCCAACGCGGTTTGTCCCAGCCTTACGGATCGCCGAGAATCGCGGTCTTTCCTTCCGCAGGAGCACGCCCATGAAGACCCGCGCCGCCGTTGCCTGGGAGGCCGGCAAGCCGCTGGCGATCGAGGAGATCGACATCGCGGGCCCGAAGGCGGGCGAGGTGCTGGTGCGGATCGTCGCCACCGGCGTCTGCCACACCGACGCGTTCACGCTGTCGGGCGATGATCCCGAGGGTATTTTTCCTTCGGTGCTCGGCCACGAGGGCGGCGGCATCGTCGAGGAGGTCGGGCCCGGCGTGACCTCGGTGAAGGTCGGCGACCACGTCATTCCGCTGTACACGGCCGAGTGCCGCACCTGCAAGTTCTGCGCGAGCGGCAAGACCAACCTCTGCCAGGCGGTGCGCGCCACACAGGGCAAGGGCCTGATGCCCGACTCGACCAGCCGCTTCTCCAAGGGCGGCAAGACGATCTACCACTACATGGGCACCAGCACCTTCTCCGAATACACGGTGGTGCCGGAAATTTCGCTGGCGGTGATCGACAAGGCTGCGCCGCTGGAGAAAGTCTGCCTGCTCGGCTGCGGCGTCACCACCGGCATCGGCGCGGTGCTCAACACCGCCAAGGTGACGCCGGGTTCGACGGTGGCGGTGTTCGGCCTGGGCGGCATTGGGCTGGCGGTGATCCAGGGCGCGGTCATGGCCAAGGCCGGGCGGATCATCGGCGTCGACATCAATCCCGGCAAGTTCGAGCTTGCTAAGCAGATGGGCGCCACCGACTGCGTCAACCCGAAGGACTTCGCCGGCACGCCGATCCAGCAGGTGATCGTCGACATGACCGACGGCGGCGTCGACTACAGCTTCGAGTGCATCGGCAACGTCGAGGTGATGCGCGCCGCGCTCGAGTGCTGCCACAAGGGCTGGGGCGAGAGCACCATCATCGGCGTCGCCGGCGCCGGCCAGGAGATCCGCACGCGGCCGTTCCAGCTGGTCACCGGCCGGGTCTGGCGCGGCAGCGCGTTCGGCGGCGTCAAGGGCCGCACCCAGCTGCCCGGCATGGTCGAGCAGGCGATGCGCGGCGAGATCGCGCTCGACCCCTACATCACCCACACGATGGGGCTGGAGCGCATCAACGAGGCCTTCGACCTGATGCACGAGGGCAAGTCGATCCGGACGGTGGTTCTTTTCTAGTTCCAGTGGCCAGTTCCAGTGGCCAGTCAAAGGGCTGCAATCAGCGACGCTTCTGAAACTGGAACTGGAACTGGCAACTGGCACTTCCAACACCCATCGAAGCCTCGACGCTGCCGCACCCGAGAACCCACCAGATGGCGCCCCCATTGCACCGCATAGAACACCACGCCAGCTTCGGCGGCGCGCAGGACGTCTGGGAGCACCACTCTTCGGTGCTCGGCTGCGCCATGCGCTTCGGCATCTACCTCCCGCCGCAGGCGAAGCAGCGCGCCTGTCCGGTGGTGTACTGGCTGTCGGGGCTGACCTGCAGCGAGCAGAACTTCATCACCAAGGCCGGGGCGCAGGCGCATGCGGCGCGGCACGGGCTGATCGTGGTGGCGCCGGACACCAGTCCGCGCGGTGTCGAGGTCGCAGACCATCCGGACTACGACCTCGGCCAGGGCGCGGGCTTCTACGTCAACGCCACGCAGCCGCCGTGGGCGGCGCACTTCCAGATGTACAGCTACGTCGCCGCCGAGCTGCCGGCGCTGGTCGAGCAGCATTTCCCGGCCAGCGACCGGCGCGGAATCTTCGGCCACTCGATGGGCGGCCACGGCGCGCTGGTGATCGGCCTGCGCGAGGCCGAGCGCTACCGTTCGATCTCGGCCTTCGCGCCGATCGTCGCGCCGTCGGAGGTGCCGTGGGGGCGCAAGGCGCTCGCCGCGTATCTGGGTGACGACGAGGCGCACTGGCAGGCCTTCGATGCCTGCGCCCTGGTCGCGCGCGAGCGCGACGATGACCTGCCCGCGGTGCGCCGGATACTCGTCGACCAGGGCGATGCCGACGGCTTCCTCGCCGAGCAGCTTCGCCCGCAGCGCTTCGCCGAGGCCTGCGCCGCGGCAGGCCGGCCGCTCACCCTGCGCCTGCAGCCGGGCTACGATCACAGCTACTACTTCATCGCCAGTTTCCTCGGCGACCACTTCGACCATCACGCCGCGGCGCTCGCAGCGTGAGCATCCACGGATCACCATGAGCAAGCCGACCCCGCGCAGCGCCCCCGACCTTTCGCCCGACCAGCTCGAGCGCCTGGAAACCCTGCTCTGGGAGCACGCCGTGCCGCGCGGCGGCATGTCGATGGAAATGCTCGACGGCTACTTCAGCGCGCTGGTCACCGGGCCGGGGATGGTCATGCCCAGCGAGTACCTCGGCGCGATCTGGGGCGACCCGCCGCCGGTGTGGGAAGACGCCGCCACCGCGGCCGAGTCCTACCACCTGGTGATGGGCTACTGGAACCACGTCGTCGCGCGCATCGGTCTCGACCCAGACGTCGCCGAAGAGGCCGCCCCGGCGATCGCGCTCAGCGAGACGCTGCACGAACGCCTCGGCGAGATCATCGATACCGGCAGGATTCCCGACGACCTGCCCGCGGACGACCGGGCGTTTCCGGTCGGTCTGGCCTGGGCGATCGGCTTCTTCATGGGCGTCGACCTGCGCGAGGAAGACTGGGACCGCTGGGCCGAGGAACACGACGAAGTCGCCGAAGCGCTGGACGACATCGAGCAGCTGATGCACACGCCGCCGGAGCCGGACGCGGACGCGTCGACGGGCGACGACCGTGAGGCCGAGCAGGATGACGATGACGCGGAGGCCGGCGCGATCGATCCGCCGGACCTCTACGAGCGCCTCGACGTCGTCTTCGAGCTGCCGCACTTCCTGAAGTTCTTCGACACGCTCAGGCGCAGCGAGATGATCCGCGCGCAGGGCCCGGTGCGCCGAGCCGAGGGTCCCGGGCGCAACGATCCCTGCCCCTGCGGCAGCGGCAAGAAGTACAAGAAGTGCTGCGGCGATCCGGCGCGTCTGCACTGACAGGCCGTTGAAGAATGCACCTCCCGTGCATTCTTCGAGTCGCGAGTCCGGCACATGTCCGTACTCGTCCGGTCGGCAGGCGGCTGCGCAGGTCGCTCGCGCGGCGAGCTCAGCGGAAGTCGGCGTAGGCCGACAGCGGCAGTCGTTCGATGTCGGGTACGCGACAGCCGGGCGCCGGGTGGCCGACCACCAGCAGCAGGTAGGCCATCTCGTTCTTCGGCCGTTCGAGCAGCTCGCCGAGGAAGCCCATCGGGCTCGGTGTGTGGGTCAACGTGGCAAGCCCGGCGCGATGCAGCGCGGCAATCAGGATGCCGGTGGCGATGCCGACCGACTCGTGCGGGTAGTAGCGCTTGAGCTTGTGGCCCTCGGCGTCGAAAGCGAAGCGCTCGTAGAACACCGCGATCAGCCACGGTGCGATCTCGAGGAAGGGCTTGTCGGCATCGGTGCCCAGCGGCGCCAGCGCCCTGAGCCACTGCTCCGGTGCGCGGTGCGCGTAGAAGGCGCGCTCCTCGGCTTCGGCGGCCTCGCGGATGCGTCGTTTGAGGTGTGGATCGGACACCGCCACGAAGCGCCAGGGCTGCTGGTTGGCGCCGCTAGGGGCGCTGCCCGCCGCGCGCAGGCAGGCCTCGATCACCGCCCGCGGCACCGACGTGTCGGCGTAATCGCGCACCGTGCGACGCAGCGCCATCTCGGCGGCGAAGGCCTCGGCGCGGGCCAGGCGTGTGGCATCGTCGAGCGGTTCGCGAGCGGGCAGGGGGATGCTGGCGGCGGTCATGGGTGGTCATCCCGATGCGCGAGGCGTGCGGCGTGCTGAAGTGTCGATCAGCGTCGACGCGCCGGCAATCGCGCGGCCTGTCACGCCGCGTTCGCCGGGCCGAGAGGATGCTGTCCCCATGGCCGACCCATCGCACGACCGGCTGACGGTGTACTACGACGGCGGCTGCCCGGTGTGCCGCCGCGAGATCGCCCTGTACCAGCGCCAGCCGGGCGCCGAGCGCTGCGCGTGGGTGGACGTCAGCGCGACCGCATCCGAACGGGTCGCCGACGACCTCGATCGCGCTGACGCGCTTGCCCGCATGCACGTCCGCCGCGCCGACGGCCGGCTGGTGGACGGCGCCGTCGCGTTCATCGCGCTCTGGCAGGCGTTGCCGAAGACGCGCTGGCTGGGGCGGATCGCCGGCGTGCCGCCGCTGCCGTGGCTGCTCGAGTTCGGCTATCGCATCTTTCTCCGGGTCCGCCCGCTGTGGCGAAGCCACACCCGTCAGGGCGCCGCGCAGCCGACCGGCAGGTCCTCGTAGCCCGACAGCCGCGGATCGAGGCCGCAGGCCGGGCAGTCGGGATCGCGCGTCAGCCCGATCCGTTCGAAGCGCATGCCCAGCGCATCGACGCGCAGCAGTGTGTCGACCAGCGACTCGCCGATACCGAGCAGCAGCTTGAGCACCTCGGTGGCCTGCAGCAGGCCGATCAGGCCGGGGAGCACGCCGAGCACGCCGGCCTCGGCGCAGTTGGGCGCGAATTCCGGCGGCGGCGGTTCGGGAAACAGGCAGCGATAGCAGCTGCCCGGCGCGCCGGGCCGGCCCGGCCAGAACACGCCGACCTGGCCGTGGAACCGCTGTACCGCGCCGTACACCATCGGCAGGCGCAGCCGCACGCAGGCGTCGCTGACCAGGTAGCGGGTGGCGAAGTTGTCGGCGCCGTCGACGACGAGGTCGTGGCCGGCGAGCAGGGCTTCGACGTTGCCGGCCCGCAGTCGCGCATCGACGGCGCGCACGACGATGTCGGGGTTGAGCGCGCGCAGGCGGTCGGCCGCCGAGTCGACCTTGGGACGGCCGATGTCGGTCTCGCCGTGCAGCACCTGGCGCTGCAGGTTGCTGCGCTCGACGCGGTCGTCGTCGATCAACGCCAGATGGCCGACGCCGGCCGCCGCGAGATAGAGCGCGATCGGCGAGCCCAGGCCGCCGGCCCCGACCAGCGCGACCTTCGCATCGCGCAGCCGGCGCTGTCCGGCGAGGCCGACCTCGGGCAGCAGCAGGTGGCGGGCGTAGCGGTCGAGGAAGCGCGGCGATTCGGCCTCGCCGGCCAGCGGCAGGCCCTCGGCCTGCCAGCGCATCATGCCGCCGGCGACCGAGCTGACCCGCGCATAGCCGAGCGCGCGCAGCGTCTCGGCGGCACGCAGTGAGCGCCGCCCGCTGGCGCAGACCAGCAGCAGGTCGGCATCGCGATCGGGCAGCGCATCGGCACAGCGCGTCGCCAGCGTCGACAGCGGCAGGGACAGCGCATCGCGGGCCATGCCCGCCGCCTGCTCGTCCGCCTCGCGGACATCGACGATCCGTCCGCCGTCGGCCTGACGCGCCCGAGCTTCCAGCGGCGGGATTTCGGCGATGGGCGGGACGTTGGGCATGCGCAAGTCGGTTCTCGGGGCGAGGCCATCTTACGGGGGGCCTCGATCGTGCGTCCGTGCGGAGCGGCAGGCAGCGCTGCGGACCGCACCGTTCGGCGCAGCGGGCGTGCACCGGACACTCCGGATCAGCCGCGCGGGGCGAGTGGCGGATGGCCTGGCTGGCCCGCGGCAGCGAACCGCGGCGACGCCGCGGCCGGCCTGCCCCGGGGGCGATGGTCCCGTCCGGCGGCATCTTCCGTGAAAGGAACCAGGCCAGCCGCTGCGCCGCCGCGGCCGGAGGCGGGTGATGGATCGTGCGATCCACGCCCGACCACCGACCGGAGGCGGACGCCGGCCGTCGCACCGCCCTTCCCGGAACCGCCGGAGTCCGATCATGCGCAAGCGTCTGCCACTGCCTGGTCTTCATCGAGGTGTCGTGCTGCTCGGCTTGGCCCTGGGCCTCGCGAGCGGAGCGGCCACGGCCCAGGCCCTGACGCCCGCCTTCACCTACCAGGGCGAACTGCGCCTCGCCTCGG
>VFQU01001619.1_pt1 | contig 12622 bp, 12 predicted proteins | sample 3512311 | NCBI WGS metagenome assembly VFQU01 (sample SAMN10412377, study PRJNA504923) | tailings metagenome | isolation source: Relicate 3 Philex TSF3 active mining site | place: Philippines: Tuba, Benguet | collected 2017-08-29 | reverse complement strand
GATCCATCGCTGTTCCTCCTGCGTCATCTTGCTTCTAAAAAACTCCCGCAAGAGCGGATGGATTTGATACTGGTTTTCTCCCGATCGCTGAAGCAAACTCAACTCAACTAACCTCCTCCGTCCTCGCCGCAACGCCTTTGGCTCCAGCAACAAACACGCCGTTTCCTCTCGACAAAATTCCACCGCTCGATCGACCAACTCCCACGCGATCGCTGCTTTCCCAAACGTCCCCAACAGCATCGCCAACTGTCGTTCTGCCGCGTTCAGCCTCTCCCAACTCAACTCAAAGACTGTTTCGATCTGACTAATGCCATCCTGCTTTAACCGCTCTGCTTTTAGCTCCGCAAGCAGTTCCACGATCGACAAATCCGGCTCTACTTTCAGAAACTTCCCGACTAATTTGATCCCTAGCGGCAAATCTCCCACCCATTCACACAGTTCTGCGGCTTGTATTTGCTCTCGCTCAAACCGACGCTCATCTTTAACCGTTTCATATAGCAATCGATACGCCTGCAACGGCAGCAAAGTCTCGATCGACAACACCGAAACCGACTCGCTTTCAATCCGCGATCGCGTCGTCAGCAAAACCTTAAACCGTTCCTCAACAGGCGGCAAAAAATTCTCAATCTCCGCAAAGTCCAGCACATTATCAAACACCACCAGACTCGACTCCGTTGGAAAATGCCGCCAACACCAAGCCACCAACTCACTCGAATCTGAAAACTCCGGCAACTGCAACCCCAAACACGATCGAGCAAACCCCAAAATCTGCAACCCAATCTCCTGTTGAGCATTCACCCAACACACCGCCCCCAAATAAATCCCCGCATTTCGATACCGCATTGCATACTGCAACACCAATTCCGTCTTGCCAATGCCTCCCATTCCCGACACCGCAAAAATCGCCAACCGGCTTTCATCTTGCACACGATCGTGAATCTCTCGCAGTTCCACCTCCCGCCCCACAAATGTCTCCGTCTGCGATCGCGGTAAATTACTCGGTGTATGTTTTCCCCGTTCCCCACCGATAGGAACCTCAGACTTTTTTCCGCTGACAATCTCCCGCGCCCGTTGTGCCACCCGCAGCAACACCGCATCCTGCTCATGCTCCGGCAATCCGATCAGCGGCTTCTCCATCCCATTCGCCGCCTGAAAATCAATCAGCGATCGCACCTTTTCCTCACCCTGAGCATCCGAGTAATAAAACTCAGCCGATCCCAAATCAAACGGACTCAACAAAATCGGCAGTAATATCGTCTGTCCGGCATCGACTTGCTGAAAAATCTTCGGCATCTCTTTCTCGCAAATGTAATCCGATGCAAAAAACGAAGGACTCATTAACGCGATCGCCACCTTCGCCGAACTCAATGCCGTATGAATCTCGTCATCCCACTGCGTTCCTAGATCGATCTTCTGATCACACCAAATCCTTGCCTTTTTCTGCCGTTGCAATGGCTTCAAATGATCGAGAAGTCGATCCAGCGATCGGCGTTTGAAGGCATCATCTTGATTATCTTTGCGCGCATAGCAAATAAAAATCAACGGCGGAGAATCAAGCACAGTCGTCTCATGCTGCATAATCAAACATCCAACCGGAAGACTCTCTTTTATACTCACAGAATGAAAGAATCTCCGCAAAGCAAAGCCGAGTCAATCTCCTGACCCCACCAGTTCAGAAGTACGATAAAAGCATCCTCTTTCTTGCACCAACCTTTGGACTGCAATATGGAACTCACGTCTCCCCTCAAACTCGATTTCAACCATGTTCATCTCACCGACGAGCAGTTTTACCAACTCTGCCTGCACAATCCCGAATGGAACATCGAACAGAATGCAGAAGGAGTCTTAATCGTTATGTCACCCGTCGGCGGAGAAAGCGGTAAACGAGAAGCGGACTATATCATCGATCTCGGCATCTGGAATCGTCAAACCCGACTCGGAGAAATCTTTAGCTCCTCAACGATTTTCAAACTTCCAAAAGGCGGGAAACGCTCTCCCGATGCAGCCTGGGTCGAATCATCTCGATGGCAAGCCCTCACTCCAGACCAACGCAAAAAATTTCCCCCGATCGCGCCCGATTTTGTGATCGAATTACGCTCCGCCACTGATGATCTGAAGACGCTGCAAGAAAAAATGCAGGAATATCTAGAAAGTGGAGTCCGCCTCGGTTGGTTACTCAATCCGCAAGATCAACAAGTCGAAATCTATCGCCAAGGACAAGCCAAAGAAGTGCAACCACTCCCCACAACTCTCTCAGGCGAAGATGTTCTCCCAGGATTTGAATTAAACGTCGATCGCTTCACAGACGACTAACCCACCCCCAATCCCCCAAATCTGCAACAGTCGAATCGCGATCGCCCCTCCCGCCTCATAACGGGCCACCTTTTCGATCGAGCAAATCGCGCTTAGAGTCCCCACTCCCCACTCCCCACTGATCGCACCAGATCTCCGTAGAATCCGGGCATCGTGAATCAGAACTGCGCCGTCAAAAAAGTTCGTGAGTATAATTCCAAACACGTAGTACGACCGGAATCGAAGATTTTACTCGAAAAACCGATCGTGAAACCCACGATCGCGGCAAAAAATCGCCTACTGAAAATCGATCCCATTGTTCTGGTTTCCAGAAAGTCCACATATCCGCCCTTGCACTCAAAGCTATGCCTCAAAACATCAGCGGCGCACTCGTTGCAACTCAACCCTCGATTCAAGTCGATGCCTACGCCGATCGACTCATGGATGATTTGTTTGAGGATGTGGAAGATCTCCTCTCCGGCAGCGTTCCCCCACCTGAACCCATTCGGGCGCAACCGCAGAAATCACCCGAAATCGTCATGCCTCCCGCACTTTCCTCGATCGTGCCGCGTTCCACAGCATCCCTGCCCCGCTTACCTCAATGGAATTCGGCAGGTTCCATGCCCGAAATGGATGAACTGATCGCAGCAGAACCGCTCAAGCCTCACAGCAATCGACTTCTGAAATTTCTGACGATCGCATTCGGCTTAACGGCAATCGCTGCCGCTTCAGCGTGGCTGATTCAACGAGGAACAATTCAGCGATGGTTCACAATCGCGACCCAAGAACCCTCTGCGATCGCAACCTCTACCACCATCAAACCACCCGCAAAAGATACAAACGCCCAATTTGCAAAATACATGCAGCGATCGCTCGAAGCTATCGATCGCAAAGCTGCAAATAAGCCGACAAATCTCACACCCCTTAAAAATAGTCTTCCTCCGGTTGCAGTTGCAGGAAACCCCACTGCATCCAAACTCAATTCGCCAGTCGTGATCAATGTTCCTTCTGTTTCCAGTCCGATGCCCGTTGGCACAGCCGTCAGTAAAAATCCGCAAGAACTCAACCAAGTTCTCTCTCGGCTTTCTTCTGCGCTAGAGCGTTTATCGATCAATCCAGCCAGTAATCCCTTAGCAACCAAACCAAACGCTCCAGTGGCTCCAGTCATCCTGCCGAGTCAAGCTCCAGCAGCAGAACCTCAGCGATTATTACGCGGCATCGCGATCGCCACTGACCCCACCCAATCTGCAATTTTATTTGAAATGAATGGTGTGACTCAGCGCTATTACATTGGTGAGAGCATTGGGTCGAGCGGATGGAGCGTCGTCGATATTGACAATAATTACGTCACGGTGCGACGGAATGGCGAGGTTCGATCGCTCTCGATCGGACAAAAACTTTAGAATAGGGCAGGGGAGAATTCTTCCTCTGTCCCTTTCTCTTGGAGCAGTTTATGGGTTTGTTCGACGATCTTGGGCGTTTTCTAGAAACTCGCATCGATGAGTTTTTGAAGAACAATCCGCAGCTTGAATTACAAGCACTCGAAGAGAAGCTGTATGAACAAGAACAGGAAACGCGCCGATTGTTAGCAGATTTGCGGTTGCGAGAAAAACAAGTCGAAGCAGAAATTTTGACGACAGCGCAAGAAATTCAGCGCTGGCATGTGCGAATTGAGAAAGCAAGAACAGCAGGACGCAAGGATTTAGCCGAACCCGCCGAGGCACATGAAGCTTCTCTCTTACGCGAAGGGAATCAGAAATGGGGACAAATGCAAGTTCTCAAAGAACGAATTCAGCAGACAGAAGAGTTACAGAAAAAAATTCAGATTCGCCGACAAGAGTTGCAAGCTGAGATTAAACAGGTAAAAGCAACCCAAGCCGCTCAAGCGTCACAACGCTGGGCCGTCGATGGTTGGAATCAGAGTGCCAGTAAGATCGATGACCCATTAGAACAGAAGTTTCAGCAGTGGGAAACGCAGGAAGAGTTGGAGGAGATGAAGCGGAAGATGGGAAGGTAGGGAATGGGGGAATATACTTCCCCACTCCCCTACTTTCCTACTTCATCGTAGAGTAATGCTAATAGACTTTTACTCTACCCGTATGACCTATTGCCTTGGAATTCTTACAAAAGAAGGGCTAGTAATGGCGGCAGACTCTCGAACGAATGCGGGAGTCGATTACATTTCGACCTATCGAAAACTGTTTGACTTCTCGATCGACAACGATCGCACCATCTTGCTCTGCACATCTGGCAATTTGTCGATCACGCAGTCCGCTTTGACTTTAATGCAGCAAGACATCACCGCAAAAGCAGAAGTCAGCCTGCACACATTGCCGAGCATGTTTGAAATTGCGCGGTATATCGGCAACATGATTCGTCAAGTTCAGGAACAAAATCGCCCCTGGCTTGAGAAAGATGGCATTGATTACAACTGCACCGTGCTCCTCGGCGGACAGATTCGCGGTTCAGAGCCAGAACTCTTCATGATTTATAGTCAAGGCAATTTCATTCAAGCCTCGAAAGAAAAGCCTTTTTTGCAGATTGGCGAGGCGAAATATGGCAAACCGATTCTCGATCGTGTCTTGTCCTTTGAAACCTCGATCGAATCAGCTGCGAAATGTGCGCTGTTATCGATCGATTCGACCATGATTTCTAACATTTCAGTCGGCCCGCCCATCAACTTAGTCATGTATGAGGCGAATAGTTTCAAAGTTCGATATCGCCTGAGCTTAAACATTGATGCGCCTTACTTAACTCAGATTCGCCAACAATGGGGAAAATGTCTCAACGAAGCGTTTGAGCAGATGCCGAACATTGATTGGCAGCATTACTTGAACGGGGACACATAATTAGTGTTACTGTGAATTTCTGAAATTCTTTGGTTCTCTATGTCTCAACCTAAACTTACTAAGCGCGTTTCCACTGCTCTCGTCAATGCTCTGAGTGCAGGAGTTGTGCCACGTGTCGGTTTAGAGCATATTGCAGTCGGACGAGAAAAAGAGATTGCAGCCATTCGGCAGGATTTTGAGCATGTGGCAAATGGCGGAGCCGCATTTCGATTTGTGATTGGACGATATGGAGCCGGGAAAAGCTTTACCCTGCAATTGATTCGCAATCTCGCAATGGAACAGGGATTTGTTGTTGCAGATGCAGATATCACGCCCGATCGACGGTTAGTTGGCAGTCAAGGCGCAGGCGTTGCAACTTACCGCGAATTGATGCGAAATTTGGCAACGAAAAGCCGACCTGAAGGCGGCGCGCTCACCCTCATTCTAGAGCGCTGGATTGCAGCGATTCAGGCACAGGTAGCTCAGGACACCGGCATGAAGCCGAGTGATGAAGGCTTCGATCAACAGGTAGAAGCTCAGATTCGCTTAGTGACGCAAGATGTTGCAGATTTAGTCAATGGATTTGATTTTGCAACGGTGATCATTGCCTACTGGACAGGCTATCGATCGAATGATGAAGCCAAAAAAGAATCAGCGATGCGATGGTTACGCGGTGAGTTTTCCACTAAGACCGAAGCAAAAGCAGCTTTGGGTGTGAGAGTCATTATTGATGATGATTCTTGGTATGACTATGTGAAGCTGATCGCTCGATTTGCAGCAGACATTGACTATAAAGGATTGATCATCATTTTGGATGAAGTGATCCACTTGTCGAAGATTTCAACCGCGATCGCGCGTCAAAACAACTATGACAAGCTTTTAGCAATGTTCAATGATGCGATGCAAGGGAAAGTCAGCCATCTTGGAACCTTGATCGGAGGAACCCCTCAATTTCTCGAAGATCCCAGACGCGGATTGTATAGTGATCCAGCTTGGCAACGTCGCACCGCTGAAAGCCGCGTGATTCAATCCGATGAAGCAGATACAAGTGCGCCTGTGATTCGATTAGAGGCATTAAGCGAACCAGAATTGCAGTTACTTTTGCAGCGAATCTCGATCGTGTTTTTCAGTCATTACGAGATGCGGAAGCAACTCACTGCTTCTGAAATTTCAACTTTTATCAGTGCAGTTCGCGGCGGAAAGATCGGAACTGAGACGCGCCTCACTCCCGGTGAAATTATTCGCGATTTCATGACTGCTTTGAACTTAATTCAGCAGAATCCGAATTTGACCTTGAGCGAATTGATTCAAACTCAGAAGTATCAAACTCCGCCAACGTCAACCGAACAGGATGAGTTTGCTGAGTTCACGCTTTGAGATACGGGACATGCTCTATCAGGAACCGTCATAAGCTTTCAACTGCCCTAAGACAGAGGGCTTATGACGATTTCATTAGGACTGTAAAGCGAGGTCACATCAGGACGAAGTTGCCGATCGCCTATGGTATTGTCTGAGTGATTCTAGGAATAGAGAGATTCTTATGCAAACAACTTTCAGACGTATCCTCATTCTTTTCGTCGGTTTGCTAGTTCCATTATTTTTTGCCTGTCAGTCTAATAGTCAAGTCGATGCGGCTCCCTCAGCAGCGCCACTGTTGAGTGCTTCCCCCGCAAAGCTTGATCCATTGCCTTACGATTATGCTGCCCTAGAGCCTTACATTGATGCTCAAACGATGCGACTTCACCACGATAAGCATCATGCAACTTATGTGAATAACATTAATGAGACTCTAAAGGCTTATCCAGACCTTCAGAAGCAAAGTGTTGATAGTTTAATTCAGAATCTCAATCAGGTTCCGGAGGCAATTCGGACGAAGATTCGCAACAACGGCGGCGGACATGTCAATCACACGATGTTCTGGCAGATTATGGCTCCGAAAGCTGGAGGCACGCCAACTGGGGCTGTCGCAAAAGCAATTGATCAAACCTTCGGAAGTTTTGATGCATTTAAACAGCAGTTCAATAAAGCTGGAGCCGATCGCTTTGGCAGCGGTTGGGCGTGGCTCGTCAGCGATCGCCAAGGAAAGCTCAGCATCACTTCAACCGCAAACCAAGATAATCCCCTGATGAGCAATCCTAATGCCTATCCGATTTTAGGCAATGATGTTTGGGAACATGCTTACTACCTGAAGTATCAGAATCGTCGCGCAGAATATCTAACCAACTGGTGGAATGTTGTGAATTGGCAAGCAGTCAATCAACGCTACGCGCAAGCGCAGAGAAAGTAATCATCGGTTTAAGCATCCGGCGGGAAAGCCAAGCAATATTGCTGAACCAGCCGGATGAGTTCCAAAGGATCAACGGGCTTAGTCAGGTAGTCATTAAATCCGGATCTGAGCGCAGCCTGGCGGTCTTCTTCACGCGCATAAGCAGTCAGCGCGATCGCAGGAAGCGTTTCACCTTTGGGGAGTTCGCGCACCCGCCCGATTAGCTCAAAGCCGTCCATTTCAGGCATCGCAACGTCACTGACTAATAGCTTTGGAAGTTCTCTTTCAAGTAGGGATAATGCTTCCTTCGCGTTGGGCGCAACGGTAACGATCGCACCTTCATCTTCAAGCATGAATCGAAGCAAATCCCTGGTATCGGGATCATCATCGACGACTAAAATATCCATCTGCGCCAGGGTTTGCATGTATGGTCAACCTACGGAAAATGGGCTTCAGAGGGACTCCCGATCTGAAGACAATCTCTAACCTATGCCTTACGATAGTTCATCGCTTCTATCTCTAGACTGAAAACAAGTTAGCTCTCTCCCAAGCTAGGGCCTCTGTCTAAATAATTTTTCTAAACTTGATTTTATCTACTCTCCTCTCTATATAAACATTTGATTATCGATATTTGATCAGTAGTCAAAAGCCTTCCCTGAGTCAAATTTGACTCAGGGTTTTGTTTGTTTACGCAAGAAATCGTCTAGGGTTGCTCGATCGCTCAGTGAGGATTGCGCGCCAGATTTTGTCGTTGACAAGGCTCCCGATGCCGCTCCCCATCGCACTGCTTCCCGCATTGGATGCCCCTCAGCTAATGCGACTGCTAACCCCGCATTAAATGCATCTCCAGCCGCAACCGTGTCAATTGCTACAACCGGAAAAACTGGCGTAAAGAAGCGATCGTCTTCGGTTGCACAATAGACACCTTGAGCGCCCATTTTGATAATCACGGTCTTCGTTCCTCGCTGTTGCAGAATTTCGGCGGCTCGTTCGGCATCCGCTTGAGTATGAATCGGAAATCCGACAAGCTGTTCTGTTTCAGTGGCATTCGGGGTAATGATGTCGATCTCACCGTACAATTCATCGGGAAAAACGGCAGGAGCAGGAGCAGGATCAAGAATGACAGTTGCCCCAACTGCTTTGGCAGAACGTGCCGCAGTTTGAACGATCTCGAACGGAATTTCAAGCTGGAGTAATAAAATCGATGAATCCGTCAGCATTAAGCGATCGAGGTCAGATTGATCAACATTTCCATTCGCACCGGGAATCACGATGATGTGATTTTCGCTCCGGTCATCTACCGCGATCATGGCAACTCCAGACGAGGTTGAACGATCGATGAAAATGCGATCGCTTTGCACTCCAGCCGCTTTTAAACTCGCTAACAATTCTTGTCCAAACGCATCATCACCAACTCGCCCAACCATCTGACTGGAGCCACCCAGTTTTGCAACTGCAACCGCTTGATTTGCGCCTTTCCCACCCGGAACAGTTGAGAATGAATACCCAGTTAGGGTTTCTCCAGGCTTGGGTAATTTTGGAACTCGGGCGACGAGATCCATGTTGATACTACCGAAGGTGAAAATAGGTCGAGACATAATTGCGCCTGCTGAATTCTGAAGCGTTCTAAAAAGTCACTTTATGCAACTGAAATAGCTCTCCGGGGAGCGTTTTGACAATCTTGCCTCCTTCGGACTGGATCAGCTTCTTCCAATCCGCGAGCGATTCTAAAAAGACCTCCGTACCCAGATAAGTCTCCAAAATTGCCCAACTCTCAGCCAAAGCGGCATCCGGATCGAGCACATCAAACACAAACACTCCGCCCGGTTTGAGCACTCGTTTCACTTCCGTCACAACCGACTGCCAGTAATCCACATCTGAATAGCAACTGACCCCAGTCGAAACCACCAGATCAAACTGAGCCGCATCATACTCTAACTGATGCGCCGCCCCAAGTTTCACGCCTCGAAACAGCTTTGAGTTTAACTGGGGGGCACGAGTATTCATCGCGTCACAGGCGACCTTACTCACGTCTTGTCCCGCGTAGTAAGCATTCCAGTCGCGCCAGTTATAGACAAAAAAACCAACGCCACAGCCGATATCTAAGCAGCGTTGATTTTTTTGCGGCTGAGCAAGTTGCCAAAATGGAGAAGTCACTTTTGCTTGTAGCGTTCCCGCGACTCGATCGCGAAAAATTGGCATCGCTTCAACTTCGGCAGGTAGATCAAATGCCTCTCCTCGATACTCGCGATTAAAGCGTTCGGCGATCGCGACAATTCGTGGACTCCAATCCTGTACGCTCAATGTTTTTAACCTTTCAATGCACGGGTGAAATTTTGACGATAAGACCGATTAAACACTAAGGCGGGCCACAGCAGTGCTAAATAAATTTTGCCTTGGCTAAAGTTGGTGCGGCGAAATCCCTTCCAAAAGCGATAGACACCGACGACATAAACCGCTAAGGCGACAAATAGGAATAGCTTTACCATACCGGAATCCTTCAAATTCGTGATGTCAAGATTCTAGCAATTGGAGTGGGGAGTGGGGAGATGGGGGAGTGGGGAGATGTATTTCTACTCCCTACTCCCCACCTTCTTCCAATTGCTAATAATTGTGAGGGAGGTTGCCCGAAAAAAGCTAGCACTGTCAAATTAGGTAAAGATGCGATCGATTACTTTAAGGAGATTCTATGCGAGCGGTGCTAATGGCAGGCGGATCGGGAACTCGACTCAGACCGCTCACCTGTGATCTGCCAAAACCGATGGTTCCAATTTTGAATCGTCCGATCGCTGAGCACATTATTGACTTGCTAAAGCGACATCAGATCCGAGAAATAATCGCGACACTCCACTATCTGCCAGATGTGATGCGCGATTATTTCCAGGATGGCAGCGAGTTTGGCGTGCAGATGACCTATGCAGTCGAAGAAGATCAACCCCTTGGAACAGCAGGCTGTGTCAAAAATATTGCAGAGTTACTGGATGATACTTTTTTAGTCATTAGCGGCGATAGTATTACCGATTTTGATCTCACTGCTGCGATCGAATTTCATTACCGGAAAGGATCAAAAGCAACGTTGATTTTGACTCGGGTGCCCAATCCGATCGAATTTGGCGTGGTAATCACCGATGAAAATGCGAGTATTAAACGCTTCCTCGAAAAGCCGTCGAGTAGTGAAATCTTCTCAGATACCGTCAATACGGGGATTTACATTCTTGAACCAGAAGTTCTGCAATATCTACCAGAAAATGAAGAGGCGGATTTTTCAAAGGATCTGTTTCCACTGTTGCTCGACAAGGGCGAACCGATGTATGGCTACGTCGCAGACGGGTACTGGTGCGATGTCGGGCATTTAGACGCGTATCGGGAAGCGCAATATGCTGGACTTTCCCGCCGAGTGAAATTAGAGTTCGCCTATGTTGAGCGATCGCCCGGACTATGGGTTGGAGAGAATACTTATCTTGATCCCACTGCCAAAATTGAAACTCCCGTGATTATTGGCAACAACTGCCGCATCGGGTCGCGTGTCACCATCGAAGCCGGAACCGCGATCGGGGATAACGTGACGATCGGGAATGAAGCAGATTTGAAGCGTCCGATCATTTGGAACGGTGCAATGATTGGCGATGAGGTGCATCTCAGGGCTTGTGTGATTGCACGCGGGGCGAGAATTGATCGACGATCGCATGTGTTAGAAGGCGCAGTGGTCGGCCCGCTCTCATCTGTGGGAGAAGAAGCGCTGATTAGTCCCAATGTCCGGGTGTGGCCGAGTAAGAGCGTTGAAGCTGGGGCGACGCTGAATACGAATTTGATTTGGGGATATACCGCACATCGGAATCTATTCGGACAGCGAGGCGTTTCGGGCTTAGCAAATGTCGATGTGATTCCAGAATTTGCCGTGAAGTTAGGAGCGGCATACGGTTCGACTTTGAAACCGGGATCACAAGTCACCGTTTCGCGGGATCAAAGAACCATTTCGCGAATGGTATCTCGATCGATGATTGCCGGATTAATGTCCGTCGGCATCAATATCCAAAATCTTGAAGCTACAGCAATCCCAGTTGCGCGATCAGTAGTTCCAACCTTAGGCGTGGCGGGAGGATTGCATATTCGGATTCATCCTGATAAGTCAGATCATATTGTGATTGAGTTCTTCGATCGCAATGGGATCAACGTCTCGAAAGCGATCGAGAAAAAGATCGAAGGAGCATTTTTCAAAGAAGATTTTCGTCGTGCTCCGATTCATGAAATTGGCGGCGTTGTGAATGTGCATCAAGCGCTCGATATCTATAGCCGAGGATTTGAGCGACATCTGAATATTCAAGCCATCCAGACCAGCAGTTCAAAAGTGATCATCGATTATGCGTATGCGGTTTCGGGTGCAGTCTTACCGCAATTATTGGCAAAATTTGGCTGTGATGCGGTGGTCTTAAATGCAAGTCTGACGCAAACTGCGCCATCTTTGAACGATCGAGAAACGCTGCTCAATCAATTAGGTCACGTTGTCGAAGCGTTAAAAGCAACCTTTGGGGTACAAGTTTCAGCGAACGGTGAGCAATTCATCTTAGTCGATGAAACGGGCAGTCCCATCCGAGGAGAAACGCTTACGGCTTTGATGGTCGATATGATTTTGACCGCCCATCCCCGTGGAACAGTGGTTGTTCCCGTTCATGCGTCGAGCGCGATCGAGCAAATTGCCCGTCGTCACGATGGCAAAGTAGTTCGCACTAAAGCGAACCCGACTGCGTTAATGGAAGCGTGTCATGCCCATTCCAGCACGGTCTTAGGCGGAAGTGGCGAGATGGGCTTTATCTTCCCGCAATTACATCCTGGCTTTGATGCAATGTTCTGCATTGCGAAACTGATCGAGATGTTAACGTTGCAGGATCGCACGTTGGCACAGATTCGATCAGAATGTCCGCGAGTATCCCATAAAACCTATTCGGTACGCTGTCCCTGGACAGTCAAAGGCGCATTAATGCGGCATTTAGTCGAAAGCCATCCCGCAGAAATGTTAGAGACGTTCGACGGGGTAAAGATTTTCAACCCAGAACGCAGTGATAGCTGGGTGCTAATTTTACCGGATGCAACAGAGCCATTAATTCACGTCTATGCCAATAGCCCAAATCGCGGTTGGGTCGATGAAACACTGCGAGAATATCGCTTACGAGTTCAGGAATTTGTCTATCAAGAACAAGGGATTGAGGAGGCAAGGGTAGAGCATGTGTACTAAAAT
>VFQU01001617.1_pt1 | contig 12640 bp, 8 predicted proteins | sample 3512311 | NCBI WGS metagenome assembly VFQU01 (sample SAMN10412377, study PRJNA504923) | tailings metagenome | isolation source: Relicate 3 Philex TSF3 active mining site | place: Philippines: Tuba, Benguet | collected 2017-08-29 | reverse complement strand
TTATTGGGGCCTGTTTTGCTGCTGCGTGGCGCGGAACTGACGGAAGCTCAGGTGCTGCAGCGCTTTCTGGACCAGAACCCCATACAGCGCGAAACAAGGGCCCGGGTGGCCATGGCGCAGGCAGAAACGCGCGGCCGTACGCTGTGGGCCAACCCGGTGGTGGGGGTGGTGCGGGAAGGCGCTGGGCGCACCGAGTTCTATCAGGCATCGCAGACCTTGCCCTGGACTGGACGGTTTTCGCTTCTGCGCCAGTCAGGCGCCCATCTTTCCGCGGTGCTCGACTGGGAGGGCAACTTTGCCCTGTGGCAGGCGCGCTGTCTCTTGCGCTCCGCCTTCTACAGAGTGCTTGCCGTAGAGCAGCGTCTCGCGCTTTTTGCCAAAGCGGACGAGGAGCTCCAACGCGTGGTAGATATTCTCAAGCTGCGCGAAAGCGCGGGAGAAGGGTCGCGCTTTGATCGCTTGCGGGCCGAGCGGGAGCGAACTGAACTGGCCGTGTCGGCCAAGCTGCTGCGGGCCGACCTTGCAGCCGCCCAGGGGGAGATGCTGGCCTTTCTTCCCGCGGAAACCGTGCTGACTTCGCTCAGCGGTACCTTGAACGCACCGTCCCCTCCGGCAGACCTGGCCCACTGGAAGCAGCGCGCACTGGCCAACCGGCCGGACATCCAGGCCGAGCGCCGCCGCCTCGATCAGTTTCGCGCCGAACAGCAGGCGGCCCAGCGATTGCGCATTCCTGAACCCTCGGTCATTGCTGGTCTCAAACGCGCTGAGTTGGGACTGCCCAGTATCGCCAACGGCCCGGTGATGGGTGTTTCGCTCGCAATTCCTCTTTTCAATAACGGCGCGGCCGAGGTGGCGCGCTGGTCGGCTGAGCAGGAGCGTGTGTCTTCACGGCTTATGCAACTCGTGCGGCGCCTCGATGCCGCGATAGACGCCGCCTGGCAGGCTTTCGCGATCCAACGCCAGGCCCAGCTCGATTACGACAAAACGCAGCTGCCGCCCACCGATGAACTGGTGGCGATCGCGACTACGGCCTACTCGGAAGGTGAAATCGGCATACTGCAATTGCTCGATGCCTACCGGGTGCGCCGCGAAAGCCGCTTTCGTGCTCTGGACCTGGCCGCACTGGCCAAACAGTCCCAGATCGACCTTGAAGCCCAGATTGGCGAGGAGTTTTCCCAATGAGAATCCTGTATGTACTGCTGGTGAGCCTGCTGGCGCTCAGCTGCTCGCGGCCTGCGCCGCAACCTGCGGCCGCCGCCGAGCCGGAACGCGAGCCCATAGCTGTAACGCGCTGGACCAATCGCACCGAACTATTCTTCGAGTACCCGCCGCTGGTGGCGGGGGCAGTCAGCCGTTTTGCCATACACGTCACTCGGCTCGACAACTTTCGGGCCGTGCGCGAGGGGGAGGTGCGCGTGCTGCTGCACTACGATGGGCAACCCGCACAGACATTCCGGGTGGATGGTCCTTCGCGACCGGGAATCTTTGGTGTGGATGTGAAACCCGCTCGTGCGGGTTCCGCGCGCCTGGCCATTGCCTTTGCCGGGGAAGGTCTGACGGACGAATATGATCTGGGTCCCGTCGCTGTAGCGGCCTCCGTCGAGGCGTTGGAGGCGGTGGAAGAAGGGGGCGACGACGCCATCACCTTCCTCAAAGAACAGCAGTGGACGCTGGACTTTGCCACTGCTCTGGTTGTGGCGAAGCCGCTGGCTACTTCCTTGCGCGTGCCCGCCGAGGTGGAGGCACGCTCCGGGGGCCTGGCCGAGGTAGCGGCGCCTTTTGCCGGCCGCCTCGAGGTGCCTGGCCCGCTGACGATTGGGGCACGAGTAGAGGCCGGTCAGGTGCTGGCGCAGTTAAGGCTACCGGTGAGCAATCCCCAGGATCTCCCAGGGCTGGAACTGGCCCGCCGCGAAGCTGCGGTGCTGCTCGAATATGCTCGTAAGGATCTGGCCCGCGCCCAGCGCCTCGTGGAGAGTGGCGCGGTGGCGGCGAAGCGCCTCGAAGAAGCGACAGCCGCGCACTCCACGGCGGCAGCGCGTCTGGAAGCGGCCGAGGCCCGGCTGGCGCAGTTTGAATCATCCCGCACGGCTGTCACCAGTGGCGCCGTCTCAAGCCACTTTGCCCTCCGCGCCCCGATTGCCGGAATTCTGTCGGCTGTTCATGCCCCCAATGGCGCTAATGTCACAGCGGGGCAGGCGGTGTTCAGCATTGTGGATGTAAACACTGTCTACATTGCCGCCATTGTGCCTGAAGCTGAGTTTCCGCGGATGCGTGAGCTCGCGGGCGCGGAACTGGAAATTCCTGGCCAGGAGACGCCCCGCCGCCTCGCGCAGTTGGTCAACCTCGGTCGCATCGTCGATCCGGCATCCCGCACATTCCCGGTCATCTATCAGTTCGACAACCGCGATCGACACATTGCTCTGAACCAGACCGTTTATGTGCGCTTGCTTTTTGGGGCTGCCGCGGCAGCCCCAACCGTTGCGGAATCGGCATTGGTGGACGATGGCGGCCAGCCGGTGGTGTTTGTCCAGCTAGGGGGTGAGAGCTTCGCGCGGCGGCCAGTACAGCTTGGGCAACGCGCCGGGGGTGAGGTGCAGATTCTGTCTGGCCTTGCGGCCGGGGAACGCGTCGTCACCACCGGCGCGCACCTCATCCGGCTGGCTTCACTCTCGACTCAGGTGCCCGCTCACGGTCACGTTCACTAGAGGACACATTGATGTTTGACGCACTCATCCGTACCTCTTTGCAATTCCGCGCAGTCGTGCTTTTTCTCGCTGCCCTGCTGCTGGTTTGGGGCATCTACACCGCGCCCCAACTGCCGCTCGACGTGCTGCCGGACTTGACGGCCCCCACTGTAACCGTGCTGGTGGAAGCGCCCGGCATGGCTCCGGAAGAAATGGAAGCTCTCGTTACCTTCCCGATTGAATCGGCGATGAATGGCGCTGCCGGGGTGCGGCGCGTACGCTCCGCCACGGCGGTGGGCGTGGCGGTGATCTGGGTGGAATTTGACTGGGACCAGGAGATCTACCGCGCCCGCCAGACCGTGACCGAAAAGCTCGCGCTGGCTGCCGCGACGCTACCGGCCGGCGTTCGCGCCCCATATCTGGCGCCGGTGTCTTCCATCATGGGCGAGATCCTCTTTCTCACGCTCGAGAGCCCGCGCCACTCGCTGATGGAATTGCGCACGGTGGCCGACACCGTGCTACGCCGCCGCCTGCTGGCTGTAGCGGGGGTGGCGCAGGTGATTCCCACGGGTGGTGAGCAGAAGCAGTACCAGGTGCTTGTTTCCCCGCAACTACTGCGCGAGTACAACCTTTCGCTGACCCAGGTGGAAGAGGCGCTGGCGACAGGCAGCCAGAACGCCTCGGCCGGGTTCCGGGTGAGTGGCGGCCAGGAGTATCTGATTCAGGGCATCGGGCGCATGAATTCCGCGGAAAGCCTGGGCCAGATCGCCATCACGTCTCGCGAGGGCCGGCCCATACTCATTCGCGATGTGGCCGAGGTCCGCATCGGACCGGCGCTGAAGCGGGCCCAAGCTTCGCATAATGGCCGGCCGGCAGTGGTGCTGGGCATTCTCAAGCAGCCCGGGGCCAATACGCTGGAGCTGACGCGCCGGCTGGACGCAACGCTCGATGAGATCACCACCAGCCTGCCGGAAGGCATGGTGCTGGACCGGTCGGTGTTCCGGCAGTCGGACTTCATTGAGCGGGCGCTGGCCAACCTCACGGTGGCTCTGCGGGACGGTGCCCTGCTGGTGGTTGTGGTGGTGGTGCTCTTCCTGATGAACGCGCGGGCGGCCTGGATCACGCTCGTGGCTCTGCCGCTGTCAGTGGTCGCCGCGGTGCTGACCATGAACTGGTTTGGGCTCACGATCAACAGCATGAGCCTGGGGGGCCTGGCGATCGCGATCGGTGAACTGGTGGACGACGCCATCATTGATGTCGAAAATGTGCTGCGCCGCTTGCGCGAGAATGCAGCCCTGCCGGAGGCCGAGCGGCTGTCGGCCTTTGAAGTGGTGTATCGTGCCAGCCGCGAAATACGAGCTTCGATCGTGTTTGCCACGCTCATCGTGATTCTCGTTTTTCTGCCGCTCTTTGCCTTGACCAGCGTGGAAGGCCGCCTGCTGGCGCCGCTGGGCTTTGCCTACATCACCAGCCTGACGGCCTCGCTGCTGGTGGCGTTAACGGTGACGCCCGCGCTGTGCCTGTGGCTTTTGCCCAACTCTGGCGCCGTGCGGCAGGGGCATGAGCCGCGGCTGACAGTCTGGCTCAAGCGGGCCTACCAGCCGGTGCTGGCGCAGGCCATGCGCCAGCCGTGGGCCCTGTCGGCTGCTTCGCTGTTGCTGGTGGCCGTGGCGGCCTGGCAGTTTCTGGCCATGGGCCGGACCTTTCTGCCGGAATTCAACGAGGGCACCCTCACCATCAGCGCGGTTACCTTTCCGGGCACCAGTCTCCAGGATTCCGACAATCTGGGCCGCGGCCTGGAGCGGATACTGCTGTCGATTCCCGAGGTGGCGGCGACGGCGCGGCGCACAGGTCGCGCGGAACTCGACGAGCATGTGCAGGGGGTGGAATCGGCAGAAGTGGATGTCACGCTGCGCCCCAGCCAGCGCAGCCGCGAAGAGATTCTGGCTGACATGCGGGAGCGGCTTACCTTGCTGCCCGGGATGAACACCACGATTGGCCAACCCATCTCGCATCGCATTGACCACATGCTTTCGGGCACGCGCGCCAATATCGCCGTAAAGATCTTCGGTGATGATCTGACCATGCTGCGCTCGCTGGCCCGGCAGGTGGAGGGCGCAATGCAGCCTATTCCGGGCGTCGTTGATCTGGCCGTGGAGCAGCAATCGGCCATTCCGCTGCTGCGCGTGGTGGCCCGTCCGGAAGATGCCGCGCGTTTTGGCTTTGCGCCAGGTCTGGTGGCCTCCCAGGTATCCACGGCGCTGCTGGGCAAGGAGGTCAACCGTGTGCTGGAAGGGCAGATCAGCTTTCCCGTGGTGCTGCGCTTTCCGCCCGAGGTTCAAACGCAGCCGCGGCAACTGGCGGGCCTGCTGCTGGATAGCCCCAGCGGCGCCAAGGTGCCGCTTGAGCAACTGGCGGCAGTGGTGGAGGATCGCGGGCCGAACTTCATCAGCCGGGAAGGCGTACAGCGCAAGATTGTGGTGCAGTGCAATGTCGCCGGGCGCGATCTCGTCGCGGTAGCGGAAGCCATTCAACGCGCCGTGGCGCAAGCCGTCAAGTTCCCGCCCGGCTACCGGGTGGAATACGGCGGGCAGTTTGAGAGTGAAGCCGCCGCCACGCGCCGCCTGGGAGTACTCACCATTGCTGTAGTGTTCGGCATCCTGTTGATTCTGACCACGGCCTTTCGCTCATTGCGCGACGCCCTGATCATCATGTTGAACCTGCCGCTGGCGCTGGTGGGCGGGGTGCTGGGGGCGCACCTGGCTGGTGGAGTGCTGTCGGTAGCCTCGCTTATCGGATTCATTACCCTTTTCGGAATTGCCACGCGCAATGGCATCATGCTGATGGCCCACATACGGCATCTGCGCGAGCAGGAAGGTGTTGAGGACCTTGCGGAAGCCGTGCGCCGAGGCGCCACCGAAAGGCTGGCCCCGATTCTGATGACCGCGCTGGCGGCGGGGCTGGCGCTGGTACCCATTGCGCTTGGGGCGGGGCAACCCGGCAGCGAGATACAGGCGCCGATGGCCAACGTCATTCTTTACGGGCTCTTCACCTCGACGGCGTTGAACATGCTGGTGGTTCCGGCGCTGTATTACGCAGTGGCGCGCCGCGCTTCGAGGCAATAGCAAGGGGCCGCCAACCTTGCGGCGGCGGCCCCTTGCGTCGGTCTTTTGATTAAGGCCTAGAGAACCTGCTCGGAGAAGTTCTCGAGAATGCTCTTGATCTTCTGGCAGAACTGGTCGGCCAGCGCGCCGTCGATGAGGCGGTGGTCGAAGGTGAGCGCCAGATGGGCCTGGCTACGGATGGCGATGGCGTCGTCCACCACGACCGGCACCTTCTCAATGGAACCGATGCCGAGAATGGCCACATTGGGCTGGTTGATGACCGGCGTGGCGAAGATGCTGCCAAAGCTGCCGAAGTTGGTCAGGGCGAAGGTGCCGCCCGAGATGTCGTCCGGCTTCAACTGCTTGCCGCGGGCCCGGTTGGCGAGGTCGACGATGGAGCGCTGCAAGCCCACAATGTTCATTTCGTCGGCGCGCTTGATCACCGGGACAATCAGGCCGCTGCCGCCGTCGAGGGCGACGGCGATGCCCATGTTCACTTCGTTGTGATAGATGATGTTGTCGCCTTCAATCGAGGCATTGATGATGGGGAAAGCCCGCAAGGCCTCGCTGGCCGCCCGGGCGATGAAGGGCAGGAAGGTGAGGCCGAAGCCGTAGCGCGCCTGGAATTCGTCCTTGTGCTTGGCGCGGAGTTTGGCGATCTTGGTCATGTCCACCTTGTGCACGGTGGTGACGTGCGCACTGGTGGCCTTGGACTTGATCATGTGCTCAGCGATCTTCTTGCGCATGATGCTCATGGGCTCGACGCGCGTCTTGGCCGGGGTAGCGGCGGCTGGCGGCGGCACGCTGGCGGCGGGAGCAGCAACTGCCGGGGCGGCGGCGGGAGCAGCAGCTGCCGGGGCGGCCGTAGCCATGGTGCGGGCGGCCGAGGCTTCAATGTAGGCTTCAATATCCTGCTTGGTAATGCGGCCACCGGCGCCGCTACCAGCTACCTGAGCCAGATCAATGTTGTACTCGCGGGCCATCTTGCGCACCAGCGGCGACAGGGGGCCATTCACCGCTTCGACTTCCGTGGCGACGGGTGCCGGAGCCGGAGCCGGCGGTGGCGGAGGGGGTGGCGTCGGAGCTGCAACAGGAGCCGGGGCAGGCGTGGGCGCCGGCGCCGGGGCGGGTGGCGGAGGCGGGGGGGGCGGCGCCGCGGCTTGCGCCGGTGCCGGTGCCGGGGCGGCAGCGCCATCCCCAATGCGGGCCACCACGGTGTTGACACTTACCGTCGCGCCTTCCTGCACCAGAATCTCGGCCAGCGTACCAGCCACTGGGGACGGAATCTCGGTATCTACTTTGTCAGTCGAAATCTCAAAGAGCGGCTCGTCCCGCTCTACCTTTTCGCCCGGCTTCTTGAGCCAGCGCGTCAGGGTTCCTTCGACAATGCTCTCGCCCATTTGGGGCATCACGACGTCAGTCATGGAAGCGTCTCCTGTAAGTGTTCGATCGTTGGGGATAAATTGAGATGGAAGATTTCCGCCAGGTGCCGGCTCAAGGTAGCCATCACCTCTTCGCGCCGGGCGTCTATGCCCATCGCAGCCAGCGAGGTCACCGGCGCTGTGAGGCCACAGGGCACGATGTACTGAAAACAGCGGAGATCGGGGTTTAGATTCAAAGCAAAACCGTGGCAGCTCACCCACCGGCTCAGGTGTATGCCGAGGGCGCAAATCTTGGCTGGCTCGCCTGCGGGCAAGTCCACCCAAACGCCCGTTTCCTTGCCCGCACGCGGGTACGCCGTCACCCGAAAGCCCGCCAGTGTCCGCACCACCGCCGATTCGATGGCCTCGACGAAGGCGCGCACATCTTTGCGCCACTCGGCGAGGTGGATGATGGGATAGCCCACGAGTTGTCCAGGTCCGTGGTAGGTGACATCCCCCCCGCGGTTGGTCTCGTGCACGCTGATGCCCTGTTCGGCCAGCCACTCCCGGGAGGCGAGAATATGCGCCGGATCCGAATTGCGGCCCAGAGTGAGCACATGCGGGTGTTCGACAAAAAGCAGGGTATCGGGCACTTGGCCCGCCTGCCGTTTGGCGACGTACTCCCGCTGGATGGTCCAGGCTTCCTCCCAGGGGAGGCGGCCCAGATCCACCACTGCCAAATCAGGCATTGATTGCCATTCCGTACACGGCGCTGAAGGCTTCGCCGACAGCTTCGTACTGGGTGGGATGCGCGTGAATGGTGTTCATGATGGTTTCCACGGTGGCTTCAGCTTCCATTGCCACGACGGCTTCGGCGATGAGTTCATAGCCATGATGGCCGATGATGTGCACCCCGAGAATCTCGCCGAAGGTTTCATCGGCCACCACCTTCACAAAGCCCTCATGATGACCCACGATGGAGGCTTTCGAGTTGGCCGCGAAGGGGAATTTGCCCACCTTCACCTTGTAGCCGGCCGCCTTGGCCTGCGCCTCGGTGAGGCCGACACTGCCGATGCCCGGGTCCGTATAGGTGGCGCCCGGAATGCGGTTCTTCTTGATGGGGGTGACTTCGGTGCCAGCGATGTGTCCAATGGCCACCAGGCCCTCGGCGGTGGCGACATGCGCCAACTGCGGGGTGCCCGCCACGACGTCGCCGATGGCATACACGCCCGGTTCCGCGGTTTGCTGAAAGCCGTTTACCTTGATAAAGCCACGGTCTGTTTCGACGCGGGTATTTTCGAGGCCGATGCTTTCGGTGTTGGGCTTGCGGCCCACGGCGACCAGCAGGCTTTCCACTTCCATCTGCTCCACGTTCCCGTTGGCCAGCGTGAGCGAGTAGGTGACGCTGTTGGCGCCCACCTGGATGTTGTCCACCCGAGCGCCCGTTTCCACGCGAATGCCCGCTTTCTTGAAGCTGCGCTCCAGTTCTTTCGAGACTTCCTCGTCTTCCACCGGCACCAGCCGCGGCAGCATTTCCATGATGGTGACTTCGCTGCCAAAGCGGCGGAATATGCTGGCAAACTCGACGCCCACCGCACCGGCGCCAATGATGCCGAGCGTCTTGGGCACCTGCTGCAGTTCGAGGATTTCCACGTTGGTGAGCAAACGGGGGCTCTGCGGCTTCAGGCCAGGAATCATGCGGGCTTCCGAGCCCGTGGCGATGATCACGTTCTTGGCTTCGATAGTGGTCTTTTGCCCGTTGTTGTCCACTTCCACCTTGCCGCCACCCAGCAGGCGACCGTAACCGGGAATCACGTCTACCTTGTTCTTCTTCATCAGGAAGTCGATGCCCTTGGCATGCTTCGAGACGATCTTGGCCTTGCGGTCAATCACATTGGGGAAATGCAGCACTGGTTGCTGGCAGGTGATGCCTTCTTCTTCGGGGTGCATGAAGTAATCCCACACCGAAGCGGTGTGCAGCAGGGCTTTGGTGGGCACGCACCCGACGTGCAGACAGGTTCCGCCCAGCTTGGGGGCCTTTTCGAGAATGGCCACTTTCAGGCCGAACTGGCCGGCGCGTACAGCGGCCGAGTAGCCACCGGGGCCACTACCAATGATGACGACGTCGTAGGACATGAGCTTTCTTCAGTGTAACAAGCGAGGATTGCAGAAACACGCTTTTGGCGGGCAACCTGCAGCTAAATGCTGCCGTCGGTGAGAATAGTGAACGCTATGCTTGCCGTGCTCGCGCTGACCATGACCCTTGCCGCTCAGGCACCCGTCGAGAAGTTTCCCGTCGCCGTGGTCGAGGTGAAGGGCCTCAAGATGCTCAAACCTGCACAGGTGATCGCCGCCGCGGGCATACAGCCTGGCCAGCAGGTGACACCTGCTGAAATGGAGGCGGGCCTGCAAAAGCTTTTGAATTGCGGTTATTTTGACCGCGTCAGCTACCGTTATGAGCCACGGGACCGCGGCTACGCCCTCGAATGGGAAGTGGCTGAGGCGACAGTGTTTTATCCGGTGATTTTTCAGGAATTGCCTGCGGAGAAGGCGCGTGAAATTCTACGCGCTGCCGACCCGCTCTTCGGCGACCAGATTGCCGCCACCAAGCCCGTCCTGACGCGCTACGAAGATGCCCTCAACCACGGGCTGAATCTGACCGCCCCCGATGACAAAGTCCGTTTTCAGCTGCTGCCCAACGAGGCGGGCGAACTGGTGGTGCAGGTGCGCCCCCGCCGCCCTTTGCCGTCGGTCTATCAGGTGGACTTCCGGGGAAACAAGCTGCTTCGCCCTGAAGAACTCCGGGTGGCCATTGCCGTTTCCGCCACCGGCCTGATCTACAAAGAGAAAGATTTCCGCGATGTGCTGGACTTCAAGATCCGTCCGCTCTATGAAGCCCGCGGACATCTGAAGGTGAGCTTTCCGGAGATTCAGGTGGAGCCGGCCGAGGGCAACAAGGGGTTGAACATCCTTGTCACAGTAGCGGAAGGCGAGGAATATACGCTCGGTGAAGTCCGTTTTGCGAATAACGAAGAAGACTGGCTGCGCGTAGGACAGTTCCGTCAGGGTGTCACCGCCAACATGGCGGAGGTCGAAGCCGGGCGCCGCCGTCTGGAACTGGCCGTTCGACGCAACGGTTTTCTGGATGCGAAGGTCACCGCTCGCCGCACCCTGAATGAAGAGCGCAAGACTGTGGACATGGATTTTGAGTTCATGCCGGGTGAGAAGTATGTCTTCCAAAGATTGGAAGTAAAGGGGTTAGACATTCTGACGGAGCCTGCCGTGCGCAAGCTCTGGCGCATGCAGCCGGGCTCGCCTTTCAATCCGGAATACCCTGAGTCCTTCCTCAACAAGATTCGCGAAGACGGCGTCTTTGACAATCTGGGGGACACGCGCAGCGAGGTGGACGTGAATCGCCAGACTCGTCTGGTCGCCGTCACCCTGTATTTCAAGGGCGAGGCGCCCAAGCCGGACAAGCGTGACCCGCGCTCGCGGCGGCGCCGCTTCGAATAAGCCGCCCTGGACGGTCGCGCCCGCCGGTGGGGCATGGTAAGTTACGAAATAGTGTCCTCGTTCCAAATTCAGCTCCAGCAATACGAGGGCCCTCTGGACCTCCTGCTGGATCTCATCCGCAAACAGCAGATCAACATTTACGACATCCCCATTGCCACCATCACGGCGCAATACCTCGAGTACATGCAAAAGGCCATGGAACTCGACATTGAGCTGGGTAGCGAGTTTGTCTACATGGCCGCCACCTTGATTCACATCAAGAGCAAGATGCTGCTGCCGCGGGACCCGGAATTGGAGAAAATGCAGCCGGAGGGAGACCCGCGCCAGGAACTCGTCGATCGACTGCTGGAGCATGAGCGCTTCCGCGGCGCCGCTCAGATGCTGGAACAGAAGCGCATGGTGGAAGAGGCCATCTGGACACACCCACAGATGGACAAGATTCTGGGTGGCGACGAACAGGAACCTGCCCTGGCCGTCACGCTCTTTGATCTCGTCAAGACCCTCGAAACCGTCCTCGAGCGGGCCAAGAATCGCCCCATCTACGAAATCACGGGCGAGGAAGTCACCGTGCCGGAAATGATCCAGCAACTTCGTGGCGTCTTTGCGGCCGTGGAAACCGGGCGGCGTTTCAGTGCGCGTGAGTTGTTCGAGCGCCAGAAGTCCCGCCGCGCCATGATCTGCCTCTTTCTCGCAATTCTGGAAATGGTGAAGCGCCAGGCGCTGGAACTGGCGCAGGATGAACTCTTTGGCGAGATTGTTCTGGCCCGCTCCGCCAGTTTTGAAGAGGCCTTCCCGAAGGATGTCGATCTCAGTCAAGTAGAGCAAGAATACAAATAGATAGAATAAGATGGAAGAACAAATTCAAGTAACGGAAGAAGTCGCCCTCGACGTCAGCCAGTTCGTTGAGGAAAAGCAGGAAGTCACCGAAGAGGATCGCCTGAAGCCCATGATCGCGGCCATTCTGTACGTCACCGAACAGCCCATGGCCCCCGTGGAAATCGCTCGGGGGCTGGGCCGCGAAGTGGAATTGATTGAAAAGCTGATCGGGGAACTGGTGGAATATTACGAACAGCCACAACATGGCTTCCAGATCCATGCCAAGGCCGGTGGCTACTATTTCGGCACCAAGCCTGAGTTCGACGAAGGGCTCCGGCAGTTCTTCCAGAGCCAGAAGGCGCCCCTCAAGCTTTCCCAGGCAGCGCTCGAAACCCTCTGCATCATTGCCTACAAGCAACCGGTTACCGGACCGGAAATCGCCGCCATCCGCGGCACCCAGGGTGTGGGTTCATTGAAGCCGTTGCTGGACCGCCGCCTCATCACCACGGCGGGCCGCAAGGATGTTGTCGGTAAGCCGGTGCTCTACAAGACCACGCCCGAATTCCTGGTCCAGTTCGGACTGAAGGATCTGAAGGAACTACCCACTCTCAAGGAATTTGAAGAACTGAAGCGGCTCGCCATGGACGACGAGATCATTCCCACCCCCGAGGCCAAAGGCCCCCAGGTGGAAACGCCGGCTGAAGCTGAAACGCCCGCCGCGGCGGGAAACGAGAGCGCCTGACCCGTGGCCCAGGAAAGGCTTCAGAAACTGATCTCGCAGGCGGGTGTCGCCAGCCGCCGCAAGGCCGAAGAAATGATTCTCGAAGGGCGGGTGCGCGTGAACGGCCAGTTGGTGACCGAACTGGGCGCCAAGGCGGATCTGGCTACCGATCACATCAAGGTAGATGGCAAGCTGCTGCATGCGCCGCGGCAGTTGCTTTACATTGCCCTCAACAAACCCCATAGTGTGGTCACCACAATGAGCGACCCGCAGGGCCGCAAGACGGTCACCGAATACCTGCGTGGACTGAAAGAGCGTGTCTATCCGGTCGGCCGCCTCGATTATCAAAGCGAGGGCCTGCTGCTCTGCACGAATGATGGCGAGTTCGCCAACCGCATCATGAGCAAGCGCTACAACGTGGTGAAGACCTATGTAGTGAAA
>VFQU01001615.1_pt1 | contig 12658 bp, 7 predicted proteins | sample 3512311 | NCBI WGS metagenome assembly VFQU01 (sample SAMN10412377, study PRJNA504923) | tailings metagenome | isolation source: Relicate 3 Philex TSF3 active mining site | place: Philippines: Tuba, Benguet | collected 2017-08-29 | reverse complement strand
GGAGTCGATCGCGCTGGCGATCGTCGCGCAGCTGCACGCTTGGCGTCATCGTGGCGAATGAGCATGCCGCGGTCGTGCTGGCGGCCGGGCTCAGCCGACGGCTCGGCCGTCCGAAACAGCTGCTGCGCCGCGGCGGCGTGAGCCTGCTGCGGCATGCGCTCGATACGGTGCTCGCGACCGCGCCGCTCCGCGTCGTCGCGGTGCTGCCGGCGCACATGCCGGCGATCGAAGGCGAGATCGACGGCCTGCCGGTCGAGCGCTGCTTCAATCCGGCCGCGCAGACCGGCATCGCCGGCTCGCTGCAGCGGGCCGCGGCCGCGCTCGCCGATCATGCCGGGCCGACCCTGATCGTCGGCGTCGATCAGATTCATCTGCGCATGGCGCATCTCGCTGCGCTGCTCGCCACCGATCCGGACAGCGACGTCGTCAGCGGCTACGGCACGGCTTTCGGCCTGCCGGTGCGGGTCGCCGCGGCGACGCTGAGGCGCGCGGCCGAGCTGAGCGGCGATGCCGGCTTCCGATCGCTGTGGTCGCGCTCGGGTCTGCCGCCGCGGCGCGTCGAGGCGGCCGAGCTGGCGTTCGATGTCGACACGCCCGAAGCACTCGCGGCGGCGATCGCGGCCGGCTGGATCGATCGCTGACATTCGACGGCTGCCGCCCTGCGCGGCGGTCTTCGATGCAGGTGGCACGATCGCGGCCCGACCTTGCCGGGATCGCGTCGGAAGCTGTTACGCGAAGCCACGATGCACGGGCTGCCGCTGTCGGACTGCGCCGGATCTGCGCAGGCCTGACCGATGTCGAGACCGCCGAGGCGCTCGACCAGCTCCTGCGCACGGTGCAGCGCGACCGGCAGCAGGTCAGGCAGTACTTGGCCGACCATTGGCCCGACGACCGGATCCGATCGAGCCTGGTCGTCGCGTCCCGTTGCGTTGCGGCGATGGCGGGCGACCGCACGCGATTTCGTTCCGGTCGACATCCCGTGCCGACGAAACCTGCCAAGAACCGGTGCCTTGCCACCTCGCTGCGCGTCAAGGCGTGCGCCGTGACGGTACGCCGGCCGCATCGGCGTCGCCGCCGTGACGGCGCGGCGCTGCCTCCGCCGCACACGGCGCAACATGCCGTCGTCATGGCCGTCGCACGGGCCACCACGCGGCCCGCCGGCTGAGACCGGTTCAGTCGTCGGCGTCGCGTCGCGCGATCGCGCGCGAGGTCGCCAGGCCGATCAGGCGCGAGACGACCAGGGCGATGTACATGACGCCGGCGAACTGCTGGAGCATGACCAGTGCGCGCGCCTGCGGCCGGATCGGCATGATGTCGCTGAGGCCGACGCCCGACAGCGTGCTGAAGCTCAGGAACAGCAGCTCCATCCAGCTCCGCGGCGCGTGCGGATCCTGCGCCGCGACGAAGCTGCCCGGAAACGCCTGCTGGCAGACCAGGTACGCGAACGCGAACGCCCAGGCCAGCAGCGTGAACGTCGCACCGGCCGCGAACAGCTCGTCGCCGGTGACGCGGTGGTCGCGCAGCATGTAGGCGGTCAGGCCGGCCGCCGCATAGAAGTACAGCGCGCCTTCGAACACCTGCGCGACCGTGCCGAGGCCCGGCGGCCCGAGGCCGCTGCCGGCCAGCAGCGACAGCAGCACGGCCGGTGCGGCGAGCAGCCAGGCGACCCAGTTGACGGCCGGACTGCGGTTGACGACCCACAGCGCCAGCGCGAGCACCAGCATGCCGAACGCCCCGAACGCGGCGCGGCCGGCCGCGGTGTGCTCCATCGCCGGATACAGCACCACGCCGAGCAGCTGCACCGACAGCAGCAGCGCCGACGGATGGCGCTTGAGCGTCACCAGCGTCTTGAGCACGTTCGAGTCCATCGGGCGCGGTCCGCGGCGGAGGCGAGGGCCGGCCGCGTCGCGAAGACGCGGCGGCACGGGCGTAGAATCCGCGCGCATTCTGTCACGGGAACGATCATGCGTGTCTGCGTCTACTGCGCGTCGAGCGAGCACTGCGACCGCGTCTATCACGAGGCGGCTTTCGCACTCGGCCGGCAACTGGCCGAGGCCGGCTGCACGACGGTCTACGGCGGCGGCGCGGTCGGCCTGATGGGATCGCTGGCCGACGGCGCGCTGTCGGCCGGCGGCCAGGTCGTCGGCATCATTCCGCGCTTCATGACCGAGGTGGAATGGCAGCATCCGGGGCTGGCCTCGCTCGAGGTCGTGGAGGACATGCGCGAGCGCAAGCACCGCCTGCTGACCGGATCGGATGCGGTCGTCGCGCTGCCGGGCGGCTGCGGCACGCTGGAGGAATTGTTCGAGGCGATGACGCTCAAGCGCCTGGGGCTGTACTTCAATCCAATCGTGCTGCTCAACACGCAGGGCTTCTATACGCCGCTGCAGGCGTTCATGGAGCAGGTGATCGAGCAGCGCTTCATGAATCCGGAGCACCGCGCGATGTGGCATCTGGTGGATGCGGTGGATGAGGTGCTGCCGGCGATCCGGCGCATTCCGCGCTGGCGCGAAGACGCGCGCAGCCTGGCCGTGGTGCGCTGAGGCAGGCGCCTCGCGCGTCAGGCCAGGTGTCGCCGCAGCGTGGCGGCGTAGGCCTCGCGCTGGTTCGCGTCGGGTGTTGCCGGCGCGCGCGGATAGATCCGCAGCAGGTCGTCGCCGGGCAGCCGCGGGTGCACGTGGAGGTGCAGATGCGGGACCTCCTGGAAAGCCGCCTCGCCGATCGAGTGCCAGAGACTGAGTCCCTGGTTCGGGAAGGCCGCCGTGACCGCCCGCGTTATCCGCGTCACGGTGTTCATCAGCGCTGCGCCGAGGGTGTCGTCGAGTGCGCGCACGTCCGGCAGGTGGAGGCGCGGGATCACCAGGATGTGGCCAGGATGGAACTGGCGCAGATCGACGAAGGCGAGCGTCAGCGCATCCTCATGGACGAGGCTGGCCGGCGCGCGGCCGTGGACGATGTCGCAGAAGACGCAGGGCTCGCTGCTCATCGTCCCGGCTCCGCCGCTGGTGCCCTCTGGATCGTCGAGGCTGGCCGCCGGGACGGCGGGCGGTGGCCGGCTGCCCATGCGCGCAATCGGGGCGCATCGGCGCCGGGCGCGGCAGACGCGCTCATGTCGCGTCCGCTGCGCCGCCGTTCGCGGCGGCGAAGAAGGTGCGTACGTCGGCCAGTTCGCGGGTCTGCGGCAGCGGCGGCAGGCTGCGCAGGAACAGCTTGCCGTAGGGCCGCGAGACCAGGCGCGGATCGCACAGCATCAGCACGCCGCGATCGCCGACGTCGCGGATCAGCCGCCCGGCGCCCTGCTTGAGCGCGATCACCGCGGCCGGGATCTGCCATTGCGTGAACGGATTGCCGCCGGCCTCGCGCAGCGCCTCCAGGCGCGCGGTCAGCACCGGGTCGTCCGGTGCCGCGAACGGCAGCTTGTCGATGATCACGCACGACAGCGCTTCGCCGGCGACGTCGACGCCTTCCCAGAAACTCGCTGCGCCGAGCAGGACGCCGTTGCCGGACGCGCGGAACGCGTCGAGCAGCTGATGCCGCGGCGCGGTGCCCTGCACGAACAGCGGCCAGGCGCCGATCTCGGTCAGACGCTCGGCCGCGCGGCGCAGCGCCCGGTGCGACGTGAACAGCAGGAACGCTCGTCCGCGCGAGGCTTCGAGCACCGGCAGCGCCGCGTCGACGACGTGGTCGGTGTACAGCGGCGAGGACGGATCGGGCAGGCCCGGCGGCAGGTACGCCAGCGCCTGGCGCGCATAGTCGAACGGACTCTCCAGCGACAGGGTCTGAGGATCGTCGAGGCCGAGCTGGCGCGCGAAATGGTCGAAGCGGCCGCCGACCGACAGCGTCGCCGAGGTGTAGATCCAGGCTGCGCGGCTCTGCGCGCGCAGTTCGCGCAGCGGAGCGGACAGGTCCAGCGGCGTGGCGTGCAGCGAGAAGCCGTGCGGCGTGGTCTCGTACCAGTGCACGAAGTCGCGCGCGCCGGCCTCGCGCACCTGGCGCAGCCGTGCGATCTGCTCGCCGGCGCGCTCGTGCAGCGCCGCGAAGCCGCGGCTGCGCTCGGCCTGGCCTTCGAGTCCGTCGGCCAGCCGGTGCAGGGCCTGGTCGAGCTGGTCGAGCAGGTCCGGCACCTCCGGTGCGGCCAGCACCAGCGACAGCGCGCCGCGCGCCGGCAGCGGGTCGATCGCCAGGCGCAGCCGCTGCAGCAGCGGCGCGAGCGGCTCGACCAGCGGCTGCAGCAGCGCCAATGCGCCGCTGACGTTGCCGCATTCGGCGAGCGAATCCTGCGCGAGCTCGCCGACCTGTCGCGCCGACAGGCTGGTCGAGAAGAACTGGCCGGCCAGTTCCGGAATCTGGTGCGCCTCGTCGAGCACGAAGGCCTGCGCGCCGGGCAGGATTTCGCCGAAGCCCTCCTGGCGCAGCGCGAGATCCGCGAACAGCAGGTGATGGTTGACGACGACCAGATCGGCTTCCTGCGCGGCGCGGCGCGCCTTGACGACGAAGCAGTCGTTGAACATCGGGCATTCGGTGCCGAGGCAGTTCTCGGTGGTCGAGGTCACGCGCGGCCACAGCGGCGAGTCCTCGGCGATCTCGGCCAGTTCGGCACGGTCTCCGCTGATCGTGCGCGTCGACCAGGCACGGATCGTCTGCAGCTGTCCGACCTGCTGGCGCGACGCGAAGCGGCCGTCCTTGTGCGCCTGGTCGAGCCGGTACAGGCACAGATAGTTGGCGCGGCCCTTCAGCAGGGCGGCCGACAGCCGCGCGCCGAGCACGCTGCGCACGCGCGGCAGATCGCGATGAAATAGCTGATCCTGCAGCGCCTTGGTGCCGGTCGAGACGATCACGCGGCGGCCCGATTCGAGCGCCGGCACCAGGTACGCGAAGGTCTTGCCGGTGCCGGTGCCGGCCTCGGCGATCAGCATGCCGCGATCGGCGATCGCCTCCTCGACCGCCGCGGCCATCGCCTGCTGCTGCGCACGCGGCGCGAAACCCGGCACCTCCGACGCGAACGCACCGTCCGGACCGAGCAGGTCGGCGGCCGCCAGCGCGGCGCCGCCGAACGTCGCCGCGTCGCCGGCTTCGGCGCGCTCGGCGGCGCCCGTCACATGCGGACCGGCGGCGCCTTGCGACATTCCTTGACCTGCTGTTCGGCCTCGGCCTTGCGGGCCGGATCGCCGAGCAGCTCGCGCGTCTCGACCAGGGTCTGCCAGTTGCGCGCGCACAGACCGCCCAGGCGCGGGCCGAGCCGGTAGCTGTGCATCGCACGCTCCTCGGCCTCGTTCAGACGTCCGCGGCCGAGCTCGATCTCGGCGAGCAGTTGCAGGATCTCGGGGGCCTCCGGCGCGAGCTTGAGCGCGCGCTCGGCCGCCGCGGCGGCGGCCTCGAGCCGGCCCTCGGCTTCGGCTTTCTCGGCCTGCTGCAGGAAGCCGTCGACGGCCGGGTCGCGCAGCGGCTGGACCTGCACGACCGAATCGTCGCCCTGGCCGGCCGCGCGTACCGCGGCGACCGCATCGCGGGCCGGCGGCGGGGGCGGCGGCGGTGCCTTCGGCGGCGGCTGCGCGCAGGCGGCCAGCAGGACCGCAGCGGCGGCCGGCAGCGTCAAACGGAATCGGCGGTCGGGAGCGTGAGTCTTCATCAGTCGGTGTCTTCGGAGTCGGCGCGGTCGCCGCCGAGCCATTGTCGCAGACGATCGAGCGCGCAGCCGCGCTGTTCGGTCGGGCCGTAGCCGGCGATGAACGGCACCTGCCGCGCGCCCGCGCAGGCGGCATCGGTGCGTTGCCCGCTCGGCGGATCGATCCACAGCCATTCCAGCCCGTCGCGCGGGGGCGCCAGCGGGATGCTCGGCAGCTGCCGGAACAGCTCGATCCAGATCCGCAGCGCGCCGGTCGAGCCGTACAGGCCGGTCGGCTTGTTGTCGTCGCGGCCGACCCAGGCCACCGCGAGATGATGGCCGGTGTAGCCGGCGAACCAAGAATCGCGCTGGGTATCGCTGGTGCCGGTCTTGCCCGCAGCCGCGAGGTGGCCGAGGCCGGCCTGCACGATCGACCGGCCGGTGCCCTCGCGCGCCGCCTGCTGCAGCGCGTGCGTGACCAGGCGTGACGGTGCGACGTAGTCGCCGGTGCCGCTGCGCGTCTCGTAGCGCGCCAGCGGACGACCCTGCGCGTCGAGCACGCCGCGCAGTGCGCGCAGCGGTACCGCATGGCCGTCGGCCGCGAAATACTGGTAGAGCTGGGCCACGTCGAGCGGGCTCAGCTCGACCGCGCCGAGCAGCAGCGACGGATTCGGATTGATCGGACGACCCAGGCCGAACGACGCGACCAGGCCGCGCACGCGGTCGACGCCGACACGCAGGCCGAGCTGCACGGTCGCCAGGTTCCAGCTGTTGGCGAGCACGTCGGCCAGCGGCACCTCGCCGTGCAGCAGGCCGTCGTCGTTCTTCGGGCGCCAGCGGCTGCCGTCGCGCTGCGGCAGGTCGACCGGCGCATCGTCGATCAGCGAAGCCAGCGAGTAGCGCTGCGGCTGCGCGAGCGCGACCAGGAACACGAATGGCTTGATCAGCGAGCCGATCGGACGGCTCGCGGTCAGCGCGCGATTGAAGCCGGGCGCATCCGGATTGCGGCCGCCGATCAGCGCCTGCACGTCGCCGTCGCGCGCGCCGGTGACGACGACCGCGGCCTCGACCGGATCGGCGCGCGTGCCGAGCGCGGCCATCGCCTTGCCGAGCGCGGCCTCGGCGAGGCGCTGTGTCGACGGCGCCAGCGTCGTGTGGATCGCCAGGCCCGCGCTGTCGAGCTCCGCGTCGGGATAGTCGCGCTGCAGCTGCGCGCGGACAAGATCGAGAAAGGCCGGATAGCGATTGCGCGGCAGTGCGCCGGTCGCCGACACGTTGAGCGGCTGCGACTGCGCGGCGGTCAGCGTCTTCTCGTCGATCAGGCCGGTTTCGTAGAACTGCGCGAGGACGCGGTTGCGCCGCGCCATCGCGCGCTGCGGATAGCGGCGCGGATCGTGGTAGCTCGGCCCCTGCACCAGTCCGACCAGCAGCGCGACGTCGGCCGCGCCGAGGCTGCGCACGTCGCGTCCGAACCAGAACTCGCTGGCGGCCGCGAAGCCGTGCACGGCCTGGCCGCCCTGCTGGCCGAGGAACACCTCGTTGACGTAGGCCTCGAGGATCGTGCGCTTGTCGTAGCGCGCCTCGATCAGTACGGCGATCAGCACCTCGTTGAGCTTGCGCAGCAGGTTCTGGCTGCGGTCGAGAAACAGGTTGCGGACCAACTGCTGGGTCAGCGTCGAGCCGCCCTGAACGACGCGGCCGGCGCGCAGATTGGCCCAGGCCGCGCGCAGGATCGCGACGCTGTCGATGCCGTGATGATCCTTGAAGTCGCGATCCTCGACCGCCTGCAGTCCGGCGACCAGCAGCGGCGGCGCCTCGCCGAGGCTCAGGATGCGCCGTTCCTCCTGCTGGCTGCCGTACAGCGTCGCGATCCGCGCCGGCTCCAGGCGCACCGATCCGAGCGCCTCGCCGCTGTCGGCGTCGGCGACACGCGCGATGCGGCCGTCGGCCAGCGTGACCGCGATGCGCCGTTCGCGTTCGCGCCCGTCGAGCCAGACGAACGCGCGCCGCGCGATCACGAACCGCATGCCGCTGCGCTCGTAGGTGCCGGGCTGGCGTGCGCCGGCTTCGTCGCGGTAGCGCGCGGCCTCCAGTTCCATCGTCAGCGTCTGCGCGTCCAGCGGCACGCCGGCACCGAGCGTCAGCGGCCGCGCGTAGACGCGGCTCGGGATCTGCCAGGACAGGTCGTCGAAGCGGCTGCGCACCTGCCGGTCGAGGACGTACAGATACGGAGCGAGGAAGCCGATGGCGACGCCGACGGCGAGCAGGAACGGAGCGCGCAGCCAGCGCCAGATCGAGGCGATCAGGGAGAACAAGCCGGAGTGCTGAGCAGCGTCGAGGAGACGGGAGCGGCCCAGTGTAGCCAAAGTGACAGGGCGCGGCGCCATCCCGGATAATCGCCGGTCGCCCTGCGGCTGGTCACCATGACGTCGATCCGGAGTTACCGCCTCTGCCTGTTCGGTTCGGCTGCGCCGACCGCCGCGACGCTCGCCGGTTTCGGCCCGATCGCGACGGCGCCGGTGCTGGCCGGCGCCTGGTCGGTGGCCGATACCGGTCGCGAGGTCGTCCATCTGTCGGGCCTGCCGGCCGGCGACGATCCGCAGGTTCTGCTGCCGGCGCTGGCCGCGGCATTTCCGGGCGAGACCCTGGTGCTGGTCCGCACCGACGTGCGCCTGCCGCCGTATGCGATCGAGCGTTTGCTGCGCGCACTCGACGAACCCGGCGTGCTGGTCGCGGTGCCGCTGGACGACCTCGATCCGGCGCGCTCGCCGCTGCCTTCGGGCATCGTCAGCGATGTGCCGGCCGGACGCATCGATGCGCTGTGCTACGCCTACGGCACGCGCGGCTGGTTCGACGGTCCGGTTGCGCAGGCGCCCTTGTCGGCCTGGCATCCGTCCGCGTTGGCGAGCCTGGATCTGTCGCAGCGGCGCTGGCTCGAGTCGGCGCTCGACGCCGGTCTGCGCGGCCTGGTGCTCGATCATCTCTACGTCGCGACCGGCGGCCGCCTCGCCGGCGCGCCGGTCGAGACCGATCCGCGCGATCCGGAGCCGCCCTCGCCCCTGGCGGCGCTGCGCGAATGCGTGCGGGCCGCACTCGACGCCGCTGCGGCGCCGGGACTGCCCGGACTCGACGCACGCCCGGTCTTGCTGCACGTACTGCACGGCTGGGGCGGCGGCGCCGAGCGCTGGGTGCGCGACTTCGCGTCGAGCTGCGGCGACGCGCATCATCTGGTGCTGATCGCGCGCGGCAGTCCGGCGCGCAAGTGCCCCGGCGAGTGGCTCGAACTGCACGACGGCACGCTGAGCGGTCCGCCGCTGCGCCGTATCGCGCTGCCGCGGCCGATCGCCGACACGGCGGTCGCCGATGCCGGCTATCGCGCCGTGCTCGAGGCCGTCGTCGCCGACTACGGCGTCGACGCGGTCGTCGTCTCGTCGCTGATCGGCCACAGCCTCGACGCGCTGCGCACCGGCCTGCCGACCGTGCGCATCGTGCACGACCACTATCCGCTGTGGCCGGTGCTGCATCGCGATTTCGGCGATCCGCGCCTGGCGTTCGACGCTGCGCAGCGCAGCGCCGATCTGGCCGCCGCCGGACCCGACTACGAGTTCACCGAACGCGATCCGGAGCACTGGGCGCGGCTGCGCGACGCATTCGTGGCCGCCGCGCTCGCGGCACGTGTGCAAATGGTCGCACCGAGCCGGGCCGCGCTCGAGGACGATCTGCGCCTGGCGCCGGAGCTGCGCGAGCTGCCGGCGACGGTGATCCCGCACGGCATCGCCGACTGGTCCCGGCCGGTGGCGCCGGCTGCGGTGCCGGCGCGGCCGCGGCTGCGCCTGCTGATTCCCGGCCGGATCCGCCGCGGCAAGGGCGGCGAGCTGCTGCAGGCCGTGCTGCCGGCGCTGCGCGAGCGTGCCGAGCTGTTCCTGGTCGGCGCCGGCAGCGACGCGCATCGCCTGTTCGGCGAGCGCGGCGTGCACATCGTGCTCGACTACCGGCGCGACGAACTGCCCGACCTGATCACCCGTGTCGCGGCCGACGCGGCCCTGCTGCTGCCGACCGTCGCCGAGACCTTCGGCTACACGCTGTCGGAGCTGCGCAGCCTCGGCATGCCGGTCGTCGCGACGCGCGTCGGCGCGCTGGCCGAGCGGATCCGCGACGGTGTCGACGGCCTGCTGGTCGATCCCGATCCCGCGGCCGTGATCGCCGGCATCGACGCGATCCTCGCCGACCGCGGCCGGCTCGAGACGGTGCGGGCGACGCTGGCCGGTCAGCGCGAACCCGATCTGGCCTCGATGAGCCAGGCCTATGCGTCGGTGCTGCCGACCGCGCCGCGCGCACCGCTGCGTTACCGCGCCGCGTCGATCGGCGCCGCGACGATGCAGGCCGCCGCGGCGGCCCGCGATCTGGCCGCGATCGGCCACCGCGCGACGACGCTGGATCGCGCGCTCGCCGCGGCCGAACGCGAGAGCGCGCGTCGCGGCGAATGGGGCCACCGGCTTGATCGCGAGCTCGGCGTGCTGCGCGTCGAGTTCGACGAGCGTTCGCGCTGGGCGCTGGCGCTGAACGAGGAGCTCGACCGCATCAAGCCGGTGTACGAGCAGATGCTGGCCAGCACGTCCTGGCGCATCACCGCGCCGCTGCGCGCGGCGATGGCGCGGCTGCGCGGCCTGCGTGCCGCGGCACAGTATCACCGCCTGCGCCTGGCCGGTCTGCTCGGCCGCGTGCGCGGCAGTCTGGCGCGACGCGGCCTGGCCGGCACGCTGGCGCGGATCGGCCGCGAGCTGCGCGCGGCGCCGCCACCGCGGCGGCTCAAGATTTACGCCGAGCCGGACGGACGTTTCGCGCCGTTCGCGGTGCCGGCCTCCGACGCGCCGACGGTGTCGATCGTCATCCCGGTCTACAACAAGATCGCCTACACGGTGGCCTGCTTGCGTTCGCTCGCCGAGCATGCCGGCGCGGTCGCGTTCGAAACGATCGTCGTCGACGACGGCTCCAGCGACGATACGCCGGCCAAGCTCGCGCAGGTCGGTGGTGTGCGCGTGATCCGCAACGCCGCCAACCTGGGCTTCATCGGCTCGTGCAATACCGGCGCGGCGGCCGCGCGCGGCGAGTACGTGCTGTTCCTCAACAACGACACCGTGGTCACGGAGGGCTGGCTCGAGGCGCTGCTGCGCTGCTTCGAGCAGGAGCCCGAGGCCGGCCTGGCCGGCGCCCGGCTGGTCTATCCGGACGGCCGTCTGCAGGAAGCCGGCGGCATCGTCTTCGACGACGCTTCGGGCTGGAACTACGGCCGTTTCGACGATCCGGACGATCCGCGCTATCGGTTCCGGCGCGAGGCCGACTACTGCTCCGGCGCGGCGATCATGCTGCCGCTCGCGTTGTTCGAGCGGCTCGGCCGCTTCGACACGCGCTATGCCCCCGCCTACTACGAGGACACCGATCTCGCGTTCGCGGTGCGCGCGGCCGGCTTGCGCGTGTTCTACGAGCCGGCCTCGACCGTCGTCCATTTCGAGGGCATCACCTCCGGCACCGACACCGCCAGCGGCATCAAGCGCTACCAGGTCGTCAATCACGAGAAGTTCCGCGACAAGTGGCGCGACGCGCTCGCGCGGCAGCCGGCACCGGGCACGCCGACCGGTCTGGCCGCAACGCATCGTGCGCAGCGGCGCGTGCTGATCGTCGACGCGACGACGCCGGCGCCGGACCAGGATTCGGGCTCGCTGCGCATGGTCAATCTGATGCGCGTACTGCGCGACCTCGGCTGCCAGGTCACGTTCCTGCCCGACAATCGCGCCTGGGTCGAACGCTACACCGAGGCGCTGCAGGCGCTCGGCGTGGAGGTGCTGTACCACCCCTACGTGTCCGATCCGGTCGCGTGGTTCCGCGCGCGCGGCGCCGAGTTCGACGCGATCGTGCTGTCGCGCCACTACATCGCGAGCCATTACGTCGGCCTGGCGCGTCTGCATGCGCCGCGTGCTCGGCTGATCTTCGACACGGTGGACCTGCACTACCTGCGCGAGCGGCGCGCCGCCGAGCTCGCCGCACGTGAGGATCTGGCGCGCCAGGCCGCGGCGACGCGCACGCAGGAGCTGCGGCTGATGCGCGAGTGCGACGTCACCGTCGTGGTCAGTCCGGCCGAGCGCGACCTGCTCGGTGTCGACGCGCCGGGCGCGCGCGTGGAGATCCTGTCGAACGTGCACGAGGTCTACGGCTGCCGCCGTCCCTGGGCCGAGCGCCGCGATCTGGTCTTCGTCGGCGGCTTCGAGCATCCGCCGAACGCCGATGCGGTGATCTGGTTCGTCGGTGAGATCTTCGCGCGGATCCGCGTGGCGCTGCCGGACGTGCGCTTCCACATCGTCGGCAGCAAGTTGACGCCGGCCGTCGAGGCGCTGGCCGGCGACGGCGTCGAGGTGCACGGCTATCTGCCGGATCTGGCGCCGATGATGGACGGTTGTCGCGTATCGGTCGCGCCGCTGCGCTACGGCGCCGGGGTCAAGGGCAAAGTCAACATGGCGATGAGCTACGGCCTGCCGGTGGTCGCGACCTCGGTCGCGGTCGAGGGCATGCACGTGCAGGCCGGCGAGGACGTCCTGGTCGCCGACGAGGCCGCGGCCTTCGCCGACGCAGTCGTACAGGCGTATCGCGACGAGGCCTTGTGGAACCGGCTGTCCGCGAACGGTGTGCGCAACGTGCGCGAGCATTTCTCGTTCGAGGCGGCGCGCCGCGCGGTGCAGCGCATCCTGTCCTGACGCCACCGCGACCGCGTACTCCACACCGCCAGCTCGGCTCGAACCTCACCACCGGCCGCTGACGGCAAAGCGGATCGCACATGCCGTCCGTCGTTCCCGCTGCAGGCGAAAGCGCCGAACCGGGACGGCGACGTAGGCCAAGCGCAAAAAAGAAGGTTTTCGTCCTCCTGCGGAAATCGACCGACGGCCGATCTCATTCGCTTGGAATACACTCTGGCCTGGCTCTGGCTCTGGCTCTGGCTCTGGCTCTGGCTGTGGCTGTGGCTGTGGCTGTGGCTGTGGCTGTGGCTGTGGCTGTGGCTGT
>VFQU01001613.1_pt1 | contig 12665 bp, 6 predicted proteins | sample 3512311 | NCBI WGS metagenome assembly VFQU01 (sample SAMN10412377, study PRJNA504923) | tailings metagenome | isolation source: Relicate 3 Philex TSF3 active mining site | place: Philippines: Tuba, Benguet | collected 2017-08-29 | reverse complement strand
AAGGCCAGGCCGCCGCCCGCGCCGCAACAGAAACTGCGCTCGTGATGGCGGGGCGCTTCCTCGAGAACAGTGGCGCTGGCTGAGGCTACGGCACGGGGTTCGTCATAGATGTTCTGGTAGCGACCGAGGTAGCAGGGGTCGTGGAAGACGATGCTGGACTTGTCGGGCGCCGGTGGCAGCAGGTGCTGGTGGCGGGCGAGGAATTGCGAGTGGTGCTCAATGGGGGGCGGCGTGCCGTGTTCGCGCCAGTCGACGCTGATGGTGCGGACACAGTGCGGACAGATGGAGATGAGATGGGGCGGGGCAGGGAAGGCGGCGAGGGTGTTGAGGTTCTGCTGGGCGAGGTCGCCAAAGGCGAGGTCGTTGCCGAGGCGGCGGGCGGGGTCGCCGGTGCAGCGCTCTTTTTTGAGGACGCCGAAGGTGACGTTGAGGTGGCGGAAGACGCGGACGAGGGACTCGATGATTTCGCGGCCGCGAGGATCGTTGCCGCCCATGCAGCCGAGCCAGAGGCAATACTGCTGAGTGCCGTCGTAGAGAGGGAGTTGGGCGCGGGTGATGAATTTGTCGCGTTCCTGGGAGAGGCCCAGGGGATTGCCGGACTTTTCAAGATTGCGGAAGAGCTTGGCGCCGTGGGGGTCGTCCCATTCGCCAGTGTTGGTGGCGCCGCGGCGGAGGCCGACGATGACAGGGAGGTGCTGGATGCCGACGGGGCACTTGAATTCGCAGGCGCCGCAGGTGGGGCACTGGAAGGCGGCGGTTTGGGAAAGGTGGGCTGCGAAGAGGGGGACAGCGGACTGGGCGCCGTGTTCGTTGAGATAGGAACGGACGCCGAGGATGATTTCCTTGGGGTTGAGTTCCTTGCCGGTGTTGAAGGCGGGGCAGTGTTCGGTGCAGCGGCCACATTCGACGCAGGAGTAGGCCTGGAGGGCGGTGACCTGGGTGAGGTCGCGGCCAGTGACCAGGCCGAAGTCTTCGTCGCCGTCGAGGGGAGGAATCTGCGAGAAGCCGGGGCGCATGGTGAGGATGGCAGCGGGGCTGAGGATGAGGTGGAGGTGTTTGGTGTGCGGGACGAGGGGGAGGAAGATGAGGAGGGCGAGGGTGTGGGCCCACCAGTTGGCGGCCGGGGGGATGGGGGCGGCGGCCCAATCGAGGAGGTAGGTGAGCATGAGGACGAAGATGAGGCCGGCGATGATGCCGCTTTCGATGGAGACCTTGTCGCCGAGCCAGCGGGGGCGGATGAAGAAGCGGCGGATGAAGAGGCCGGCGATGGCGAGGGCGGTGGCGGCGGCAAAGAGGGCGGCGAAGGCGAAGTAGAAGCGGGTGAAGGATGAGGCGCGGGGGAGGAGAGTGAAGCCGAAGCCGTGGGCGAGATGGTCGGCTGTGACGAGGGTGAAGGCGAGGAAGCCCCAGAAGACGAGGGCGTGCGCGAGGCCGGGGAGTGGGCGCTGGGCGATGACTTTGGACTGGAGGAGAACTTCCCAGAAGAAGACCCAGAAGCGGCGGGGCCAAGCGGTGAGGGAGTAGCCGGGTTCGGGACGGGACTGGCGGATGATGCGGAGGATGGGGAGGAAACGCCAGAGGAAGGCGGCGGCGCTGGCGGCGAGCAGCAGCGCCAGAAGAGCGGCTTGCATGAGTTACGAGACAAAGCTAACACGGGAGTTAGAATTGAAGGGTGAAAGTATTGATATCGGGAGCGGCAGGCTTCATCGGATCCCACTGGGTGGACCGGTTGCTGGCGGATGGCCATACGGTGGTGGGGGTGGATAACTTCATCACCGGCCGGATGGAAAACATCCTGCATCTGGCGGGGAAGCCGGGGTGGACGCTGCTGGACCGGGACGTGACGCGGCACGGAATCGTGGAGGAACTGGCTGGTTACGGGCCGTTTGAGAGCGTGCTGCACCTGGCGTCGCTGGCCAGCCCGCGGGAGTATCTGCTGCATCCGCTGGAGACGCTGGAGACGGGGAGTACGGCGACGCGGAATCTGCTGGAGGTGGCGCGGCGGGACGGGGCGCGGTTTCTGCTGACGTCGACGAGTGAGTGTTACGGGGATCCGCTCGAACATCCGCAGACGGAGACCTATTGGGGGAACGTGAACCCGATCGGGCCGCGGAGTTGCTATGACGAGTCGAAGCGCTTTGCCGAGGCAATGACGATGGCCTATCACCGCGTGTATGGCGTGAGGACGAATATTGCGCGGATCTTCAATACGTATGGGCCGCGGATGCGGATGGATGACGGGCGGGTGGTGCCGGCGTTTCTGTCGCAGGCGCAGGCGGGCAAGCCGCTGACGGTGTTTGGGGATGGGACGCAGACGCGGAGCTTCTGCTATGTGAGTGATCTGGTGGAGGGGCTGGAGCGGTTGCGGATGAGTGAGGAGCGGGAGCCGGTGAATCTGGGGAACCCGCGGGAGATGACGCTGCTCGAGTTCGCGGAGATCATACAGCGACTCTTGGGGACGAACTGTCCGCTGGAGTACCGGCCGTTGCCGGAGAATGACCCGGTGCGGCGGCAGCCGGACATTGCGAAGGCGAAGCGGATATTGGGGTGGGCACCGGTGGTGGATCTGGAAGAGGGTTTGCGGCGGATGATTGCGGCGGGCTAGCCGGGGAAACGCGGACGCGCGCGGATTCCGCTGAGGGTTACGCAAATATGTGGCTTCCGATATAATCGGGCCCACATGCGGCATTGGTACTGGGTATTGGCGGCTGGCACATTAGCGGGCGCCGACCCCTCCTACATCAACGATATTGTTCCCGTGCTACAGAAGAACTGCGTGGGGTGCCACCAGGGATCGATGATGTCGGCGGGGCTCGATCTGACGAGCTACGAGGCATTCCGGAAGGGTGGCCGGCAGGGTGATGGATTTGCGCAAACCATACGCTATCTGACGGGTGAGGCGAAGCCGTCGATGCCTTTGGGGCAGCCGATGTTGAAGGCCGAGGTGATTGAAAAATTCAAGGCCTGGGTGAAGCTGGGCGCACCGGATGACAGCCCGAAAGTGGAGACGAAGCTTGTGCCGGGCAAGTATGCGCTGCCGCCGGTGGTGACGGCGCTGCGCTGGTCACCGGATGGAAACTCGCTGGCGGTGAGCGGGAATGGGGAAGTGTTGATCCACGCGGTGGAAGGCAAGCAGACCCGCCTGGACAAGCGGTTGCCGGGCAAGAGTGAGCGGATCCTGTCGCTGGCGTGGTCAGGGGACGGAAAGCTGCTGGTGGCCGGTGGCGGGACGCCGGCCCGGTTTGGCGAGGTGCAGTGGTGGGACACCGCAGCGGGCCGCCTGTTGCGAACTGCCGAATTGCCGGACGATACGGTGTTTGGGGCCAGCCTGTCGCCGGACGGGAGCAAGGTGGCCGTGGGCTGCGCGGACAATACGGTGCACGCCTTTGAGACGGCGTCCGGCAAGGAGTTGTACAAGATCGGGAGCCATGAGAACTGGGTGCTGGGTACGGTGTTTTCGGCTGACGGCAAGAGGCTGGTTTCCGTTGGCCGAGACCGTGCGGCCAAGATCATGGATGCGAGCCTGGGGCAGTTTCTCGAGAACGCGAACACGACGCAGAAGTCGGAGTTGAACGCCGTGGCGCGGCATCCGGGTAAGGACCTCATCGTGATGGGGGGCGAGGACCGCTATCCGTACGTTTACTCGATGGACCGGACGCGGAACATGCGAGTGGGCGACGATGCGATGTTCATACAGCAGTTGGAGCGGCAGGATGGGGTGATCCTGGCGCTGGACTGGTCACCGGACGCGAGGCTGATCGCCGTTGCCGGGGCTTCGCCGAAAGTGAATCTGTATGAGGCCGAAAGCGGGAAGGCGGTGGCGAGTTGTTCTGGCCATGAGGCCGGCATCTATGCGGTGGCCTTTTCACCCGATAGCCAGACGCTGGCCACGGGAGGCTTTGATGGCAAGATACGGTTGTACCGGACGAGCGATTGTTCGCTGGTGACCAGCTTTGTGCCGGTTCCGCTGGAGCCTGCAGCGGGAGGTGGGCAATGAAGTGGATGCTGATGTTCGTGGCGGCGCTGGTGTGGGCTGCCGGGCCGCCCGTGGTGACGGATTTGCAGCCGCGCGGTGCCAAGAAGGGCCGGCCCTTCACGCTGACCCTGGTGGGCCGGGAGTTAAACGACGTGCTGCGCATACACTCGACGATGCCGGCGACGTTTACGCCGCTGTCGCCGGAGGCGCCGGCGGGGATGATGGCCGCACCCGGGCGCTACGCGAGTTTTCTGGTGGAGCCGAAGGGGGATCTGCCGACGGGAGTGTTTCCCATACGGGTGGAGACAGTGAGCGGCATCTCGAACATACAGCTGTTCTCCATAGGGGAGTTCCCGGAATTGCAGGAAGAAGAAACCAAGCCGAATTCGAATGATTCCATCGAGTCGGCGCAGAGTCTGCCGGCGAGCGCGGTGACCGTGACCGGCACGCTGCGCGGGGCCGAGCGGGATTTCTACCGGATACAGGGAAAGGCGGGGGAGCGGCGAGTGGTGGAGGTGGAAGGGCGGCGGATTGGTTCCGGGATTGACCCGGTGTTGCGTGTTTTCGATCAGTCGGGACGGCAGTTGGCCAAGAGCGAGGACGCGCCGATGCTGGGCCTGGATGCGCGGGTGGATCTGAAGTTTCCGAAGGACGGTTACTACTACATCGAGGTGCACGACGCGCGGTTTTCCAGTCAGGGTGCGAATTTCTATCGCCTGAAAACGGGACTGTACGAGTATCCGGCGGATCTGTTTCCGCTGGGAGGCAAGCGCGGCGAAGTGGTGGAAGTATCGCTGGGAACCGTTATGCAAAAGGTGGATCTGACGAAGCTCGAAGCCGGGCAGAAGCTGGCGCAGGTCACGGTGCCGAATGCGGCGGCGCTGCCCCTGCCCTTTGATGTGGGCGAGTTCGCCGAAGTGAAGGAGCCGGTGGCGGAAGCCCTGCGACTGCCGGTGACGATTAACGGGCGCATCAGCAAAGCGAATGAGGTGGATCGGTATGAACTGGATGTCACGCCGGGCGGGAAGGTGATGCTGGAAATCAAGGCGCGCGAGTTGGGGACCTCGAAGCTGATGGCGGTGATCGATGTGACGGATCGAGCGGGCAAGCGTTTGGCGCGTTCGGGCGATGAGCCGCTACCGGATAGCCTTTATGCTGTGGGGGCGAGCAAAACGGCCGGCGACCCTTATGTGTTTCTGGAAGTGCCGAAGGATGTGAACCGGATACGGGTTGCGGTGGAAGACCTCGCCCTGCGGGGCGGGCAAAACTTCGCCTACCGTTTGACGGCGCGGCCAGCGGTGGAGGAATTCACGCTGAACGTGAATACCCCGCTGGTGAATGTGCCGGCGGGCGGCAGTGTGTTTGTCCCGGTGTCGATTGATCGCAAGGGATACATGGGGCCGGTGCAGGTGCGGGTGAAGAACGCGCCGGAGGGATTGATTGTGGAGGGGGGGCGCATTCCGGGCCAGCCGCCCAATTCGATTCAGGGGGATCGCGGGTTTGTGCGTAATGGAGTGTTGATACTGTCAGCCAAGCCGGGTTTCCGCCTGGAGGCGACGGAACTGGAAGTGGAAGCGGCCGGGAGCCTTGCGGATGGGACGGAGATTACCGTGCTGGGGCGGGGGCCGGGGATGAGTGTTGCCGTGAATGGTGCGACGCTGCAGGGGTCGGTGGACCGGCAACGTCCGGTGACCGCGGCGTGGCTGGGCCATAGCCTGCCCGCGAGCGGCACCGATGCGCTACCGGTGCAACTGGAAGTGAGTCTTGAGAAGACGGTGCGCAAGGATGTGGGTGATGAGTTTTACTTCCGCTGGCGATGGAAGGGTGAAGGCGCCGAATGGCCGATGGGGATTGCGGCGGATATGGTGAGCGCGCAGGATACGCGAGCCATTGAGATGGTGCGCGACCCCAAGGACCCGAAGACAGGAACATTCACCATGACCACGACTCGCCTGACGGTAGCCGGCGACTATGACTTATACATCACGGGCCGGGTAAGACTGAACGGCCAGGACGTGAACGTGTATTCGCGTCCGATATTGGTAACTGTGAAGGAGGCTCCGGTTCATGCTGCTCCGGCTTCGGACGCTCGTTAAACTGCTGCCCGCTGTGTGGGCATCGCTGGCGATGGGCCAGGATCAGCCCACGTTTCTGCGGGACATCGCCCCGATCCTGAACAAGGCGAGCTGCACCTCTGGTCCCTGCCATGGTTCGGCCAAGGGCAAGAACGGATTCAAGCTCTCGTTGCGCGGCTACGATGCGCAGTATGACTATGAAGCGCTGCTTTATGACCTGTCGGGGCGGCGCTTTAACCGCGCCGAGCCGGGCAAGAGCCTGATGCTAGCCAAGCCCACGATGGAGGTGGCCCATGGGGGCGGGCTGCGGTTTGAGAAGGACTCGGAGTATTACCGGATCATTTACCGCTGGATTGCCGCCGGAGTGCCGTTTGGCGATGCCAAGCGGGACGCGGTGGCGGCGCTGGAGGTTGAGCCCAGAGAGATGAATATGGCGAAGCCGGGGGAAAGCCTGCAGGTGAAGGTGACGGCGCGCTTCGCGGACGGGCAGACGCGGGACGTGACGCGCGACGCGACGGTGGAATCGAATACGCCGGATGTGGCGCTGGTGGATGCCAGGAGCCTGGTGAAGGGAGAGCGCGTGGGCGAGGCTACGTTGCTGGTGCGCTACCAGGGGAAGTTTTCGACGATTCCGGTGACGGTGCTGAACCCCAAGGCCGGTTTTGTGTGGAAGGCGGAGGTGCAGAACAACTACATCGATCAACTGATTGATGAAAAGCTGAAGCGCCTGAAGATACAGCCGGCCGGGCTGACGGATGACGCCACGTTTCTGCGCCGGGCTACGCTCGACCTGACGGGACAGATTCCGACGCCGGAGCAGGTGCGGGCATTTCTGGCGGATCCGGCAGCGGCGAAGATCAAGCGGGCCAAGGTGATTGACAGGCTGATTGCCAGCCGGGGCTACACCGATCACTGGACAGTGAAATGGGGGGATCTGCTGCAGAACAGCCGCAAGTATATTGGCGAGAAGGGTACCTTTGGATTTCAGGAATGGATCCGGGAATCGATTGCGGCGAACAAGCCCTATGACCGGATGGTGCGCGAGCTGTTGACCTCTCGCGGGTCCAGCTATGACGAGCCGGCGGCGAATTACTACCGCATTACGCGGGACGCGAAGCCGACGATGGAGAAGACCACGCAGGTCTTTCTCGGGGTGCGGATGGTTTGCGCCCAGTGCCATGATCATCCGTTTGAGCGGTGGACGCAGAATCAGTACTACCAGATGTCGGCGTTTTTCTCGGCGGTGGGATTGCGCGCCGGCTACGAAGTAGGTGAGGAGATACTCTTCGACCAGCGGGCCGATTACGAGATGAAGCATCCGAAGGACGGGCGGGTGGTGAAGCCGGAATTTCTGATTGCGAGCGCGAAGCCGGTGGCGATTCCGGATGGGCCGCAGCGGCGGGATGCGCTGGCCGAGTGGCTGGTCTCAAAGGAGAATCCTTTCTTCGCCAAGGCGATTGTCAACCGGGTGTGGAGCTACTTCCTGGGCAAGGGCATCATTGACCCGGTGGACGATATTCGCGCCTCCAATCCGCCCGTGAACGCGGCGCTGCTTGAAGCGCTGACCAAGGACTTCACCGATCACAACTTCGACCTGCAGCACTTGATGAGGACGATTGTGAACTCGCGAACCTATCAGGCGGCGATCACGACGAATGAATGGAACCGGGATGACGCGATCAATTTTTCGCGCTTCCTGCCGAGGCGCATGAGTGCCGAGCAGTTGATGGATGCCGTGAATGGGGCATCGGGGGCGAAAGCGAGTTTTCCGGAAGTGCCGGCGGACTTGAGCGCGAGCCAGTTTCCGGATCCGCATGTGGGCAAGGAGGGCTTTCTCGATGTGTTCGGGCGGCCGCTGCGGGAGTCGGCCTGCGAGTGTGAGCGCCGGACGGACTTTTCGCTGCCACAGGCTTTGAATCTGGTGAACGGCGGGACCATTTCTGATGCCGTGGCTGACCCGAAGGGCCGCGTGGCCCGGTTGGTGTTGAGCGGCAAGGACGACGGGGCGATGGTGGAAGAGTTGTATCTGGCAGCGTTGGGCCGGTTGCCGGATGAGGCAGAGGCCCAGCGGGCCATCCGGTATCTGGCGCCGGGGCCGCGCGCCACACGCGCACAGGACCTGCTCTGGGCCTTGCTGAACAGCAAGGGCTTTCTGTACATCTACTAGCGAAGAGGAGATTGACCCATGCTGAACTTCCTGAGCCGTTACGCGGTACGCAATTGCGATGAGGATGATCATTCCCCCACCCGGCGCGAGCTGTTGCGCGTCGGCTCGCTCGGCATCGGCGGCATCGCCTTGCCGCACTTCTTCGCGTGGCAGGCCAATGCCGCCGCGGAAGCCAACAACAAGTACGCCGGGGCGAAAAATTTCGGCGCCGCGAAGAACTGCCTGATGATTTTTCTGCAAGGCGGGCCGTCGCATATCGACATCTGGGACCCGAAGCCCGATGCGCCGGCGAATATTCGCGGCGAGTTCAAACCGATCCCCACCAAGATCAAAGGCACCTTTATCGGCGAACACATGCCGATGATGGCGCAGGCGCTCGATAAGGCGACGCTGATCCGCTCGATGTCCTATACGCCGAGCGGGTTGTTCAACCACACAGCGGCGATCTATCAGATGTTGACGGGATATCCGCCGGACAAGGTATCGCCTTCGGGACAGTTGGAGCCACCGAATTCGGCGGATTTCCCGACGGCCGGTTCGCACATTTCCAAGCTCAAGCCGATGACGGAGCCGGTGCTGCCCTTTGTGGAGTTGCCGCGGCCGCTACAGGAAAGCGGAATCATTGGCAAAGGCGGCGCGGCGGGCTTTCTGGGCAAGGCTTACGATCCGTATCGCATGTATCAGGACCCTGCTGAGGCGATCAAGCTAGAAGACCTTGCGCTGCGCAAGGAAATTCCTCCGGAGAGGTTGAAGGACCGGTTCGAGCTGCTGAAGGGAATCAACGGTTCGATGCGGGAGCTCGAAAAAGCGCTGGATCAGCAGGCGGTGGATGAATACTACGGCAAGGCCTATGATCTGGTGCTCAGCGGGAAGGCCCGGGATGCGATGGATCTGACCAAGGAACAGGATGCGCTGCGCGACCGCTATGGGCGCTACACCTTCGGGCAGAGCCTGCTGATGGGGCGGCGGCTGATTGAGGCCGGCACGAAGTTTGTGCAGGTGAACTGGCCGAGCGTCGCCAACGGGGATCCGGAAAAGACCGCGTGGGATACGCATGCGGCGAACTTCGGGCCGCTGAAGAATCTGCACTGCCCGAAGCTGGACCGTTCGTTGTCGGCCTTGCTGGAGGATATGGACCAACGTGGATTGCTGAAGGAGACGTTGGTGGTTTGTGTTGGCGAATTCGGACGTTCGCCGCGGATGGGCGTTTCGACGTCGGGCAATTCCAATTCACCCGACGGGCGTGACCACTGGCCGTATTGCTATTCGGCGCTGGTGGCCGGAGCCGGCGTGGCGCGGGGCATGCAGTATGGCGAGTCGGACTCGACGGCTTCCAGCCCCAAGGACAAGCCTGTGCACCCGAACGATCTGCTGGCGACGATGTACTACGCGTTGGGTGTCGACCCGGAGATGGAGATACGCAATCATCTGAACCAACCCCGCGAGCTGGTCAAAGGCAAGATCGTCAGCGGACTGTTCGCTTAGCCCTTGCGGCTTAACGAACCCAGACAGATGGCTGGGGAAGGGGGCGGCGCGTATCGTTGCGCTGGCCTTTGGGGCCGATCCAAAGGGTGGATAGCGCCTCGACGGGAGCGGCAGTGTCGCCCGTGGCACGCCCCCGCAGCCGGATGGGGTAGTCGCCTTTTGGCGTTCCGGGGGGAATGCGCAGCTTCAAGCGCAGGGAGGGGATGTTGATGTTATCGCCATCGCCGGAAGGGCCGAAGTGTTGATCGGCGCGAAAGCTGCCCTGGGCTTCGGGGTGCCCTTCCACCCAGACCTCGACTGCCTTCTCGAAACCGGGCTGCTTGATCAAGAGAGCATTCACCTCAACTTCTTCCCCAGCGGCACCCGCCAGCCCTTCGGGCTCAAAGAGCAATTGAAAGCCGGGAGAATCGGACCCGAAGTGGAGCCGGTAGGCGAAGCCCGGGCCGGAGCGGTTGGTGCGGTCGGCCACGACCAGGGTGGCCGGGCCGGTGGCGGTGGGCAGGTAATAGAGGCTGCTGTCGGGGTTGCCGATGACGGTGCCTTGCCCGGTCATGAGATCGTCGTGTTCGGCGAGCAGTTTGCCCTTCGCGCTCCATAATTCGAGCACCGTATCCATGGCGGGCAGGCCCAGTTGGGTGGCGAGTGTCCAGGCATGGAAGGGTTTACCGGCTTCCAGCTGCACGGCATGGCGGTTGGGGCCATTGGTGAGCATGCCGTCGATGGTGGTGGGGTCGGGGTCAATTTCCATGGACATGGCTTCGGCAGCGCCGTGGGGCGTCACGAGCCAGAGACGCCAGAGGCCCGGCGGCGCGGTGGGAGGGATGGTGAAGGTGGCTTCGACCTGATCGCGCCCGGCGCGTAGCTGGTGTGCCTTGATGGGTACGGCGGGCAGGTCGCGCCCGTCAACGGGCATCGTGTAAGGGAATGTGAGCCGGTAGTGTTCGGCACCGCGGGCGCGTCGCAGGTAAGCGCCCGTGACATTCTCGAGGGCTTCGCCGTGAAGGGTGACGCGATACGCGGCGCCGGGGCGCGCACCCAGCGGGTACATGGCCTCCACCACTGGCAAGCGGGAAACCTGCAACTGGTAGCCGCAGTTCTGGTCGCAAGAGACTCCCTGCGGTCCGCGGTACTGATCGATTTTCAAGGTGTCCTCGCCGTCGTGGGGAAAGGTGAACGACAGGCGGGGCGTTTCGAGGAATTCGTCCTGGTCTTCGTTATAGGCCAATTCCCGGCCGGCGCTGTCGTAGAGGGAGAGCGAGCACTCGAGGAAGCCGCCGCGCTCGATGGATTGAAGGTCGAAAAGCCAGCGCTCCCCGGCGCGGGCGGAGAATTTCAGGAAATCCTGGTCGGCGAGGTTCTGCATGTAACCGTGCACCACCTGAGGCTGCAGATCGATTGGGGTCAAGGGTTCCACTTCGAGGGTGGAAGGGAACTGGTTGACGTTGAAGAGGCGCGAATTGGAGGGCCCGGCGGCGGTGAGCAGTTGCAGACGGTGCGGGCCCAGGGCAGCGCCAGGGGCGATGCGGATGCGGCCCCTGACGCTGGTCTTCGTAGCGGCGGTTTCGCCGAGCCACTCCAGATCGACGGTGTCGAAACGGACGGATTGAAGGGGGCCGAGATTCTCGCCGACAAACTCGACTTCGACCGTGGTGCCGGCTTGCCCGCCCAGTGGGGTAACCCGGCTGAGGTGAGGTGAGGCCGCCAGGAGAAGAGAGGGCAGCAGGAAGAACGGCGCGAAGCGGAGCATCAGAACAACTCACGAATGGGCGTGCCGCCATCGTTCATTTTTACGGGCCGGCCGTTGGAGTGGTACTCCTTGTGGATGTCGATGCCGAGTTTGCGGTAAACGGTGGCGCCGAGGTCCTCGATGGAGATGGGCCTGTCCTGGGGAGCGCCGCCCTGAGCGTCGCTGGATCCGATGACCTGCCCGGGCGGGATGCCGGCGCCGGCGACGGCAATGGAGAACACGCCCGGCCAATGGTCGCGCCCCGCGGAGTGGTTGATGTGGGGGGTGCGCCCGAATTCGCCAATCGCCAGTACGAGCGTCGAGTCGAGCAAGCCGCGCTGTTCGAGATCTTCAATGAGGGCTGAGAAGGCCTGATCGAAGATGGGAAAGATGGTGCGGCTGGATTCTTCAATGCCGCCGTGCGCGTCATATCCACCCTGGAAGACGGCCGCGAGGCGCACGCCGGATTCAACCAGGCGGCGGGCGAGCAGTGCGCCCTGACCGGAGGAATTGCGGCCGTAGCGCTCGCGCAGGGCTGCGGGTTCCTCCTCGAGGTTGAAGGCTTTGCGAGCGGCTGGCGAGGAGACCAGATCGAAAGCCTTCTGATAGAAGGAATCCATTCCCTCCAGCAGTTTGGATTTCTCCGCCTGCCGGAAGTCTTCGTCCAGAGCGCGCAGCAGGTTGGCTCGCGAGGAGGCTTCTTCGAGCGAAACACTGCCGGGCAGCGTGAGATCCTGCACGCGAAATTCCTTCTTGCCGGGGTCGCCGGCGATGAAGGGATCGTAAGCGGCGCCGAGGAAGCCGGCGTCGGCGGAGATGTCCCGCCGGGGGATACAGACGAAGGGGGGGAGCCCGCCTTGTGGGCCCAACTCCTTGGCCACCACGGAACCCATCACGGGGTGTTTGAAGGCATTGTTCGGGCGCGAACCGGAGAAGATGTACTGCTTGGCCTTTTCATGAATTGCCTCGCGGGAGTACATCGAGCGGATGACGGTGAACTTGTTGGCAATGCGGGCGCAGCGCGGCAACAATTCCGAGAAGTGTACGCCGGGAATGACGGTGGGGATGGTCTTGTGCACGCCGCGGATTTCGAGCGGCTGGTCGGGCTTGGGGTCGAAGGAATCATGCTGGCAGGCGCCGCCGTCCTGGAAGTAGATGATGCAATTGCGGGCTCGTCCCCCTGCCGCGGCGAGCAGGGCGGGAAGGCTGATGCCCGAAAAGAGAAACTGCCGGCGC
>VFQU01001609.1_pt1 | contig 12690 bp, 12 predicted proteins | sample 3512311 | NCBI WGS metagenome assembly VFQU01 (sample SAMN10412377, study PRJNA504923) | tailings metagenome | isolation source: Relicate 3 Philex TSF3 active mining site | place: Philippines: Tuba, Benguet | collected 2017-08-29 | reverse complement strand
GAACAGACCATGCAGCGGTTTGTCGATGATTGTCAGCAGGGAGCCTTGGCTGAGAAAGAACAAGAAGTACAACAACTCAGTCAAGATCTCGTTCTCGCTCGCCAGCAAGTCGAACAATTACAAGCTGAACAACGATCGCTGAATCAATCTCTCTCAGTTGCAGAGCAAAAAGGTGATGAGTTGCGTCAATCCTTGGCGATCGCTCATCGCACTGTAGAAACAAAAGAACGGGATTTAGCGATCGCTCAGTCTCAGATCGCCGCACTCAAGCAAGCTTTGCAGGAGAAAGAGGCACAAATTGAACTAACTAAGAATCAAGCTCATAGCCGTTTTGTTCGGCTGAAGCGAAGCATGATGTTGATCTGCTTTGTTTTGATGGGATTAGTCGGGGCACTAATGTTCCGAGCCTGGTTCTCGGCTGTCCCAATTCAGCGATAAAACAAAACCCCGCTTTCCAGAAGGACGCAACGGGGCAAAAGACGCAGTTAGGAGGTATCTATATAGCCTTCACCTTAACCAAAGAAATTCCGAAATCCCGTTCTCTTAAGGTGTTCTTAACGTCTCGGAATAAATTTGGTAGGGAGAAGGGAAGCGGTTGACTAGTAAAAGCTAAATCATTTGAGCTTGCCGCATACGGCTGAGAAAAGTATGTAGTCGATCGCTGTTTGGATTTGTCAAAACTTCCCGTGCTAGTCCTTCTTCAACAACTCGACCTTGATCAAGGAACATTACTCGATTCGCGACATCTCGCGCAAACTGGATTTCATGAGTCACAACCACCATTGTCATGCCTTCTTCAGCTAATCGACGCATCACTGCTAGGACTTCACCGACTAGCTCAGGATCAAGGGCGCTCGTTGGCTCATCAAAGAGCATAATTTGAGGCTCCATACAGAGACTTCTGGCGATCGCAACTCGCTGCCGTTGTCCGCCTGAAAGCTGTTCGGGATACATCTCTGCTTTGTCTGCTAAGCCGACTTCTTGAAGATAGTACTTTGCCCGCTCTTTGCTCTCGCTTCGAGAAATCTTTAGGACTTGTTGAGGAGCTAAGGTGAGATTGTCTAGCACACTCAAATGTGGGAAGAGATTGAACTGTTGAAAGACCATTCCGATTCGCGATCGCACCTCTTTCAACTCCCGTGATGAAAGCTGTGGCTTAGAAATTTCTAAATCACTGATCACAATCTTTCCGCGATCGACCGTTTCCAATCGATTCAAACATCGCAGCAGAGTACTTTTACCGCATCCCGACGAACCAATAATCGATAGAACTTCACCCGCATCCACATAGCCACTGATACCTTGCAGTACAGGCAGCGATCCGAAACTCTTCTCTAGGTTGTCAAACTGAATTGCGTGCTTCATGGGAGTAAAATAAAACGCGATCGAGAAGGCTGACATGTCCCTCCAGACAGAATTATCGCGATTGAGAATCATTCATTAATATATAGGAAAAAACTAAACGTACTTCCTATGAAATGGCGTGCAATTGCTTTAGCTCTGATTTGTACATTGTTCGTTGTCTTGAATCCGCTGCGATCGCTCAGTCAGCCCGTCCTCAATATTGCGGTCGAGCCTGTGTATGCCCCATTTGAGTTTCGTAACGGAGCGGGAGAGCTTCAAGGATTTGATATTGATTTGATTCGAGAGATTGGTAAAGTCGCCGGGTTTGGGGTGCGATTTCAGAACATTTCCTTTGATGGAATCATTCCATCTTTACAGGCGGGAACAGTTGATGCAGCCGTTGGGGCAATGACGATTACACCTGCAAGGTCAGAGGTCGTTTCATTCTCGCGCCCTTACTTTAAGGCAGGACTCGCGATCGCGTCTCCAAAAAGTCAGCCTATTGGTTCGCTAGAAGAACTGAACGGCAAAACGATCGCAGTGCAAATCGGAACGACAGGAGCGCAAACTGCACAGAAGATTCCGAATGCTCAGATTCGGACGTTTGATGCATCTGTGATAGCTCTGCAAGAACTGAAAAATGGCAATGTTGCGGCTGTGGTTCATGATGCGCCGATTCTGCAATACGCGCTCAAAACGGGGAACTTACAAAATATTCAGGTCAGTGGTCAGCTTTTGACCGAGGAGTATTTGGGCATTCCAACCCCGAAAAACTCTCCGAACTTAGAGCGAATCAATCAAGGGTTAGGCACAATTCTCAGCAATGGAACATACCGAACGATTTATCGCAAATGGTTTAACACAGAGCCACCCGCTTTACCCGAAGCAGTTCCGAATGCGACGAATCAAACCCAGTCGAACTGGTTCACAACCATTACGAGCGCACTTCCGCTTCTTTTAGCAGGAACGTTGATTACGCTGCAACTGGCTGTGATTTCGATTGCCATTGGTTTAGTTGCTGGTTCATTGATTGGGATTGCTCGTCTTTCAAAAACAAAGCCAGTTCGGTGGTTAGCCAGAGCTTATGTTGATTTCTTTCGAGGTACACCGTTGCTGGTTCAGATTTTTATGATCTATTTCGGCATTCCTGCTTTGATTCAAGAACTGGGGATAGAGTTTAGCTTCGATCGCTTTATTGCTGCTGTCGTTGCCTTGAGTTTGAATAGTGCCGCTTACATTGCTGAAATTGTACGCGCTGGAATTGTCTCGATCGAGGTAGGACAAACCGAAGCAGCAGCGTCTTTAGGGCTGGATACTACCCAAACTTTGCGGTATGTGATATTTCCGCAAGCTCTGCGTCGGATGTTACCGCCCTTGGGAAATACGTTTATCTCGTTGCTCAAGGACACAACTTTGGTCGCGATTATTGGATTTGAGGAGCTTTTTCGCCAAGGACAGTTGATTGTTGCTGAGAACTATCGACCCTTTGAGCTTTATGCGATCGTGTCTTTGATCTATCTTGCCTTGACCTTACTGTCATCTCAACTCTTTAGCTATCTGGAGCGACGTATGAATCCAGTACATCACGTTCAGAAACGAGATCGAGCCGTTGTACCCCAATAAAATCTGAGAAGACGATCTGCTACTAGTTCATCCCCCACTCCCCATCTCCCTACTCCCCAAACTGAATGCGCTTACCCCCGCCCCCTTCAAAACCCAGAACAAAGCCCCTATTGCCGATCAAGCCTGAGTTTGTCAAATTGCAAATCAGTTCCGGGCAATCTATAAAGAGTAAATTCCCTGGGATCTGTTATGACAGTTCGTAGACGGTTTATTCTTCAGACTGGAACCAGTTTTCTCATGACCACAGGCGTGCAGGGCTGTCTTCAGACTTCTCAAAACCCGCTACAAGGTCAGCCCACGCTCAAAATTAGTCAAGCGCTCACCCATCAGATCCAGCGTCGAGGCTATCTCCAAGTTGCGACTGAGGACAATTATGCTCCTTTCGAGTTTTTACTCAACGGTAAACCAGCGGGCTTTAACCACGCACTGTTTGCACGGCTTCAGCAACTTGTGCCTTTTAAAATTCAACAAAGTATTGTGCCCTGGCAGGGTATTCTGCCTGGCGTGAATTATGGCAAATACGATGTCGCACTCACCGCCGTTGGGATCACTGACGAACGCGCCAGATTTCTCGACTTTACAATCCCGATCGCAGAATCCACGATCGCCTATATCAAACGTAAAGGAGACTCCTCGATTCAAAGTCTTCGCTCCCTCTCTGGGAAAACCCTGGGAGTACAACAAGGAGGAATCTCGGCGGCGGCTGTACCCGACTTATCAGCCGAGTTAGAAAAACAAGGCGGCAAGATCGGACAAGTTAAAGAGTATCGAGGATTTACAGAAGCATATCAGGATTTGGTTAATCAAAAATTAGATGCAGTGCTGCACAATATTGTGTCGTTGTCTCTACTCGTCGATGAAAAACCTGCCATTTTTGAGATGGGAGAGCGAGTTGGGCGCAAATCATATGCAGCTTGGGCAGTGAAGAAAGGAGATCGAGAATTACTAGATTTTTTGAACCAATTTTTACAACAGCAACAGCAGCAGGGAGAACTGAAAAAGCTCCAGCAAGACTGGTTCAAAATGACATTTGAAAACCTTCCCACTGTTCCTTTGTTACCTGGCGATCGCCCCATCTCATAAAATCTCTTTCTGTCTGAATTCGCACTCTTCCTTGTCTTATTCCTCATGCGTTTTAATCCCCCAAATCTAGCTGCTCATCAACGCAATTTACTGGTTCGCTTATTGATTGCTAGCGTGATACTCCTTGTGAGTAGTGGAGCGTACTACAGCTATCAATTAGTGCGCAATTCGATGCTCGAAAGTTTGAAGAAAAATGTTTTTCTCGAACTATCGCAGGGGCGAGATAGCCTCGATCACTGGCTCTCCAATCAGAAAATTCACATTGAAACTCTGGCAAATACGGAGCAAGTGAAATCGATGAATTGGGAAACGACTGAACCTTACTTAAAGGCGGAAACATTACGATTAAGTGATGTCTACGCGATCGCAGTGGGTAAACCGGACGGATGGCGCAATGTTGTGGGAGGTAAGCCTGCTAATGTATCCGATCGCGCATATTTTCAGAAAGTGATGCAAGGGATTACAAATGTCAGTGATCCGATTATCAGCCGAGCAAACAATACCCCTACCTTGGCGATTGCCGCTCCCATTCGCCAGGGATTTGATACGAATAGTACGCCGATCGGAGAGATTCACACTCTAGTCCGCTTAGATCGCGTTAATCGAGTGGTAAGCAGCGTGAAATATGGCAATCACAGCTATGCTTTTGCGATCGACTCTCAAGGGCAGATTGTTACGCATACGAGCCATACTGATAATCACGCTCATGTGCACTTTCATGAGAGTGAGTTGTTGAAAGCGCTCCCTCAGATGAGCAAAAGCAAGGAGAGCGTTGAGTTGGTAAAGGTCGCCAATCAGATGTACTATCTGGCTTATCTCCCCCTTCAGGAGGTAGAGTGGGCATTGGCATTGGTCATTCCCAAAGAGGATATCGAGTCGCAGGTGCAATTTCTCGACATGATTGCTCTAATTGTGGCGGGAATGGCAGTGGCTCTGTTAGCCATTCTGGTGCAGGTGCAGGCGATGGAGCAAAGACATCTTAAGAAATCCAATGAACTTCTCGAAAAGCGAGTAGAAGCACGTACCAAAGAGTTGTCGGATGCAATGACAAAGCTTCAGCAGTCGCAACTGCGGATGATTCAGAGCGAGAAGATGTCTGCACTGGGTAATTTAGTCGCAGGGGTGGCGCATGAGATTAATAACCCCGTCAATTTTATTCACGGCAATATTACTTATGTGGATGAGTATACTCAAGCTCTCTTGCACTTGATTCAGCTTTATCAAGAGCAGTTTCCCGATGGGTCTAAGTCGATTCAAGAGTATTTAGCAGAAATTGATTTTGAGTTTCTCGCGCAGGATTTAGAGAAGACCCTAGCTTCTATGCGGATCGGAACCGATCGCATTAAAGAAATTGTGCTTTCTCTGCGTAATTTCTCACGGTTAGATGAAGCAGAAGTCAAACCCGTCAATCTGCATGACGGAATTGATAGTACTTTACTGATTTTGCAACATCGCTTAAAAGCAACACCGGATCAAACTGCTGTAGAAGTGGTGAAGGACTATGGAGATTTGCCATTCGTTGATTGCTATGCGAGCCAACTGAATCAGGTTTTTATGAACATTTTGGCAAATGCACTAGATGCGATGGAAGACCAGCGCGGTCTGTCTCACTCTCAGCCTTGTACGATTCGGATTAAGACGAAAAAGCTGGAGCACGGGAGAGTTCAGATCGCGATCGCAGACAATGGCCCCGGAATTCCTCCAGAAGTTCAGCCCCGTATCTTTGATCCGTTTTTTACGACAAAATCGATCGGTAAAGGAACGGGAATGGGGATGTCGATTAGCTATCAGATTGTGACTGAACGACATCAAGGCAAATTGTACTGTGTGTCTGAAGTGGGCAAAGGAACAGAGTTTTTCCTTGAGATTCCGATTCGTCAGGGGGCGGTGCTCGCTGCTACAGTTTCTTGAGCATTGTGCAGTTGTCGATAGGAATTGATAGGCTTGCAATGAAATCGAATCTTTGAGTTTATCGATCAGCAAACTTGAACTTCCTTATCTCAAAGCAGAAATCTCAATCGTACAAATGAAGTAAATTTTGCAATGGTTGCCACGACTTGTAGGATCTCTGTTGAACTATCGATCTGCTGCTTCAATTGCTGCATCTGTTCCACGTCCGCATCTGTACAAATTATCCCCTCTTTCAAGATTGCTAATCTAGCTTTAGAAAACAGAGCCATTGCGCGATCGCGTTCCTTCTTTAACTGCACCTGCTCATCAAAATCTGCTTGTCGATAACGAATCTCGATTTTACTCAACAGCTCAGATGCTTGCTGAAAGAAAAGCTCATTTTTCTCGGACATCTCTATTTCTCCAAATTCCGAATCCCAACTTCTTCACCGCGATCGGGAATTCGACTTCCAGCGGCGGCATTGGCTTGATCGAGTAATTTCTGCGCTACTCCACGCCACAACGGGTCAGTTTGAATTTCCGAGACAATTCGCGTTGCTTTCGTTCTGAGGGTTGTATAGTCTCGTCCTGTAAAGGTAGATGCAGTCGTCAAAATTCTGGGAATCAAAGCATTCATCTGATTGAGATCCAAATCGTCATAGTGATTTGCAGCTTCAATCACTTCTTTGCCCATTGCTGCTGCTCGCATACATTGAGCCACGGTGAGTTCTAGAATTCGCTGTTCTTCTTGTTTAATCTGTTGCCACTCGCCTAGAACCTCGCCTGCTTGATTTTCTAGCTCGGCTTTTCGTGCAATTAAGGCTGTTTCGCCTGCTTTAATTCTGGCTTGAATCGATTGATACTCTTTTTTGATCGCTTGTAGTTTGACGATCGCGGTGGTTCGATGCTGTACTAGCACAGGTGGATTGTCACTAATTGCTTTTGCTAATACTGCCATCTGTACGGTCAAGGTCTTTGCATACTCTGCTGATTTTTTCACTTCATCTCGGCTCACCGTACTTCTACTATCGAGTTTGTTGAAAATCTCTGAAAAGCCTTCATACTGGTTTCGCAAGTCTGCAATGAATGTATCCCATTCTGCAACTTTCGGCGGTTGGAATGGGTCGATCGCTAAATCAATAATCTCCCCACTCACTTCAACCTTAGAGTTCAAAATTCGATTTACAAAAGCCTGACGGATTTCAGCACTCGATCGAGTCGGCGCTTCCAATTCTCGTTTTCGCATGGTGTCAATGGCTTCGATCGCGCTCAAGGACTCATTGCGAAACTGAAGTGCTGCTCCCTGAAGTGCCCGTGCTTTCTCGACACTACAGCCTCCTAGCGCCAGACTTCCCATGATCAAAACTGAAACCGCCCATCGCCTCATGGTTTGTTCTCCACTATTCACCCATCACATGCACAACTAGTTCTCTAGTGTGCCGATGCTGCCGATGCTCCCATAGATAAATTCCTTGCCAAGTTCCGAGCACGAGCCGACCCTGAGAAATTGGAATCTGTTCTGAAGAATGGGTTAAGACTGTCCGAATATGAGCGGGCATATCGTCTGGACCTTCTGTACTATGAATATAGTTTTCCCACTCTGGAACAAGCTTGGCAAAGAAATTCTCTAGATCTTGCAACACATCTGGATCAGCGTTTTCCTGAATGATCAAACTTGCAGAAGTATGTCGTAAAAACAAGTTGCACAAGCCAGTTTTAATTCCAGAGTCAGCTACGATCGCATTCACCTGCGAAGTAATTTTTAGCAAAGACTTCCCCTGCGTTGTGATTCTTAAAATCTTCTGATGCTGCATGTTAATCCCTGTAACACTGAATACCATTATTCAAGCGAATTCGATCGCGCTTTCAGCTTAAGAAATGATTAACTGTGTGCAAGCATGAGTCACAATTAAATTGCAGGAATTAAAATCAAACGCATGTTAAAGATCAACATTGCTGAAGAGAAAGTGGCTGCATATGAACGGGTGTTTCGGCGATCGCCTCAGTTGACAAGTTTGCAGGCGGGATGGCAAGGGATTTACTTTGCATACGATTTCATGCCTCCTGGAGAAACGCCTGAAGTCATTTCTACGCAAAATGGGATTGCGATTTTTACGAATACAGGTAAATCTCAAGTTGCAGAGCGATCGCTGAATGGTCAATTCCGATGCGAACAAGTAGCAGACGGCAATATGGTAATTGTTCCAGCTCATACGAGTTGCCAAAGTCGCTGGTTTGATTATGGTGGTGTGATCTTTTTTAGCGTTGAGTCTTCAGTGATTGCTCATGCTGTGCATGAAGTAGGAAATTCTGATCGGATTGAGCTACTTCCCCAATTTGCTACGGCTGATCCGTTCGTTTATCAAGCGGCTGTTGCTTTGAAATCTGTACTAGAGCAGGAAGGAAGTGCAAGTCGGCTCTATGGTGAAGCGATCTCAAATGCTTTGATTGTGCATACGATCCAGCATTATTCAAATCGTCGCCCTTTACTGCAAACCTACGAAAACGGGCTTTCTCACTATCGATTGCGGCATGTGATTGAGTATATTCAGGCTCATTTAGAGCAGGATCTGAGCTTAAATGAACTTGCTGCGATCGCTCAAATGAGTCCGCATTACTTTTCTCAATTGTTCAAACAATCGACTGGCGTGACTCCGCATCAGTTTGTAATTCGAGCAAGGGTTGAGCGTGCGAGAGAATTGTTGATGACTCGAAAATGGTCGATCGCTGAAGTTGCCAAAATGGTTGGATTCGTGGATCAGAGCCATTTACATCGTCACTGTAAGCGCTTGCTCGGTGTGACCCCAAGAATGATCCAAAACCAGGCGTAACAATCTACAAAAAACGGAAGAATCTACAAGATCTGTGCGAATGAGTTGTGGATAGTGGAGGCAAGCGCACTTCAGGAATTCAACTCATGGGATGGATTGAAACGAAAACAGAGCCGATGGTGATCAATATGGGTCCTCACCATCCAGCGATGCATGGCTGCTTCCGAATTATTGTCACATTGGATGGCGAAGATGTTCTAGACTGTGAACCTGTGATTGGCTATCTGCATCGTGGCATGGAAAAGATTGCAGAAAACCGCACGAATACAATGTTCATTCCCTATACGAGTCGCTGGGACTACTATGGTGGAATGTTCAATGAAGCAGTGACCGTGAATGCAGTTGAGAAATTAGCTCAAATCGAAGTTCCGAGACGAGCGAGCTATATTCGGATGATCATGCTCGAACTGACGCGAATTGTGAATCATTTGCTATGGCTTGGCCCATTTGTGGGAGATGTGGGAACGCAGGCTTTATTCTTTCCAACGATGCGCGATCGCGAAATGATTCTTGATTTATTTGAAGCGGTTTCAGGCTATCGCATGGTGAATCACAATTACTTTCGAGTGGGTGGAGTGGCTGCTGATCTGCCGTATGGTTGGGTCGATAAATGTGCTGATTTCTGCACTTACATGTTGCCGACCTTAGATGAGTATGAGCGACTGATGAGTGATAATCCTATCTTTCGACGACGGTTAGAAGGGATCGGAGTCCTCACGAGTGAAGATGCCATCAATTGGGGTGTGACAGGACCCATGCTACGGGCATCTGGCGTGAAATGGGATTTGCGAAAGGTGGATCATTATGAGTGCTATGACGAGCTAGATTGGGAGATTCAGTGGGATACGGCGGGCGATTGCTATGCTCGATATGCGGTACGGATACGGGAAATGCGAGAATCGATCAAGATAATTCAGCAGGCATTAAAAGCTTTGCCAGGTGGAGCTTATGAGAATTTAGAAGCTCAGCGAATTCAGGCAGGCCCGAAATCTGAATGGAATGGGTTTGACTATCAGTTTATTGCGAGAAAAATTGCTCCAACTTTCAAGATTCCGAAGGGTGAGCATTATGTTCGGGTTGAGTCAGGTCGAGGAGAGCTAGGAATTTTTATCATTGGCGATGACAATGTGTTTCCGTGGCGTTGGAAGATCCGCCCTGGAGATTTCAACAATCTGCAAGTGCTGCCGAAATTGATTCAAGGGCGGAAGGTGGCGGACATTTTTGTGATTTTAGCGAGTATTGATTTGGTGATGGGATCAGTCGATCGATAAGTTTCCTGATGCAATCGATCGATCCTGGGGACTCTTTTTGACACTTAGCTTATACTAGCAGTCCAATGTGTTGTCCAGTTCCCAAGGCGTAATGGCAGCATTTGCTTGTTGCCATTCTTGATATTTAAGTTTGAGATATGCAGAAGTAAAAGACTTACCCAAAGATTTACCAATTACCTCACTCTTCTCCAAACACCGCAACGCATCTAACAAGTTTGCAGGTAGAGTCTTAGCCTCGCTAGCAGGTAGCGGATCAGTATAGCTATTGTTATCGCGTCGAACCCCTGGATCAAGCTTCTGATTAATTCCATCCAGTCCTGCCGCGATCAAAGCAGCAGGCAGTAAGTAAGGGTTTGCAGACCCATCTGGTAGTCGGCATTCAAACCGTCCTGCATCGGGAATCCGAATGGTATGAGTTCGATTGTTCCCGCTATAACTTACAGTATTAGGTGACCAGGTTGCGCCGGATAGCGTTGCAGGGGCATTGATTCGCTTGTAAGAATTTATAGTCGGATTCGTAATCGCACAAAGCGCTTCGGCTGAATTCAATACTCCTGCAATGAATTGATATCCCAGTGATGAAAGTCCTAGCTCTCCTTGTGGGTCATAGAAGAGATTCTCTTTGTCGCTACTATCCCAAACTGAAAGATGAGTATGGCACCCATTTCCTGTTAAATGAGCAAAGGGTTTAGGCATGAAGGTTGCGCGGAGTCCATGTTTTTCAGCGATCGCTTTCACCATGTACTTAAAGAACGCATGTCGATCGGCGGTGACAAGAGCATCCGCATACTTCCAATTCATCTCGAACTGACCATTGCCATCTTCGTGATCATTCTGGTAAGCTCCCCAACCGAGCGATAGCATCACGTCACAAATTTCGCGAATCACTTCATATCGACGCATTAAAGACTGCTGATCATAGCAAGGCTTACTTTGCCGATCGAGCTTATCGGAAATGTCTTCTCCATCTGCACTCAGCAAAAAATACTCACATTCCACGCCAGTCTTGACTCGATAGCCTAGATCCTCAGCTTGTTTTAGAACTCGTTTCAAGACGACTCGTGGAGCTTGTTCTAAAGGTTCCCCAGTAATCGTATGCAAATCCGCAGGCATCCAAGCGACATCAGGTTGCCAGGGAAGCTGGATCAATTGATCCGGATCAGGAATTGCTAAAATATCAGGATCAGCCGGAGTCATGTCTAACCAAGCCGCAAACCCTGCAAATCCTGCGCCGTCGGATGCCATTTGATCGATACTTTCAGCCGGAACCAACTTCGATCGCTGAACTCCGAATAGATCAGTAAACGAAATCAGAAAGTAGCGAATTCCTTGATCACGAGCGATTTGAGAAAGCATAGGTTAGTGGCTTAATAGAGTGGAAATGTGCGATCGAATAAAGGCTTCGTCGTCTGGACTTTGATAAGGATTGCCTGCGCGATGCCCCCAGATTGATCGAATCGGATGATACTCTGCATTGGGGAGCAATTCTGCTTCTGCTGCACAATCTTCTGGCGTGAAATACAAATCTGTAGTTGCAGGCATGACCAGTGTTTTCGCCTGAATCGCGCCAAGCGCCTTTTGATAATCTCCTTGATAGATCGGATTGTCACTTACATCGCAGTCTAACCAAGTCTGAATCATAGCTAAAAGGTTATGCGGATCACGCTTGCGATAGCTCGCTTCCCAAAACCGTACAAGATAGTCATCAAGCGACGTATAGCCTAGCGGATAATATAGTTTTTCTCGATAAAAGGCTTGAGAAGCTGCCCAACTTGCATAGATCCGAGCAAAGGCTTGAAATCCTCGATCGGGAATGGCTTCAAATCTCGTTCCATTCCAAGCCGGATCAGCCGTTAATGCACTCCGCAAACTTTGCAGAAAGATGCGATTGTGATCGGTGGTTCGAGCCGTTCCACATAATGCAGCAATGCGTAAAACTTGCTCAGGATACAATGCGCCCCAGTGATAAGCTTGCTGCGCGCCCATTGACCAACCGTAAATTAAAGCCAGTTGATCAATCTGAAACACTTCTTCTAGAAGTTGCTTCTGGGCACGAACATTATCGAAATGGCTAAAAATCCCCCAATCGCTGTTACTTGGCGAAGTTGAAAGACCATTGCCAAACATATTGGGAATGATCACAAAGTACTTTGTCGGATCTAAGATGCTATCTGGACGAATCAACCAGTCAATGTCTGAATGCTGCGCGCCGTAAGAGGTTGGATAGAGAATTGCATTTGAGCGATCGTCATTCAGCGTTCCATAAGTTTGATAGACGATCTGAGCTTCACTGATCGTTTTCCCACAGTAAAGCTCAAAATTTTTCAGCGTAAAACACTCACTCATACAAGCTTTGTTGCAATATCGAGGTTAACTTTGATATAGCCTGAATCAACGTGAGCAAGATGCTGCTTAATTTGCTCGTGTGCTGCTGGCAGTTGGTGGAATGGGATTGAGGGATACATGTGATGTTCCGCGTGAAACGGCATATTCCACATGATGAATTGCATCGGGAATAAGGTAATAACCGATCGAGTATTCGTCAATGGATTATCATCATGGCTGCATCCGGTATGTTCTGCGAAGAGATAGCCTCTCAGAATCGGCTGCGCGACAAAGAGCGGGAAAAGCCAATACATCACAAACCA
>VFQU01001607.1_pt1 | contig 12715 bp, 10 predicted proteins | sample 3512311 | NCBI WGS metagenome assembly VFQU01 (sample SAMN10412377, study PRJNA504923) | tailings metagenome | isolation source: Relicate 3 Philex TSF3 active mining site | place: Philippines: Tuba, Benguet | collected 2017-08-29 | reverse complement strand
TGCTGTGTGAAGCGGTTGAGCAATCGATGCAGAGCCATTTTGCTTCTACGTAACGACCAAGTTGAGCGGCGCTAGACAACACTTAAACGAAGTAACAAATCTTCATCCGCCGCTCCAACGACTTGCCATACAGCGTTTTGGCAAGAGTTTAATCTCTTGATTAAAGAACTTCTTCGGCCAAAAGTTGCCCTTTGACTCGTTCATATTCATCCTCAAGAAGCCACTCTTGGGCTGCTTGATAACTGGAGTGAGTGACTACAAGTTTATAGTCAGATGTAGGATTAAAAATACGACAAGTGCCATCTTGATCACCCACTAGCATGAGAATTTTAGGTGGAAAAAGAACTGGATCAACCCAGAGTTCCAGAAATTTCCAGGTTTTAGCTTGTTCTGCGAGGACTGGTGCGTGGGATTGCATGATACTCACCTGTTGTTTTCACAATTTTGATCTCGCCGTAGTAAAGCGGAGTTTGGCTTCCATCTACTCTAATTATGTAGCCGATTGGCTCGGAAAAGTAGAGTCCATACCGTTCATAATCATCGTCTTCATCCTCTACTCCAGTTCGCTCTCCACCTGAGATGATAGCCTGAGTGACTTGTTTTAGGGTTTCGAGGTCGTTGAATACATGCGCTCTACCTTCTCTGCGGAGCAGCCGCTGGACTTGAGGAGTATTTGGTAAATGGCGATCGATCAGGCTTGGTCGGGGGTCAGGGGTAATATCTCGGTCAATTCCGCGCATGAGTTAGGCGATCGCATCTGTCTCAGAATTGCCCATTGTAAGCGATTATGCCAATTAGAAGTGGTAAGCTTTCTTCTGGTTCAATCCTTGGGCTGTGTCTTGCGAATCTCTGCAATTAATGTGTTCTTCAAATCCTTGAAGCAAGCTTAAAGATATGAAAGTACAGCAACAGCACAAATGCTAAAGCCAAAGTAGAACCAAGAATCTGGGGCTGACCGAATAATTGCTAAACCCACACCCAACATCAGAAGCGTAGCCCACTTGATTCCGTCATTCATCTGAGCCTACCTCACCCTAGTACACCAAGTCCAAGCCGCATAACGGTGAAGTGCAGCGGCGGCAATTAACCTTCAATCTCTCACAGATACCCTTTGTCCGTCCGCTGCCACGCAAGGTTAGCTGGCGGTTGTAGTAGTTAAAAAACAGTTGCCAGGTTCTCCTTGTCAGTGGGGCTGACAAGGAGAACCTGGCAACTTTAGAGGTTGCACATTAAAAGCGTGCTTCGACTTCGCTCAGCACTCGCCCGTGGGTGTGGATTGAGCGGAGCCGAAATCCACTTCACATTGCAAGGTGTTTTATTGCCGGGTTAATAGCTCGCTATAAGAAGCCACCCGTGCATTGTCTTCTAGGCAATTCATTGTTGCTGCTTCACCCGCCACAACTTGATCGTTTGATCGCTACTGCCACTGGCTAAGGTTTGCCCATCTGCGCTAAAGGCCAGTGTACGAATCCCACTGGCATGACCTTTGAGCGTCCGCAGTTTCTTGCCTGTTTTTGGCTTCCACAGTTGCACGTCCCCATAGCTATTGCCACTGGCTAACAACTGACCATCAGGACTAAAGACCACCCGTTCAGCACGGTTTACGTCCCACTGGTGTATCAATCTGCCATTCCTCAGATTCCACACCTGAATTTTGCCTTTATATGGGAACGCATTTGCTAACATCTGGCCATCGGGACTGAATGCAAGAGAAAGGGTAAGTCCATCAATGCCTGTTTGCAGTGTGCGTATGATTTTACCGTCACGGAGATTCCACAGTTTGATCGAGCCACCGAATTCGCTACTGGCTAATGTTTGCCCGTCAGGACTAAGGGCAAAGTCAATCAAAGCTTCATTTGGTTCAACCTGAATGTTGCCAACTTCCTGGTGATCTTCCAGCCGTAATCGTTTAATCTCCTTTGTACTCGCAAAAATTAAATGCTGCTGATCCGGGCTAAAGGACACAAAACGACCGGAGTTCAGCTTGACGTTGAGGGGTTGTGCCAGCTTTGCTGGGTAGTTTAAAGACAGCAGTTGAGTGTTCTGATCCTGGTTGCCAAGTGCCAGAGTTTGCCCATCGGGACTCAACGCAACAGAGGTTAGCCCTTTAATCGGAAGGCTGAATATCTCTGTCCCATCACGCTGATTCCAAAGTGTAATTGCCCCATCATAATCATTGGCACTGATCAACGTTCGACTATCGGAGCTAAACCTTAGAAAGCTGCCGTTCTTTTCACGACCCTGAATATCACGAATTAATCGACCATCGCTGCGATTCCATAGTTTAATTGTGCCATTATCACTGCTACTAGCTAAGGTTTGATCATCGGGACTAAAAGCTAGGGGGCTAAACCCTTCTTGAATTGTTAGAGTTTCGGTACCATCGTTTGGGTTCCACAGTTTGATACCATTCTCATGGCTAATCGCTAGAGTCTGACCATCCGGGCTGAAAGTAAAGTTGGCGGCTTCAGAATAACTCTGTTCCCCTGGAATAGAACGAACCTCGGTGCCATTGCGCCAATCCCAGAGTTTAATTGTGCAGTTGTTATTAAGGCTATCGTCACAACTGCCAATTGCCAGAGTCTGCCCATTCGGGCTAAAGTCCATTGCTATATGATGTTTATTTCCTGCCATCTGGCGCAGAAGCCTACCCGTTTTCCAATTCCATAGTTTAATTGGGTCTGCACTATCCATACTGCCACTGGCTAAGGTTTGCCCATCCGGGCTAAAGGCAATAGCACTTACCCCACCTTCGTATGCTTTTAGCCTGTGCAAGATCTTACTATGCTGCCAATCCCACAGCTTAATCGTTCCGTCAGCATAACCACTGGCTAAGATCTGCCCATTCGGGCTATAGCTGGCAGAATAAGTCACTTGATCGTCCTTAATGCTGCTAAACATATTGGCAATCTGAGTCAGATCCCACACTTTAGCACCACTGCCCTCAAGGTCAATACTGGCAAGCTGCTTCCCATCGGGATTCAAGGCGATTCTTTTTCCAGCCTGCATGGCTAACTGTTTTGTGACAGCAACCTGTTTTGTGGCAGCATCCTTGTCTAGATGCCAGAGCTTAACCAGTCCATTCACGTCGCTACTGACGAAGGACAAATCAGCACTTGGTTGGGGGTTGAAGGTAATAGACGAGATTGTTGCATCGTGTCGGATTAAGATTGGCACTTCTTCCAGATTGCCAACCGTTCTAGAGGTAATCGTTTGATCCGAATGGAGCCATTGCCCTAGATGAGACCCGCCCAGCACCAGCACGATGACGATGACAGCCAGAACTACCCCAGCCACGGGTGAGATTTTTCGAGGCATACTTCTTTGCCATGACATCAGTTGCATAGATTTCTTTACCCGTGAATGGAGTTGAATGGTTTAGTTGAGAGTGCTAGTTGCTGCCGCTATTGTTGCGGATTATCGGATGGTGCCAGCCCCAGCTTCGCGTTCATAGCTCTCGACATCAGAAACACATCATACAAATCATGGGAAGATTGTCGAGCAATACTATCAGTGCAGTTCTTTGCAGCGTCTTGAATAGGTTGAATATCCTCTTTTAAATCCTGGTGCTTCCTGGTTTTGATTTTCGCATTCAGATAAAGCGCAATCTTGTAATAACAGTCTGCGCTTCTGCCGCTGGCTACCGTGGGCAAGTCATATTCCAGATCAGCCGCCTGTTTAAAATCATCCTCAGCCTGATCCAGCCATTCTGCTTTAGCCATGGGATTGGGTGCGTCTAAATGGGACTTTGCCCATAGCAAAATGCCTTGATTGATATAGACTTCCTTCAGCAATCGTTGAATTTGGAAGTTCGGTGCTTGCTGCTTTCCACTCCCTTCACGGGTCTGGGGCTTGTCCGTCAAATTCTGTTGTGCCAGATCTAAATAATTCTCAGCGTCACGCAGCAGGGGTTGCTGGTCAGCCTCCATTTTTCCCGTCCATAAAGCCGATTGTAATGCTTGCAATAGGTTCACTCGTCCCAATCGAAGTGTGCCCTCCGGATCGTTAGCGAGAGCGGCGTTTTCGTAATGGTTTTGAGCTTCTGGGAGTCGTCCCAGGCGTTCGTGAATCTTGCCCAAACTAACCTGAAGCCTGGACTGTAGCTCGGTTTCATCTGGAGGAATAAACTTCAACGCTCGCTCATACTTATCCTTGGCGACTGACCACTGATCCTCCGCTTCGGCGACCTGTCCTTGTCGCTCATAAAGTTCGCCAGTCCGAGGCAGATTGCAATGAATGCTGTAGGATGCGAGCAATAGTAGCCCCGCAATTATCAAGGTAGCCTCCGCATGCAACCGGGTGGGAATCTTGAGGCTACTCCAGATTTTTTCCACCACTTTTTGTCCCTTGTCGGTCAGAGCACCGCCTACCAACACTAACCCAGTACCCTGAGCAATAGTGCTGAAGGTGCCTAATAGATCAAAACCCGTAGTAGAAAACGCCTGAGCAGTACTGGCTGCATATGTTCCAGCAACCACTAAACAGCCGACCGTGAGCAAGTTCCAAAACCAGTCAAAGCGGCTTATCCAGGGTTCTGGCGGGAAAGACGGCTCCAGAAACCACCACCAGGCGGATTCTGGTGGCTGCATACTGCCACGACAATCGGCGAGTTGAGCAGTTTGCGCTAGTGTTCCAGCCTGAGCCTTGAGCCGGAGATCGAGTTGAATCAGATCGGCAAGACTTTTCCCGGTTGTGGCCTTAGAATTCAATCGAATGGTTTCAACGGCATCACGCGCCACTAGAACGTTAATTATCTGCTCAAAAGAAGGACTGGGAGCCGCTGCTTCGATCGCACTCAAGGCTGTGGCATAGTCCGCGATCGCCTGATTCAACCTGGAATCACTGGGGGCATCAAGAGGATTCATCTCAAGATTTTAACGAAAGTATCCACATCCTAGGCTAAAAGTCGATCCTTGCATGGAAGGCAATTGTTAATTTTCTGATAGTGCGATCTCAACATCCACCTAAAAGCCTGGATGCTCTCACAACCACAAACAAAACTTACTCCCTTTCCTCAGCAGACTATGCTCCTGAGTGTTTTCGATTTTGCTGATCACTTTCAAGCAGAAGTGTAAGAACTTGATACAGAGCCAGCTAACGACCAAGTTGAGCGACGACAGATTACCTTATACTCACTACCAATAAATTCTGTAAGCCGCTCCAACGATTTGTTAGCCTGCTATTAAGAACAAGGATTAAAGCTACTTAAATATATCCTCCAATTTCTGAAGCTCATCACAGTTTAAATTGCCATTTATTTTCAGGATTTTTCCCTCACTCCACAAACGTTTGTAGTATTCAGAGAAGTAAGTTACTATGTCAGGATGTTTTACTATTAATGATATGTTTCTACCAAGAAGAAAGACTTCCTCATTGTCAATAATCATAAAATGAAGTTTTCGTGGAGAGTTTTTTGGTAGTTCATCGTAGTAAACCAAGTTATAGCTGGGAACGTCTTCGATTAGACGCGTCCTAAATCGTTCAAATTTCTTCTTGCTTGTGAATATTACTATTTCTCGCCAAATTACATCTGGCTTTCTAGCGGTCTCCATAACTATCTTGCGATAACTTTCAAGAGCTTCTATATCTCGTGCTGCAAGTGGCTGTATATCTACCTCCCAGGTAATATCATTCACTTTTTTTGCCGCACTCAATCGTTCAACAAGGTAGGAGTAACTGGCAGTATCACTTTGAAAGCTTTTAAGTTCAACTCCATCTAGAGCCTGGATCGTACCACTTGCTGATGTAGCAACTGCCTTGAGAATATTTTTAGTACTGACTTCAGAAGATCTGGCGATTTTCTCTAGCTTACCTCTTCTTTCAAGAATTAAGTAGCTTGCAACAAAGCCAGTTGCCAATAATGTAAGCGACGGAATTCTTTGAATTACCCAAGAATCGGCATCCAACAGTCCAGCTAAATCTAAGCCTGATATTAGCAAAGAAATCCCTGCTGTTACAGATAGCAAAGAGTATTCTATAAGCTTCAAAAAATCTAATCTCTTTCTCATGCTTCAGCGTTCTTAAATAAAAGGACTACGCTAATTAAAAACCTATGGTCTCTTTTCCATACATAACCTTGAAAAAAGTTAGTTTTAGACACCTACACATTATCTCTCAGCTACACCTTAACCTAGACATAAAGCAGGATAACGATTGAGTTGAACCGCACCGAGTTAATCAAGCAACACTCACTTTAGTGAGTTGTGCGGTTAACCTTACGACTATTTGCAGCGTGTCGGTTCCAACGAAATGTTCTACGGAACTGGGCGGATGTAGTGTTCCCAACAGATAACATTATATATATCCAGTTCTCGTGGAACTATTATTTGGACTGAAAGTTTCGGTCTAAGCTCCCAATTTGGGCTACTTAGACCGAAACTTTCAGTCTAAGTCCGGATTGAGCCACTTAGCCCGACACGATTTCCGCATAATACCCCTCGACAGAGATCTTAGGCGGAAACTTTCCGTATTTCTTCCAAAAGAGAACCTGTGGCTGTCTGCCTAAGATCCTGCATAACAGAATTATGGAGTTAGGATTTGCCCTAATGGAGCCACGCCCCAGAAAACTGCTCGAACAAGTCTCTGACCTGTTGCGGGTGAAGCATTATTCCTATCGCACTGAACAAACTTATATTCAATGGATTCGTCGCTACATCCTATTTCATAACAAGACTCATCCCAAAGATATGGGAAGTCCAGAAATTGAAGCATTTTTAATGCATCTTGCAGTACAGGAACAGGTGGCAGCTTCTACTCAAAATCAAGCTCTCAGCGCCATTTTGTTTCTCTACCGCGAGGTGTTACGCCAAGAATTAGATGCTTCCATTGATGCCGTTCGAGCCAAGCAACCGCGTTACTTGCCGACCGTGCTGACCAAGGAGGAAGTCAGGGCTGTGATTAGCAATTTGTCTGGCGTGTATCAGCTTGTGGTACAAGTTCTCTATGGCAGTGGGGTGCGTTTAAATGAAGGGTTAAACATCCGGATCAAAGATCTCGACTTCGCTCAACAGCAAATTATCGTTCGCACTCCAAAAGGTGTTGAGAGCCGAGTCACGATGTTGCCCGCTAGCTTGAATGAACCCCTGAGAGAGCACCTACAACGGGTACGTCGATTGCACCAGCAAGACATAGCACAAGGTTATGGGGCTGTGCATTTACCCTATGCGTTAGCCCGGAAGTATCCCAATGCGGAACGATCGTGGGTGTGGCAGTTTGTTTTTCCGTCAGATCGTCGCTGTCGTGATCCTCGAACCTCGCAAATCAATCGCTACCATCTGCATGAAAGCGGAGTGCAAAAAGCCCTCAAGCAAGCAGTGTTTGCTGCAAGAATTCAGAAACGAGTCGGCTGTCATACCTTTCGCCATAGTTTTGCAACGCATTTACTGGAAGCAGGATACGATATCCGCACGGTGCAAGAATTACTAGGGCACAAGGATGTCAAGACGACGATGATTTACACTCACGTTCTTAATCGGGGTGGAAAAGGGGTGCGAAGTCCGCTTGATTCTTAGCGCGATCGCACTCCTCTAGCTTTCTCAAAAGATAAAAGATTTTGAGCAACATCCTGGGCAGTTTGATTACGCTGTCTAAAGAACACGTAGAACACTAGCGACTTTTTCGATCTCCTTCATCTCCTCAATTTCTTTCAGCGCATTGCGGAAATTTCCTTCTTGAACTTCATGCGTTACAACTACAATTTCTGCGGCTCCATCTCGAAACCCTGCTTGCACCACTGATTCTAAGCTGACTTCGTGATCGCCAAAGCAAGTTCCAATCTTCCCAATCACCCCTGGATAATCCCGAGTCAAGAAACGGGCATAAAAGCGCGTATAGAGATCTGACATGGGTGCGATCGCACAGTAATGCTGATGCGCACAAGCGATTAAAGGATCAAGAATTGGAGGCTGACCTGCTAGCTCTGATAGATCGGTCTTCAACAAGGCAGCAATGTTCAAGACATCTGCAACTACAGCACTTGCTGTCGGTCCTGCGCCCGCACCCCGCCCGAAAAACATCACCTGTCCAACCGGATCGCCTTCGATCAAGATTGCGTTATATACATCATTTACACTTGCCAAGGGGTGAGCTTTTGGAACTAACGTTGGATGAACTCTCACCTCAAGCTCTTCTTCACTTGCTTTCCGTTTCGCGATCGCCAACAGTTTAATCACAAACCCTAACTTCTCGGCATAGCCAATCTCGATCGCGCTCACATGGCGAATCCCTTCACAATAGACCTCTGGCAATTTGATCCGTCCGCCAAACGCCAAAGATGCCAAAATCGCGATCTTATCCGCTGCATCTAATCCATCGACATCGGCAGTCGGATCAGCCTCAGCATATCCAAGCTTTTGGGCATCCGCGAGAATTTCAGCAAAATCGCCGCCCTCAAGCTGCATCCGCGTCAGAATATAGTTCGTGGTTCCATTGATGATGCCTGTGACCGTGCGAATCCGATTCGAGCAAAGCGACTGTTTAATCGGAGCAATCACAGGAATTCCGCCCCCCACTGCGGCTTCTAGTAAGACATGCACTCCCGCTTCCGTCGCTGCTGTAAAAATCTCATCGCCAAATTTTGCGATCGCGGCTTTGTTTGCCGTCACAACATGCTTTTTATGCTGAATCGCTTTCAGCATTAACGATCGAGCAGGCTCCAACCCACCCATCACTTCGATCACAATATCAATCTCTGGATCAGTGACGATCGACTCTAAATCCGTTGTGAGAATTTCTTTAGGAATCCGAGGATCACGAGGCTTATCGAGCGATCGCACACCCACTTTATGAATGACTAATTCTTGTACTAAAGGGTGACGCTGAGCCGGATCGCTCAGAATTTCGACTGTTCCAAGTCCGACTGTTCCCAATCCTAATAAACCGACTTTAAACGCCACAGCTTTTTTCCCACTACAACAGATCTTCCATTTTATGGGAAGGGAAGACCCTGAAGAAACCGCGATCGCCTAAAGCGCGATCGCGCTATTTTCATCAACTGGGCTAAAAACGAATTAATCAGGTAAGTCTACTCGATTGCCGCTGTTATCTTCGTAATAGATCGGTGGCTCAACTGCGAAATTGTTGATTTGACCCGATTCAGTAATCACATAGCCGTCTGTCGTTTTCAAATCAGTCTCCGCCTCAGCTTCGACTGCTGCCTCAAGATCATGCACATTCCGCTCTACATCTACTCCAGACGGAATCCGCTCATCGGGTGGATTGACATCGGTCGGTTGTGCAGTCTGAACTGCCCAATGGTCGTTTCCTGCTGCCCCTTTTCCTGGTTCTGCTGCTTTTGGATCGGTTGCCATATCGATTCGCCCCAAAAATGTTATCTGTTTCTGACAGTAGCTCGATCAAGGTCGGCAAAATTCCCTCGATCGAGGTAGCCCGACGGTACCTTAAGGTAGAAAAGCACGAGCAATCTACGGCATGATGAGAGCAGTTTGTCTACGATCGCTCATGGCAAGAAATTTTTTCACAACCGGGTGCGCTTTATCCCTAAGTTTGCTAGTTCTCTGGATTGCACCTGCTTGTGCTCAACCCATTTCTACTGAGGTTTCCGTTAGTACTCCAACTCAAGCACAGCTTGACCCTCAAACCGTGATCCAGCAACTCGCCAAGTCGAGAGTGATATATCTAGGCGAAACTCATGACAGCAAGGAAGATCACCAAGCTCAAATAGAATTGCTGAAAGCTTTACATCAGCAGAATCCCAAGTTAGCGATCGGTCTCGAAATGTTTCAACGCCCATTTCAATCGGGTTTAGATCGGTATCTTGCAGGAGCGATAACCGAGGAAGCGCTGCGAGAATCCACCGAATACGATCAGCGATGGGGGTTCCCCTGGGAGTTTTATGCGCCGATCGTTGCCTTCGCCAAAGAAAACCAGCTCCCGATCGTAGCTTTGAATGCACCGACTGAAGTGACTCGTAAAGTTTCACGTCAAGGGCTAAACAGTCTGACACCGCAAGAGCAGCGCTACATTGCCCCCATTGCTGAAATTCGCCTTGAGCCAACTCGATATCGCGATCGCCTCCGCACAATATTCGATAGCTTTCACAGCCGAAAAGGCAACAATCGCGGATTTGAACGATTTTTTGAAGCTCAAGTTTTATGGGACGAAACGATGGCAGACGCGATCGCGCAATTTTTGAGAAAAAATCCCGATCGACAAATGGTCGTCCTCGCAGGTCAAGGTCATGTCGTTTATGGAGATGGAATTCCTAACCGCGTCGCACGCCGTCTGCCGAATATCAAGCAATCGATCGTTCTCTTGAATCCTTCAGAAGAGCTTTTGCAAGAAAGTGCGATCGCAGACTATTTCTGGAAAAACTAAATGAATATATAAAGCTGAACGCTGAGAATTCCAATTGCGCGCTCTTGTAAGAACGATTTCTCCTTGGGGAAAGCTTGTAAAAGTGCAAGTTATTACCAAAAACCGCTGAATGCAGAATTTACCTGTGCCCGATCAACACTTTAGCGCTCTCAAACAAGCCGCTTATCAACTCTCCACCTGTACAGATCAAATCTTTCAGCAGATTGAACAAGCGGAAGTATTAAACGGCATTATTGATCGAATCCGTTCCTCGCTTGATTTAGAAGAGATTTTCAACACTACGGCGATAGAGATTCGACAGTTACTTAATGTCGATCGGGTTGGTGTATTACGGTTCTTCCCAGACAATGAGGTAAACAAAAGCAAGTTTGTGGCAGAAGATGTCGCGGCAGGATTTCCCTCAGCCCTTGCTGCTCAAGCCTATGATTCCTGTTTCATCTCCCAATTTGCTGCTCACCATACTCAGAGCACAGTGCAAGCAGTTGCCGATATTTACACGGCTGAATTTAGTGATTGTCATATTAAGCTTCTTGAGCAATTTCAAGTGCGTGCCAAGCTCATCGTCCCTGTGCTCAAAGGGATGGAACTCTGGGGATTTCTCTGTGTTCATCAATGCAGTGGCCCTCGTCGTTGGCAACTTTCAGAAATCGAATTTGTTCGTAAAATTGCCAATCACTTTGCGATCGCCTTACAACAGGCAGAACAACTCGAACAAATCACCAATCAAACCGCTTTACTCGCCGAAACCAAAGCTCAAACCAAAGCACTGCTCTACCAAAAAACCTTAGTCAAAATTACCAATCGCATTCGACAATCTTTCGATTTTGCGGCGATTTGTCAAATCGCTTGTGATGAAGTGCGGCAATTGCTCACAGCAGATCGAGTCAGTATCTATCGCTTTAACTCGGATTGGAGCGGCAACTTCTTATTTGAGTCAGTTGCAGAAGACTGGAAGCCGCTTGTTAGTGTGTCCCCAACCATTGAAGATACGCACTTAATGGAAACACAGGGCGGACGTTACGCAAAGAACGAAACCTTCGCTGTGCCCGATATTTATGAAGCGGGGCATTCAGACTGCCATATTGCACTCCTCGAAGAATTTCAAGCCAGAGCGTACGCGATCGCGCCCATTTTTGATGGCGAACGTCTCTGGGGGCTTCTGACAACATTTCAAAATGCTGCACCTCGACAGTGGCAAGCGGATGAAATTGAACTGCTTGCCCAGATTGGCGAACAACTTGGTATTGCGCTACAACAAGCCGATTTTGTACGCCAAATTCAAGCTCAGGCAACCGAACTTAAAGAGACCCTAGAAGAACTACAACAGTCGCAGATACAACTCATCCAAAATGAAAAAATGGCAAGTCTGGGACAATTGGTCGCTGGAGTTGCCCATGAAATCAACAATCCAGTCAACTTCATTCACGGCAATATCGGGCATGTCAAGGGATACGCTCAAGATCTCCTGACTCTCGTTCGGTTATATCAACAACTGGATCCGACTTCTGAAACGGATCTCAAAGCGTTACGTCAGCACATTGAAGCATTAGACATCGACTTTATTCTGGAAGATTTTCCCAAGACCATTGCTTCGATGGAAGTTGGAACCGATCGGATCAAACAAATTGTTCTATCGCTGCGTAATTTTTCACGGTTAGATGAAGCCTTAGTTAAAGTTGTGGATCTTCATGAAGGCATCGATAGCACGTTGCTGATTTTGGGACATCGCCTCAAAACTTGTAGCGATATCACAATTGAAGTGATCAAAAACTATGGCGAACTTCCTCAAATCGAAAGCTATCCAGCGCAACTCAATCAAGTGTTTATGAACCTTGTCGCGAATTCTCTCGATGCGATCGAAGAAGCGATCTCCTGTGGAAAACTTGGCAATTCGGATCAACCTTCACCGACGCTTTGGATCACGACTCAACCCTATGACTCCGATCAAGTTGAAATCCGGATTCGGGATAATGGAATTGGGCTAGCACCCGATACCGCAACTAAGATTTTTGATCACTTCTTCACGACGAAACCCGTTAGCAAAGGAACAGGGTTAGGCTTAGCCATCTCTCGACAAATTGTGGTTGAAAAACATAGGGGCAGTCTTGTCTGTACGCCCAATCCAGATCAAGGGGTTGAATTCACCATGCGATTACCCTGTAAGTTACCCATAGACTCTTAGTCTGCCCTGCCGAATTGATCTACTCTTTAGCTTTTTCGGGAAGGAGGTAAATTGCTCCTGAAATCCAGGTTAAAGCAACCGAAACCCAGAAAAGGCTGACCGCTAGACTCTGCCATTCTTTAGAAAGGGGTGCGATGAGCAGTGCGATCGCAGCAATCTGACTCACCGTTTTGAGCTTGCCCCAGAAATTTGCTCCTT
>VFQU01001606.1_pt1 | contig 12718 bp, 10 predicted proteins | sample 3512311 | NCBI WGS metagenome assembly VFQU01 (sample SAMN10412377, study PRJNA504923) | tailings metagenome | isolation source: Relicate 3 Philex TSF3 active mining site | place: Philippines: Tuba, Benguet | collected 2017-08-29 | reverse complement strand
CATATGCGCCGGTCCGCTATCGTTGCCGAAGAAGAGGCTCGCTGAAGCCAGCAGCGATTTGGTGCGGCCGAGATCGCTCGAAATCTCCGTGTGCCACGGGGCAAATGGCGCCGGGTCGTCCCCCGGGCCCCCGAGAAAAATGGGCTCCATCTGCAGTGCACGCCGCAGAAACTCAGCCACCTCGAGAAACCGCCGGGCTGGCCAGGTCTTCTCTGGCGCGGAAGCAAAGGGGTGAATCACCGCATAGCCTTTTTCCCGCCACGGCCGCGACGTGAACAGCCGCGCTCGCGGCACTTCCTGCAAAGGTACGCCCAGATGAAACATCGCCGATGCCGCATGTTCCGCGGTGTGCACCACCCGCTCCTCGCCCAGTATCTGCTGCGCTCGCGGTATGCGCACGTTGTAGGCAAAGCGGTAGCGGTAGTGCTGAAACCCCGCACGGTAGCGCGCCAGCGAAAGCGCTGTCAGCACGAGGCTCCGCGTCCCGCCGTGCAGATTCAGCACCAGCCGCGGCCGCCAGCCGCGCAGCACTTCCACACTGGGCACGATGATGTCGTCGACATCCGGATTTTCTTCAAACAGCGGAATAAAAGGCCGCTCGGCAACAACCGCCAAACGCAGGTCTGGCCGGTGCTGCTTCAACAGATGCAGCGCCGGCGTGCATAGCACGCAGTCCCCCAGCGAGCGCAACCTGACAACGGCAACGCGCGCCCCCGCCGGTAACCGCTCCAGGAGCGAAGGCATCGGCTATTCTTCGATCTTCGCCTCGTCCACCAGCATCACCGGAATGTCATCGCGAATCGGATAAACGCGCTTACATTCCAGGCACTTCAGGCCCGAGCCGTCCTGCTTCAGTTCCAACTCACCCCGGCAAGCCGGGCAGATGAGTATTTCCAGTAGTTCCTGACTGATGGCCATCCCCAACCAGTATGGCCTACCAGCGGGGTCCGCGGGAAAGCAGACGTTCGGTGTCGGCCAGCGAAGCGGGTTGGCTGAAATAGTAGCCCTGTGCCAGATGGCACTTCAACTCCCGCAGGACAGCCAGTTGCTCCAGCGTCTCCACTCCCTCGGCCACCACCTGCAGATTCTCGCGGCGCGCCAGATTGATGATCGCCCGCACTTTCTCCACATTGCGCCCCGTCGCCAGACCCCGCACCAGCGCCGGCGGCAACTTGATGCGCCCCTGCCGCATGCGCGCCACTTCGGGCAGCGCCTCCGACGACAACCCGGGCAGGTTCACCGCCACCCCCAGCCGTCGCAACTGCGGCTCCATTTGGCCTGGCAATTCCCCCGGCACGTCATACAGCTCAATGCGTAGCCGTTCCCGCTCCAGTCCCGCCAGGGCAATTTGCCGTTCCAGTTCCTGCAGGGCTGCTTCCGTGGCAAAGTGCCGGCTGGCCAGATTCACCGTCAAGCCGAGCGGCTGCGCGCCCGGAAACTTCTCGTCCAACTCGCGCAGCTTCGCCGCCGCTTCTCGCACCACCCAGTAGTCAATCGCCAGGATGTCGCCACTGGCCTCGGCCGCCGGCAGAAACTGATCTGGCGTCAGCAACCCCCGCCCCGGGTGCTGCCAGCGTACTAGCGCTTCCATGCCCGTGATTTCACCGCTTTCGAGGCTGATGATGGGGTGGTAGAAGACGCGAAATTGGTCCAGCGCCAGCGAATCCGGCTCATGCGTTTCTTCAATCGCCGCCTGCGATGCGCGTTGAATCAAGGCCTCTGGCTCTCTCTCGCCTGCCTCGGCGAAGGCGAAGCCCAACCGGCAATCGAGCGATACCTGTTTGCCCTGATGCGCGAACGGCGCCTGCAATCGTGACCGAATCAATCCCGCCAGCGCTTCGCATTCCTCGGCACTCAATTTCGGCAACAGCAACGCAAACTCGTCGCTGCCATGACGGGCCAGAAAGCCCTCCGGCGGCAACACGCCCGCAACGCGCACGCCCACTTCCGCCAGCACCTGATCCGCCCCTCGCGTCCCCAGCTTCTCGTTCACCGCGCTGAACTGCGTCAGATCCAGAAAGCCCACCACCAGCGGCAAGCCGTTGGCCAGTTCTCCACTCAGCCGGTCCAGAAACAGGGCCCGGTTCGGCAGGCCCGTCAGGTGGTCATGGAAGGCTTCAAACAACAGGGCCTCATCCCGCTCCTTATCGGCGTGGATGTCAGCCTGCAGCCCAACCAGCCTTTGCGCCTCGCCATGCTCATTGCGCACCGCCACGGCGCGTGCCTGCATCCAGCGGTATTCGCCACTTGCCGCTCGTGCGCGATACTCCAACTCCAGCGGTCCTGCTTCACCTTCCAGATACGCCGCCGTGCGCGACTTCACCAGCGGCAGATCATCCGGGTGCAGCAGCATGTGCCACTCCTCTACTTCCCCGGCAATCTCTTCGTCCCGGTAACCCAGCATCGACTTCCAGGTGGGCGAATAGTAAACCTCACCTGTCTCCAGGTTCCAATCCCACAAGCCCTCGGCCGCGCCCAGCGCCGCCAGCGTGCGCGCCTGTTCGTCCAACTCCAGCGCCTCGCGCGCCGACTTGCGGGCCGTAATATCCCGGTGTACTGCCACCGCTCCGATAACTTCCCCCTGCGCATTCCGCAGCGGTGTCAGCGCTACATCCTGCACAATCTCGCGGCCAGCCGGTGTCAACAATGAGATCTCACCCCGCCAGCTTCCCGCCCGGTCAAACTCGGCGAAGATCTCCTGCCGCGCCGGCGCCTGCAGCCATTCCGGCTGCGCCTGCCCCAGCGTACGGCCCCGTACTTCGTCCAGCCGCAGGCCATACAGCTCCTCGGCGGCACGGTTCATCCACGTCACTCGCTGCTCGGTGTCGTAGGTCACCACCACGTCCGCCATCGCGTCGGCCAGCGCCGGCGGCGCGGGCAGTTGCGCCGCCAATGCCAGATAGTGAGTGCCTTCAATTGGCTGCAGGCTACCCTCGAATACCCGCACCCCGCCATCCTTCTGCTTCAACAGCAAGGGCGCCGTTTCCGTACTCGCGGGCACCTCTTCGAGCAATTCCGTCATCGGCGCGCCCACCAGTTCCTCCGGCGACAAGCCCAGCAACTGCCGCACCGGCTCGTTCAGAAACTGTATGTTGGCGCTGTCATCCAGCAAGGCCAGCACTTCGCTCGACTGGTTGAGCAGAGCCAGAAAGGCGCTCTCCCGTTCCGCGGTTTGCTCCGCCGCCAACCGGTCGCGCGTGAAGTCGGCAAACAGACAAAGAAAGCGGCGCGGCTCCCCGTCGATCGGCGCCGTCCAGCAGCTGAGCTCCATCCGTCCGGCATGACGGTGCGCGGCGCGCAGGTCCTCTTTCGCCCAATAGCCGGTGTTCGGTAATTCCACGGGTACCGGACTCGGGTGGCCCACCAACTCCGCTGCCCCGTAGCCGGTCGCGGCTTCGGCTAGCGAGTTCCACGCCAGCACCTTGCCTTCCGCATCCAGCAGTTGTGCCGGCATTGGCGCCGCCGCCAGCAACCCCTCAATCGAGACTGCCGGCACAGCGGAAGCCGGGGCTTCCGGCCGCAACTCCACCACCCAGTGGCTCGGCCGCTCCGGTGTGGCGCCCAACGCTTTCACCCGCAGTTCCACTTCCAGAGTTGCCCCCGAAAGATGCTTCACCGCAATTCGCCCCGCCTCGCCGCGTGCGCATTTCTGCAGCAGTTCCGGCGCAAACAGCAGGCGGGGGGATTTCCCCAGCAGATCTCCCGCGGCATATCCAGTCAGGCGAGTCAGCGCCTCGTTTGCGAAAACAATGACGGGCCCCGCTCCCATCACTTTCTCGGATTCCGCCACGAAGAACGGTTCATCCAATGCCCCCAGCACGGCTTCCCACAGCCGCCTCCGGTCTTCGTTGCGCCGGCGCCCCTCCGCTGTCTCGGGCAGCGGCGTCAGCTTTGCCCGGCTGGCCGGTTGCCGCGCGGTAAACCAAACCAACCCGCTCAGTAGTAAAGAAACCCCCAATCCACACAGCAGTATCAGATCGGCCAGCTTCTCATTGGAACGTTGCACGTCCGGGTTGGGCCAAACCCGCAACTTCCACTTGGAAGTAAACACGTTCAGGCTGCCCTGGTGTTCCCAGTCTGCCGGATGATTCTTGGCCGTCCCGCGCTGGTAAATGGACTCATACCCGTCCATCAACTGCAGGGAATAGTCTGTCGCCAGGAGCCGCTCAAAAATTCCGTCGAGCAGCAACTGCAGGTGGAAAACCCCCAGCAACGCTCCGCGCACCTTCCCATTCACCAGAGCGGGTACATACACGGCGAAGGCCTTGCCCCGGTCCGCCACCAGAATGGCATCCGAGATTCGCGTTCGTGGTTCTTTGCGCAAACCAGCCAGCAGGTCCGGCCGGTGGTCCTGCAGAAGATTGTGCAGGCTGATCGTGGCGCCCTGGTACACGCTCGGCATCGCCCAGGCAATGGGCCAGTCGCGGCCCGTTCCCGGTTCCTCCAGCCACGCCACCGCCAGCAGGCTCGGGCGCGATTCCAGCATCTGCCGCATGTCGTATTCCCATTCCTCACGACGCAGGTCCGGCCGCACCTTCCACTTGCCCGCCAGCCGCTCCAGTGCCGCTACTTCCTGATCCAGTTCCGCCTGTACACGATCCTGCAGGCTGGCTGAGGCCTTGGTCAGCAATCCCTGCGCGCGTCGCGACTCCTGTCCGCGCAGGAAGTACCACATGGAGAAACTGATAACCGTGCCGGCGAGAAACACTACCACCAGCAGCAGCCATAGTCCCGGCCTGAGCGTAATCTTCATCTGTCGCGATTCACCAGTACTTCGATTGTAGGAAGTCCTGCCCCATGGCCACCATGGGGCATTGGTTCCGATTCCCGTGTAACTGAGGAACTAGTACAGGGGTACAAAATTGCAAAAACTCTGATAGCATGCTACTAGTGATGTTCCGTACCCACACCACCGCTCGGGTGGCCCTCCCGCTTTAGCGCATGAATCCGAACAACCGACCCCCCTTCCGGCGCTTACCCAAAATCAGAGAAAACGTGAATGAAGCCATCCGCGCGAAAGAAGTGCGTGCGGTGTTCCCCGATGGGGTGGTGGAAGTTCTCCCCACCCCGGCCGCCATCCGGCGCGCCCAGGAACTCGGCCTGGATCTCATTCTCGTTTCTCCCACCGCGGAACCTCCGGTTGCCAAGGCGATGGATTATGGCCAGTGGCAGTACGAACAGAAGAAAAAGTCCCACGACGCGAAAAAGAAGCAGCACGTCATCCAGGTGAAGGAAGTCAAGTTCCGCCCCAACACGGATGACCACGACTACGAGTTCAAGAAGAACAATGCCTGCCGCTTCCTCAAGGAAGGCAACCGCGTCAAGGCGGTAGTCCAGTTCCGCGGCCGCGAAATTGCCCACGTGGACCTCGGCAAGAAACTGCTCATGCGTTTCGCCGAAGACCTCAAGGAATTGGGTAGTGTCGAAGGCCAGCCCAAACTGGAAGGCCGCAACGCGCACATCATCCTGAGTCCGGCCAAGCAACAGGCTCCCCCAGCGGCGCCCAAGCCCAAGCCCGCGGCCAAGCCGCCTGCGCCCCCAACCCCGCAGGCCTAGGCCCTTACTCCCATTCGATGGTCGCCGGCGGCTTGTTCGTCATGTCGTAGAACACCCCGGCGATTCCTTCTACTCGCAGCAACTCCTCCACCATCCGCCGCAGCAACTCTGCGGGCATTGCCACCGCTTGCGCAGTCATCCCGTCCACGCTATGGATCGGTCGCAGCACCACGCTATCCGGCTTACCCACCACGCCGCAGGGAATCAGCACAATCGGGAACTGCCAAACCTGTTCCTCAAATCCCGATTCCTCCGATATCCGCCGTACGATCGCATCGCACTGCCGCAACCGTTCCAGTCGCGTCTCATCCAGCACGGATGGGTACGACCGGTAAGCCCCCAGCGGCTCCGCCCCGCCCGCCAGCGCCACCACCCGGTTGATGTCCGTCCGCTGATTGATTAACTCCGTCGCCGTGGCAAAGGCTTCCTCGCTGTAGTGCGACAAGGCCAGCGTCAGGCGATAGGTGCGCGAATCCCCTTGCACGCCCACGCTCTGCACCGGCAACAGATAGCCGCCCGGCACCGCCTCGGCATAACCTTCCGTCGCCGTGGCCAGACACCGTATGGCCAGCCCCGGCCCGGGGAAGGGATGCCGGTCCAGCAAGGCTGCCGGCAAACCCAGCGCCGCGCCCACCTGCCGTACCTCATCCTTGTACAGTTGCGCCAGCGGCTCCACCAGCCGCCCGGCCTCAATCAGCCGCTGTATGCCTTCCACGCGGTTGTGGTGCGTCTTGATCACTTCGGCTTTGGCCGTGCCGCCGCTCTCAATCGTATCGGGGTAGATTGTGCCCTGGCCCAGTATCCAGTCGCCATCCAGAAAGTGCCCTGATTCGAGCACCCGCTGCTGCACCTGCACAAACTCTTCGCCGATAATCTTCCGCTTCGCCTCCGGTTCAATCACGCCTGTGAGCCGCGCCAGAAATTCCTCTCGCGCATCCACCACCTCGAAGGAATCGCCAGCCATGCGCGTGAACACATCCCGCACAAACTCGGTTTCTCCTTCGCGCATCAACCCGGTGTCCACATAAGCGGCATGCACCCGGTCCTGGCCCAGCGCCCGTATACAAAGCGACACCGCTACGGTGGAATCCACTCCGCCCGAGGCGAAGAAAAACACCTTGCGGCCGCGCGCCGTCCGGCGTATCTCGTCTTCCAGTTCTTCCAGCTGCCGCGTCGGGTCCCAATCCTTGGTGCACCCGGCAATGCCAAACAGAAAATTCCCCAGCAGGATCTGGCCACCCTGCGTATGCACCACTTCCGGATGAAACTGTATGCCGTATTGCTTGCGCCAGTCATTGGCCATGGCCGCCACCGGGCAGGTCGCCGTCGTTGCGGTCACCACGAAATCGTCGGGTGCGGCTTCCACCCGGTCGCGATGGCTCATCCACACGGTCGATACCCGCTGGAATCCAGTAAACAGACGGTCTTCAGTTTCCAGCACTTCGAGCGATGCCAGCCCGTACTCGCCCTTTTCCCCGGGCTTCACCTTGCCGCCCTCGAGCACGTGTGCCATCAACTGCATGCCGTAGCAGATACCCAGCACGGGCACGCCTAGTGAGAAGAGTTCGGGGTCCACCGTCGGGCTGTCGGGTGCATACACACTGGCCGGCCCGCCGGAAATGATGATCCCACGCCTGTCTTCCAGTTCTGCCGCTGGTGTTTCACTCGCCCGTACCTCAGCGTAGACGCCCATCTCACGCACCCGCCGGGCAATGAGATGGCAGTATTGGCCGCCCGCGTCCAGGACGGTGATTTGGGGTTTGTCGATCAAACTAACAGGATACGACTCGCAACCCTGCTTTAGCGAACCGGTTCCGCCATCCGCTGCACAATCAGCTTCTTGGCCTTGTCGGTGAGTTCGCGCGCCTTAGGAAGGGCTTCAATGGCCCGCTCGATTTCCGGGTCCACTTCCACTTCAAAACGGGCGGCTTCGTCGATGTCGAAGGCAGTCTTGTAAAACTCAGCCTGCATCGTGTTCTTCACCCAGGTCAGGTTCTGACTGAACTCTTCCTCGGTAAACGTGGCGTTGTTCTTCTTCAGATAAGCCTTGAACTCGTCCACCACCGCGGCATCCGGAGCCCAACCCTTCGGCAGCTTGGCTTCCTTGTTGCCAAAGTAGGCCGACGAGAAACCAAAGAAGGCCGCGCGGCGCAGCAACTCAATCTGGAATTTGTTCAGCGGCGCGGGCGCGAACTTCTCGTCCGGCGCAATCCCGTTACCGCCATACACGGCACGGCCAGAGTCGGTCATCTTTACATCCTTCGGGTCCTTCTGCTCGGTTTCTTTCCGGTAGTAGTAATCGAAGAAGCTGATGTTGGAATAATCCCGTTGAATCAACCGTCCGCTCGGCGTGTAATACTTCGCCGTCGTCAGCGCGAGGCCACTGTTCTCGCTCAACGGGTACACCGTTTGCACCAGGCCCTTGCCGAAAGTATCTTCACCAATCACCCACGCGCGATCATGATCCTGCAATGCTCCGGCCACGATTTCGGCCGCGGAAGCAGAGAACTTGTTCACCACCACCACAATCGGGTAATCATAAGGACCCGAACCCCGCCGCTCCGTATAGGTGCGCTCCGGATTCGCCCGCCCGCGGTGGCTCACCACCAGCTGGCCTTTCTGCAGAAAGCGTCCCGCCACAGCCACACCTTCGTTCAGCAACCCGCCCGGATTGCTGCGCAGGTCCAGCACCAGGCCCTTCACGTTCTGTTCACCCAGCCGCTTGAAGTTTTCGTTCACTTCCGAGCTGGTGTTCTCATTGAACGATTCAATGTCCAGATACATGATGCCCGGCTTCAACCAGAAGGCATCCTTCACGCTCTTGCGGGGGATTTCATCGCGCGTCACATTCACCACCAGCGGCTTGTCCACGCCTTCCCGCTGCAGGGCGATCTGCGCCTGTGTGCCGCGCGGTCCACGCAACAGGTCCGCCACGTCCGAGGAGGTCATGTTGTCGGTTTTCTTGTCGTTGACTTCGGCGATGATGTCACCGGGACGAATGCCGGCCTTGTAGGCGGGCGAACCCGGGAACGGCGCAATCACGATGATGCGGCCGTTGCGCGGCCCAATCGTCATCCCCACGCCGAAGTAGCGGCCGCGCTGATCTTCGCGCATTTGCGCGTACATCTTCGGGTCGTAGAAGTTCGAGTGCGGGTCCAGCGTCCGCAACATGCCGGGAATCGCACCCTGATAGATCGCCCGATCCGGCGATACCCGTTCGGCGAAATTGCTTTCCACCGCATCGTAGACTTTGGAGAAAGTCTTCAGGCCGGCCTTGATGTCGTCTTCCGTGGTGGCGGCGTTGACTTCGTCCAACTCCGGCCCCAGCATTCCCCCGAGCATTGAGCACAGGATGACGAATGTGGGAACAATAATCCAGGATGTGCGGTTACGCGCCATGGTACAGACAGGCCTCCAATGTTGACTCCAGTATATTCCAATGCCAAGGGACGAAATGGCGAAGAAAACGTACCGGCTAACCTCTTGGGTGCGACGCGGCGCCGTTGGGTTGCAAAACAAAAATCAAGCGGCCCCCGCGCACTGCGCTGGGGGCCGGATTCTGGCGGTGAGGGTGGGATTCGAACCCACGGATACGTTTCCGCATCAACGGTTTTCGAGACCGCCCGATTCAACCACTCTCGCACCTCACCGCTCACCAGTATAGCTCACCGCCACTGCCAGCCTTTGCGTTAGCATCAGAACTTGCACTGTACCCTTGTCGTTCCTTGCTACAACGAAGAACGCCGCCTGAACCGTGAGGCTTTTGCGGAGTTTATCCCCGCGCATCCGGAAATTCATTGGATATTCGTCAATGATGGCAGCCGCGATGGCACCCTTCGGCTACTGAACGAAATCTCTGCCAGCTTCCCCAATCAGGTTGAAGTGCTGGACCAGCAGCCCAACCAGGGCAAAGCCGAAGCCGTGCGCCAGGGGCTTCGCCAGGCCCTGCAGTCTGGCGCTCCGGCTGTGGGGTTCTGGGATGCCGACCTGGCCACTCCCCTCGATGCCATACCGGAATTCCTCGCCATCCTCGCTTCACGCCCGGAAATCGATATGGTCTTCGGCGCTCGCGTAAAGCTGCTCGGCCGTGAAATTCACCGCCTCGCCATCCGGCACTACCTGGGGCGGGTTTTTGCCACAGTCGTTTCCACCATGCTGCGGCTTCCCATTTACGACACCCAGTGCGGCGCCAAGCTCTTTCGCAGTTCCAGCGAACTCGAAGCCGTACTGAGCGAGAAGTTCATCTCCCGCTGGGTCTTCGACGTGGAAATTCTGGCGCGCACCCTGCGGGCCAGAAAATTCTCGGTTGCCTCTCTCGAAGCCTCCATCTATGAGCTTCCTTTACGCCAGTGGAAAGACGTAGCCGGCTCCAAAGTGAAGCCGGCTGATTTTGTTACCGCATTTACGGAAGTCTTTTGGATTTGGTGGCGGTACTTGCGTCACTAAAAGATTTGGCGTCCCCACGGGGATTCGAACCCCGGTTATCGCCGTGAAAGGGCGGTGTCCTAGGCCTCTAGACGATGGGGACGCAAGAGGTGGTGGCAACTAGCCAACCACAATCTCTGATGATACCAGATCGCGAGGAGATTTACAGCGTTTTCAAATACGCCATCAAATCGTCACGCTCTTCCTTGCTCAGGAGTTCCTCATAGGCGGGCATACCGTTGCCGCCTTCATTGATGAGCGCGCGCACATTGTCTTCGGTGGGCTTCTTGCCGTTCTGCATCTTTTCCTTCTTGAAAAGACCCTTCAGCGCGGGACCCATCTTCTTTTCGTCGCTGTCGGCGTTATGGCACACCGAGCATTGCTCGAATACTTCCTTACCCTTTTCCACATTGCCGTTTTGCGCGGCATGCGTGGGAGCGGCAACAAAGGCAAGCAGCCCCAGTGAGGCGGCTCCGACAGACAACAGAACGCTCTTTTTCATTCTTTCCAATTTTACAATGGCCATATGCCCTCCGTCATCCTGCTTTTCGCAAAAGCTCCGGTGCCGGGTCAGGTCAAAACCCGCCTCCAGTCTCACCTGAGCGCCGATCAGTGCGCTTCACTGCATCGCTGCATCACAGAGGACGTGCTCGCCACCCTCGCCGGTTTCAGCGATTCCTGCGATGTCGAGTTGCACCTCAACCAGCCCACCTCCGCCTGGACTCAGTTCCCCTTCCCCCGTCACTTGCAAGAAGGCCAGGACCTCGGCGAGCGTATGCTGAATGCCGCACAGGGCGCGCTGGCCCGTGGGTATTCGAAGGTACTCCTGCTGGGCAGTGACGCACCCGATTTGCCGCCCGCTCATATTCAGGCCATGCTCTCCCTCGATGCCCCGCTTGCCTTTGGCCCCGCCGAGGATGGCGGCTACTGGGCCGTCCAGTTGCAAGCGGCCCCGGCTGGGCTTTTCGACTCCGTCCCCTGGTCTGCGCCAGACACGCTGGCCTGCAGCATCCGCCGCGCCAGTGACCTCGGCCTGCCTGCCCAACTCGGCCCCACCTGGTACGACATTGACTCCTTCGCGGACCTCCGGCGCCTCGCCGCCAGCAATCCGCCGCCGTCCACCCGCGCCTGGTTGAGCCAGCATCATTTTCTGGTCAACCCGGCTTCGCCCCGCATCTAGCAGTCATGGCCGCAACCGAAGGAAAAAAAGCTCCCGATTTCACCCTGCTCACTGACTCGGGCGAGAAGCTCAAGCTCTCCTCGCTCAAGGGCAAGAACGTCGTCCTCTACTTCTATCCCAAGGCCGATACCCCCGGCTGCACCACCGAAGCTTGCGAATTCCGCGACCGTGACGCCGATTATGCCGGCGCCGACACAGTCATCCTTGGCGTCTCCCCCGACGAAGTGAAGGCTCTGGCCAAGTTCAAGACCAAGCACTCCCTGCCCTTTACTCTGCTCGCCGACCCCGAGCATGCCGTTGCGGAAAAGTACGGCGTTTGGGTCGAAAAGAGCATGTACGGCAAGAAGTACATGGGAGTTGAGCGTTCCACCTTCCTCATCAATAAGGAAGGCAAGATCGCCCGCGTCTTCGCCAAGGTGAAGCCCGCCGGTCATGCGGCGGAAGTGCTGGCCGCCGTGGCGGCGCTCTAGCTCTGCGTCAGGCTGAGTACATTGCCATCGGGGTCCTTGAAAAAGGCCACCCGTGCCGCTCCGTCCGGCGAAGTCCAGATGCCCAGCTCATCCTGCGGCAGAAATGAGTAGCGCTCCATGGCGATGCCCAGCATATTCAGGCTCTCCACTGCCCGGCCGATGTCGGGCACCGTCCAGCCCAGCACGCTGTGTTCGCTGGGTTGGTGTTCGGCCAGCAGCGTCACTCGCAGGGTGGCTCCGTTCAGGTCAAACACCACGGCGTAGTCATCCTTCGAAAGATAGGTCAGCCCCAGCTTGTGCTCATAAAATGAGCGCGCCCGCTCGAGATTGGTCGTCAGCACAAATGTGACAGCCTTGGCTGTTCCGAGAATCATACATCCGCCTTTCGCGCTGGCCGTATCTTGATGGACGTCTCCGGAAAGGCCTCTCCCAGTAGAACGCTCACATCCGCCCCGCGCACCGTTACTTTACCCCCATTCGACAGCCCGCTGATTTCGTAATGCCGCAGCTTCATGCCTTCCCACTCGGCATCCACCGGCGTAATCGCCAGCCCCGCGCCGCGCGGCTTCAGCTTGCCCTGCTGGATCCAGGTGCCCAATTCCTCCGCCGTCAGCAGCAGGTCCACATGGTGGCCGTCTGATTCTTCATCGCGCACCTCGTAGATCACCTTGTTCACCTCGCCCAGGTGCGGCTTCATCAGCGGGAAGAAGATCACGTCATAGATGTCTTCCTTGCCGGTGAAGATCATGGCCATGCGCTCAAGGCCCGGCCCGATGCCCGTCGTCGGCGGCATGGCATGTTCCAGCGTTTCAATGAAGTCGTAATCGAGCGGGTGAAACTCGCCCTCGTCCCGGTCTTCCGGCTTGAACGCTTTCTTCCAGGTGTCCAGCAGTTGCACGGGGTCGTTCTGTTCGCTCCAGTTGTCGCCACATTCCATGCCGGCAATGAAGATCTCAAAACGCTCCACGTAGCGCGGGTCGTGCTGCATCGGCTTGGCCAGCGGCGAAATCTCAATCGGATGCCCGTAAATGAACGTGGGCTGTATGAGCGTCTTTTCCACCTTCTCTTCAAACGCCCTCACCAGCGC
>VFQU01001604.1_pt1 | contig 12726 bp, 12 predicted proteins | sample 3512311 | NCBI WGS metagenome assembly VFQU01 (sample SAMN10412377, study PRJNA504923) | tailings metagenome | isolation source: Relicate 3 Philex TSF3 active mining site | place: Philippines: Tuba, Benguet | collected 2017-08-29 | reverse complement strand
GGGGCGTACCGCTCGAAGAGGCCGCGCTGCGCCAGCTGCGCAACGTCGCCAGCCTGCCGTTCATCCACAGCCATCTGGCGGTGATGCCGGATGTCCACTGGGGCATGGGCGCGACGGTCGGTTCCGTGATTCCCACCGTCGGGGCGATCATCCCGGCGGCTGTCGGGGTGGATATCGGCTGCGGCATGATGGCGGTGCGGACGTCGATCCGGGCCGAGCATCTGCCCGACAGCCTGCTGGCCATCCGGAGCCGGATCGAGGCGGCCGTGCCGCACGGCCGTACCGACAACGGCGGGCGAAACGACAAGGGCGCCTGGCAGAACGAGCCGCCGCCGGCGGCGCTGTCGCGCTGGGCAGAGCTGGAGGCCGGCTACCAGGCCGTGGTCGACAAGCACCCCAAGGCCGCCCATGCGCGGGGCCTTGGCCACGTCGGCACCCTGGGGACTGGCAACCACTTCATCGAGCTGTGTCTCGACGAAGCCGGCGACGTCTGGGTGATGCTGCACTCCGGATCGCGAGGCGTGGGCAACCGGTTCGGAACCTACTTCATCGAGCGGGCGAAGCGGGAGATGCGCCGCTGGTTCATCAACCTGCCCGACCAGGACCTGGCCTACTTCCCGGAAGGGAGCGAGGGCTTCATCGACTACATCAAGGCGGTCGGCTGGGCGCAGAAGTACGCGCGCGCCAACCGCGAGGTGATGATGGAGCTGGTCCTGGACACCCTGCGGGTGGACTTCCCCGATCTGGCCGTGACGCAGGAGGCGGTGAACTGCCACCACAACTACGTCAGCAAGGAGCGGCACTTCGGCAAGGATGTGTTTGTCACCCGGAAGGGTGCGGTGCGGGCCGGGGAAGGCGAACTGGGGATCATCCCCGGTTCGATGGGCGCCCGGTCGTTCATCGTGCGGGGCAAGGGCAATGCGGACAGCTTCTGCACCTGCTCCCACGGCGCAGGGCGGGCGATGAGCCGGGCCGAGGCCAAGCGGCGGTTCACCCTGGACGACCACATCCAGGCTACCGCCGGGGTCGAGTGCCGGAAGGATGCGGAAGTGATCGATGAGACGCCGATGGCCTACAAGGACATCGACGCGGTCATGGCGGCCCAGGCCGACCTGGTCGACATCGTCCACCCCCTCCGCCAGGTCGTCTGCGTGAAGGGGTGAGGCCCGGTCGCCCGCCAGGGCGATGGATCAGTCCAGTGGACTGATCCAAGGGCCGAACGCCGGAGCGAGAGCGTCGGCAGGGGGTCGGTCAATCCGCCGACCCCCTGCCCTCTATTGCCGCGCCGCCATCAGTCCCTTCCCGCCCAGTCCGCCTGCAGCGCCTGCGGGAACTTGTCCTCGATCAGGCGCAGGTTCACGCCCAGCTCCAGCCAGGCCTTGGCCGCGCAGAGCACCGTGGTGAAGCCCCCGAGACTGTCCAGCGCCTGCTCCATCAAGGAGTGGGGTTCGCCTTGGAGGCCGCTATTGGCCACCTCGACGAACGTCTGATCATCGGCCAGGGCCGAGAAGGTCCAGACCACCCGCGTGAGGCCGCCCTCCCCGCCCCAGTCGAAGACGATGGTGCGGTCTGCCTCCACCTGGCGAACATGGATGTCGTCGCCCACGCCGTACATCTCCCAGTCCCAGCGGACCGTCGCGCCGGGCTCCAGCCGGCCGCTCGACCGGGTGAACCAGAAGCGCGTCGTGACAGCCGGATCGACGAAGGCATCGAAGACCTTCGCCACAGGGGCCCGGATCATCGTTTGGGCCGTCACCACCGGGGAGGACTGCTGACCGCTCATGGCCGGGCCCTCAGCCGGAAACCTGGGGCGTCGCTTCGCCGGTCTCCAGCAGGCTCTTCAGCGCCGACAGGATCGACGGCCAGCCCTTGCTGACGCCCTTGCGCTGTTCGCTGTTGTCCGGGAAGCCGTCGTGGATGACCGTCAGCCGGACACTGCCCTCGACCGGCTCCAGCTCATAGGTCACCGTCGTCGTCGGCGAGGCGGTCTCGAAACTGTACCTCAGGCGACGCGGCGGATCGCTCTCGAGAACCTCGCCCTGGAAGTCCAGGCTGCCGTCCGGGGCGCGGAGCTCATGCCGCGAGCCCGTCTTCCAGTCGCTGTGCGAGCGCCGGCCGAACCAGTACTTCTCGCGCAGATCCGGGTCCGTCAGCGCATGCCAGAGCGCCTCGGGCGTGGTGCGGATGTAGATGACATAGACAAAGGCCGGGTCGCTCATTCTTCGCTCTCCTGGGACCGGTTCTCCAGGTCCCGCTTGAGCGCGAGCAGGCCGTCGACCCGCGCGCGCTCGAACTTGCCGATCCAGCGATCGGCGATCAGGGCGATGGGCACCGGGTTCAGGTAGTGCAGCTTCTCGCGGCCGCGCTTCACCGCGACCACCAGATCCGCCTCCTCCAGCACGCCGAGGTGCTTGCTGACCGCCTGGCGAGTCATCGCCAGTCCGGCCGTCAGTTCCAGCAGCGTTTGCCCGTTCCGTTCGAACAGCCGGTCCAGAAGGTCCCGGCGGCTGCGATCGGCAAGGGCGCGGAAGACCGCGTCCGTATCCATCGAGGCGAACAATAGGCAACCATTTGGTTGCGAGTCAATCCGGCATGCGTCCCGCCCGGTCCAGGGCCTCCAAGACCGCGTTGGGCGACCATTCGATGACCGCCAGATAGGAGAGCAGCGCCGCGTCAGGGATGGCGCGACCAGCCTCCAGCGCTTCCAGCGCCTCCAGGTCGATGCCGAAAGTCGCGGCGAAGTGAGTCTGGCTGAGGCCTGTTCCCCAGCGCACCCGCTGCACGATCGCGCGGGCGCAGAAGGCCTCGCGCGGCGGCGCTTCATGGCGCATGGGCAGGTCGGGATGGTCGAGCGACAGGGTCATCGGAGCCTCCGGGCTGTCAGAGGCGCCACCCTGAGCGAGGCATGTTGCGGCATGACGACCGCATTGAGTCAAAGGCTTGGCCGGTTGTCCTGATGCGGATGATCAACTCTCGACCAGGATGACCATCAGCCCGTCATGGCCCTTGTCGCCGACCGTCTGCACGACCGTGGCGCTGACCCGCGGCTCGGCCGCAACCATATCGGCCAGCCGGCGCACCCCCTGTACGCTGGCGTCGCCCGCCGGGTCGACGACCTGGCCCGACCGCACGACATTATCGACGATGATCAGGCCGCCAGGCCGCGTCAGGCGAAGCGCCCAGGCGAAGTAGTCGGGGTTCGAGGGCTTGTCCGCATCGATGAACACCAGGTCGAAGGCCGGCGCCCAGGCCTGTTCGACCTCGGGCAACAGCTCCAGCGCAACGCCCTGCCGCACCTCGACGACATCGGCCAGCCCGGCGTTGGCCAGGTTCTCGCGGGCCACCCTGGCGTGGTTCGGCTCAAGCTCCAGCGTCAGCAGGCGGCCGCCTTCGGCGAGCCCCCGCGCCAGCCAGATCGTGCTGTAGCCGCCCAAAGTGCCGATCTCGAGGATGCGTTTGGCGCCAAGCGATTTGGCCAGGAGGTTGAGAAGCTTGCCCTGGTTCGGCGCCACGGCGATCGAAGGCAGGCCTGCGAGCCGGCTGGCCTCGAGCGCATGGAGGAGCGCCGCATCGTCGCCCCCCAGGACGCCGTTGAAGTACCCGTCGATTTCCGACCACAACGGCTGACTCATTGGTCCTCTCCCAGAAATTCGGCCGTCGCCTCGATGGCTTCGACCAGACCCACGCGCTGTATCTCCACCCCCTCGGGAAGGGCGGCGAAAAGGCGGGTCGGCGAGGCAGCATCCAGCATCACGAACACGCCCTTGTCGTCCTCGCGGCGGATGAGGCGGCCGAAGGCCTGGGCGATGCGGGAGCGGGCCACCGCGTCGTCATAGCCCTTGCCGCCGAACCGGGCCCTCCGCGCCTTGTGCAGGATGTCGGGCCTTGGCCAGGGCGCGCGATCGAAGACCAGCAGCCGCAGCGACCGCCCCGGAACATCGACCCCGTCCCGCACCGCGTCAGTACCCAGCAGGCAGGCGTCGCGCTCGGCCCGGAAGATATCGACCAGCGCCCCGACCTCCAGCGGATCGACATGCTGGGCATAGAGCGCCAGGCCCTTGTCGGCCAACGGCGCGGCGATCCGCTCATGCACCGCCCTCAGCCGCCGAATGGCCGTGAACAGCCCAAGCCCGCCGCCCCCCGCCGCCAGGAACAGCTCGCGCATCGCAGCAGCCACCTGGCGCGGATCGTCCTTGGCCACATCGGTGACCACCAGGGCGCGGGCCTGGCGCGCATAGTCGAACGGCGAGGCGACCTTCAGTGTCTTGGGGCGATCGGGCAGCCGCGCAGCCCCGGTGCGCACCTCGGCCAGGGCGAAGGGATCCTCGGACGAGGGATCGGTCAGGGTGGCGCTGGTCACCAGAACCCCGTGCGCCGGCGCGATCACGGCGGCGGTTAGCGGTTCGGTCGGATCGACCCAGTGGCGGCGGCAGGCGGCGTCGACCACCCGGCCATAGAGGAAGGTAGCATCGAACCAGTCGACGAAGTCCGGGTCATCCTCGGCGTCCTCGTCGATGGCCTTCAGCATCGAACGCCAGGCCGGCAACGTCATGCGCGCGCGTCGCTCCAGCCCGCGCAGGGCGCCCTCGATGCGCGCCCGCTCGCCGGGACCGAGTTCGTCGCTCTCCTCGTCCAGCAGGTCCTCCAGGTGGCGCGCCAGGGCCAGCAGGGGCGCCTCGACAGCCGCCAGGGCCGAGGCGGCGTCGGCGGCCGTCTCGCGCACCCGGTCGGTGGCCGGGCGGGCGGCGCATTCCATGCCCAGTTCCCCCTGTCCGCCGCCCCGCTCGCTCGTGCGGGCGCGGAGCTGGTCGATCACGGCGGCCAGGAAGGTCTCGACCGGTCCCATCGGGCTGATCTCGCCGTTCGGCGGCGCGATGCGGCCGGACCAGCCCTCGCCCGGCAGAGCCGCCGCAGCGCGAAGGGCGTCATGCAGGGCCCGCCGCAGGTCCTCGCGGTCGCCGATCAGATCAGAGAGCCGCTGTTCCAACCCCCGGCCCCGACGACCCCGCGCCTCCGGCCCGCGGATCCAGCGACGCATCTCCGCCGCCTCCGCGCCGGACAGCGCGGCGGAAAACGCGCTGTCGGCCGCCTCGAACAGGTGGTGACCCTCGTCGAACACGATCCGCTTGAGTGCTGCGGTCTCCAGATCGGCCTTCGAGCCCCGGGCCCGCCGGGCGCCGTCGAAGGCGGCCTGGCTGAGCACCAGCGCGTGGTTGGCGATGACGATGTCCGCCCGGCGACTGCCCCGAATGGCCTTCTCGACAAAGCAGGCGCGGTAGTGCTGGCAGGCGGCATGGACGCATTCGCCGCGACGATCGACCAGATTCGCCGCGCTGGCTTGAACGCTTGGGGCGACGGCGAACAATGTCGGCAGCCAGGCAGGGAAGTCGCCCCCGGTCATGTCGCCGTCCCGGCTCGCGCGAACCCATCGGGCCGTCAGGCCGACGCCGATCAGGTCGCCGTTGCCCAGTTGGGCCGTCTGCGCCAGCTCCTGCAGGTTCAGCAGGCAGAGGTAGTTCTCGCGCCCCTTGCGCACGACCGCCTTGCGGGCCCGCACGGTGGGATCGGGATAGACCGACCCGCTCTCGCGCTCGATCTGCCGCTGCAGGGCGCGCGTGTAGGTGCTGACCCAGACGCTCGGACCGTTCGCTTCGGCCCACAGCGAGGCCGGCGCCAGGTAGCCCATGGTCTTGCCAACGCCCGTGCCCGCCTCGGCCAGGACCATTCGCGGCTCGCCCTCGCGCTCCCGGGGCATGAAGGCCTCGGCTGTCTCGGCGGCGAAGACCGCCTGCATTGGTCTCGCCTCCGACAGTCCTGCCCGCCCCAGAAGTTCGCCCAGGCGCTCCTGCGCCGCTTCCGGGGTGACCGGCTTGCTTCCTGGCTCGCCGAGCGGCGCCTGGTCCTCCCATTCGGGCAGCCTGGCCCAGACATCGAGCCCCGACCCACGCCGGCCGGCATCCTGCACGGGATGCGCGCGCAGGGCGGCGACCACCGCCGGCCCCCACGCCCAACCTGCGCGATCCAGCGTCTCGGCAAGGTTCAGGGCTTCTTCGCGTGAAGGCCAGGGCCGGGTCTCGAGCTCGGCCAGAAGCAGGCCGCAGGCCCTGCGCAGGCTCGCTGCCTGAGCAGCGGCGCCCTTGGGCTCCTCGAGTTCGAGCGCCTGGGCCAGTCCCACGGCGGACGGCGCCGAAAACCGTCCCGGGCGGACGAAGGCGAACAGTTCCAGCGCATCGAAGAGTCCACGCGAGCGGGTCGGCGCCTGCAGGCCAAGCCGCCGGGCGGTCATGCTGGCATGGACCACCAGCACTGGACCCGATTCGAAGAGATCCCGGGCGGATGGCGCCCGCAGATCGCGCGCCCCCTCCCCGTCCGCCGCCGCGCAACGAGGCCCGGGCAGCACGATGAGGCTCGGCGCAAGATCGAGGGTCGCGGGGGTGGCGGTCACATCCTTCCATACCCCCGTGCGGCCCGAAACGAAAGGAGAACGACCTATTGGGAGAGGCTACGCACCATGCCCCGGCCGGTCTCGCGCAGGGCGCCATCAAGCAAGGCGCCGGCCATGCCGCCGAGGACGCTGGTCTCTGTTCCGGCCTGACTGACCAGCAGGGCGTCGACGCGGTCCACGAAGGGCTGAAGTGCGGTGAGGTCCCCATCCGATGCCGGCCGGACGGTCAATGAGCCGTCCCGGGCCCGATCAACCGCGAAGGCTGTCCAGTACTGGACGCCCACGCCGCCGCCGCGCTGCGTGGTCGAGCGGCTCCACAGGGGCCGTCCGTCCCCGGCGAGGCCGATGCTCATGCCCCACTTGCCCTGGCCGAAGGGGAACGCCTTGTTATGCACCAGGACGAGGAGGTAGTTGCGGCCGGGCCCAAAACCGCTCAGTGCGCCGTGCGCCGAACCCGGAGCGCTGGCGCTCCACTCCGCCGAGATCAGGTCGCCCCTGCCACCGGATGCGGGAAGCACGACGACGAGCCCGATGTCGTCGACATTGTCCATCCTGACCGAAATGCTGCCGACCTTGCGGCTGCGCCAGTCCACGCCGGGCAGGCTGCCCCGGACAGCGCCCCTCGCGGGGGATGCGGGCGCCGGACGCGCGGCGGTGACGGGAGCTGCAGCGGGAGCGGGGGCAGGCGCCGGCCGCGACAAGCCCGCTTCATTCGGCACGCATCGCATGCCGTCATACTTCATGCCGGCCGGACAGCCGTGAGTGAAATCGTCCCGTCCCTGATCGCGGCGGCGGTCTGTCTTGAAGGCGCGCCCTTCGGGGCCCCGGCACCACAGTTCCGCATAGGCCGCACCGGGCTGGCTCGACTGCACCCACCAGCAATTGGCGGGCGTATCGGTCTGCGACCGGGCGCCGACGGGCGCGGCGGCGACCAGCAGCAACACTCCAGCAATCGCCATGAGCTTCCGGATCATGCCTGCCCCCCGCGCAACTCCCGGATGTCAGCGGAGCCAGGCGATCAGGTCAAGCCGCCGCCTCCAGCCGGTCGCGCAATGCCGCCAGGCTGTCGACGAACCATACGCCATCGCCGCGATTGGACTCGGTGACAAATGCCTTCAGCGCTTCGCTGGACCCTGTCGCGCCCGAGATGTCGCCGACGATCGCCAGCCTGACGCGATAGTTGGTGAACTTCTGGATCACCTCGCCGGCCATCCGTGTCGAGAGGTTCAGGAAGCCGGGGTGCAGCCGGGCCGTCGGGATGGCCACAAGATCCGCGCCGGCGCCCAGCGCATCGCCGATCAGCGTCAAGGCGTCATCCCCCGTCGCCACCGGCGGGCCATCAGCCGCAGCGACCAACACCCGCGCCCCGCCCCAGACCTCTGTCGTCATCGCCGGCTCCTTTCGTCGAAACATAGGCGATGTCGCCTCGAAACAGAACGGGAACATGCTATATCGGCCAGAATGGACGCCGCCGCGCCGCCCGCTTCCCTGCCGCAGGGCTTCACCGACTGGTTCGCAGGACGCGGCTGGGCGCCGCGCGCCCATCAGCTCGAGATGGTCGCCGCCGGACGCGCGGGTCGCAACGCCCTGCTGATCGCCCCCACCGGCGGCGGCAAGACGCTGGCCGGGTTCCTGCCCAGCCTCGTGGAACTTGCCGAACGGCCGCCGGCCAACAGTCCGCGCGGCGTGCACACCCTCTACATCTCGCCGCTCAAGGCTCTGGCCGTCGATGTCGAGCGCAATCTGCTGGCGCCGATCAGCGAGATCGGCCTGCCCGTTGTCGCCGAGTCCCGCACCGGCGACACCGGCGTGTCGCGCAAGCAGCGCCAGAAGGTTCGACCGCCCGATATCCTGCTGACCACCCCCGAGCAGCTCGCCCTGCTCTGCGCCTGGGAAGGGGCGCGGCGGTTCTTCGAGGACCTGCGCTGCGTGATCCTCGACGAGGTTCACGCCATCTGGCCGTCCAAGCGCGGCGATCTGCTGTCGCTGGGTCTGGCCCGGCTGCAGTCGTTCGCGCCGAACTTGCGCCGCGTCGGTCTGTCGGCGACCGTCGATGACCCGGACCTGATCCGCGCCTGGCTGTCGCCCACTGCCCGGGCCGAGGATGTCGACCTGGTGCGCGGCCCGCCCGGACCGTTGCCGGAGGTCGAGGTGCTCGTTTCCGATGGACGCGTGCCGTGGGCCGGCCATACCGCCCAACACGCCATGGCCGAGGTATACGACGTCATCCGCCGTCACCGCACGACGCTGGTGTTCGTCAACACCCGCTTTCAGGCCGAGTTCGCCCTGCAGGAGCTCTGGCGTCTCAACGAGGACGGCCTGCCCATCGCCCTGCACCACGGCAGCCTGGCGGCGGAGCAACGCCGCAAGGTCGAGGCGGCGATGGCGCGCGGCGAGCTTCGCGCGGTGGTCTGCACCTCCACCCTCGATCTCGGCATCGACTGGGGTGATGTCGACCTGGTCATCCAGCTGGCCGCGCCCAAGGGGGCCGCGCGCATGGTCCAGCGCATCGGGCGCGCCAACCATCGCCTGGACGAGCCATCGCGCGCCCTGTTCGTGCCGGCCAACCGCTTCGAGATGCTGGAATGCCAGGCCGCCCGCGAGGCCATCGCCGAGAATGCGTTCGATCCCGAGAAGCGCCGCATCGGCGCACTGGATGTCCTCGCACAGCACGTCATGGGCTGCGCCTGTTCAGAACCGGTCGACCTGCTGGCCCTGTATGACGAGGTGCGCCGGGCCGGACCCTATGCCGATCTGATCTGGGAAGACTTCGAGGCTGTCGTCGATTTCGTCTCGACGGGCGGCTACGCCCTCAAGACCTACGACCGCTTCCGCCGCATCGTCCAGGGCCAGGACGGCCTTTGGCGCGTGCGCAACCCCCAGACCGCCCAGCGCCACCGGATGAACGTAGGAGCCATCGTCTCCCCCGCCCTGCTGGCGATCCGACTCGCCGGGCGCGGCGGCCGCGCCGGACGCAAGATCGGCGAGGTCGAGGAGGGCTACCTGGAGATGCTGGAGCCCGGCGACACCTTCATCTTCGCCGGCGGAACCTGGAAGCTGGTCGACATCACCGCCACCGACGCGCTCGTCACGCCGGCCTTCGACAAGGACCCCAAGCTGCCCAGCTGGGGCGGGTCCAAGTTCGCCATCTCGACCTTCCTGGCCGAGAAGGTGCGGCGGATGATGTCGGACCCCGACGCCTGGGCGGGTCTGCCCGGCGACGTGCGCGAATGGCTCGAGGTCCAGCGCGATCGGTCAAGAATACCCGGCCCCGGCGAGATGCTTCTGGAGACCTTCTCGCGAGGCAAGCGCCATTTCCTCGTCTGCTACCCGTTCGATGGCCGGCTGGCGCACACCACCCTGGCCATGCTGCTGACGCGGCGTCTCGACCGGTTGCGGGTCGGCCCCCTGGGCTTTGTCGCCAATGACTACGCCCTGGCCATCTGGTCGTTGAAGCCGATGGGCGGCCTCGATTTCGACGCCCTGTTCGATCAGGACATGCTGGGCGATGATCTCGAAGCTTGGCTGGACGAATCCTTCATGATGAAGCGGGCTTTCAAGGACTGCGCCCTGATCTCGGGCCTTATCGAACGGCGCATGCCCGGCGCCGAGAAGACCGGACGGCAGGTGACCTTCTCGACCGACCTGATCTACGACGTCCTGCGTCGGCACCAGCCGGACCATCTGCTGCTGCGATGCGCCCGCGCCGATGCGGCGGTCGGCATGATCGACGTGGCGCGGGTGGGTGAACTGCTGGCGCGAGTGAAGGGCCAAATCCTCCATTCGCCGCTGGACCATGTTTCGCCCTTCGCGGTGCCGATCCTGCTGGAAATCGGCAAGGAACGGGCGCCTGGCGACGCCGCCGAGATGATGCTGGAAAGCGCCGCCGACGACCTGATCGCCGAGGCCCTGACCTTCGAAGACCTGCCGCGCGAGGCCACGGCATGAGCGCCGCCCTTCTGCGATCCACGGGGTCCGGAGCCCGCCCCTGCGGCGGTCTGGCCATGACGCTGGCCGGAGAGGCGGTCGTGCTGCGTCCGTCCGGCGCCCTCTGGCTGGAGGCGCGAGGCGTGCTGGCGGTTGCCGATCTGCACTTCGAGAAGGGCAGCGCCTACGCTGTTCGCGGCCAGCTCCTGCCGCCGTACGATACCGGCGAGACGATCACCCGCCTCGAGGCCGAGATCGCCGCCCTGAGGCCGGCCTCGGTCGTGCTCATGGGCGACAGCTTCCATGATGGCGGCGCCGAGGCGCGCCTGGCGTCCATCTACGCCGCCCGACTGCGCCGCCTCGCCGAGCAGACCGCGCTGGTCTGGATCACCGGCAACCATGACGAGGACGGCCCGCGCGAGCTGCCCGGCCGGCAGGCGGACGAGCTCGCCTTCGGCCGCCTGGTGCTGCGGCACGAGCCGACCGAGGGCGCTGTCCGTGGCGAGGCCGCCGGCCACCTGCACCCCTGCGCCCGGCTGGTTGGACGCGGCCGATCGGTGCGCCGACGCTGCTTCGTCACCGATGGCGAACGCATCGTCCTGCCGGCCTTCGGCGCCTATGCGGGCGGCCTGAACGTCAGGGACATGGCCTTCGCCGGCCTGTTCGACCGCCCGCCGCTCGCCGTCGCGCTCGGGCGCGACCGCGCGCTGCCCTTAGCTTGGCACGAACTGGGACCGGATTGATGGAGAGCGACCACATTTTATATCCAGAGGGCCTGGATGTGCTCTGGCTCGCGGCCGACCGGAAGGGAAGGCTTGCGTCGTTCGCATCCGCAGGACGAGGGCCGGTTCCGAAGTCGCAGATTGAGGGGTTTGACGACTGGGACGACCTGTTCGCGTGGCTCGATGTTCGCTCGGACCAAGAGTATTCTGTCGATAGCGAGATGGTCTACGAAGAGGCTCGGTCATTCGCCGCCAAAGGCCTCTACGTATACGACTGGAGCGATATCCATCGTACTGCCGCAATCGGCTTGGGCTACGAGCGCCTTTGTCGTCCTGCCGAGCCGGTGCTGCTCCATGCCCTACCACCAAACCTGGTGCGAATTCCCATTAGCCGGCTTGACGTTGATTTTGACGACGCGCCTTGGGTCGATCCATCGGGCTTGGTGGCTTGCCTGAGCCTCGCCTAGGCTAGGTCCGCCGGAACACCCGCGAGGCCAGCCAGCCGGCGCCCAGGGCGATCAGCACCGACAGGAAGCCGTAGAGCCACGGCCGCTGGTGCGCCATCAGATACAGCCAGCGCTCCAGCCCCGCCTTTTCCACAGTCATCGGGCGCTCGCGCACGGAGATCGGCTTGCCATCCTGAAAGATGACGATCCGCGCCACATATCGGCCGGTCGGCGCGCTGGCCGGCAGGGCGATATCGGTTCGGAACAGGCCCTCGTCGACATAGCGCACGCCGGTGCTGTCGGCGCTGTAGAGGCCCGCGCCCGACTTCAGCCGGATCACCGCGCTGCGCCAATCGTGGTAGTCGGCGCCCAGCCGGCTGACGACCATGTCGCGGATGCCGAACCGCGTTTCGACGCGGCGTTCTGCGGGGGCGGCAATGGCCAGGTGATCGAGGCCCAGCCCGTACTGGCGCAATGCGGCGAACCGGCCCACCTCGGTCAGCGGCCGGGTCGAGGCGACATGATAGAAGCCGGGCGCGCCGTGGAACACCACCGGCCGCCCGTTCAGCCACAGCCCGGCGACCCGGATCTTGCGCGCGATCCGCACCGGCTGCTCCGGTCCCCGCAGCGTCACCACCACGTCGGCAGGATCGCCGTCCGGATCGAACACTGCCCCGAATACCGAGATCGTCGTGCCGCGATAGCCGGAGGTGACCTTGACCTCTGCCTGCGTCAGGGCGGCCGAGACCTGGGCGGCGGGCTCGGGCGCGGCGGCCTGGGGCGGCGGAAGCGCGGCCATCATTCGCCCGACCCCGCCATGATGACGAAGGGATCGTCCGGCGTGATGAACAGGCCAAGGCCCATCCACACCCCGACCAGCAGCACGATCAGCGCCAGCAGCGCCCGAAGCTCCTCTGCCCGGAACCGGCCCGAAGCCCGCGCGCCCAATTGGGCGCCAAGCACGCCGCCGATCAGCAGCAGGGTGGCCAGGACGATATCGACGGTCTGGTTGCGCCCGGCCTGGAGGAAGCTGGCCAGGCTGGTGGTGATGATGATCTGGAACAGGCTGGTGCCGACCACCACGCCCGCCGGCATGCGCAGCAGGTAGACCATCGCCGGAACCAGGATGAAGCCGCCGCCGACGCCCATGATGGCCGACAGGATGCCAACGAAGACGCCCAGGGTG
>VFQU01001603.1_pt1 | contig 12730 bp, 9 predicted proteins | sample 3512311 | NCBI WGS metagenome assembly VFQU01 (sample SAMN10412377, study PRJNA504923) | tailings metagenome | isolation source: Relicate 3 Philex TSF3 active mining site | place: Philippines: Tuba, Benguet | collected 2017-08-29 | reverse complement strand
GTTGTCAACAGGTTGGGGAGCAGGGCCGGAGGGGGCCGCTTCCCGGGAAGAGCTCTGGCGCCGGCGGAGCCAGCGCACCAATTCGCGTTTGAGAACGACGACCATGGCGATAATGCCACCAATGGCAGCGGTGAGGATGGTGGCGTCGAGGAGGCGGGAAAGGCCGAGGATGGCGCCGAAGCCGGCCATCAACTTGACGTCGCCACCGCCCATGCCACCAAGCAGGAAGAAGACGAGAAAAACACTGAAACCGACGGCAGCCCCGGCAAACCAGTGCCAGATGCCGAGCCAGCCGCTGGCCTGAACATGCAGGGCGAGGGCGCCGAGCAGGGCGGTAGCGGGTATCCAGTTTGAGATGTTGCGGCGCCAGAGGTCTTCACCGGAAGCGGCGAGGCCAACAGCGAGCGCGAGTGCAGTCTCAAGACTCATAGGCGGTTCTTCTTTATTCCTTCGGTCGATGGGGGGGCTTTCATTAGTGCGGCCGGGGAAAAAAGCGTGGCGGGGGTGGTGGCGGCCGGGGTGGCGGCCCGGCGCTCGAAAACGCTGCTAACCGTATCTTTATGAATGATTTGCCAGCCTGAATCGGCCTTCAGACGGGTGGCCAGATCGCTGCGGGAGGGCAAGAGGGCGACCTCAATCTGGTGTTTGTCGAGGATCTCGAGCCAGCCGGCGGAAGCATTGGCCAGGGCGAGATACTCTTTGCCCAATTGCGGGCCGTAAAAGTCACTGCGGCCATCGATGAAGACACGGGTACTGGGCCAGAAGCGATAGAGGAGGTAATTTCCCCACTGGTCTGAGGCGAATACGCGGCGGCCATTGAGGGAATCGCCCAAGCTGCGGACGGCTTCGACCGGGAAGAGCTGAGCGGGAAAATCCCTGGGGAGGCGCTGGGGATTGGCAAAGGCGACGAGTGAGGCGAAGACAAGCGACCAGACCGAGACGGTGGCGAAACGGGGGCGGAGATCGCAATCGAGATCGCGGAAGATGCCGGCGAGAGAGGCCTTGCGGGCGCCTTGCCAGTGGGTTTCGAGCAGGAGCGTGATTTCACTGGCGATGACGGGGGCGGCGGCCAGGATGAAGAGGGGAGCATGGCGGACGGCGCCGAGGGCCATATGAGCCCAGAGCCAGACGGCGGCGGCTTCGGCCAGGCCAGCGGCGCCGCGGCCGGCGCGCCCCCAGGCGGCGGCAATGCCAGCGATCAGGAGAATCTCGAACTGGATGAGGTTTTCCGAGCGGAAGCGAGGGGACTGGAACTCGTCGACGGCTTCGCGGATCCAGTCGCTACGGAGGTAATCGAGGATGTGGGCGTGCAGTTGCCAGCCGTAAGGATTGACCAGGGTAACGGCGGCGCAGGCGGCCAGCAGAAGCAGATCGCGCCGGAGGAGGGGATGGCGATAGTAAGCGCGGGCGGCGAGGTGGAGACCGAGGAAAACGAAGAGGGCGGGCCAGCCACCGTGGAGGTTGGTCCAGAGCAGCGTGAGGGGCACGAGGAGCCAGATGCGGCGGCCGGGCGGGTTGTGTTCCGACTGGCGGCGTTCGGCATCGAGCAGCCAGAGAGCAGCCAGCAGGAAGACGAGCGTAAAGACATGCGGCCGGGCGAGGTAGTGCATGGTGCTGCCGCCAATGGCGAGCAAAAAGACGGGGAAGGCGACGATCAGGCTGGAGCCGCGCCAGAGCATCCAGCGCAGCAGGAAGATGCCGGTACCGACCAGCAGGAGGCTGGCCGTAAAGGCGAGCAGGGGCAAACCGCCGGCGCGATGAATCAGCGCGAAGAGAACGTCAGCGCCCCATTCCCAGGCAAACCAGGGCTCACCGGGGCGGGTGAAGGAAAACATGTCGGCGTGAGGGACGCGGCCGCTCGAGAGAATCCATTCGCCGGTGCGGATGTGCCAGCCCGTATCGCTATCGCTGAGCAGGAGGCCCCAGCCTTTGGCCGAGAGAGCGAAAAGCCAGGCGATGAGCGCGGCAAAGAGCACATCGGGCAGGGCGGGCGTGAGGAGGCGCTTCCACATGGGTTAACTGGCTCCGATGGTTTCCTCGGACTCGAGGCCAAGGAGCTTGGGGCCCTGGACGGCGAGTTCGAAACGGTCTTTGACGCCGGTTTTCTCAAAGATGTGCATCATGTGGACCTTGACGGTGCCGGGAGTAATGTTGAGCAGGTCGGCAATTTCCTTGTTCTTCATGCCGCGGCAGACGGCGCGGACGATTTCGCGCTCGCGGGGGGTGAGACGATGGGCAGTCTTGCGATTGAGGAAGCTGACGACGTGGTCGCTGATGGAGTGTTCGAGCCAGAGGTTGCCCTTGGCGACGGTATCGATGCAGTCGAAGAGACGATCCACGGGAAGAGTGCGGCGGAGGATGGCGCGGGCGCCGAGCTGGAGGGCGCGGAAGCTTTCAATTTCGGCCAGTTCGACGACCCAGAGAATGACGCGGGCGTCGGGAGCGACAACCTTGACCTCGGAGAGGAAGTTGAAGACCGGGCGGATGCCGGAGGCCTGATCGACGAGGATGATGTCGGGCTGCAGCTCACGAATGAGGGGGAGAGCCTCGGCGGGGGTGGGAGCGGAACCAACGAGGTGGTAGCCGGACCGCTCGGCCAGGAGGGACCGAAAGCCAGCCAGAACGACAGGCTGGGCTTCGCACAGGAACAAGCGCTGGGCCGACATATTACCTCCTAAGAGGCTCTATCGACCCGAGCAAGGGAGCAGTTTAGGGTAAAGACATAGGGTTTATCCCCTAGGACTACGCTGCATGACTACACTGAAGGGCTATGGCAAGGGAGGAGGCTTAAGCCGGAAGTGGCCGGTTTCTTCCTCGTAGCGGGTGGCGGCGTGGAGCACGGTCTGCTCGGCGAAGGGGGCGCCGATGAGTTGGAGGCTCATGGGGAGGCCGTTTGAGTGGCGGCCGCCGACGATGGAGTGGGCGGGAGTGCCGAGGACATTGAAGGCGCGGACGAGGAGGGTGGAGGCGGCGCGGACCTCGAGGGACTGGCCGGAGGGCATGGTGACGGACTGCTCGCCGATGCGGGGAGCGGTGATGGCGGTGGAGGGGGCGAGGAGCACGTCGCAGTGGCGCCAGATTTCGCGGGCAGCGCGGGCGCGGTAGAGGCGGCGGAGGCGCTGGGCCTGGAGGTAATCGACGGCGGGGATGAGGCGGCCGGCTTCAAAGAGGGGGCGGATTTCGGGGCCGAGTTCGTCGCGGCGGGAGAGGTGGGGTTCGAGAACGCTGGCGGCTTCGGCGGGGAGGATGACATGGCTCAAGGCGACGACATCGCGGAGCCAGCCGAGCTTGAGTTCGACAGTGGTGGCGCCCCACTCGTGGAAGGCGCGGACGGCGTTGAGGACCATGTCGCGGATTTCGGGGTCGACGCCCGCGAGGAGGAAGTCTTCGCTGAAACCGATACGGAGACCGGTGAGGGAGGGGGTAGCGGGAATCTGGATGGGGGAGAAGGGACGGCGGGAGCAGTAGGCATCGCGGGAGTCGGGGCCGGCGATGGCGTTGAGGACGGCGGCGCAGTCGCGGCTGGAGCGGGCCAGCGGGCCCATGTGATCGAGGGAAAAGCCGAGGGGCATGGTGCCGTGGCGGGAGACGAGGCCATAGGTGGGCTTGAGGCCGGCGGTGCCGCAGTAGCTGGCGGGGATGCGGATGGAGCCGCCGGTATCAGACCCCATGGCGGCGAAGACGAGGCCAGCGGCGACGGCGGCGCCGGAGCCACCGGAGGAGCCGCCGGGGATGCGGGCGGTATCCCAGGGGTTGCGCACGGGGCCGTAGTGGGCATTGTTGGAGGTGATGCCGAAGGCGAGTTCGTGCATGCCGAGTTTGCCCAAGGGGACAGCGCCGGCGGCGAGGAGTTTCTCGACGACGGTGGAATCGAAGGTGGGGACGAAGTCGGCGAAGATGCGGCTGCCGCCGGTGGTGGGGACGCCTTTGGTGTAGAAGAGATCCTTGACGGCGACGGGGATGCCCTGGAGGGGGCCGCGGTCGCGGCCGGCGGCGAAGTCGGCATCGGCCTGGCGGGCGGCGGCGAGGGCGGCTTCTTCGGTGATGGTGAGGAAGGCGTTGAGTTTGGGCTGGGCGGCGCGGGAATCGCGGAGGGCGGATTGGGTGAGTTCGAGGCTGGAGGTTTGGCGCTGCCGGAGGAGGGCGGCGGCTTCGGTGAGGGTCACGGCTGGGGTTCTCCGAGGCTGCCGGGAGCGAGGGGATCGATGACGAAGTCGGGGTCGATTTCGCCGGAGAGTTGGGACTTGAGGGGGTGGAAGTTCTGGTAGTTGGTGGCCCAGATGCGGGTGAGGTTGGCTTGTTCCTCAGCGGAGAGGTGAGGGTAGATGGCGGCCGTCAGTTTGGCCCAATCCGGGGTGGGGGGCAGAGGCATGAGGCTAGTGTATCGCTGTCGGGCGGCAAGCCTGGAGGCCTGCCGCCCGGGAGCGGGGATCAGAAGTAGAACTTCGCACCGAGAACGACGCGGCGGGCGTCGAGGGTGGAGGTGTACTGGCCGAAGGTGCCGGAAACCTGGCGGCCCTGGGCATCGAAGCGGGCGGTGGTATCGACACCCTGGAAGCTGGTGTGATTGAAGAAGTTGTAGAACTCAAAGCGCAACTGGAGGCGCCGCTGATCGGTATTGCCGAAGGGGATGTTCTTGATGAAGGTGACATCAAAAACATTCAAGCCGGGACCGCGGAGAACGTCCTTGGGGGCGTTGCCGATGCCGAATTCTTCGCGGGTGGGCGGGGCAAAGGCATTGGTGTCGAAGTGGCGCAACTCGGTGCGTTCGGACTTGGGGAGGATGGGATTACGGAGGACGTTGACGCGGCTGTCGACACCGGCGCCGCTGCCGCCCACGAGATCGGCGGCCTGGACGAGCGAATAGCCGATGCCGAGGGGTTGACCGGAGGTGAAGGTGGTGACGCCTGATAACTGCCAGTTATCGAAGAGGGCCTTGACGATGACGTTTCCCTTGGCCAACTGGGAGGCCTTGGGCAGGTCGTAGAGGTAGTTCATGACGAAGTTGTGAGTACGGTCGAAGGCGGCGCGGCCGTACTGGCGCATGCGGTAGTCGAGGAAGGGATTGACGGCGTCGTTATTGCCGTTGACGATGGTCATGGCTTTGGACCAGGTCCAGGCGACGCCGAACTGGAAGCCTTTGGCGAAGCGTTTGTTGACCTGGGTCTGGAGGGAGTGGTAGTTGGAGGTGCCGGCCATTTCGATGTAGAGGATGTCGGCATAGCCGGGGTTGGGCCGGAGGAAGTTATCGGGGAGAGGACTGCTGGCAGTGGTGGTATCGCGGCTGGAGGGCAGGAAGCGGGTGCCGTAATTGAGGGCATTGAGGGAGCGGCGCTGGAGGAGGCGGCGGCCGACGTTGCCGACATAGGCGACATCAAGGACGGTGCCGAAGCCGATGTTCTGCTGGATGCCGAAGCTCCAGTTGTAGACCGTGGGGGGGCGGAAATCGCGCTGGATGGTGGTGACTCCGGGGGGGCTGATGCGGAAGGGGCTGCGGAGGAGTTCGCCGATGGTGGTGTTGACGGCAGTGCGGGTGACGACGTTGGGGGGCAGTTCACGATGGATGAGGATCTGGTCGTCATTGAAGCGGTCATAGAAGATGCCCACGCCGCCGCGGATGGCGGTTTTGCCGTTGCCGAAGACATCGAGGGCGAAGCCGACGCGGGGAGCAACCTGGATGGGCGGGTTGTTCTGCAGACGCTCGTTGAACTGGAGCATGCCCTGGAAGGGGGCGACACCATCGGCGAACTGGCCGATGGAAGCCGGGGAGAGTTCGGCGCCGGTGACGGGGTCGCGGCCGACGCGCTGGCCGGCAGCGTTGCGGAAGGGTTGGATGAGCTGGGGCTGGCGGGTGCGGTCGTAGGTGGCGAGATCGAAGGCGGAGAGAGTCTGGCCTTCGGACCAGGTGGGCTGGATGAAGTAGAAGCGTACGCCGGCGTCGAGGGTGAGGCGGCGGGTGATCTTCCACGTATCCTGGGCGAACCATTCGACGTTGAGATAGCGGGCCTGGCCGTTCAGTTTGGCGTTGGCTTCGGTATAGCTTTGAACGCTGCCGAGGAGGGCGTTGGAGTAGGCGAAGTTGGTATCGAAGGGGTTGTTGACGTCGCGGTTGAAATTGAAGGTGCCGTTGAAGGCGGAGCCGCGGGCAGCGTTACGGGTGGTGCGTTCGACGTAAAGGCCGACCTTGAAGTTGTGTTGCTTCCAGATCTTGGAGAGGTTGTTGGACCAGTTCCAGATGTTGTTGGTGCCGAAGAAGGGATAGCGCTGCTCAACGTTGAGCACACCGGCGTTGGGCACGCCGCCGAAGTTGGCCTGGGGGATGAGGTTGCTGGGGTTGGCTTCGGGGAAGAACTGCGGGAGGTTGGGAGTAACGTTGGAGCGGACGTTGCGATCGAGACCGGCCTGGTTGAGGGGATCGACGGTCTGGAGGGCGCGGTTGACGCCAAAGGTGAATTCATTCACGAGAGTGGGGGAGAAGGTGTGAATGAGGGTGGAGACCATACCGGCGGAGCGGATCTGGTAGTTGATGGGCAACTGGCCCCAGGAGCCGGAAGCGAGGACGAAGCCGAAGTCGCCCTTGAAGGCTTCGTAGTCGTTGATGCCGCGCCAGTAGAACTGGGTACGGGGCCCGATGTTGTAGTCGATGCGGAGGATCTTGTCCTGGCGGGGTTGGTCGACGGGGGCCTGGATGAGGGCGTTGAAGTTGTTGGTGGGGTCAGTGGCATTGGGCAGGGGGAATACGTTGAGGAGGGCCTGGCCATTGCGGTCGATGCGGTTCTGGGGAATGATGTTGCCCGGGAAGGGGACGCGGTTGTTGAGGGGATCCCAGATGGGGATGAGGCGCTGATTGGTGTCGAAGGTCTGGGAGAAATCGCCGTTGCGCTGGGCCTGGGTGGGGAAGGTGCGGCGGACCAGATTGGTGGGGTAGTTGCGGGGGAGGAACTCGTGGCTCCAGAAGAAGAAGAGCTTGTCGCGATTCTTGTTGAAGCTGCCCATGGGGACGGGGCCACCGATGAAGTAGCCGGGGTAGTTGAAGCGGTAGAGGGGGCGGGGCAGGCCGTCGCGGTTGCGGAAGAACTCGTTGGCATTGAGGGCTTCGTTGCGGAGGAAGTAGTAGGCGCCGCCATGGAACTCGCGGGTGCCGCTCTTGATGACGGTGTTGATGGTGCCGCCGGAGCTGCGGCCGTATTCGGCCTGGTAGTTGGTGAGGAGGACCTTGACCTCGGCGACGGCGTCGACGGAGGGGGCGAGGTAGGGGCCGCCCATGGAGCCGGTGTCGAGCGAGGAGATGCCGTCGAGGGTGAGGTTGATGGTGCCGGCGCGGTTGCCATTGATGGTGATGCCGCCGAGGTTGTTCCAACCGGGAGCGTTGCGGTTGGCGGTATCGATGACGCCGGGGAGAAGTTTGACGAGGCCGAGATAGTCGCGGCCTTTGAGAGGGACGTTCTGGGTTTGTTCGAGGGTCATCAGACCGGAGCGTTCGGCGGACTGGGTTTGGAGGCGGGCGGTTTCGGCAGTAACTTCGATGGTCTGGGTCATTTCACCGACCTGGAGGTCGATGCGTTGGAGGACGACGCGTTCTGTTGCAGTAAGAACAATATCAGTCTGTTCGTAGCGCTTAAAGCCCTTGGAGGTTACGGCCAGGCGGTAAGTAGAGGGGAGCAACTGGGTGAGGACGAAACTGCCATTGGCGTCGGAGGTGACGCTGCGGCTGAAGCCAGTCTGGACGCTGGTGAGAGTGATTTCGGCGCCGGGGACAGCGCTGCCAGTTTGATCAGCGACGGTGCCGGAGATAGAACCAGTGAGGCCTTGCGCGGCGGCAATGAGTGGCAAAGCGAGCAAAATTGCGAGCCGAAGTAAGATGCCCTGCATGATGTGATACCCCTTGTGTAAGTGACGCCGGCGTGAGTTGCAGCGACACGGCGGGGGGTATCATATCAAAGCCGACGAAGGTGTCAAGGGGGGGAGTAAGTCAGCCTTTCTTGACGGGGGCGGCCGTTTTCTTGACTGGTGGGGCGGTTTTCTTCGCGGGCGGAACGTCCCAGGGGCGGACTGGTGAGCCGAGGGGATAGCGAAGGATGGTGACTTTGGTCATGACGATGGGATCGTTGGGACGGTCGTTGGGACCGCGAGGAACGCGGGCGAGGCTGGAGGCGAGATCCTGACCTTCGATGACTTCGCCAAAGATGGTGTGGCGGCCGTTGAGCCAGGGGGTGGCTTTCTCGGTGATGAAGAACTGGCAGGAACCGGTGCGGGGGCCGGCGTTGGCCATGGCGAGGAGACCGGCGCGGTTGAAGCTGAGGGAGGGGTGGAACTCATCGACGATGGGGTCGGTACCGCCGGTGCCGTCGCCGCTGGGGTCGCCACCCTGGATCATGAAGTCGGGGATGACGCGGTGGAAGGTGAGGCCGTTGTAGAGGGGTACGGCAGCCTTGCGATTGGTCTTGGGGTTGAGCCAGGCTTTCTTGCCGACGGCGAGGTCGACGAAGTTGCGGACGGTGACGGGGCTTTCGTCCTCGAAGAGCTTCGCGGTGATCTTGCCGACGGGCTGGCCCATGTGGGAGATGGCGAAGGTGACATAGAGGCCATCGGGGCGAGGGGGTGGGGGGGGCTCGACGGTCTTCTTCTTGGGCGCCGCAGCGGCAGTTTTCTTCGCGGGCGCGGGAGACTTCTTTACCGCAGGCGGGGCTTGTGCGAGGATCAGGAACGAGGCGGCGCTTACGAGCGTAACCAACCCAAACTTCTTCATTGCACTATGAATTATACCGAGCGGATTGTATGCCTACTGGTTTTGCTGCTCTGGCCGGCAAGCGGGCAGACGGTGGATGTGACGATACTGGCCACGACGGATCTGCACGGGCACATCTACCCGTACGATTACTACACGCAACAGCCAGCGGCGTATGGATTGGCGAAGGTGGCGACGCTGATTGGGGAGGTGCGGCAGAGCCAGCCGGAGGCGTTGCTGATTGATATGGGGGACACGATACAGGGCTCGCCGCTGGAGGGGCTGTATCAGAACTTCAAGCGGAGCGGGCGGATGCCGGCGGGGGTGCGCGTGCCGGCACGGGCGCTGGCGATTGACCCGATGATGCTGGTGATGAACGCGCTGCGGTATGACGCGATGACGGTGGGCAACCACGAGTTCAACTATGGGCTGGAGAACCTGAATGCGGCGCGGCGGGTGGCGCGGTTTCCGTGGCTGTCGGCCAACACGCTGGCGAGCGGGCCGAGTACGAAACCGTTTGTGCCGTACCTGGAGAGGAACATACAAGGGGTGAGAGTGGCGGTGGTGGGGTTGACGACGCCGGCGATACCGCAATGGGAAGAGGCGGCGCACTATGCGGGGTATGCCTGGGAGGACCCGGTGGCGGCGCTGCGGCGGCTGTTTGAGATCTGGGGGGAGAACAAGCCGGATCTGGTAGTGGTGGCAGCGCACGGGGGCATTAACAAGGCGGATGGGTCAGAGAACTTTGCCTGGCAGGTGGCGCAGGTGCCGGGGGTGGACGCGGTGCTGTTTGGGCATTCGCACGGAGAGTTGGCCGAGGAGTTTGTGGGGGACACGTTGCTGGCGCAGCCGAAGAACTACGGGGGATCGCTGGCGCGGGTGGACTTTTCTTTTGCCAAGGATGCGGCGGGGAAGTGGCGGATGAGTGCGCGGCGGTCGCGGTTGTTGAAGGTGACGAAGGAGACGGCGGCCGACGAGGGTATCCTGCAACTGGCCAAGCCCTATCATGACGCCACCGAACAGTACCTGATGAGCCCGATTGCGCAGACGCCGGTGGAGTTGTCGGCCAAGCAGGCGCGGTATGAGGATTCGGCGCTGGTAGACGCGATACACGCGGTGCAGTTGCATTACACGCAGGCGGATGTGAGTTTGAGTGCGCTGTTCAACCCGCGGCTGGTGATACGGCCCGGGCCGATAACGGTGCGGGAGGCGGCGGCGCTGTATGTGTACGACAACACGCTTTACAAGATTGAGGCAACGGGGGCGATGCTGCGGGCGGCGCTGGAGAATGCGGCGCGATACTTTGAGACGTGCGCGACGCCGGCGTGTGAGAGCGGGAGCCTGATCAACGCGAAGGTGCCGGGCTTCAACTTCGATATGGCCGAGGGGGTAGCGTATGAGATTGACCTGACGCGGCCGGTGGGAGAGCGGATCCGGAATCTGACGTTTCGGGGCAAGCCACTGGAGGACGCGCAGCGGCTGACGCTGGCGCTGAACAATTACCGCGCAGGGGGATCAGGGGGGTATGAGATGTTCCGGGGGGCGAAGGTGTTGTGGCAATCGTCGCAGTCGATACGCGAGCTGATCATTGAGCATTATTCCGGGAGCAAGGCTTTTCCGACAAAGCCGACAGAGAATTGGCGTATCCTACCGGAAGCGGCCCGACAGCGGCTGCTAGCCACTCAACCATGATTCCATTTCTAGTCGGGATTGCCGGGGCCAGTTGCTCGGGCAAGACGGAACTCGCCCGCGGACTGGCGCGCTATCTGCGGGATGATGCGCTGCCGTTTTCGCTGGATCACTATTACGTAGATCGATCGGAGGTGCCGGCAGAGGAGCGGGCGACGTTCAACTTCGATCACCCGGAGGCGATTGAGGCAACACTGCTGATACGCGACGTGGAAAGCTTGCGGCTGGGGCTGTCGATTGAGCAGCCGCGCTACAGCTTTGTGACGCACACGCGACTGCCGGAGACGGAACCGGTTTCGCCGCGGCCGGTGATTCTGGTGGAGGGGTTGTTCAGCCTCTACTGGCCGGGGTTGCGCGAGTTGCTGGACCTGAAGGTGTATGTGGACACGCCGGACGAGGACTGCTTTGAGAGGCGGCTAAGGCGGGATGTGGCGGAACGGGGACGGACGCCGGCCTGCATTACCGAGCAGTACAAGAGCACGGTGCGGCCGATGGCGGAGGCTTATGTGAGGCCGACGGCGAGCTTCGCGGACATCACCGTTTCGGGGTTGCTGCCGCTCGATGCATCGGTGAAGACCGTGTTGAACGCGATTGAATCGCGGCGGCTGGCGCGGTTGGGCTAAATGGGAAAAGCCCGGCAACCTGAGACAGGAAGCCGGGCTATTGAGTTGGAGTTGGGCGTTACTTCTTTTTGGCGGCAGCTTTCTTGGCTGGAGCCTTCTTGGCGGGAGCGGGAGCAGCCTGAGCGGGCCAGCCCTTGAGCTTGTCGGCTTCGGAATTGAGGACTTCCATTTTGAGGGTGTAGGGGTCCTTGGAGTATTCCTTGGCGACGCCGGTGAATTCGATTTCGGTGCCGGGGTCGGCCTTACCGCGGAGGGGCTTTTCGAGGACGAGGGTGACCTCGGGAGTGTCAGCCGTTTCGACGGCGAGGACCAGTTCCTTGGGGTTGACTTCGGGCTTGGTGCTCACCAGTTTGCCGCGGAAGGCGGGAAGTTCGGCGTCCTTGAGGTTTTCCCAGTATTCCGCGCCGGTTTCAGCCAGCAGGGCCTTCTTGATTTCCATGTAGGCGTAGAGCATGGGATTTTCGGACTTGAACTTTTCAGCGTTCTCGGCCATCTTCTCTTCCTTGCTCTTGATGGTGAAATCGGCCGGAGGCATGACGTTGGCCTTTGCCTTGCCGATGATCTCGTTCATCTCGGCTTTGTCGTCACCGGCGAAGGAGGAGTAGACGCGTTCGAAGTACTTGGCGACCTGGCCCTTGCGGGTGGGGTCGAGAGCGCCGGCGCCGTCGAGGTTGCCGGCACGGGCGAAGTGCCACATGGCTTCCGCCTGGCGCTTGGGGTCCTTCTGCAGGACGATCACGGTGCCGAGGAAGTAGCTGACTTCGGCGACGCCGGGGTTGAGTTCGAGGGCCTTGCGGAAGGACTGTTCAGCGGCGGAATAGTTCTTTTTCTGCCATTCGATCCAGCCAAGGGTCTTATGAGCCTGCACTTCAATGTCGTTGCGCTGCTGCTTCCACTGTTCGTCGGAGGTGCCGGCAGGCTTGTTACCGGGGGCGTGGGTGGTTTCGAGGGCAGCAATGAGGCCATTGGCAGCCTTGACGCCAGTTTCGAGGCTTTCGGCGTCAGTCTTGTTCATGCTCACGGTGAGCAGCGTGAGGAAGTAGAGGCCCTGGAAGCTCTTGGGGTCGAGGGCAAGCAAGTCCTTGCAGGCGTTGTAGAGGCCATTGGCGTCATTCTTCTTCTGGAAAACCATCAGAAAGATCTGTGCGCGCTCGACTTTGTACTCAGAGACCGGGTACTTCTCCTTCCACTGGTTCAGCAGCTGCAGTTGCTGGTCAGGCGAAGTTGCCTTGCTTATAGCGACATAAAGGTCATACTCCGCTTGATCCTTCCAATTCTTCTGCGCCTGCGCGTAGGCAGCGCCGGTAGAGAGAAGCAATCCAGCGACGACGCTGCTGAGAACGATCTTGCGAAGGGTTAACGTGAAAAATCTCACTGGGCCCAGCCTCCTGAGAGAAACGATGCGATGAGTCTTGTTTTGGTTTCCCCGCACCCCGCTGGCAATTGGACAACTCGGCCCGTACCCGCGAACACGGAGTTAACGGGAGTATATCAAAATCTGCCAGCCTGGGGGCATCTTTGCTGGTAGCATCACAGGAATGCGCTGGTTGGATTATGGCGTCATCGTCGCTTACCTCATCGGGATCACCCTGTTCGGCTACCGGTTCCGGCATTCGCAAAAATCGCTGAAAGACTACTTTTTAGGGGGGAAAAACGCTCCGTGGTGGGCCATCGGGTTTTCGATTGTTTC
>VFQU01001602.1_pt1 | contig 12731 bp, 10 predicted proteins | sample 3512311 | NCBI WGS metagenome assembly VFQU01 (sample SAMN10412377, study PRJNA504923) | tailings metagenome | isolation source: Relicate 3 Philex TSF3 active mining site | place: Philippines: Tuba, Benguet | collected 2017-08-29 | reverse complement strand
GGCGCCGTGATGGGCGTGCCCGCACACGACGAGCGCGACTTCGCGTTCGCGAAGAAATACGGTTTGAAGATCCAGCCCGTGGTCGCCGTTGAAGGCGAGGCCTTCAGCACCGACGCCTGGGCCGAGTGGTACGGCGACAAGCAGCGCGGCGTGTGTGTGAACTCCGGTGTGCTCGACGGCCTGCCGTACAAGGCCGCGGTCGACAAGGTGGCCGAGCTGCTTGGCGCCCTGGGCGAGAAAAAAACCACCTGGCGTCTGCGCGACTGGGGCGTGAGCCGCCAGCGCTACTGGGGCACGCCCATCCCCATCATCCACTGCCCCGAACACGGTGCCGTGCCCGTGCCCGAGAAAGACCTGCCGGTGGTGCTGCCCGAGGACTGCGTGCCCGACGGCAGCGGCAACCCGCTCAACCACCACGAGGGCTTTCACGCCGGCGTGGTGTGCCCGGTGTGTGGCAAGGCCGCGCGGCGCGAGACCGACACCATGGACACCTTCGTGGATTCGTCCTGGTACTTCATGCGCTACTGCGACCCGACCAACAGCGAGCGCATGGTGGCCGGCGGCACCGACTACTGGATGCCGATGGATCAATACATCGGCGGCATCGAGCACGCCATCCTGCACCTGCTCTACGCGCGCTTCTGGACGAAGGTGATGCGCGACCTCGGCCTGGTGAAGGTCGACGAGCCCTTCACGCAGCTGCTCACGCAGGGCATGGTGCTCAACCACATCTACAGCCGCCGCAACGACAAGGGTGGCAAGGAATACTTCTGGCCGCACGACGTGGAGAACGTGCTTGACGAGGGCGGCAAGGTCATCGGCGCGAAGTTGAAGCACGCGGTCGGCGATCTGCCTGCGGGCACCGGCATCGACTACGAGGGCGTGGGCACCATGTCCAAGTCCAAGAACAACGGCGTCGACCCGCAGGACCTGATCGAGAAGTACGGCGCCGACACCGCGCGCCTGTACACCATGTTCACCGCGCCACCCGAAGCCACGCTGGAGTGGAACGATTCGGCGGTGGAAGGCAGCTACCGCTTCCTGCGCCGTGTGTGGGCGCACGGCCACAAGCTGGCGCAGGCCGGCATCACCGGCGCGCAAGGCGCGTCGGTGGGCACCGCGGGTCTGTCGAAAGCCGCCAAGGCCTTGCGGCTGGAGATCCACACCGTGCTCAAGCAGGTGGACTACGACTACCAGCGCATGCAATACAACACCGTGGTCTCGGGCGCCATGAAGATGCTCAACGCGCTGGAAGACTTCCAGCCCGAAGGCGCGGCAGACCAGGCCGCTGCGGCCGAAGGCTTCGGCATCCTGCTTCGCTGCCTGTACCCGGCCACGCCGCACATCGCCAACGAACTCTGGCGCGAACTCGGCTACCCCGGTGGCCTGCTTGACGCGCCCTGGCCGCAGGCCGACGAGTCCGCGCTGCAGCGCGACGAGATCGAACTCGTGCTGCAGATCAATGGCAAGCTGCGCGGCGCTATCGTCGTGCCCGCCAGCGCCGACAAGGCTGCCATCGAAGCCGCCGCGCTGGCCAGTGAAGCCTTCATCAAACAGGCCGCGGGCGCCGCCCCCAAGAAGGTGGTGGTGGTGCCGGGCCGTCTCGTCAACGTGGTGGTCTGAACATGCTGCAACGCCGCCTCGCGCTCGCCTCCATCGCCGTGCTGGCCCTGCCGGCCTGCGGCTTCCAGCTGCGCCAGGCGCCCAAGTTCGCATTCAGCGCGCTGCGCCTGTCGGGCAGCGAAGGCTCGCCCACGGCGGTGGCGCTGCGCCGCGAGCTGCAGATCAACGGCCTGCGCGTGCTCACCAGCGCCGACAAGGCCGCGCCCGTGCCCGTGGTGCTGCAGGTGCTGCTTGACCAGCGCGAGCGCGCCGTGGTGGGGCAGACGGCGTCGGGCCAGGTGCGCGAACTGCAACTGCGCACGCGCTTTCGCTTCAACCTGCAGACCACCGACGAACGCTTCCTCATCGAAGACACCGAGCTGCTGCTGGAGCGCGATCTGAGCTTCAACGAAACCCAGGTGCTCGCCAAGGACGCCGAAGAACTGCTGCTCTACCGCGACATGGCCAGCGACATCGTGCAGCAGGTGGTGCGCCGCCTCGCCGCGATCGACAAGGTCTGAGGCACTGGCTGTGCAGGTCGCCGCGAACCAGCTTGCCGCCCAGTTGCAGCGTGGCCTGCGCAGCCTCTACACCCTGTATGGCGACGAGCCGCTGCTGATCCAGGAAGCCGGCGACGCCATCCGCGCCGTCGCGCGCGCGCAAGGCCACACCGAACGCACCGTGCACACCATGGCCGGCGCGCACGCCGACTGGTCGGCCGTGCTCGCCAGCGGCGCCTCGCTCAGCCTGTTCGCCGACAAGCAGATCGTCGAGGTGCGCGTGCCCTCGGGCAAGCCCGGCAAGGACGGCTCGGCCGCCTTGCAGCAACTCGCCGAAGCCGCCGACGGCAACGACAGCACGCTCACCCTGGTGGTGCTGCCGCGGCTGGACATGGCCACGCAAAAAAGCGCCTGGTTCGCCGCGCTCGACGCGCATGGCGTTACCGTGCGTGTCGACCCGGTGGACCGCAAGGCGCTGCCACAGTGGATAGCGCAGCGCCTGCAGGCCCAGGGCCAGCGCGTGGCCGCTGGTGAAGAAGGCCAGCGCACGCTCGCTTTCTTCGCCGACCGTGTGGAGGGCAACCTGCTCGCCGCGCACCAGGAGATCCAGAAGCTCGGTCTGCTGCACCCCGCGGGCGAGCTCGGCTTCGAACAGGTCGAGGCCTCGGTGCTCAACGTCGCGCGCTTCGACGCCTTCAAGCTCGCCGAGGCCGTGCTCGGCGGCCAGGTGGCGCGCGTGCAGCGCATGCTCGATGGCCTGCAGGCCGAAGGCGAAGCGCCGGTGCTGGTGCACTGGGCCATCGCCGAAGACATCCGCACCCTCAACCGCGTGCGCACCGCCATGGAAGCCGGCCGCCCGCTGCCCATCGCGCTGCGCGAAAGCCGCGTGTGGGGCGTGAAGGAAAAGCTGGTGGAGCGCGTGCTGCCGCAACTGGGCACCGCGCAGCTTGCACGCTGGCTCGACGACGCCCACACCGTGGACGGCATCGTCAAAGGCCTCAAGTCGCCCGACTGGCCCGCCGACCCCTGGCAGGCCCTGCACCAGCTCGCGATGAAGGTGGCGCGCGCCTGCGCGCTGCGTTAACGCACCCCGGCGGCCTGCGGCTGCTTTGTAAAGAGCCGTCGCCTTGTGTGACGGTTTCCGTGCGCAAGACACCTTCCGTAACAGGCCCCCGCGCCGGCCGCTCTAGATTCGCGGCGAAAGGAGTGAGCCCATGGACAAGTCAATGATCAAAGGTATTGCGCTCGGCGGCCTCGCCATGGTGATCGCGGGCGCTGGCGCCGTCGGTGGCTACCAGACGCTGGCCAAGCCCAAGACCGCCGAGGTGGTTGCCGTGAAGGAAGTGATGACCACCGTGGTGACGCCGCGCGAGGTCTGCGAGAACGTGGCCGTGCAGCGCCAGGCCCCGGTGAAGGACGAGCACCGCATCGCTGGCACGGTGGTGGGTGGCCTGGCCGGCGGCCTGCTGGGCAGCCAGATCGGCGGCGGCAGTGGCAAGAAAGTGGCCACGGTGGCCGGCGCGGTGGCCGGTGGCTACGCGGGCAACCAGGTGCAGAAGGGCATGCAGGAGCGCGACACCGTGACCACCACGGAGCGCCGCTGCAAGACCGTGAACGACAAGAGCCAGAAGCTCAGCGGCTACGACGTGACCTACCGGCTCGACGGCCAGAGCGGCACGGTGCGCACCAGCTTCAAGCCCGGTGCCACGCTGCCGGTGAAGGACGGCCAGGTCGACACCACGGCCCCGGCCGACGCCAAAGCCTCCTGAGGCCGGCGCGGCTCAGGCCCCCGCGCCGGGCAGGGCGCCCGCGCGGTAGGCCGACGGCGTCGTGCCCGTGTGTTCGCGGAACACGCGGCTGAAGTGCGCCGTGTTGTTGAAGCCCCAGGAGAACGCGATCTCGGTGATGGTGCGGTCCGCGCGCTGCGGGTCGACCAGGTCGCGCATGCAGGCCTCGATGCGCTGGCGCTGGATGTAGTGCGCCAGCGTGTCGTCTTCCGCGCTGAAGGCCTTGTGCAGGTGGCGCTTGCTGCAGTTCATCGCGTTGGCGATGTGGTCGATCGACAGCCCCGGGTCGCGCAGGTGGCGGCCGATGTGCACGCGGATGCGATCGCGGAACGCCTCGAGCTGCGTGCGGCCATCGGCGCGGCCCGCCAGTTCGAGCAGTGACAAGCGCACCAGCTCCACGATCGCCTCGCCCGCGCCGCGCGCGGCGGCCTCGCTCATGCCCGGCAGTTCCTGGTAGGTGGTGCGCATGGTCTCCAGCGCCACGCGCGCGATGCCGCTCATGCCGCCGATCTGCCGCGCCATCAACGATTCGAGCGCCAGGCCGCGTTCGCTCAACTGCTCGCGCGGCAGCATCACGATCAGGTGCTCCACGTGCTCGGGGTTGGACACCGCGTAGTGGTTCGTGGTGTCGTAGATGGACCAGCCGCCCGGGCGCACCCAGGCCTCGCGGCCCGATTGCTGCACGCCCGCGCTGCCGCGCCACGGCGCCACGATCTTCAGATACGGCCGCTCGCTCGCGCGCGCCTGGCGGTCGCTCTTGATCACGCGGTGGCGGTTCGCCTCCAGCCGCGTGAGCATCACCTCGCCCGCGCGCGACGCGCTCATGTGGCCTTCGAATTCCGTGTCGCCGTACAGGTCGGAGTCGAGCCCGCCGAAGTGCGTCCACACCCACTCGCGCCAGATCGCGGCGCGCTCGGCGGGCGCCACGGCGTCGGTGCTCATCGGGGTGGGGTTGCTCATGGCGGCGATTGTCCCGCGCCCGCCATGTCCCCGGGGGGTGTCGCGGATTGCGGGTAAACCCGCATCGCCATGCGCGATTGGTCAAGCAGACAGTGCGTCATCGGTATAGCGGCGGCGCAGGGCTTTTCCTACGATGCCGGCGTCCGAGAAAACCCCCAACACCAGGAGACAAGCCATGGCCTTGAGCAACCGCCGAGTGATGATCCAGCAGACCGCCGCCGCCGTGGGTGCGATGGCGGTGGCCCCGCAACTGATGGCCCAGAACGCCCCCGTGCGCGTGGGCTACACCATGGCCCGCACGGGGCCGTGGACGGGCGGCGCCCAGACCAGCCAGGAACCCAACTTCCTGCTCTGGGCCGAGCAGCAGAACGCCGCCGGCGGGCTGGATGTGAAAGGCGTGCGCCGCCGCATCGAACTCATCAGCAGCGACGACCGCAGCGACGTGGAAACCGTGGTGCGCACCTACGAGAAGCTGATGGGCAGCGACAAGGTCGATCTCGTGCTGCCGCCCTGGGGTTCCAACGCCAACTTCGCTGTGGCCCCACTGGCCAACCGCTTCGGCTACCCCTTCCTCGCGCCCACCGCGCTCTCCAAGCGCCTGGTCGAACTCAAGCTGCCCTACTTCTTCTTGCTGCTGCAGCAACCCAAGCCCATGTGCGACGCGGTGGTCGCCATGCTCAAGGCCAACGGCGCCAAGAGCGTGGCCTGCATCTATGTGGACGACCTGTTCGGCCTGGAGAACTACGCCGCGCTCAAGGTGGCGCTGCAAGGCAGCGGCATCGACCTCGTGCAGGACACGAGCTACCCCGGCGGCGTGAAAGACCTCAGCCCCACGCTGCGCTCCATCAAGGACAAGAACCCCGACGCGTTCGTGGGCTTCACCTACCCGCCCGACACCATCCTGGCCAGCCGCCAGGCCAAGGAGATCGGCTTCAACCCCAAGTTCTTCTACGCCTCGGTGGGCACCGCCTTCCCGCTCTACAAGAACGTGATGACGCCCGCCGGTGCCGAAGGCGTTCTGGGCATGGGCTCGTGGAACAGCAAGACCAGCCCCGGTGCCAAGGCCTACTTCGACGCCCACGTGGCGAGCCAGAAGAAAGAACCCGACCGCTGGGCCAGCGGCGCCGCCTGGGCCGGCCTGGAGATCCTCACCAACGCGGTGAAGGCCCAGGGCCTGGACCGCAAGGCCATCCGCGACTACGTGGCCAACACCACGCACAAAACCATCATCGGCGACATCAAGTTCGCGGGCAGCGAGAACGTGGGCACGCCGGGCACCGTGGGCCAGTGGCAGAACGGTGAGTTCGAGGTGGTGTGGCCGCAGCAGGTGGCCACGGCGAAGTTGAACCCGAACAAGCCCGCCTGGAAGTGATGTCCTTCTCTTCATGGATCGAGCTCATCGCCTCCGGCCTCATCACCGGGGGCATCTATGCGCTCGTCGCGCTGGGCCTGAACCTGCAGTACGGGCTCATGCGCATCCTGAACATCGCGCACGGCGAGTTCCTCATGGTGGGCGCCTTCATCACCTGGATGGTGGCGGCCACCTTCGGGCTCTCGCCGCTGTGGATGATTCCGGTCTCCTTCGCCTTGCTGTTCGGCATCGGCGTGGCGGTGCACTGGCTGTGCTTTCGCCGCCTCACCGCCACCTCGCCCAACCTTGACGTGTTCGAGGCGCGCGGCCTCATGGTCGCCTTCGGCCTCATGTTCCTGGTGCAGAACGCCATCAGCTGGATCTGGGGCGGCGACCTGCGCGGCTACGACTTCCTCACGCAGCCCTTCGCCATACCGCTGCCCGGTGGGCAGGCGCAGTTCGCGGTGAACAAGCTGCTGGTGTTCGGCCTGGCGCTGCTGTTCGCGGGTGCGCTCATCGTGCTGTTGCGCACCACGCTGCTGGGCAAGGGCGTGCGCGCGCTCATGCAGTCGCCCACCGGCGCGCAGCTCATGGGCATCGACACGAAACGCCTGCACCCGCTCATGTTCGGCATCGGCCTGGGCCTCTCGGGCGTGGCGGGTTGCCTGCTCTCCATGGCCTACACCATCAGCCCGTCCATGGGCGAGCCCTACACGGTGACGGCGCTCATCGTCATCACGCTCGGTGGCTTCGGCAGCATGGGCGGCGCGCTCGCGGGTGGCTTGCTGCTCGGTGTCATCGAAGCCATCGGCATGCACTTCACCAACCCGTCGCTCAAGGCCCTGCTGAGCTACATCGTGTTCATCGGCGTGCTGCTGCTGCGCCCTGAAGGTCTGTTTGCACGGAAGACGCGGAAAGCATGAATTCGAGACAGTTCCTCATCCGCGATTTGCTCGTGCTGTTCGCCCTCACCGGCTGGGCCGTGGCCCTGCCCGGCTTCGCGAGCGACTTCGTCACCTCCATGGCGCTCACCTGCCTGATGTACATCGCCCTCTCGTCGAGCTGGGCGCTGTTCTGCGGCACCACGCGTTACCTCTCGCTCGCCACCTCGGCCTTCTTCGGCATCGGCGCCTACACCAGCGCCATCGGGCTGGAAACGCTGAGCTGGCCCATGGCCATCGCGGCGGGCGCGGGCATCGCGGCGGTGGTGGCCATCGTCATGGGCCTGGCGGTGCTGCACCTGCGCGGCACCTACTTCGCGGTGCTCACCTTCGGCATGACGGAGCTCATCCGCCACGCCATCAGCTACTTCGAGAAAAGCGTCACCGGCACCGTGGGCCGCGTGCTCATGGTGGTGCCCGAGCGCGACACCATCTACTTCACCGTGCTCATCCTCGCGGTGCTCGCGGTGTTCCTCTCCATCTGGATCCGCCGCACCCGCTTCGGCCTGGCCATGCAAGGCATCGGCGCGGACGAGCAACGCGCGCAGACCCTGGGCGTGAACACGCGCCTGGTCAAGACCGCGGGCTTCGCGCTCACCGCCGCCATTGCCGGCGCCGTGGGTGCGGCCATGAGCGTGCGCTGGACCTACATCGACCCGCACACCGTCTTCAACCCCTTCATCGGTTTCCAGACGGTGCTCATCGCGCTCATCGGCGGCGCCATGACGCTGTGGGGCCCGCTGATCGCCGCCATCGTCTTCAGCGTGCTGGCCGAAACGCTGCGCCTGCAGGTGCCGCAGGTCTACATGATGTCGCTGGGCCTTTTGCTCATCCTGTCGGTGCTGTACCTGCCGGGCGGCCTGGCGTCGGTGCGCACGGACACCTTCAAAGGCTGGTGGCGTGACTTGAAAGCGTGGTGGAAGGAAACGAAGGACGACCTGAGCGGCGAGACTGAGCGCCGCAAGCAGCGCGAGAAGAAACAGCGGGAGGCGCGGCATGTCTACTGACGTGAAGCAACCCCTGCTGCAAGCGAAGGACATCACCGTGCGCTTCGGCGGCCTCACCGCCGTCGACAACGTGAGCGCCACCTTCATGCCCGGTGAACTGGTGGGCATCATCGGCCCCAACGGCGCCGGCAAGACGACCTTCTTCAACGCCATCTCCGGCGTCACCAAGCCCACCAGCGGCCAGCTCGATCTGCGCGGCCATTCGCTGGCCGGCAAGGCACCGCACCGCTTTGCGGCGTATGGCCTGGCGCGCACCTTTCAAACGCCGCGCACCTTTGGCGACATGCTGGTGCGCGACAACATCGCCTTCGGCCTCAAGTTCGCGGGCAAGCGCCGGCGTGAATATGTGTTCTGGGGCGACGAGGTCGGCGTGCCCTGGGTGCTGCGCACGCCCGAGAGCATCCTCGGCCTCATCGGCCTGAGCGATCAGGCCAACCTGCCGGCCGCCGCCATCACGCCCTCGCAGCAGCGCCTGCTGGAGATCGGCATGGCGCTGGCCACGCGGCCCAAGCTGCTGCTGCTGGACGAAGTGGCCGCCGGCCTGACGGAGAACGAGGTGGAGGAAATGGCGCGCCTGATCCGCCGCCTGCGCGACGAGCTCGACCTCACCGTGGTGTGGATCGAGCACGCGGTGAGCACGCTGCTGCGCCACGTGGAGCGCGTCATCGTGCTGCACCAGGGCCGCAAGATCGCCGACGACGTGCCGCGCGCCGTGATCCGCAACCCCGAGGTGATCGAGGCCTACCTGGGCGACGAGATGAGCGAGCAGCAAGAAGCCGCGGAGGCCACCGCATGATGTGGTACCGCCAAGACCCCTTCCGCCTGGGCGGCGCGAACCAGGCGCACCTGAAGGTGGACGGCCTGAGCGCCGGCTACGGCGCCTTCCTGGTGCTGCGCGATCTGAAGCTCGAAGCGCGCCCCGGCCTCACCGTGGTGCTGGGCCCCAACGGCGCCGGCAAGACCACGCTGCTGAAAGCGCTCAACGGCCTCATCCCGCGCCAGGGCACGGTGCTGTTCGACGGCGAAGAGCTGCCCGAGAAGACGCATGAGATTGTTGAAACCGGCGTGGCCCTGGTGCCCGAAGGCCGGCAGCTGTTCCCGCAGATGACGGTGACCGAGAACCTGGAGCTCGGTGGCTGGCTGGTGCCCAAGGCCGAGCGCGCGCGCCGCATCGAACAGGCCTTCAACGATTTCCCCAAACTGCGCGAACGCGCGGGCCAGCTCGCCGGCACCATGAGCGGTGGCGAGCAGCAGATGGTGGCCGTGGCGCGCGCCATGATGTGCGCGCCGCGCCTGCTGATGCTCGACGAGCCCTCGCTCGGCCTGGCGCCCAAGATGGTGGACGAGCTGCTCAGCATCGCGCGCCGCATTGCCGACGCCGGCACCACCGTGCTGATGGTGGAGCAGAACGTGAAGAAGGCACTGGCCGTGGCCGACCGCGGCTACGTGCTGGAGCGCGGCGCCATCGTGGCCAGCGGGCCCGCGAAATTGCTGGCGCGCTCCACCGTCATCCGCGAGGCCTACCTCGGCGCCGACAAGGACCCCGCCACCGGCACCACCAACGCCGCCGACGCGGTGAACCGCCGCAAGGCCGTGGCCACCGCCTGAACACACACGCAAACAAGGAGAACCCCATGTCCGACATGTCCATGCTCATCAACGGCCTGAAGGTCACCGCCGAGAAAGGCGCCACCTTCGAACGCCGCAACCCGCTCGACGGCAGCGTGGCCACGCGCGCGCCCGCCGCCAGCCCGGCCGACGCGGTGATGGCCGTTGAAGCCGCGGCCGAAGCCTTCAAGACCTGGAGCGAAACCGGCCCCGGCGAACGCCGCGCGCTGCTGCTGAAAGCCGCCGACGCGTTGGAAGCCAAGACGCCCAAGTTCATCGAAGCCGTGGCCGCCGAAACCGGTGGCACCGCCATGTGGGCCGGCTTCAACTGCTTCCTGGCCGCCGGCATGATCCGCGAGGCCGCCGCGCTCACCACGCAGATCGCGGGCGAGGTGATTCCGTCCGACATCCCCGGCAGCCTGGCCATGGGCGTGCGCCAGCCCGCGGGCGTGGTGCTCGGCATCGCGCCGTGGAACGCGCCCATCATCCTCGGCGTGCGCGCCATCTGCGTGCCGCTGGCTTGTGGCAACACCGTGGTGTTCAAAGGCAGCGAGAACTGCCCGCGCACCCACCAGCTCATCGTCGAATCGTTCCAGGACGCGGGCTTCCCTGCCGGCGTGGTGAACTACATCACCAACGCCCCGGCCGACGCCGGCGCCGTGGTGGAAGCCGTGGTGGCCCACCCCGCGGTGCGGCGCGTCAACTTCACCGGCAGCACCAAGGTCGGCAAGATCATCGCCATGACCTGCGCCAAGTACCTCAAGCCCGTGGTGCTGGAACTGGGCGGCAAGGCGCCCATGGTCATCCTCGACGACGCCGACATCGACGACGCCGTGAACGGCGCCGCCTTCGGCTGCTTCGCCAACAGCGGCCAGATCTGCATGAGCACCGAACGCCTCATCGTCGACAACAAGATCGCCGACGAGTTCGTGAAGAAGTTCGGCGACAAGGCGAAGAACCTGCCCGTGGGCGACCCGCGCAAACCCGAGCCCATCGTGCTGGGTTCGGTGATCGGCATGAACACCGTGAACTTCTGCAACGAGCTCATCGACGACGCGCTCGCCAAAGGCGCCAAGCTGGTCTGCGGCGGCAAGAGCACCGACACGCTGATGCCCGCCACCGTGCTCGACCACGTCACGCCCGAAATGCGCATCTACCGCGAAGAAACCTTCGGCCCGCTCAAGTGCATCGTGCGCGTGAAGAGCGTCGAAGAAGCCATCGCCTGCGCCAACGACAACGAATACGGCCTCAGCGCCGCCGTCTTCGGCAAAGACATCGCCCGCGCCTTCAACGTCGCCCGCAAGATCGACAGCGGCATCTGCCACGTGAACGGCCCCACCGTGCACGACGAAGCCCAGATGCCCTTCGGCGGCGTCAAAGGCTCCGGCATCGGCCGCTTCGGCGGCAAGGCCGGCATCGCCGAATTCACCGAACTGCGCTGGATCACCGTGCAGACGACACCGCGTCACTATCCGTTCTGAGGGGGACGGGGGAGGGGAGGGCAAAGGCCCTGGAGGCGGAAGCTTCCAGGGCCTTTGGTTTTTTGGTGACGTCAGAGCGGTTTGTGTCCGGAAGATGGCTTTAGGCTGAACTGAGACATTCAGGCCCTGAGCGAGGCTGGCAGCCTTGGGCCCGGAAGAGAGCAGATCACCTCCTTGCACATGACATCAGCGTTGAGCACGGCGATCAGGACTGCATGGGGACAGTGCTGGCCGACAGGGGCTTCGCATCATGTAGAAGGATCGGTGTAGAGACGCCAAGCCTTAGCAGGTCATGCGCGAAGCGGCGCATCAACTCGTTTTGCTTCCAGCTTTGCGTTGGTTCGCCCTGCTTGGGTTTCCAGCGCAGAGGGCCGTACGGTTCGTCCACGCGAGCCCTAGACGTCCACAACGCTGCGGGATTCGCTGGTTCTGACTGGCGCCTCCTAGAAGCCTGGGAGTGTCAGACGGGAACATCAATGGCTTCGGACGTATGCCGTCCGCTACCTTCGGTGCAAAAACCGAACGCCCGCTCTTCTAAACCTGAGAGTCAACCCAATTGGCAAACGTGGCAAGGTCATGAGACCAGAAAACCTCTACGCCTCCATCGAGAAGGCGTTCGACGTCCTTCGATGCGATGACGCCTTGAGCAGGGCAGCGGTTTTCACAAAACTACCCCAATGGTCCTTCCACGCAGTGGCCTTCTTTAGCACATCGTTTACTCGCTTCACCGAGTTGGTTTGATCGTTCGAGACCTTGCATTCCATAGCAAGGACGACTGTATTTTTCAAACCTAGGGCGATGTCTACTTCCTGGGCCGTCGTAGTCGCCGTGGCATACCTCGTCTTGTACATGTAGTGCTTCAAGGGGAGAGACGCTCGCGTGTCGAGCAGGCTTCCCGGTTGCCGCGTCCACCCCTTCGCGTGGAGCAAATGGAGGACAGCGTTCTCCTGGGCTGCGGCAGCCTTGCCGCGCTGAACCGTCACCAGTTGCTGGTTAGCGATTGACGGACCGACAGACCACAAGAGCCTTCTTAGTTCCCTGCGAAGGGGTGGGCGACCGGCGTCGAGCCACATGGTCAAGGAGCGAGAGCGACGAGCCATGAATTCGGCTGCCGCACGGTCCGCCTCCAACTGCGGCATGGGCTTCTTTGCCCTCCCATTCTTTGCGGGAAGCTCGGTGGTCTTGCGCCACACCGGGCACATCAGAGCAAACTGGTCTTGGCTAACTGGCGGGGCGAACAAATGCCGAAAGACCAACATATGGACGCCGTTCGCCATCAGTGCATCTGCTACGTTTGCTAGGTAGTTAGAAGCCCTGAGGGCGTCGGCGACTAATTGCCGCGCCTGTCGCAAAGCCGCATTCCAGTCGTCTGCGTCCTTCCCGGGTGTCCTCGAGACGATGTACAGTTTTTTCGCGATGTCGGCTTGGCTGGCGTGATGGACCTTCGGTGGAATCGTTGCCACTTGCGCCCCTAACTCAAAGACTGTCGAAAGT
>VFQU01001601.1_pt1 | contig 12734 bp, 11 predicted proteins | sample 3512311 | NCBI WGS metagenome assembly VFQU01 (sample SAMN10412377, study PRJNA504923) | tailings metagenome | isolation source: Relicate 3 Philex TSF3 active mining site | place: Philippines: Tuba, Benguet | collected 2017-08-29 | reverse complement strand
GACGGGCGGACGTTCGACACCAGCTTCGAGCCGAGCACCGCGGAAGCCGACGGAGCCGTGTTCACGTCGAGGAAGCTGATGACGTTGGTCTCACGGCACAGCGACGACGGCGGATCGCCCGGGGGCGTCGGCGAGAAGTCGGAAGCGGCAGCAGTCGTGGTGCCTTCTTCGCGGTTGTACAGGTTGATGCCGACAACCACGCACGAACGGCCACCCGTGAAGGCCTGGACGAACGGCGCGATCGGCACCGCACCCGACGAAACCGTCGAATCGACGTAGAAGCGCTTGGTCGGGAAGGTGACAACCCAGTCCGAGTTCGCACCGATCGACGGCTCAACGATGTACTCGTTGTAGATCGCGTCGGCGGTCAGCGTGGCGCTGACGGCGTCGATCGCGTTCGCAGCCGAGTAGACGCTGGTTGCGACGTACGTGCCCAGCGGGACGAACGCGGTAGCGGTCGCGCCCGACGGGTCGATCGCCTGAGCGAGCGACGGCAGCAGGCTGCCGGTGCCGGTGAAGCGCACTTCCGCGCTCCAGCCTTCCAGTGCGTCGGCGTTGAACGCGAAGTAGGTACCCTGACCGACGTTGGCGACAGCGCCACCGCCGAACAGACCACCACTCGGAGCGCTCATGTCGGCGTTGGCCGAGCTCAGGCCGCGAACCGTGCCGCAACCACCGGGAACGCCGCTCGAGCCGTGCGTGATGGCGCCTTCAGTCGAACCGGTGAGCGTCGCCATTTCGATGATCTCGAAATGACCTTCGCGCGTACGGGCGATGCCCTGCGGGCCGCTGTCGCCGGCGTAGGCGTACGAACGGAACGAAACGTACGGAGCGCCGCCGACCGTGCCGTCACCTTCCGAGAAGGCCGGCGAGGTGCAGCTGCGGTCGCGCGTCAGGATCGCAGCGCCTTCGCTTTCGGAACCGATGTCCTCGAGCGCGAAGATCGTCGCGGTCCACACGTCGTAGCGCGACAGCCACAGGTTGAAGTCGAGGACTTCGCGGCTGTTGTAGCCTTCCAGGAAGCGGACCTTGACGGCCTTGCCGCGGCTGCTGGTGTTGACCACCGACAGATAGGTCTGCTGACCCTTCTCGACCGTGTAATACGGGTAGAGCAGAACCTGGCCGAGACCATCGGGATTCAGGTCGACGGCGTTGGCCAGGCTCGCGAAGCCTGCGACGCCGGCGATACCGGCGATCACAGCAGTCGTCAAGCTGTTCTTCTTCATCACAAACTCCTAATTAGGACCACAGGGCTTTTTTGCTTTCACCAGTCCCACGCCGGCGATCAGCGACTCCCCGACTGCCGCTATCGGGACTGGGCAACAGCGCTGCCATGTTAAGGCAAAGGAAAGAGGCATGCAATCCCCATCCAGAACCTCCTTCTATAGCAGCGAAATCAATCACTTGAGCGATATCACTCGTTCGGCAGATAGTACCAGCGGCCCGCCGATCGGATCCACGTTTCGCGCAACGGCGCGAACGCTTCCTGCGGCTTGGCGATGCCGATGCCGGGGAGGCGAATCGTGTGGTCGACGAGCAGGAACACTTCGCAGCGCTCGGCCTCGCACTCCTTCTTGACAAAGGTCACCTTCTTCCAGTTGATCGGGCGCGAGTTCATCGCCGCAGCGTAGGCCTCACGCGTGCGCGTCGATCGGTAGCCGGGCGACAGCAGATCGTAGGCCTTGTCGGCCTGCCGGGCGATCAGGAACTCCCACCGCTGCACCGACAGTGCATCGATGGCATCCGGCGAGCTGCCGCCGCGCACACCACCGGAGGCGCAGCCGACGACCAATGCGGCCACGGCGGCGCACGCGAGTAGACGTCCGAAAAGGCCGCGCCTGGGATTGTCGAGACTCATCTTGGGATCCTTTGAAAGAATTGAGTGCGTGCCGCGCCGCGAACGCAGGTTCGCCGAAACGAAAACGCGACGCTGGGACATCGTCGAAGCGCCGCGGTTCAATTCAGTGCCTCACGGCCTGGGCTGCAGCGGCACCGTCTCGGCCGGACGCAGCGGCTCGACCGTCACGTTGGACTTGGGCAGCGGACGCAGCGATTCGAACTGGCGCTGGTACTCGTCGGTGACGCTGCGCGCATCCTGGCTCGTCGCGATCACCTGCGGCGTGATCACCACGATCAGCTCGGTGCGCTGGCGCTTCTTCGTGGTGCTTCCGAACAGCTTGCCGAGCAGCGGAATCTTGTTGAGGCCGGGCACGCTCGACTCGCCCTCCTGAGAATTTTCGGAGATCAGGCCGCCGAGCAGAACCGACTCGCCGCTCTGCACCGCGATCTGCGTCTGCAGCTGGCGCTGGTTGATCGGCGGATTGCCGTTCGCCGTGGCCGGCCCCGGATTACTGACTTCCTGCGAGACCTCCATGTAGACCAGACCGCCCGGATTCACGCGCGGCTTGACCTGCAGGATGATGCCGGTGTTGAGGTACTGCACCGTTCCGTAGCCGGACGAGGTCGTCGCCGGCGTCGACGACGATCCGCTGCCGACCGTCGACGGCACGGTATAGCCGGTGTAGTAGGTCTGCTGGACCGGAATCTGCTGGCCGACGTTGATCTGCGCTTCCTGGTTGTTGGTCACGACCAGCGAGGGCGCCGACAGCACCTTGGCGACGCCGCTGGTCTGCAGCGCGCTCAGCGCGACCTGGAACTTGCTGTTGAGATACGACCAGAAGATCGTCGAAGACGCCGCGTCCGGCCCGTTGTTGCCCAGTGCCCCGCGCTGGCGATCGTGGGTGCGCACGTAGGGCTCGCCGTTCGGATAGCCCTGCCCCTGCAGGCCGGCGAACCACCACTGCACGCCGTACTGCAGGTCGCCGTCCAGACTGACCTCGAGGATCTTGGTCTCGATGTGGACCTGCAGCGGCGCGATGTCGAGCTTGCGGATCGCGGCCTGCACCGAATCCCATTCCGACGGCGTCGCCATCACCAGGATCTGGTTGTTCTCCTCGATCGCGGTGATGCGCATCTGCCTTTCCTCGCCCGAGCCGCCGGTGCCGGCCGGTCGCGGCGTCGACTCGGTCTTCGGCGCTTCGGTCTGCGCGCTCTGGGTCTGGCGGTTGCCATAACCCATCGACGAGCCACCGGTGCCGCCGAGCGCGCCGACCGTGACCGGCTTGAGACCGGGCGCGACCGAGCCGGACGTGCTGCGCCGTCCACCACCGCCGCTGCTCGCGCCGAAGATGTCGCTCAGATAATCGGCCAGGTCGACCGCCTTGATGTTCTTGACGTCGTAGGTATAGAGCTGGGTGGCGTTCTCGGCGGCACCGGTATCGAGGCGGCGCAGCCACTGCTCGGCCTGCTCGAGATACTCCGGCTGCGGCGTGATCACGATGACCGAATTGACCGATTCCAGCGGCATGAAGCGGAACATGCCGGCCAGCGGCGACTCGCCCTCGGCACCGAACAGCTTCTGCAGCTCGGGCAGGATCTTGCTGACCTCCTGGTGCTGCAGCGCGTACACGCCCATCGACATGCCCTTGAGCCAGTCGACGTCGAAGGTCTCGATCGTGCGCTTGTAATTGACCAGTTCCGACGCGGTGCCCGCCATCACCAGCAGGCTGCGCGCGGTGTCGATGTTGATGATCGCTTCGGGCTTGGCGTACGGCTTGAGCAGATTGGCCATCTGCGACGGCGACACGTAGCGCAGCGGGAACACGCGCAGCTCGTAGCCGCGCGCGGCGTCCGGCGGCGCGATGCGCGGCGTCAGCTTGCCCGGGATCGCGTCCTTGAGCTGCAGCACTGTGTAGCGGCCGCCTTCGCGGACCAGCGTATTGCCGGTCCACTGCAGCAGCGTCTCGAGCGTCGACATCGCGTCCTCGGGACGGATCGGCTTGGACGTGGAGAACGTGACGTTGCCGCCGACGTTCGGCGCGATGATGTAGTTCTCCTGCAGCAGATCGCCGAGGATCGCCTTGACGACGGCCTGGATCGGCTGATTCTCGAAATTGAATACGACCTGGCCCTCGCCGGCGATCGCCGTACCCGTACCGCGCGCGGCCTGTTCGTTGATGAAGCGACCGGTACCGACCTGGATTTCCGGCTTCGGCGGTTCGCGATGCGTGCGCTCGTCGGGATTGATCGAGATCGCGCCGCTGCCGCGCTCCTGCTCGTCGGAGAGCGAGCGCACCGGTGGCGTCGGCACGATCGCGTTGTCGGTCGTCATCGGACCGCCGTTCGAAGCGGTGGCGCGCGGAGCCGGCGTGGTGGCGCAGCCGGCCATCAGGGCCAGCGACAGCGCGATCAGCAGGGACATCGGTTTCAACGACACGTCACTCTCCATCAACTTGACCGCAGCATTGGGCGGTTCTGCGATACGGCGCTCCAGGCGATGCGCGGTTTCTCCGGCATACGTCCAGGCCGGCTCCCGCGCGGCGCGCGGTCGTGCGGACGAGGGTTTCGATCGCATCATTTCTGCTCACCCGACTGCTGTTGCTGTTGCTGCCGCAGCTTCTCGGCTTCCTCGCGCATCTGGCGCCTGCGCGCCTCGATCCGCTTGGCGAGATCTTCGTTGCTGTTGCCGCTCTGGACCGGCTGCCCGCCCGGCTGCGGCGTGCCCGGCTTGGCGTTGCCGGGCGGCGCGCCGCCCGGTGAGCGCATGTTCGGCGGGGCCGCCACCGCTCCGGCGACCTCGAGCTCGACCTCGCTGCGCTCGTTGTTGATGCTCTCGAACACGACCGAGCGCGGATTGATCTGGACCAGCGTCCAGGCGGCCTGGTCGCCTTCCAGCGGCATTCCGACCTTCAGCGAGAGCGGCTGGTTCCGCGTCTTGTCGGTGATCAGCGCAATGCGCGTCTGGGGCGTCACGATCACGCCGGTCAGCTGGATGTTCAGCGGTACCTGCGGCGGCGCGTCGGTGGCCGCGGTGGCCTCGACCGGCGCCGGCTTGCGGTCCTCGTTGAACAGCGGCCGCTGATCGATCGCGGCGAACGTCGTCAGCGGCGGCGGCACGAACGAGGCGCGGTCGATGCTGCCCGCGGCGAGCTGGCGCGCGCCCTCACTGTCGCTGAGCCAGCCGTAGCCGCGCCCGTAGCCGGCGTAGAGCACGAGCAGCAGGGCGCCGAAAACGGCGCAGACGCCGAGCAGCACGCGGGTGGTCATTTCGGCGGCGCGGATGTTCATTTCGGCGCCCTCCCCGACTGCCGGATGTAGCCCGACAGATTGAACCGCACGTCCAGCGGCTGCACCGCGGCCCGGCCACCGGGCGGCACATAGCTCTGCTGCTTGTAGATCATCAGCTGATCGGCGAACAGATACGGCTTTCCGCTCTCCAGGTCGTACAGCACGGCCGAGAGCTGCTCCAGATCGCAGCGCATGCGCACGCTGATCGTGACGCGCCGGTAGAGCTCTTCCTCGGTACTGGTATAGGACTGCGAGCTGACCACCTGGCAGCGATTGCTGTCGGGCGCGTGCTCGGCGACGACCTGCTTGAGGCGCTGGATCAGGCTGGCCGAGGCCGCGTTGACGTCGGCCTCCGGCATGAAGGCCTGGTTCTCCTGCTCGTAGGCGCGGATCTCGCCCATCTTGAGGTCGATCTGCGGCTGCTCGGCGATCGTGCGCGCGAACCGCAGCTGCTGCTCGCGCAGATCGGCCATCTGCTCGGTGTACTGCAGATGCGGCGCGACGAACCACCAGTGGAAACCGAGCATGTAGATCAGCAGCAGCACGATCGCCAGCAGGATCACCGCCAGCAGCCTGCCGTCCTTCGGAGCCTTGATCTCAAGCGCCATCGCCGGCCCCCTTGGCAGCCTCGCCTTCCGCACTCGCGGCCGCGGTCGTGCGCTTGAGGCCGGCGGTGATCTGGAAGCGCTCCTTGCTGGTCCTCGCATCGGGCTGGATCGCGCCCTGGAACGTGGGATTGGCCAGATACGGCGACTCGGCGAGCAGGCCGATCAGCTTGGCGGCCTCGCGGCTCTGCCCCTGCAGCTGCACCTGGCCGTTCTCGATATTCATGCGCTCGAGAAACGTGTCGTCGGGGACGCGCTGTGTGAGGTCCGCGAGCACCGCGACCATCAGCGGCTCATTGCGCTTCTTGTCGGACAGGAAATTGGCGCCGGCGATCGAGTCGACCAGACTGCGCTTGAGGTCCGACACCTGCCGCGCCTGCCCATCGGACTGACTGACCTTCTCGCGCATCGACTCGACCGCCACCGCGCGGTTGTCGAGCCACCTGGACATCGCCAGCAGCAGCAGCACCAGCGCGAGGACGATCAGGCCGAGATTGAGCGGCAGGCGCAGATCGCGGCGGTGCGCGCGCCGTTCCGGCGGCAGCAGGTTGACGTGGCTGCGCTGGCCGACGTGGCCGGTGCGCCAGATGTCGACGCCGTCGATCGCCAGCGCGCCTCCGGCCAGGCCGGCCAGCTCGGCGTCGAGCTGCGGCCTCGGCAGCAGCACCAGCTCGACCTGCAGATTGCGACCGGACGGATCGCGGCCGACGACGCGGCTGTCGAAATAGATCTGGTCGGCCTTGAACGGCGTCTGCCGGTCCATTTCGAACGACAGGACCTGGCGCAGGTTCTCCTCCGCGGCGGCCGGCAGCGTGATCGTCCGGCGCAGTACGCGGCCCGCGTCGATGCAGTAGACCGCCTGTACGGCCGGGTCCTCGATGCGTTCACGCAGCCGGCGGTACTCGGCGACCTGTGCCTCGGGAGACAGGCTGCGCGCGATGCGGCCCAGTTCGGTCGGCGCGGCGCGGCCGCGCTCGCGCAGCACCACGATCTGATCGCCCTGCTGCTCGAGCAGCAGCGTCTCGTTGCGGTCGGCGATCAGATCACGCCAGCGCTGCGGCAGGCAGGCGAGCAGACTCTCGCCCCACCAGGCGAAGAACGCCGGCAGCGGAGTCTTGGCAAGGCGCGTCCGCAGACGCGCCAGCTGTCTGTCCAGCGTTTCGATCAGCACGTTCAGGAATTTTCCCCATCCCGCCAGCGCAGGATTGCATAAGGGCGCCCCGCGGCACCGGCGCCGCCCATGCGGACCGTGGCGTCCAGTTCGGCACTGGCACCATTGGGCAGCGTCGCACGGCAACGCACACTATACGTCAGCCCCCCTCCGTCCGCCATGAGCGGGGTCCCGTCTGGCAGGGTGAGGCTCTGCAGCTCGGGTGAGCCCGGCTGGAGCATCTGGCGCTGCTGGATCAGTTGCTGCGCGTAGTCGTTTGTCATGCCCGGAAGCGCCCGCAGCGCCTCGATCGGGGCGTAGGCCGCGCTCGGCGTGTTGCGACCGGAATAGATCGTGATCGCCGGCTCGATCGCGGTGAAGATCTCGTAGCTCATGCCGAGCACCTGCTGCAGCTCCGAGACGGTCTCGAACGGCCCGTTGCGCGGGCCGTAGGACAGGCCTACGTCCTTGTAATCCTTCGCTTCCGCGCCGAGCGGCCTGGCCAGATCGTCCGGATCGCGCCAGTCCTCGATCGCGTCGGCCAGCTCCTGCGCCTTGTCAAACTCGACGCCGGCCGAAGTCAGCAGGTTGGTCATCACCATGATGTCGGCGGTATTGATGTCGATCTTGCCGGCATCGTCGGTGATCCGAACTTCGATCTCGGCATCTCCGAACGCGAAACGGTAGCTGCGCCCGTCGGCCTGCCAGCGCTGCATGGGATCGTGCATGCGCAGTTCGTAGACGGCCAGATTGAGGCCGGCTTCGGCCGCGTAGCGCGCCTGCGTGGTCTCGAACAGGTGGCGCGACTGCAGGTTCTCGGTGCGCGCGATCATCGAGAAGCTGCCGAGCAGCACTGCGACCATCGCGATGACCCACAGCACCAGGACGAAGGCGATGCCGCGCTGCGCTCGCGGAAACGAGGCTGCGGTCACCGGATCTGCCCCTGCATGTTCTTCTGCGGCACGCCGTAGGCCGGCTGCGGCGCCGACTGGCCCGGAATCGCCTGTTCGCCGTCGCGTCCGATGTACGGCCGCCGCATCGAGCCGACATCGAGCACGAGCGGGATCTCCATCTCCGGAAACGTCGCCTGGCTGTCGTCGGCCATCTCGAGCCGGATCCGCACCATGACCGGAGTCAGGCTCGGATCCTCCCAGTCGTCCCGCCAGTCGCCGAGCTTGCCTTCCTCGTCGAAGCCGCGGTACTCGAAACGGCCGCCGCGGATGCGGTCGACCAGCATGACCGGCTCCACATCGGCCTCGCGCAGCTGGCGCAGGTCGAATCCGTTCAGCATCGCATGCGTGAACACCAGTTCCTTGCCGCCGCGCACGTTGGCCAGCTCCAGTGTCTGCACGTACGGTCCGCCCTTGGACAGGTAGCCCGGCATCGGCGCGACGAAGCGCATGAAGTCGCGCTTGCCCTCGAACACGAAGTTGACGCCGGTGCTGTCGTCGCGATCGAAGCCGAGCGGCATGCCGCGGCTGATCTGGCGGCGGATGAACTCCTGCGCGACGCGGATCCGGTTGATCGTGTCGACCGCGCTCTCGCCGGACTGCATCGCCTTGACCGTGGTTCGGATCGCGCCGTAGGTGCCGGCCAGCAGCAGGCCGAGCAGCATCGTGGCCAGCATGACCTCGATCAGCGTGAAACCGCGGACGCGCAGTGCGCTCACCGCTTGGTCCCGCCGGCCCGGCTGGTCGCCGTGGCGCCGTTCGCACCCGACGCCTGGTTGCGCATGGTCGGCATGTTGACGCCGCCGCCGGCCAGGCCGCTGCCGTCGTCGGGATTGGTCGCGCGCAGCGTCGAGAACGTCTCGCTGCGCGGACTGTTTCGCGTCCCCCAGATCACGGTCAGGTCGAGCTGGTAGATCTCCACCGGCGACACGCTCAGCGCGCCGCTGTTGCCGACCTGGGCCGCCGCGGCCACCTGCTGGTTGGCGTCGAGACCGGCGATGCCGCCGCCGAGCGCCTGCGGCGGCACGATGCCCTGCGGGTCGACCTTGTGGATGTGCAACTCCCAGCTGTAGCGGTCGTCGAACCGCCCGGACGAATCGCCCTCCTCGATGCGCTCGCCGACGCCGACGACGTCGAGCCGCGACTGCGCCCACAGCGCGGCCTGCGTGTATTCGGCCGAACGGCGCGTCGTGTGCAGCGAGGTGGCGAGGATTTGCATCTGCACGCCGACCGCGATCGCGAACACGAGGAACGCGGCGACCATCTCGATCAGGCTGAAGCCCCGAGCGCGGTGCGGAGAGAAGGAAGTGGGACGCTGCATGCCAGTCTGACCGTGCTGTACCGGTTTCGTTCAGTCAGGCGGCTGGTCGAGCGTGATCTCGCCGGTCAGCCAGGCCACGTTGATCCGCCAGACCCGCTCGCCCATCAGAACCGCGATGTTGCCGCCGGTCGAGCTGCCGTCCGGAAAGAAGCGGATACCGCCGGCATTCTCGCCGGTCAGCTCCTGCTCGGCGGTCGTCAGCTGCAGCTTCATGTCCTTGGGCAGCTCGACCGAACCGCGATTCGGTGCCTGGTAGCTGTTGTGCTCCAGGTCCAGCATCAGGACCTTCTGCTCGCCCTTGACGATCGCCTGGCCACGCGTGTAGCGCAGCGCGGCGACCAGGTCGCGGCTGGCCGCGCGCACCTTGGCCGTGGTCAGGCTCTTGGAGAACGAAACCGAGACGACCGTCAGGATGATCGCGATCAGGACCACGACCGCGATCATCTCGATCAGCGTGAAGCCTCGGGAGCGCGGACGGGGGGCGGCGTGCACAGCTTGGCTCGAGGCAGGGGCGTGCGCGCCGTGCCGGCGGCTTACTGCCAGTTGCCGTAGTCGGCGTTCAGATCGGCGCCGCCGGTCTGGCCGTCGCGGCCGAGGAAGACCAGGTCGAAGTCGCCGTGCTCGCCGGGCGCCTTGTACTGAAACGCATTGCCGAACGGATCCTTCAGATCCGATTCCTTCGCGTACGGGCCGTTCCAGTTCTTGGCGTTGCCGCCGCGCGTGACCAGATCCTCGAGCCGCTGCGGCGGCGAGCCGTTGTCGAGCGCATAGGCCTCGACCTTGCCGGCCAGCGACTGCACCTGGGCCTTGCCGGCGTTGTATTTGCCGGTGTTGACGCGATTGCCGACGTTCTGGACGACGATCGTCGCGACGATGCCGATCAGGACGATGACCGCGAGCATTTCGATCAGGCTGAAGCCGCCGCTGCGCGGCAGCGTACGGGCGAAGGAGCGATGGGGCAGATTCATGGGAGACCTCGTGTCGGAAGGTGAGGAGTCTTACTGTATCGAACCGGCGATATCCATGATCGGCAACACGATCGCCAGCATGATAATGGCGACGATGGCCGTCATGCCGACGGTCGTGAGCGGGACCCGCGCGGCCAGCAGCCGGTCCAGGGTGTTCTTCACCTCGATGTCGAAGGTGTCGGCCACCTTCATCAGCATCGCGTCGAGCTGGCCCGATTCCTCACCGACGCTGATCATCTGCAGCGCCAGCTTCGGAAACTGCTTGGACTGCGTCAGCGAGTAGCCGAGGCCGCCGCCGGTCTTGACCTCTTCGGTCGCCTGCTCGACCGCCGCAGCCAGGACCGTGTTGTTCATGACGTTGCGCGCGATCGACAGTCCGTTCAGCAGGGGCACGCCGTTGTGCAGCAACGTTCCCAGCGTACGCGAGAGCCTGGCGATCTCGAGCTTGCGGATCAGTTCGCCGACCAGCCTCATCTTGAGCAGACGCTGATCGATCTTGAGCCGGCTGGCCGGCTGCGCCATCTGCTTGCGCAGCCAGCTGATCCCGAAGATCGTCAGGCCGATCAGCAGCCACCAGAAGTTCTGCAGGGTCGAGCCGACGCCGAGCACGATGCGCGTGATCAGCGGCATCTCCACGCCCATGTCGGCGAACATCGGCGCGAACTGGGGCACCACGTAGGTCAGCAGCACCAGCAGCGAGAGCAGCACCATGCCGACCAGGAACGCCGGATAGATCATCGCATTGATGACGCCGGCCTTGAGCAGACGCGAGCGCTCCAGATAGTCGCCCAGGCGCTTCAAGGTGTCGTCGAGCGAGCCGCCGGCCTCGCCGGCGCGCACCATGTTGATGTACAGGCGCGAGAAGTTGCCGGTCTCGTTCTCGAGCGCGTCGGACAGCGGCGCGCCGCCGCGCACGTGGTCGCGGATGCGCTCGAGCATCTGCCGCGCTTTCTCAGACTCGGGCAGATCGAGCAGGATCTGCAGCGCGCGATCGAGCGGCTGGCCGGCGCCGAGCAGGGTCGCCAGCTGCTGCGTGAACAGGACGACCTGCTGCTCGCGCAGCGTCGCCTTCTTGAACATGCCGCCGAACAGGCTGCCGCCCGAACCGGCGCTGGCCTCGCGCACGTCCAGCGGAATGTTGCCTGCGTCCTGCAGCTTGAGGATCGCCTCGTCGTACGAGGCCACGTCGAGCTGCCCTTCGAGCGTGTCGCCGCCCGGCGTGACGGCCTTGTACCGATAGATCGTCATCGCCGGCGCCTCAGCCTTCCTGCGTCACGCGCAGGACTTCCTCGAGCGTCGTCGAGCCGCCGAGCGACTTGACGATGCCGTCCTCGTACATCGTGCGCATGCCTTCCGCGCGCGCCTGCTCTTCCAGCGCGCCCATCGTCGCCTTCTGCATGACCTGCCGCCGCAGCGCGTCGGTCATGACCAGGAACTCCATGATCGTCGTGCGTCCGAAGTAGCCGCTGGAATTGAGCGGCGAAGGCATCGGCTTGTACAGCTTGATCGGCCGTTCGTCAGTGTAGCGCTCGAGATTGAACTCGCCGATCACCTCCGGCGGCGCCTCGTACGGCAGGGCCGTGTTGCGGTCGAGCCTGCGCACCAGGCGCTGCGCGAGGATGCCGTTGACGGTCGAGGTCAGCAGATAGTCCTCCACGCCCATGTCGAGCAGACGCGTGATGCCGCCGGCGGCATTGTTGGTGTGCAGCGTCGACAGCACCAGATGTCCGGTCAGCGCGGACTGGATCGCGATCCGCGCGGTCTCCAGATCGCGCATCTCGCCGATCATGATGATGTCCGGGTCCTGACGCACGATCGAACGCAGCGCGTGCGAGAAATCCAGGCCGATCTGCGGCTTGGCCTGGATCTGGTTGATGCCTTCGATCTGGTACTCGACCGGATCCTCGACCGTGATGATCTTGACGTCGGGCGTGTTGAGCTTGGACAGCGCGGTGTACAGCGTCGTCGTCTTGCCCGAACCGGTCGGACCGGTCACCAGCATGATGCCGTGCGGCTGATCGAGCACCTTGACGAACTTCGGCAGAAACTCGTCGGTGAAACCGAGCGTCTCGAAATCGAAGACCACGGCCTCGCGGTCGAGGATACGCATGACCACCGATTCGCCGTGCGCAGTCGGCACGGTCGACACGCGCAGGTCCAGTTCCTTGCCCTGCACGCGGATCATGATGCGGCCGTCCTGCGGCAGGCGGCGCTCGGCGATGTTGAGCTTGGCCATGATCTTGATGCGCGAGATCACCGCGGCGGTCGAGGCCGCCGGCGGCGACTCCACCTCGTGCAGCACGCCGTCGATGCGGTAGCGCACCTTCAGGCGGTTCTCGAACGGCTCGATGTGGATGTCCGACGCGCGCTGCTCGACCGCGCGCTGGATCACCAGATTGACCAGCCGGATCACCGGCGCCTCGGACGCCAGGTCGCGCAGGTGCTCGATGTCGTCCTCGCCGCGGCCGCTCTCGTCGCTGAGGTTCTCGACGATCGTGCCCATCGCCGATCGTCCCTGGCCGTAATAGCGCTCGATGAGATCGTCGATCTCCGAGCGCAGCGCGAGGCGCACCTGAACCTTGCGGCCGGTCGCCAGCTTGACCGCTTCGAGCG
>VFQU01001599.1_pt1 | contig 12741 bp, 12 predicted proteins | sample 3512311 | NCBI WGS metagenome assembly VFQU01 (sample SAMN10412377, study PRJNA504923) | tailings metagenome | isolation source: Relicate 3 Philex TSF3 active mining site | place: Philippines: Tuba, Benguet | collected 2017-08-29 | reverse complement strand
GACTTAAAATCCGTTGACCGCAAGGTCGTAAGGGTTCAAGTCCCTTCGCCCCCATTTTTTCATACTTGCAAATAGATATAGTGAAAACCCCTAAAAGTTCTATCCCGTAAAGACTTTTAGGGGTTTCTTCTATTTTCCCTATGTTTACTGACATAGCCAGAGAGGTAGAAAAAATCAAGTTTGAATCACATAACTATCACATAACTAGAAATCAGTCTTATCCTACGAATTGAGAGAGATGAGTAAGGCAACCCTTCTATTTCTAGAAAATGTGAATAGTTACCCTATTGCCTAGAACGTCTGATCCTTCCCTAATAAACTCTCATTAAACAGAAACAGGCTAAGAGAGTAAGGCAATACTCCCTCAGCCCTAACCCTGTCACTAACCAGAGCGAGTTTTGGGTATTGGGCACTGAGCCTGTACCTCTTGGGAAAGTTAAACCGACTCTTAGGCAACCCATGACAGGTTCTCTTCTGGAAGAAATACTGAAGTTTTCAGTCTAATTATCCTGTCGAGAGGTAATATGCTGAGTCCGTGTCGGGCTAAGTAGCTCAATCCGAACTTAGGCAGAATTTTTCTGCCTAAGTTCCTTAAATTGGAATCTTAGACCGAAATTTTCAGTCTACATAATTGTTAGACATCTGTGCTGCCAGTGGGGGCGTAGTTGAAAAGTTATCTGTGAGATACGATGTTTTAAGTAGCCCTGAGTTTTCGGTTCAGATACGAACTGAAGTCCTCAATGCCCTAATTGCAGATATTAACCCGCGCCTAGAATTTGAAAAGCTTGTACTTTTACCTGTATGCCTATCTCTCTTGAAAATCGTTTCAAATCGTTCTTGAAGTCAGTTGAATTTGCTGAATCGATTGATGATTTATTGGTAGGTAAGCAGTATGAAGGTAAGCGGCGAGCAGATTACCTTTTATTTAATCGAAAAGTGATAGTAGAGTTAAAGAACTTAGACGAAGATACCTCATCAAAAGTCGAACAAGAAATTGACAAACATCGAGATCGTGAAGGCTTCCCTTTAATATATGGTCAAACCGATCTTCAAAAAATACTTCAGCATCTCCCCGATGGCGAAAACATTAATCGCCGTATTCATCGGAATCTTACGCGCTCGGTAGAGAAAGGAATACGTAGTGCTGACAAGCAGTTCGTTGATACTAAAGATATCTTTGATCTGGATGATAGTATTGGCTTGCTAGTGGTGCTAAACCAAAATATAGAAGTTTTTTCGCCAGAGGTAGTTCTCTCTCGACTGAGTCAACATCTTTGCACATCATCACCATCATCTCCTCGTGTAGAAAATGTAGACTTTATTTGGTTCATATCTGAGAGCCATGTAGGTGTAGTTCCGAATATTCCTAATGCTTTTCCATCAATTCTCCTAACAAGCCAAAACTCAAAACAAGATAAGTGCTTTACCCCTCTTTTTGAGAGACTTCAACATGAATGGGCAAGGTTTAATGGTTTACCTCTAGTTCAACTGGATATAGCAAGCCCAAACGATATATCTTTTCGCTCTGCAAGGGTTGAAGAGCCTAAAAATGCTACGGAAATAAGGCGACAGGAGGTTTGGACAAAACAGTATGAAATGAATCCTTATCTACGAAATTTGTCAGATGAACAATTGCTTGTTCATGGGAGACAAGTTTTTGAGACGCTAACGCCGTATTTCCTGAAAGGCGGACCTCGTATTCCAATGGAGCAATTAGAGCCTTTATTGATCAGTTGGAATAACTTTTTACAAGAGGCAAGCTATCGAGGTCTTGATCTTCGTCAAATGCTTGGCGAGGTCTAACAACCCGGCTAGAGCGAACTGTTGAGATATAAGTGGCGTTGTAAAAGTTACTTGCAACCGCTCGATCGGAACGTTAGACAGACATAATTGACATGTACTTAATTGAATCGCTGCGATGATTCCACACAGAAATACCCTCTTACAGGCACGTAAATTCTATTCAGAGTGTGCGAACAAAGTAGAAAAAAATATTGAAGCCCTTGGGCTTACTCCATTGCTCTCAACTCAAATTATTGGAATAGGTGTTGCGACTGAGTGGATAAGACGTGCGGCGGAGATGGAGAACATTCATTACATGGGTAAGAACTTAAATAAATCGAAAAGTAGCGATTTGTTTGTTGAAATTTTACGATTTGACTTCTCGTGGTTTGCTCTTAACGCAATATTTACTCGAAATGAACTGTTGTCTTTATTTGGAACACCCTCGGATAGAAGTGAATACTCGGCATTTCATCTTCTGTACACAAGCGCTATGCCACAAAATACAGCAGCACGCTTGCAGAAACTTCATCTGTTGCTGAACGCGCCAGTTGCAACACGGCTGCCCAACACGAGTAACCATTCCGTCTCAACATTACAAGCTATCTACCTGAAATACCTGCCAAGCAATATTCGTGGACGCACTGCAAGAGCTGTACAGCAGTCCGTACAGGCAGGAAGTGCTAACTCTCTTGATATGCCCACCCTTTTATATGTGTTCCGGAACTGGTCTGTTCATGGCAACACACTCCACGGTTGCTTTGGGAGTCATCCCGGATTCCACGAATACATATCTCTTCTTCAAGAGACGCTAGCCGACATACATTATGATACAGCCAGCAAACTCACCAGCTTGCTATAAGGCTTTAAAACCCCAAAACTTGACGACCCTTTCGAGCTATCAAGTCGCCACCTCGACCCGTCCATGAGTAACTTGTATCGTGTGGTGGACGTTTGGGGAGTTGCGCTGTGTCCTGCAAAAAAGCAGGCTAAACCTTCAATGCGATTATTGGGACTCAACTCTCAATTGAGCTTTTCATATAATATAGACCAAGATGGCAGCATTTAGAAAACCTTAGAAGCATAAACCCTGATACCTGTTAAATGCAAGTAGAGCCAAATCCTGTCATGTCTAACAATTCGCTTGGAGCGGACTGCCGTAAGATCTTGGTGTTGAGTTCAAGGTTATTTGCAGCCGCTCAAGCGAAACGTTATACCGCAAAGATATCTGTGAGGCAGTAGTTGAGAATTTGTTTGTGTTCTATAGCTCGATCGTTGACGCATCTCCAGTTCCGAAATCTGCGAGGCTATCCGCGTCGTTTCAATCTTCTCATCATCGCTCTGCCCTGTGAAAGCTTATGAATCGAATCCTTCGTTTTGCCATAATTGTTTCCATTACATTAGGTTGCATCACCTCCGGACTATTTCAGACAGCGCAATCTAAAGCAACAATACCAGCAATGGCTATTGAGCCTCCAGATCCTCTAACCATTGCTCAAAATATTGACTTTTCACGCCACTTTCGAGATTTGGGAGTTGAGGGTTCAATTCTGATTTATGACTTGAGCAGTAATCGTGTTTTTCAACACAATCCAAAAAGGAATGAAACTGCTTTCCCCGCCGCATCAACATTCAAAATTCTCAACTCTCTAATTTCATTGGAAACAAAGGTCGTTACCGATGAAATTGCTGTTCTTACGTGGGATGGAATTCAAAGAGAGCTTCCTGAATGGAATCGAGACTTGAATATGAGAGAAGCATTCAAACTTTCTGCGGTCTGGTTTTACCAAGTTCTAGCCCGTCGAGTAGGATATGAGCGAATGCAACAATGGGTAGCTCAGGTAAAATACGGCAACCAAAACATTGGTGGAAAAGAAGATATTGACAAATTTTGGTTAAATGGATCACTAAAAGTCACACCCCAACAGCAAATTCAATTTCTCCGCCGCCTCTACAATAATGATTTACCATTTTCGGAGAGGACACTCTCTATCGTTAAGGACATTATGATTAATGAAAAAACTCCAGACTACACGATTAGAGGCAAGACCGGATGGTACGGTTTTGGAAGTAAAGTAACACCAAATATTGGATGGTATATCGGTTATTTGGAGAGAGGAAAGAATACTTATTTTTTTGCCACCAACATCGATATTCGTAACGAGAAAGATCCACCCCTTCGTGTGGAGTTAACACGTCGTTGCTTTAAAGATATTGCAGTGCTATGAGTTTGGATATCTATTGCTTAATGCTGCATAATTGGGTCGAGGAGAGCATTTAACTCTCCCCTCCCACACCACCTGCCATGCGGCTCCGCAGCAGGCGGTTCATGAAGACGCACAGACAACTCCTGATCACTTAAGCGTAACCCTGCACTTTCATCCGGATTTGGCGAATTCAACTAGCGTGCTGGGACAATGAATCATGAACTAGAATTTGCGCATTTTTCCAGTCAATATCTGCCCATTTAAGTGCAGCTAATTCACCTGATCGCATACCTACACGAAAACGGAAATCAGCAAAGTTAGCATAGAACGGAATTTTTTCTGTGAAGTAGGCAATAATTCTTTGAATTTCTTCAGTATCAAACGTTTTCTTTTTCAGGCTCTTCTTATTAATCTTGATTTCTAAGCCTCTATAGGGATTCTGGGAATATCCTTTTTTCTCTACCAACCAATTACCAAAAGCAGTAAAGCATGTAGCGAGATTCTTTTTCGCTTTATCTTCTAGCGGTTTTCCTCTTCTTAAATCTCTTGCTTCATTTAGATATTTCTTAGCAAGTTCAGCATTAATAAGGAAAGTTAGTTTTAAGCATTTCCTCTAAATCGGAAGCCTTAGATGTGTCACACATTGGCAGTGACTTCAAGCGATTAAGGAGAGTTCGATAACTTCCTGATGATGAGTATTGCAGTTCGTCATTTTTAAAGCTTACAAATTCCTCATAAAGCTCTAAGGACGCTCTGAATTGTGTGGCTTCTGCGTATTGCTTTTCTAGCCATTTACGATCGCTTTCCTCAGCCCTAGCGCGAACTTCATCCCCTAAATACTTTCGACCGCTTGAATCTACACAGCCATTTACACAGTCTTGTTCAATCTGTGCCGCAAGTTTTTTAGCTTGCTCTGACATGGCAACCCAATCGAGCTTTTGCCCTTCATAGGTCAAATAGGCCCTCCACACACCATTTTTGAAGCGAATATCTGGGGTGCATTGGCTCTTAATTTGTTCAGGGGTTAGATATTTTTTCAGAGTGTCGTCAAAGTTGCCCGTTTTGTAATCTTCATAGATTTTCTCTCCTAATCTTGCGGCGCGATCCACATCGTCGGAATTGTTCCACTTGCCAGGAGGAGACAGCGTGTAACGCCTGCCTGAGATTGTCCAGTCAAGAATGATAGCGTTAGAATTTCCGTTTTGTTTGGGTCTAGGTGCTTTTCGCATAAATATCACATAAATTTAAGACTATCGCCTGAAAGTACTATTTTTTCGTCATTTTTGAAGGGTTCAATCCCTTCGCCCCCATTCTTCAATTTTAGAAACTGAATAGAAAGCCGCAGGTTTTACGCACAGAACGATTAGACCTATCGATTTTGTCAGAGGCTCTAGACGGAGTTGCCTATATGATCTAAAGTCCATAGAAATTTGGAAATTCAGATCATGACAAAACTCAAGGTAGGATTGCTGTTCGGTGGGCGTTCTGGAGAACATGAAGTGTCGATCGCATCTGCTCGATCGATTGCCCAAGCCTTGAGTGACCCTGCCAACGTGGAGAAATATGATTTGATGCCGTTCTACATTCAGAAGGACGGGCAGTGGCGATCTCCTGATATTGCGCGATCGGTGCTGGAGTCTGGGGCGCTGGAGTGTGACGATCAGGCGACGAATCTCTGGAAGTTTCCTATTGAGGCAGAACAGGTCGATGTTTGGTTCCCGATTTTGCACGGGCCGAATGGAGAAGATGGCACGATTCAAGGCTTATTGACATTGATGCAAAAGCCGTTCGTCGGATCAGGGGTGATGGGATCTGCGGTTGGCATGGATAAGATCGCTATGAAAATGGCGTTCGCTGAGGTGGGACTGCCGCAGGTGAGATATTTGGCAGTGAGTCGAGCAGAGGTGTACTCCAATCCTTGCGTCTTTCCTAAATTGTGCGATCGCATTGAATCGGAACTGGGCTATCCCTGTTTTGTCAAACCTGCGAATTTAGGGTCGTCGGTGGGCATCTCGAAAGTGCGGACGCGGGCGGAATTGGAAGCGGCTTTGGATAGTGCCGCGAGTTATGATCGACGAATCATCGTCGAAGCAGGCGTAGTTGCGCGAGAAGTGGAAGTGGCAGTGCTCGGCAATGATCAAGCCAAAGCTTCCGTTGTGGGTGAGATTACCTTTGATAGTGATTTTTACGATTACGAAACAAAATACACAGCGGGTAAATCTTCGCATACAATTCCAGCGAATCTGCCCGATGAAGTCGTAAGTTTGATCCAGGAACGCGCTTTGCAGGCGTTTCATGCGATCGATTGTGCAGGACTCAGCCGGGTCGATTTCTTTTATGTCGAATCGACTGGAGAGGTCTTGATTAATGAAATCAATACTCTGCCTGGATTTACTGCAACCAGCATGTACCCAATGATGTGGGCTGCATCGGGAATTCCTTATCCAGAGCTAGTCGATCGCTTGATTCAGCTTGCATTGGAGCAATAAATACGCTGGAGGTGTGAATCCGTGAAACGAAAATTTTTGGTCGTCATTCTTGTCCTTTTCGCTTGCATTGGAGGAACGATGTCCCACGCTGGAGCCACACCTTCAAATCAGCAAATTCTGGCCATTCTCAAACAACGAGTTGAACAGGAAAAACAAATGCCTGGAATCGTTGTTGGAATCATCGATCGCAAAGGTCGCCGTCTGATTCAGTACAGCCTTGCCGATTCAAAAGTAGACGGCGATACGCTCTTTGAGATTGGTTCGATTAGTAAGGTCTTTACAGCGATCGCGCTGACCCAGATGGCAGAGCGGGGAGAGCTAAAACTCGATGATCCGATTTCTAAGTTTCTCCCAGTCAAAACGCCAACTCGAAACGGTAAAACAATTTCGTTGTTGAATCTAGCAACGCATACGTCTGGTTTACCACGCTTACCGGATAATCTCGCTCCCAAAGATGAGAGCAATCCCTATGCAGATTACACTGTCGAGCAACTTTATACTTTTCTCCGAAACTATCAACTCACGCGAGATATCGGCACACAGTACGAGTACTCGAATCTAGGAACAGGTTTACTCGGTCATATCTTGAGTTTGAAAACAGGCGTGAACTATGAAACCCTAATTAAAACTCGGATTGCTCATCCTTTGAAGATGAATGATACGGCAATTCAACTGACTCCAAAACAGCAAGCTCGTTTTACGAAAGGACATAATACCTTTGGTAAACCTGTTTCTTATTGGGATTTGCCAACCTTAGCAGGAGCGGGAGGATTGCGATCGACGACGAATGATCTTTTAAATTTCTTAGCTGTAAACCTACAATTGCAACCCTCTGCGCTGAATGCCACTCTGCAAAAAACACATGTTCCTCAACATTCGACACCAACGCCAGAGATGCAAATCGCGATCGGGTGGCATGTTCTCAACCACAAAGGAACAGAAATCATCATGCATGATGGTGGGACAGGTGGATTTCGCAGCTTTATTGGCTTTGTGAAGAACAAAGGAATCGGTGTAGTCGTCCTCTCGAACTCTGAAAATGATATCAATGACATTGGATTGCATCTTTTAGATGAGCGCATTCCTTTAGCAAAGCGTGAAGCGCCAAAGCAACGAAAAGCGATCGCAATTAATCCCAAACTGTTAGATGCTTATGTGGGTCGCTATCAATTGGCTCCGGATTTTGTGCTTGCGATTACGAAAGAGCAAAATCGCCTGTTTCTACAAGCAACAAAGCAACCCAAGGTTGAACTGTTTGCAGAAACAGAAACGCAGTTCTTCATTACAGAACTGGATGTTCAAGTTACGTTTGTTCGCAACCCACAAGGCAGTGTGAATCAACTGATTTTGCGCCAAAATGGGCAGAATCTTCCGGCGAAAAGACTAAATTGACAAGGATTGCGGTAGATTATTGCAGATCAATCACCGGAAAACTCCGCCATGAATCGTGAAACGCAAGTCAAATTTTCTAAAGTTCTTAGGTACTTGCGCTATTATCCCCAAGATTTGTGGCGAGTTGTGCAATTTTGGGTTGTTCATCTTTTGAAAAAGCGAGATGAGAGCAACCACACCTATGTAAAGCATCTCTATCAGTATTTTTTGAAAAAGCGCGATCGCCAAACTGATATCGATTTCTACACAGCACAACTCGATCAAGGTAAAGTCTCGCGCTTAGGTCTGCTACTTTCTTTTTTGATGATTCCTGCGAGTTGGGAACAAAAGTTCTTTCACACTCAGGGGAACTATGCTCATCATCAAGCCCGACTCACACTGATTCAAACTGCGCTCCCTGCGGCTGAGAGAATTCTGGATCTGGGAGGAGCAGGTCTTGAGCCACAGGGAAGCTTACTGACGATGGGCTATCCGCATTGTCCTAAGCAAATTGATATTGTTGATTTACCGATCGAGCAACGTTTCTTTCAGTCAGACGTACCTCTGATTCAGCAATATACAACCGAGAAAGGCACTCAGATTTATTATCACTACATCTCGATGACCGACCTTTCGACGTTTGCAGATCAAACATTTGATTTAGTGTGGTCGGGACAGAGCATCGAGCATATTACGCAAGCAGAAGCAGATCGGGTGATTCAAGAAGTGTATCGAGTCCTCAAACCAGGCGGATACTTTTGTTTAGATACTCCAAATCGTCAGCTAACTATCTTGCAAGTTCGGCAAGGCTTTATTCATCCAGAACATAAGTTTGAGTATACGCCGAGTGAATTAGCTGAAAAATTAAGCGATCGAGGATTTCATGTCATTGAGCAAAAAGCAGTTTCTCCAATGCCGATGAGCTACGGAACGGGTCGATTTAGTCGATTAGAATTGATTCATGCGATTGGCTTAGGAGATGTACCAGAGCTAGGATACTCGTTCTATCTCAGCAGTCGAAAATAGAATTCGCTATGATCGAAGACACTCTTTGAAAGGGTCAATTATGGCTCATTTAGCAAATCGGCGATCGCAAAACGCTGCGGGCGATTTTTACGTTGATAGTTCGTGTATTGATTGTGATACTTGTCGCTGGATGTCACCGGAGATTTTTTCGCGTGAAGGCAGTCAATCGATCGTGTTTCATCAACCATTGAATGAAACAGAACGGCTCCATGCCATGCAAGCTTTACTTGCTTGTCCGACAGGTTCAATTGGAATGGTTGAGAAACCGACAGATATTAAATTTGCACAAGCAAGCTTTCCGATTTTAGTCGCTGAAAATATCTATCATTGCGGCTACCATGCAGAGAATTCTTTCGGGGCTGCGAGCTATTTGATTCAGCGTCCTAAAGGGAATGTTTTAGTCGATTCTCCAAGGTTTTCGCCACCGTTAGTAAAGCGTATCGAAGCAATGGGTGGAGTGAAATATCTGTATTTGACGCATCGAGATGATGTGGCAGATCATCAGAAGTTTCGAGATCATTTTCAGTGCGATCGCATTCTCCACCGTGATGAAATCAATCCCGGTACTGAAAGTGTAGAAATTCAACTCACTGGAACAAAGCCCTTTCAGCTTGATTCTGAACTGCTGATCATTCCCGTTCCAGGTCATACTAAGGGACATACTGTTTTGCTGTACAAGAATCAGTTCTTGTTTTCCGGTGATCATTTAGCTTGGTCAGCAAGACTGAATCATTTGGTTGGTTTTCGAGATGTTTGTTGGTACTCTTGGGATGAGTTAAAGCGATCGATGCAAAAGCTCAGCGAGTATGACTTTGAATGGGTACTGCCGGGACATGGTAGACGCTATCACGCCGATGTAGAAACCATGCACCAAGCGATGCAAACATGCTTGAATTGGATGGGATTAAATCAAGATACAGGGGATTGGGATGATTGAACAAGAGCGGATTGACGAGATGATTCAGACATTGAAACAAGACTTACCCACCTTGTTTGAGAAAGATATTACTTATGACATTTACAGTTCCGATATCTTTTTCAAAGATCCCGTCAATACGTTCAAATGGAAGTTCAATTACCGAATTATCTTCTGGACATTGCGCTTTCACGGGAAGCTATTTTTTACAGAACTCTTCTTCGATCTACATAAGGTTTATCCAAAAGACGAATCGACGCTCCTAGCAGAATGGACAGTTCGAGGAACTTTGAGAGTTCCCTGGAAAGCGCAATTGTTCTTTAATGGCACATCAACTTACAGTGTGAATTCTGAAGGGCTGATCAACAATCATTTAGATACTTGGGATCGCCCTCCAGGTGAAATTCTCAAACAGTTTTTTCAGCGGGGTGAATCACAACCTTGACGCACAAAGGGCAGCCCCAATCAAGCCGACCTGTGGATTGAGCACGATTTGAATGGGAACTTGTTCCATTAGCGATCGCATTCTTCCTTTCAGTTGGAACGATCGCACAAAGCTTCCTTCTTCCATCAAGGGCAACACTTTCGCAGCAATTCCACCTGCAATGTATAAACCACCATAAGGAAGCAATTTCAAAGCTTGGTTGCCTGCCTCTGCACCATAGGCATCAATGAACATTTGCATGGTTTTTTCAGACAGATGATCGCGCTGTTCTAATGCGGCTTGAGAAATGGCAGCAGCCGGATCAACGGTTTTTTCTCGTCCGATTTCCGAATTCCAAGTATGCATAATCTCTGCAATCTCTGGAGATTCTTTAGCAAAATCGCGATCGCGCAAAAATTGATAAATGGCAATAATGCCTTGTCCTGAAACAATGCGCTCGACCGAGATGCGTTCAATATTTAACTTATCCAGTAAGTAGCGCGACATCTGAAATTCTAATTCCGTCCGAGGCGCAAAATCGGCATGTCCACCTTCAGATTCAAACACTTGATAAGCCGTGCCATCATGCACTAAATAGCCCTGCCCTAAGCCCGTTCCTGCCCCAATCACAGCAATCGGAGCGTTTTCCTTCGGCTGACCTTGTTGTAAGACATGCAGATCTGTCGGCTCTAAGGCGAGAATCCCATAACCGATCGCGGCAAAGTCATTAATCAGGGAAACTTTCGGAATCGAGAGTTGTTCAGATAAGCGATCGCCTTCTAACATCCAGCCAACATTCGTGACTTTACTGGTATTGTTCACAACTGGACCAGCAATTCCAAAACAAGCCTTTTCTGGCGCAAATGATTGTCCGGTTGACTGCTGTGCTTCTTGCAAGAATTTTTCCACCATCGGCACGAGATCAGGAAAGTCACGACTGATATAGCGTTGCTCAAACAAGCTATTTTTTGCGGTTTCCGTTTGATCTGCTTGAGCTTCCACCAGTCGCAAAATTGTTTTCGTTCCACCAATATCGCCAGCTAATAACAGCGCCATTTTTACATTACTCTCCGATCGCAACCTTTTTAAGTTATGCCAGATCGATCGCTTTTTGTGATCTCCCAGGCGAATAGAATAGAAAATGGCGCATAAAAAATAAACGATGATGTCTTCGATTGCGGATCTCAGAAAGGATTACACCAAAGAAACGTTAAACGAAACGGATGTTGATCCGAATCCTTTTCAACAATTTCAACACTGGTTTGATCAAGCGGTGAAGGCAGAGTTGCCAGAACCGAATGCAATGACTTTGGCAACCGCCAGCAAAGATGGCATTCCTGCGGCTCGGATTGTGTTGTTGAAAGCCGTTGACGATCGAGGTTTTACTTTTTTCACGAACTACAACAGCAATAAAGGAAAAGAGTTAGAAGCGAATCCTCAAGCAGCTTTGGTGTTTTTGTGGACAGAGCTAGAACGCCAAGTGCGAATTGTCGGCAGCGTTGAAAAAGTGTCTGCTGAAGAATCGGATGGTTATTTTTTCAGTCGTCCGCACAACAGTCGCTTGGGAGCTTGGGCATCGGAGCAGAGCGAAATTATCCCGAATCGGGATGTTTTGGAGCAGAAATTAGCGGCGTTGAAAGTGGAATATGAGAGCCAGGAAGTACCGCGTCCGCCGCATTGGGGCGGATTTCGAGTGATTCCACGCGAGATTGAATTTTGGCAAGGCAGACCAAGTCGATTGCACGATCGCTTACTCTACCGTCGTCAAGGAGATCATTGGACGATCGAACGGATGTCTCCTTAATACAAGAATGCGATCGTGGCTCAACGCTAAAATTAAGAGCCACGATCGCAAGTCTCTCTATCGTTCTAAGTTCGACTTTATCCATTAGGCAGCATAGCAAAGCTGCTCTAACCAAGTGTCTATAATTTTGCTAGGGACTTTCACAGAGGTGGGGTCTGAATCCGATATCTGAAAAAGTCGAAACGCCCATAAGCGAGAGCGTACCAGCGCCAGTGCATCCGAAAAGGTGGGGCGGGATTTGCAGTACCAAGCTGACTGTTGGAGTTGCCAAGACTGCTGTGAACTGACCTGATGGGCGAACAACACAACCAGCGAGAAGAGTCCCAGCAAGGCTGGTGTGGTTCTCGCAATCGCTAAATCTGACCACTGACGCTGGGTTTCAACGCCAAGATGCGCCCGTACCTCTTCAAAAGTGACTTCGAGTTGCCAGCGTTGCCGAAACCAACTGACAATCTGAGTCGGAGTGGCATTGAGATTCGTACAGAGAAAAGCTTGAGATTCCAAGTGTCCGAGTGGGTCGCGCACTAGCACCCAACGAATCGGGACAGGCGGTAAGCCGCTGTGATACCAGACGGCTGTGGCTGAAGCGATCTCCAGCACACGAGGCTTGCCGCCGTACCAGTTAGGAAGAATGACAAGCTGCCACTGGGTTTGAGGGTCATGCAGCACCTTGGCGAGCGTCGGGTTGCGTTTGCCTTTGAGCCGGGGTCGCCCCATTTGTT
>VFQU01001598.1_pt1 | contig 12751 bp, 12 predicted proteins | sample 3512311 | NCBI WGS metagenome assembly VFQU01 (sample SAMN10412377, study PRJNA504923) | tailings metagenome | isolation source: Relicate 3 Philex TSF3 active mining site | place: Philippines: Tuba, Benguet | collected 2017-08-29 | reverse complement strand
GAGCCTCGGCGCGTCAGCGCGAGGCCGCCTCTTCCTCAAGCCAGCGCAGCACGGGCACCGTGCCAGGCAACACCGGCGCGCATTGCACTGGCAAACGTTCCCAACGGTGCTGTTGGCCTTCGTGCATCTGGAGCTGACCGCTCCAGTCGAACACCTTGCAGAAGTTCAAACGGACCAGAGCGTGCGGGTAGTCCACCAACTGGGTCTTCCATGCGTGCGCGGCACCGATGCGCACGCCGATCTCCTCGATGAGCTCGCGGCGCAAGGCTTCCTCGACGGACTCGCCCGCTTCCAACTTGCCACCCGGAAACTCCCAATAGCCAGCGTACACCTTGCCTTGCGGCCGCGATGTGAGCAGAAAACGCCCCTCGGCATCGATGAGCACACCGACTGCGACTTCCGTAAGCGGTCGATCCAGCTGGCCTGCCACGCGGCCGCCGTCCACGACAAGCACGTCGTCCCTCATGCCACCTGGCCGTGCGCACCGGCGTAGTCGCGCGCGAACTGGTAGGCCACGCGTCCGCTGCGCGAGCCTCGCTCAAGCGCCCACACCAGCGCCTGCGGCCGGGCCGCGTCGATGGCGCTGGCCGATACGCCGAACGACGCCAACCATTGCGCCACGATCGCGAGGTATTCGTCTTGGCTGAACGGATAGAAGCTGATCCAGAGGCCGAAGCGTTCGGACAGCGAAATCTTTTCCTCGACCACCTCACCCGGGTGTACCTCACCATCGGCGGTGTGCGTGTACGTGAGGTTCTCCTTCATGTACTCGGGCAACAGGTGGCGCCGGTTGCTGGTGGCGTAGATCAGCACATTGGCACTGGCTGCCGACACCGAACCATCAAGGATGGACTTGAGGGCTTTGTAGCCAGGCTCGCCATCTTCGAAGCTGAGGTCATCGCAATAGACGATGAACTTCTCAGGCCGGCCCGCAACCACGTCCACAATGTCAGGCAGGTCGACAAGATCGCTCTTGTCGACCTCGATCAGGCGCAGGCCCTGATCGGCGTATGCGTTCAGGCAGGCCTTCACCAGCGATGACTTGCCAGTGCCTCGCGCGCCGGTGAGCAGCACGTTGTTCGCCGGCAGCCCCTGCACAAAGTGTTCGGTGTTGCGCTGGATACGCTCCTTCTGGGCGTCAACCTCTTTCAGATCGGCCAGCGCAATACCGGCGACCTGACGCACTGGCTCGAGCGTGCCGTGCCCGCTGCTGCGCTTGCGGTAACGAAAGGCGATGGACGCGGCCCACTCCGGCTCGCCCAGGGGTTGTGGCAGCACCGCTTCGATGCGATCGATCAGCGCTTCGGCACGCTGCAACAGGCGCTCGAACGACGGATTCATGAGCGGTAATCGGCGTTGATGGTGACGTACTCGTGGCTGAAGTCGCAGGTCCACACGGTTTCGCTGGCCGCCCCACGGCCCAGGCCGATGCGCACGTCGATCTCCGCGGGTTTCATCACCCGCTGCCCGTCTTCCTCGCGGTACTGCGGATGGCGTCCACCCTGCGTGACCACGTGCACGTCGCCCAGCCAGAGGTCAATGCCGCGAATATCGAGATCGTCGATGCCGGCATAGCCCACAGCCGCGAGGATGCGCCCGAGGTTGGGGTCGCTGGCGAAGAAGGCCGTCTTGACCAGGGGCGAATGCGCCACGGCATAGGCCGCCTTCAGACATTCATCGCTGCTGCGCCCGCCTTCCACACGGATCGCGATGAATTTGGTCGCACCCTCTCCATCGCGCACGATGGCGTGGGCCAGCCGCTGCGCCAGCGGCGTAAGTGCGGCCAGCAAGGCCTGGCCGTCGGCGCTGGTCAGGTCATCGATCACCGCATGGCCAGCGCGGCCGGTGGCGATGACGACGAAGGAATCATTGGTGCTGGTGTCGCCATCAACGGTGACGCGGTTGAACGAAGCGTCGGCCAGGCGCCGGGCCAGTTCGTTGGCCACGCGGGGCGATACCGCCGCGTCGGTGGCCAGAAAGCCCAGCATCGTGGCCATGTTGGGGCGGATCATGCCCGCGCCCTTGGCGATCCCGGTGGCGCTGACGGCTTGCCCGCCCACCGTGAAGCGCGCGCTGGCGGCCTTGGGCACCGTGTCCGTCGTCATGATGCCTTGCGCCGCGGCCAGCCAGTGCGCACCGCTGTCGTGCTGGGGTTGCGCCGCGTGCGTGAGCGCGGCCGGCAGACCGCCAAGCAGGCGATCCATGGGCAAGGGCTCCATGATCACGCCGGTCGAAAAGGGCAGCACCTGCTCGTGATGCAGTTGCAGCGAGCGTGCCAGCGCAGAACAGGTTTGCCGGGCGTTGGTGAGGCCGCTGTCACCGGTACCCGCGTTCGCGTTGCCGGTGTTGATCACCAGCGCCCGGATGCCCTGACCGCTGCCCAGGTGTTCGCGGCACACCTGCACCGGCGCCGCGGCGTAGCGGTTGCGCGTGAACACCGCACCCACCGCACAGCCCTCGTCCAGCAGGAAAACCGTGAGGTCCTTGCGATTGGCCTTTCGGATACCGGCCTCGGCGACGCCAATGCGCACACCCGCAATGGGCAGCAGGTCGGCTTCGACCGGGATGGGGAGCTGGACGGGCATGAGTTCCTCCGGGGATGCGGGCCGACCGGCACCGCGTTGTCAGTCGAGCCTGCCGTGGCAGTGCTTGTATTTCTTGCCGCTGCCACAGGGGCAGGGATCGTTGCGACCCGCGCGAGGCACGCCGTCGGCACGAGACGCTTCCCCGGCCGTGCCGGCGGTGGTTTCGACCTCGCCCGTCTCGGTGGGTGCGGTGTAGGTGACGTTGCTGATCGCTTCGGCACGCTCCTCCATCTGCTCGGCCGCTTGCGAGATCTGTTCGGCCGATTGCACCCGCACGTTCATCAGTACCCGCGTCACATCGTTCTTCACCGCGTCGAGCAACTGGCCGAACAGCAGGAAGGCCTCGCGTTTGTATTCCTGCTTGGGCTGCTTCTGTGCATAGCCGCGCAGGTGAATGCCCTGGCGCAGGTAGTCGAGTGCCGCCAGGTGTTCGCGCCATTGCGAGTCGATGGTCTGCAGCAGCACCACGCGCTCGAACGATGTGAAGTTCTCCTCGCCCACGAGCGCGACCTTGCCATCGAAGCTGGACTTGGCCGCGGCGAGAACGCGCTCGGCGATGTCTTCCACGTCGATCGATTCGGCTTCCGACACCCAGGAGGTGACAGGCGCATCGACGCCCCATTCCTCACGCAGGGATTTCTCCAGCGCCGGCAGATCCCATTGCTCCTCGACGCTGCCTTCCGGCACGTACTGGTGCACCAGATCGGTCATCGCGCCATCGCGCAGTGAGTCGATCTGCGCGCGCATGTTCGTGGCATCGAGGATGTCGTTGCGCTGCTGGTAGATCACCTTGCGCTGGTCGTTGGCAACGTCGTCGTACTCAAGCAGTTGCTTGCGGATGTCGAAGTTGCGCGCCTCCACCTTGCGTTGCGCGCTCTCGATGCTGCGCGTGACGATGCCGGCCTCGATGGCCTCGCCCTCCGGCATCTTCAGGCGGTCCATGATGGCGCGCACACGGTCGCCCGCGAAGATGCGCATCAGCGGATCGTCCAGACTCAGGTAGAAACGCGACGAGCCTGGATCGCCCTGACGGCCCGAACGGCCGCGCAGCTGGTTGTCGATGCGGCGACTTTCGTGGCGTTCGGTGGCGATGATGCGCAGACCGCCCAGGGCCACCACCTTTTCATGATCGGCCTGCCACTGTGCACGCAGCGCTTCGGCGCGTGCGGCTTTGGTGGCGTCGTCGAGTGCGGGGTCGTTCATCACCGCATCGACCATCTTCTCGAGGTTGCCCCCGAGCACGATGTCGGTGCCACGACCCGCCATGTTGGTGGCGATGGTGATCGCGCCCGGCCGGCCGGCCTGGACAATGATGTCGGCCTCGCGCGCGTGCTGCTTTGCGTTGAGCACCTGGTGCGGCAGCTTCGCGGTCGTCAGCAGCTGGGAAATGATTTCCGAGTTCTCGATCGACGACGTACCCACGAGCACCGGTTGACCGCGCTCGTGGCATTCCTTGATGTCCGTGATCGCCGCGTCGTACTTTTCCTTGGTGGTCTTGTAGACGCGGTCAAGCTGGTCCTGGCGCTTGCTCGGGCGGTTGGGCGGAACCACCACCGTTTCCAGGCCGTAGATTTCCTGGAATTCGTAGGCTTCGGTATCGGCCGTGCCCGTCATGCCCGAGAGCTTGCCGTAGAGGCGGAAGTAGTTCTGGAAGGTGATCGAGGCCAGTGTCTGGTTCTCGGGCTGGATACCCACGCCCTCCTTCGCCTCCACCGCCTGGTGCAGGCCGTCGCTCCAGCGGCGCCCCGCCATCAGGCGGCCGGTGAATTCGTCAACGATGACGATCTCGCCACCCTGGCTCACGTAGTGCTGATCGCGGAAGTACAGGTGGTGCGCTTTCAGCGAAGTCACCAGGTGGTGCAGCAGCGTGATGTTGGCCGGGTCGTACAGCGACGCGCCTTCGGGCAACAAGCCGGCCTTGGTCAGCAACTGCTCGGCGTGCTCGTGGCCCTGCTCGGTGAGGTGGATGTTGCGGGCCTTCTCGTCGAGCGTGAAGTCACCGGGCTTGATCACGCCCTCGCCCGTGCGCGGGTCGGCTTCGCCCACCTGGCGCGTCAGGCGCGGCACGAGCTGGTTGATGGCCACATACAGCGCGGTCTGGTCTTCGGCCTGGCCACTGATGATGAGCGGTGTTCGGGCCTCATCGATCAGGATCGAGTCCACCTCGTCGACGATGGCGAAGTGCAGGCCGCGTTGCACGCGGTCCACGGCCTCGTAGACCATGTTGTCTCGCAGATAGTCGAAGCCGTACTCGTTGTTGGTGCCGTAGGTGATATCGGCGCGGTAGGCCGCCTGCTTTTCCTCGCGTTGCATCTGCGGCAGGTTCACACCGACGGACAAGCCGAGGAAGTTGTAGATGCGACCCATCCACTGGGCATCGCGATTGGCGAGATAGTCGTTCACCGTCACCACGTGCACGCCCTTGCCGGCGAGTGCATTGAGGTACACCGGCAAAGTGGCTGTGAGTGTCTTGCCCTCGCCTGTGCGCATCTCGGCAACTTTGCCGCTGTGCAGAGCAATGCCCCCCAAGAGCTGCACGTCGAAGTGGCGCATCTTCATGACGCGCTTGCCGGCTTCGCGCACCACGGCGAAGGCCTCGGGCAGCAGCGCGTCCAATGTCTCGCCCGCGGCCACACGCTGCCTGAACGCTTCTGTCTTGCCCTGCAGCTCCTCGTCGCTCAGCTTTTCGAACTGCGGCTCCAGGGCGTTGATGCGATCGACCGTCTTGCGGTACTGCTTGAGCAGGCGGTCGTTGCGGCTTCCGAAGAGCTTGGTGAGGAAATTGGTGGCCATGTTGAGGCGCCTGCGACAGGTGCCAGGGCACAGGAGGCAGACGTGGGTGGTCGGTCGGGTGGGCGCATGTCGCCCGGGGCTGTATGCCACGGAACGCCGGCGCTGCAGATGCAGGCGGTCACACGGCTTTCAAGCGGGAAGCGGCGATTTTAGCCGGGGGTGCCGGTGTGCCGTCAGCGCGGGCGCGTGGCGGCCGGTGCTGCGCCACGCTGGGCCAGTTGCTCGCCGGCCCGCAGGAATTTTTGGGGATCCTGGGGCACCCCGGACACCCAGACCTCGAAGTGCAGGTGCGGCCCGGTCGAGCGCCCGGTGGAGCCGACCTCGGCAATCTTCTGGCCGCGCTTGACGATGTCGCCCTTGTTCACGTGTACCCGGGAGGCATGGGCATACCGGGTCACGAGGTTGTTGCCATGGTCGATCTCGACCAGGTTGCCGTAGGCTGCGTGAAACTCCTGGGCGATCACCACACCACCGGCGGCCGCCAGGATAGGCGTGCCGGTGTCGGCCGGGAAATCCAGGCCGGTGTGCAGGGCCGACTGGCCCGTGATCGGATCGATGCGAAACCCGAACGGTGAGCCAGAGCGCACACCCACCACGGGCTCCTCGGTCGGCACGAGCGAGCGCTGGATCTTCTGATCGAACAGGCGTGATTCGATCGCGGTCAGCCAGTCGACCCGAGAGCCGCTGCCCGCATCGAGCGCGTCAATCTCGCGAGAGAGCTCCTCCAGCGTCAGCGACCTGTTGGCCACCAGGACCCCGCCCGAGCCTGGCAGCGGCGGGCGCGCCTGCTTCGGCTCCAGACCGGCCAGGCCGGCCACGCGCTCACCCAAGGAATCGATCTGCATCAGCCGCGCCTGCATCTCGCCGAGCTTGCGCGCCATGGCATCGAGATTGGCACGGAGGTAGGCATCGCGCTCACCATCGGTGTCGCGGTGAACCAACCGTGCAACCGATGAAAAACCCGGCCAGCCCTGACGAATGCCCTCGAGAAACACCCAGTGGTACGTGGCCACAGCACCCAGCATCAGCATGAACACCGCGAGCACCGCGGCACCGATGAGCTTCCAGCCATTGAGGTGCAAGGCCTGGCGGCGCGCCAGCCATGCGTCCGTGATGATGATGTGCACGTCCAATCCTTTCCTGGGCCGCGAGCCAATGCCCGAACGCCGGGGTCGGTGAGAATCACCGCATGCCCGCTCCCCGATCGCCTTCCGTCTTCAGCCTGCAGGAGGCCGTTGGCGCCGCCCCCACGCTGGCCCAGTTGCGCGAGCGGGCCGAAGCCTCGCAACGCTGCCTCGCACTGGTCCGCCCTTTGCTGCCCGCCGGCCTGCGAAGCCAGGTACTGGCCGGCCCCTGGGGAGAGGGCGAATGGTGCCTGCTGGTCGGCAATGCCGCCGCGGCCGCGAAACTGCGACAACTGGTTCCGGCCATGCGTGACGCATTGCACGAAAACGGGGCGCAGGTTAGCGCAATCCGCATCAAGGTCCAAACGCCCGGGCGATGAGCGCGTGCCTGGGAGAACCGGGTGGTGCCGCTTGTCCGAATCGAACGGACGACCTATCGCTTACAAGGCGATTGCTCTACCAACTGAGCTAAAGCGGCTCGAAAACGCGCCATTTTAGGCGGCGCCTCGTCAAGCAGGGCGCGTCACTTCACGCGTTTGAGCTGGGGTCGTCCACCTGGGCGGCCGGGTCCGTCGCCACCTGATGGGTCTGTCGGGGTTTCGGCTGGGACCGCGCGCAAGGCGGCGGGGGAGGCAGTGGTGACAGCGTCGACACTACTCCCCGGGGCGGCAACCGCGGGCGCGGGAAAGGCCATCCCCTGGCCGTTCTCGCGAGCGTAGATCGCGATCACGTGGGAGATCGGCACCACGATGTCGCGCGCCACCCCACCAAAACGCGCCTTGAACTCGATGAACTCATTGCCCAGGCGCAAACCGTTGGTTGCGTCCATGCTCACATTGAGCACGATCTCACCGTTCTTCACGTACTCCGCCGGCACCTGCACGGAAGCATCCACGTGGACAGCGATGTAGGGCGAAAAGCCGTTGTCGCTGCACCACTCGTAGAGCGCCCGGATCAGATACGGGCGCGTGGACGGGACGGGTGGCTCCTGGCGGCTCATGGGCGATCGCGACCCGAAGGCGCTTATTTGCGCATCACCTTCTCGGACGGCGTGAGCGCCTCGATGTAGGCAGGGCGCGAGAAGATCCGCTCGGCGTACTTGAGCAGCGGCGCCGCGTTCTTGCTCAGTTCGATGCCATAGAAATCCAGGCGCCAGAGCAGCGGCGCGATGGCCACGTCAAGCATGGAGAAGTTGTCGCCCAGCATGAACTTGTTCTTCATGAACACCGGGGCGAGCTGGGTGAGCCGGTCGCGGATGTGCGAGCGGGCTTTCTCGAGCGCCTTTTCGTTGCCTTTGCTGGCCCGCGATTCGAGCACGGACACATGCGTGAACAACTCCTTCTCGAAATTGAGCAGGAACAGGCGCACGCGCGCGCGGTCAACCGGATCACCCGGCATCAACTGGGGATGCGGGAAGCGCTCATCGATGTACTCGTTGATGATGTTCGACTCGTACAGGATCAGGTCGCGCTCGACCAGGATGGGCACCTGGCCATAGGGGTTCATCACGCTGATGTCTTCGGGCTTGTTGTACAAGTCCACGTCGCGGATCTCGAAGTCCATTCCCTTTTCGAACAGCACGAAGCGGCAGCGGTGCGAATAGGGGCAGGTGGTGCCCGAGTACAAGACCATCATGATTGGCGTCTCCTGAAACAGAAAACAGTGGCCGGCGATTGTGCCGTTCGGCACCGCAGGCCACTGTGGACAAAAAGGGAGCGGCTTTCGCCCCGGTACGGGGATTTACTTGACGTCTTTCCAGAACGAAGCGTTCAGACGCCAGGCAATCACCGTGAAGAAGCTCAGGAAAATGAGAACCCAAACGCCGATGCGCACGCGGCTGTTCGCCGCTGGCTCGGCCATCCACTGAAGATAGGCCACCAGATCACCAACGTTCTGGTCGTAGACGGCCTGGCTCATCGTGCCGGGCTTGACCTGATCCCAGCCCGCCAGGCGTTCGACCTCGTGGCCGTGGCTCATGACTTTCTGGTAGACCGGCTTGCGCTCCCCCTGCAGCTCCCAGAGCGGATGGGGCATGCCGATGTTCGGGAAAGCCGCGTTGTTCCAACCGGTGGGTTTGGTGTCGTCGCGGTAGTAACTGCGCAGCAGGGTGTACAGATAGTCGGGGCCGCTGCCCGCAGCACTGGCGCGCGAGCGAGCCACCAACGTCAGATCGGGCGGCACCTTGCCAAACCAGGCCTTGGCCATGGCCGGGTCGATCGCAGCCTTCATCGTGTCACCTATCTTGTCGGTGGCGAAGGTCATGTTCTCCGCGATCTGCTTGTCGGTGAGGCCGATGTCGCGCAGGCGGTTGTAGCGCATGAAGGCCGCCGAGTGGCAGTTCAGGCAGTAGTTGACGAACAGCTTGGCGCCGTTCTGCAGCGCAGCCATGTCGTTGGTTCGCTGGGGCGCCTTGTCCAGCGGAATGCCGGCGCCGGCAGCCAGCGCGGCGCCGCTCATGCCCAGGGACAGCGCGAGGGCCAGAAGGATCTTCTTCATTGCTGTGTTTCTCCGGAGATCGCGTCGTGTCGGTCAGTGCGGCTGGAAGGTCACGCGGGCGGGCACCGGCTTGAACTCACCCAGGCGGCTCCACCACGGCATCAGCAGGAAGAAGCCGAAGTAGAACAGGGTGCCGATCTGGGACACGCGCTGGGCAACGTCCTGGCCCGCCACCACGCCCCAGGCGCCCGGCGCCTTGATGCCGAGGTAGCCCAGCACGAAGAAATTGAGCACGAAGATCGCGTAGAGCCACTTGTTCCAGTCGGGGCGGTAGCGGATCGACTTCACGGGGCTGTGGTCCAGCCAGGGCAGGAAGAACAGGATGATCACGGCCGCACCCATCACGACCACACCCCAGAACTTGGCATCGATCGCGAGCATGGCGGCCGAGGCGGCCAGCGCAGCGGCCACGATGGCGCCCTTGATAGCGCCGTTCACACGGGCCTTGAGCACACCAAGCACGGCCCCCAGAACCACACAGGCCACGAGCACGTACATCATCTCGGCGGTGATGGCGCGCAGCATGGAGTAGAACGGCGTGAAGTACCAGACCGGCGCAATGTGCAGCGGGGTGGTCAGCGGATCGGCCGGGATGAAGTTGTTGTACTCAAGGAAGTAGCCGCCGAACTCGGGCGCGAAGAAGACGATCGCCGAGAACGCCATCAGGAACACCGACACCCCCAGCACGTCGTGCACGGTGTAGTAGGGATGGAAGGGGATGCCGTCCACCGGCTTGCCCGACGCGTCCTTGTTGGCCTTGATTTCCACGCCGTCGGGGTTGTTCGAACCCACTTCGTGCAGCGCGATGATGTGCGCCACCACCAGACCCAACAGCACCAGCGGCACGGCGATGACGTGGAAGCTGAAGAAGCGGTTCAGCGTGGCGTCGCCCACCACGTAGTCACCGCGGATCAACAGCGCGAGATCGGGGCCGATGAAGGGAATGGCGGAGAACAGGTTCACGATCACCTGCGCGCCCCAGTAGGACATCTGGCCCCACGGCAGCAGGTAGCCCATGAAGGCCTCGGCCATCAGGCACAGGAAAATCGCGCAGCCGAACACCCACACCAGCTCGCGCGGCTTTCGGTAGCTGCCGTAGAGCAGGCCGCGGAACATGTGCAGATAAACCACCACGAAAAAGGCCGAGGCGCCGGTGGAGTGCATGTAGCGGATCAGCCAGCCCCAGGGCACGTCGCGCATGATGTACTCGACCGAAGCGAAGGCCAGGTTCGCGTCGGGCTTGTAGTGCATCACCAGGAAGATGCCAGTGACGATCTGGATCACCAGCACCAGCAGTGCCAGCGAGCCGAAGAAGTACCAGAAGTTGAAGTTCTTCGGCGCGTAGTACTCGGCCAGGTGCTCGTTGTAGAGCTTGGACAGCGGGAACCGGTTGTCGACCCAGTTCAGGGCCTTCTGGCTCAGCGGCGCGTCGGGGGAGATTTCTTTGAATTCAGCCATGGGGAAGTGCCTCGGGGTTCCTCATTGAATCGGTACCGCGGCCTCAGGCCGACTTCTCTTCACCCACCACCAGCACGGTGTCGGATGCGTAGTAGTGCGGCGGGATCTCCAGGTTGTCCGGAGCGGGCTTGTTCGAGAACACGCGCCCGGCCATGTCGAAGGTCGAGCCGTGGCAGGCGCAGAGGAAGCCGCCGAGCCAGTTGTCCGGCAGCGAGGGCTGCGGGCCGGGGGTGAGCTTGTCGCCGGGCGAGCAGCCAAGGTGGGTGCAGATGCCCACTGCCACGAAGATCTCGGGCTTGATGGAGCGGTGGCGGTTCTTTGCGTACTCGGGCGTCGGGTAGGCCGTGCGCTCGGAGTTCGGATCGGCCAGCTGGGCTTCGTCTTTTTCGAGGGTGGCGAGCTGCTCGGGCGTGCGGCGGAAGACCCACACCGGCTTGCCACGCCACTCGACGACCCGTTTTTCGCCGGGAGCGAGGGTGGACACATCGACTTCCACCGCGGCACCAGCGGCCTTGGCGCGCTCGGAGGGTTGGAAGGAACTCACGAACGGCACGGCAACCGCCGCGGCACCTACGCCACCCATGGCGCAGGAGGTGATCAGCCAGGTCCGGCGGCTGCTGTCCACAGCGGCCTTGCCGTTGTCGGAGGTAGCTTCACTCATGGGAATCTTTCTCGGTGTCGAGGGTGGGGATCTCAGAGACAACCCGGCATTGTACTGGACCGTTTTCGCCCACTTCCCGGGTCCACGCGACACAGTCGGACATCGCACGCCATGCGGGCGCCGGCACGGCGCGTGTGAGAATGCCCGCCACTCAAACCACCCGGAGGGAAGCCATGGGCATGATGCAGGAGTTCAAGGAATTCGCAGTCAAGGGCAATGTCATCGACCTGGCCGTTGGCGTGATCATCGGCGGCGCGTTCGGCAAGATCGTGGGATCACTGGTGGATGACGTGATCATGCCGGCGGTTGGCCTGGTGTTCGGCAAACTCGACTTCAGCAACCTGTTTCTCGTTCTCGGCACCGCGCCCGAGGGCACCGCGCGCACCTTGGCGGCCATGAAGCAGGCGGGTGTACCGGTGCTGGCCTACGGCAATTTCATCACCGTGGCCATCAACTTCCTGATCCTGGCGTTCATCATCTTCATGATGGTCAAACAGATCAACCGGCTCAAGCGCGAGGCCCCGCCAGCGCCACCGGCCGCCACCCCCGAAGACATCGTCCTGCTGCGCGAGATCCGCGACAGCCTCAAGCGCTGAGCGCGGTCGCGGCCAGCACGGCGTCGATGGCCGCCAGCAAGCTGGCCGCACTGGCCACGCCACGGCCGGCAATGTCGAAGGCGGTGCCGTGGTCGGGGCTTGTGCGCACGAAGGGCAGGCCCAGCGTGGTGTTCACGCCGTGTTCCACGCCCAGCAGCTTGACCGGGATCAGCCCCTGATCGTGGTACATGGCCACGACAACGTCGAAAGCACCCTGACGCGTGCGCATGAACACCGTGTCTGGCGGGTGCGGGCCACTCGCGTCGATGCCTTCGGTACGCGCCAGCGCCACGGCCGGCGCAATCTGATCGATTTCCTCTCGCCCGAACAATCCGCCTTCACCGGCGTGCGGGTTCAGACCCGCCACCGCGATCCGGGGGCGGGCGAGACCTGCTCGCTGGAAGTGGGTGTGGGCAATGCGCACCGTCTGCAGCACGCTGTCGGTGTTCACGGCATCCAGCGCGTCGCGCAAAGGCACGTGAATACTCACCAGCACGGTCGCCAGCCCCGGCGCGCTCAGCATCATGCGCACGGGAACCTCGGCAAGGGAACGGCCGAGGTGTTCTGCGACCTGCGCCTGCAGCAGTTCGGTGTGTCCAGGAAACGGCTCGCCCGCCGCCGCCAGCGCCTCTTTGTGCAAGGGCGCCGTCACCAGGGCGCGGGCCTGGCCGGCCAGCACAGCGCGGGCCCCGGCGCGCACGGCCTGGGCAGCGGCGCGTCCGGCCACGGCGCTGACCGCGCCCCAGTCGAGCACGGGCAAGGCATCGCCGGCCTGGAGCAGCGCCACCGCACCTGGCGGGCGGGCGGGCCATTCACCGACTTGGTCGAGTTCGGCCAGCACCAGCGCATCACACGCAGACCCTTCGCCGGCCGGCGCGCTCAGGGTGGCTGCCCGATGCAGCGTGGCGACGTCTCCCAGCACCACGACCTGCTCACGCAGATCAGGCCGCTCGCGCAGAGCGCGCAGCACGATCTCGGGGCCAATGCCCGCGGGATCGCCCATGCTCACGACAACAGGCCGCTGGTTCATGCCGGGTT
>VFQU01001597.1_pt1 | contig 12757 bp, 14 predicted proteins | sample 3512311 | NCBI WGS metagenome assembly VFQU01 (sample SAMN10412377, study PRJNA504923) | tailings metagenome | isolation source: Relicate 3 Philex TSF3 active mining site | place: Philippines: Tuba, Benguet | collected 2017-08-29 | reverse complement strand
CGCACAGGGCCTGCGGCACCAGCCATCCGCCATCGCGCGCCGAAATGAGCGCGCGTTCGGCCAGCCCCTGGCGGTAAGGAGGATCGAGGAACGCGAGCCCGAACGGCGCGAGCGGCGCCGCCTCGCCCAGCCGCGTCGCGTCGCGGCGATAGACCTTGGTCGAGCCGCCCAGCCCCAGCGCCTCCACGTTCTGCCGCAGCAGCGCCCTCGCCTCCGCGCCGTCGTCGACAAACAGCGCAAACGCTGCGCCCCGCGACATCGCCTCGATGCCGAGCGCGCCGGTTCCGGCGAACAGATCCAGCACGCGCGCGCCCTCGAACGGGTTGCCGTAGGCGTGGATCAGGATGTTGAACAGGCTTTCGCGCAGCCGGTCGGCGGTGGGACGCACCGCCTGCGACTTCGGGCCAGCGATCGCGCGGCCGCGAAACCGTCCGCCGACGACGCGCATCAGCGCTCCTTGGGCCGCGACGGACGCGGGCCGCCGCGGCGGCCGCGGTCGGGCCTGCGCTTGCGGTGCAGCGGCCCGCCGTCGCGGCGCGGGGGCCGGGTCTTGGCGAGATCGGCCTCGGCGCCAGACGGCTTCCGGCTGGCCGGCCTTGCGCCGGAAGACCTCGCACCGGCGGCCTCGTGCCGCGGCCGCTCCTTGTCGGGCCTCGAAGGGGGTGCGGCCGGCGCAGGCTTGCGCACGATCACCGGCCCGTCGAAATCCGCCCCCGACTGCGCCGCCAGCCGCTCGCCCAATTGCTCGCGCAGCACCCGCGTGCGGACCTCCTCCACCGCGCCCTCCGGCAGCTCGGCGAGCTGGAACGGGCCGTAGGACACGCGGATCAGCCGGTTCACCTGCAGCCCGAGCGCGCGCATGACATTGCGGATTTCGCGGTTCTTGCCCTCGCGGATCGCGAAGGTGATCCAGACGTTGTCGCCCTGCTGACGCTCCAGCACGGCCTCGATCGGCCCGTACTGCACGCCGTCGACCTCGATCCCGCCGCGCAGCCCGTCCAGCCTGTCCTGCGCGATCCTGCCGTAGGCGCGCACGCGGTAGCGCCGCAGCCATCCGGTCGACGGCAGTTCGAGAGCGCGCGCCAGGCCGCCGTCGTTTGTCAGCAGCAGCAGACCCTCGGTGTTCAGGTCGAGACGGCCGACGCTCATGAGGCGCGGCAAGTCCTTCGGCAATGCGCCGAAAATCGTCGCCCGGCCCTGCGGGTCGGCGCTGGTCGTGACGAGGCCGCGCGGCTTGTGAAACAGGAACAGCCGCGTGCGCTCGCGCTGCGGCAGCGGCTGGCCGTCCACATCGATGCGGTCGGACGCCGCCACGTTGAGCGCCGGCGAGCGGATCACCGCCCCGTTCACCGCGACGCGCCCCGCGGCAATCCAGGCCTCGGCCTCGCGGCGCGACGCAAGCCCGGCGCGGGCGATCGCGCGGGCGATCCGCTCGCTGCCGCGCGGCGGCGGCGCCTCGGCCATGACCTCCGGGCGCAGCAGCGCGGTTGCGAGCTTGCGGCCATGCTTCCCGCGCGGCCGGGCCTTTCGGCCGCGATGTCCGCCGTCGTGATGGGGCGAGTCGTTCATGCCGACTTTATGCCCGTCATTGGGGCCTATATACAACGCGCCAGCATGGAGTGCGCCAGGATGACGGGCGCGCAAGACACTCGGATCGGCGGCCGGATCGTGGCGTCATTCATGGACATTGCGCTCGACGAGGCCCGCGTCGCGGGCGGCGCGGGCGAAGTGCCGGTCGGCTGCGTGCTGGTGCGCGACGGCGAGGTCGTCGCCCGCGCCGGCAACCGCACACTGGCCGGCCGCGATCCGACCGCGCACGCGGAAATTCTCGCGATCCGGGCGGCCGCGCAGGCGCTGGGCAGCGAGCGACTGACCGGCTGCGATCTCTACGTCACGCTGGAACCCTGCGCGATGTGCGCTGCCGCGATCTCCTTTGCCCGCATCCGCAGGCTCTACTACGGCGCCGCCGATCCGAAGGGCGGCGCGGTGGAGCACGGCGTCCGGTTCTTCGCGTCGCCCGCCTGCCACCACCGGCCCGAGGTCTACGGCGGGCTGTCGGAGGCGCAAGCGGCCGAACTGCTGCGCGGGTTCTTCAAAGAACGGCGCTGAGCTTTTCCTTCACCTGCGCCTTGACCGGCTCGGCGGCACGCAGGATCGAACTGGCGAGGAAGAAGTCGAACAGCCGGAACGAGCCCGCGCCCGGCCGCAGCAGGATGTCCGGCCCGCCCTCGCGCAGCTTGCGCTCGACAATTCCGTGCGCGATCACGTGCATGGTGGCAAACAGCGCCTCGAACGGGTCCGGCACGCGGCCCGGCGCAAGCGGCCCGACCGACGCATCGACCGCGACCAGAATCTCGGCCTTGCCGCGCAGCAGGTCGAACGGCAGCGGGTTGACGGCCGCGCCGTCCACCAGCACGCGCTCGCCGATCACCACCGGCCGCATCAGCCCGGGAATGGCGATGGACGCCGCGATCGCGGCCTTGAGCGGGCCCGAAGACAGGGCCGCCTCGGCCCGCCCGTGCAGGTCGGTGGCGACGATCGTGAGCGGGATATCGAGCCCTCCGAAGTCATCCGGAATGCCGGCGGGGAGAAAGCTCGCGCAGAACTTCTCCGCGTCGAGCAGGAGTGGATTGCCGAGCGGACTCGACAGCCATTCGCCCCAGCTCGCGGCGCGCGCCGCCATCAGCCGCGACCAGGCCGCGGACCGGTCGTGCGCCGCCGCAATGACAGTGCGGCGGATCTCGCGCCCGCTCATACCTGCCGCGTAGGCTGCAGCGATCACCGCGCCGAACGAGGCGCCGGCGAGCGCCACGGGCCGGACGCCCATTTCGTCGAGCGCCTCGAGAACCGGAATCTGCGCCAGCGAGCGCGCCCCGCCGCCGCCTAGCGCCAGCGCGACGCGCTTCACGCGCCGGCCTCGCGGGCAAACCGCCACGCCGTCTCCGCCAGCGGGCGCACCATGCGGCCGCGGCCGGCGGCGTGCTCGCTGGTGGCGGTGCCGTCGCGCACGCGGCCCGCAATGCCCTGCAGGATCGCGGCGATGCGGAAGAAATTGTAGGCGAGATAGGTGCCCAGATAGGCCCGAGGATCGAGGCCCGTGCGCATCACGTAATCGCCGACGTAGTCCTGCAGCGAGGGGATGCCCAGCGCGTCGAGATCGCAGCCGGCAAGCGAGGCGGTGCCCGCGCCCGCGTCGCCCGTCGGCATGTGCCATTGCATCAGGTGATAGGTGAAGTCGGCGAGCGGATCGCCGAGCGTGGACAGCTCCCAGTCGAGCACCGCGAGCACGCGCGGCTCGTCCGGATGCAGGATCATGTTGTCGAGCCGGTAGTCGCCGTGCACCAGCCGCGCGGGCTGGGGCGGCGGCAGGTTCGACGGCAGCCATTCGATCAGCCGGTCCATTTCCTCGATCGTCCCGGTCTCCGAGGCGCGGTACTGCTTGGACCAGCGCTCCACCTGGCGCGAGACGTAATTGCCGTCGCTGCGACCGAAATCGCCAAGCCCGAGTTCGGCGGGTTCGAACGTATGCAGGCGCGCCAGCGTGGCGTTCATGGCGTCGTACACCGCGGTGCGCTCGTCCGGGTTTGAGCCCGGCATGTCCGGGTCCCAGAACACCCGGCCCTCGACATGGGCCATCACATAGAACGGCGTGCCGGCCACCCGCTCGTCGGCGCAATAGTGCAGCGGCTCGGCGACCGGGAAGCCGGCGCGATGCAGCGCCGAGATCACCCGGTGCTCGCGATCCACCGCGTGCGCCGAGGGCAGGAGCCTGCCGGGCGGCTTCTTGCGCAGCACATAGCGCCGGCCCGGCGTCTCCAGCAGGTAGGTCGGGTTGGACTGGCCGCCCTTGAACTGCCGGATGCGCAGCGGCCCCGCGAAGCCGGGGATCGCGCGTGCGAGATGCCGCTCCAGCGCCTGTTCGTCGAGCCGAAGCGCAGGCGACACCTCCTTGGTGCCGCTGAACGCCTGCTGCCGGTCTATCGTGTCCATCCGGTCAGGTTAGCGCGGCTGCGGGCCCGGAAACATCCAGGATCGCAATTTGCCCGGCGCGGCACATTGCACCGCGCAGCGGTCTCGCTAGGCTTGCGCCTGCAATCGAAAAATCACGAGGACGGACATGAAGCGCCTGCCGGTGGCCGAGGAAGACCGAAAGTCGATCGAGGAATGGTTCCGCATCTGGGGCGAGCGCGTGGGCGCGGTCAATTTCAGGGCGGTGCGGGAGATGTTCACCGAGGATGCGATCGCCTTCGGCTCGAAGGTCGAAATGGTCACCTCGCGCGAGGCGCTGGAGCGCGACCAGTGGCGCGCGATCTGGCCGACCATCGAAGACTACCGCTACGACCTCGATACGCTCGAGGTCGTCGTCTCGCCGGACCGGCTGATGGCGATGGGCGCGTCGATCTTCCGCTCCACCGGCATTCGTGAGGACGGCTCGAAGTTCGAGCGCAACGGCCGCGCCACGGTCACGCTGCAGCGGGACGCCGTGGGCAGACCGTGGGTCTGCAACCATTCGCACGTGTCGCTGACGCCGGGCACGCCGGCGCCGTCCTACGGGCGGCGCGCCGAAACGGTCTGAGCCTAGTCCTCGAACGTGTTGCTGCCGGCGAGCTTCCGGCGGAGCGCGGCGGCATCCTGAGCGGCATGGACGATGGTGTCGATCGGGCCTTCCTTGGCCGGCGCGCGCTTCGTCTTGCGGCGCGGCGTGGCCTTCTTCACAGCCTTCTTGCCCGACGTCTTCCGCCGGACCGTCTTGGTGCTCCTCGCCGCCTTGGCCTTGCGGGCCGAACGTTTCGCAGCCTTCTTCCTTCGTGCCTTCGCCATCATTCCCCCCGTTGATCGGACCGGCGCGACACCGGCAGCAGCAGTGTATCGCCCGCGCGACGTTTGGCCAGTCCGTCGCGCTCAGGGCCGCGCCACCGGCTGGTCGACATAGACCTTGTACTTCTGGTCGCGAGGCTTGCCCTTGTCCTCTTCGTTGATGAGCTGGATCGAGCTCTTGCCGAGCAGCGCCCGCGGCAAGACCATGACACGGATGAACTTGCTCGGCCGGTCGGCCGCGGCCTGGGCGAACACGTGATCGGGCCCGCTCTCGTACCAGGCGCAGCCCGGCCCGTAGCTGGTCGAGTGCCCGTGGGTGTCGATGCGGATGCCGCCTTCGATCAGGCAGCGGATCCCCGGCCCCTGATGCTTGTGCAGCAGCGCGCAGCCGCCCGGCGGGAACGCGACGCTGTCGCCGCGCAGCAGCAGGTCGCCCGGCGGAATGGTTTCCAGCGCCGCCGAAAGCTTGTCCAGAGAGCGCGATTCCGGAGCGCTCAGCATCGTTGCGGCTCCACCCGCCGGCGCAAGTTCATAGCGCCAGACTGTCACGCCGTCCCGGCCGGGCCTGATTGTGACCGCAGCCTCCCCGCCCCACGCCTCGCCGTCCCGAAGGGTCTTTCCGCCGATCTCGGCCGAGCCGTGCACCACGTAGATCATGCGCGGCAGCGCGGGCAGCGATGCGGCGGCGGCCGAGCCGGCCAGCGTGTCTTCGATCAGGCGCAGAACGGGATGCATGGGCACTCCTTGCAGTGAAATCCGGACGGCCCGCCCTTGGACGGTTCAGCGGAAGAAATCAAGCATCGCCCGGGCGGTGGCTTGCGGGTTCTCCTCGGGCAGGTAGTGCCCGCAGTCGATCGCCTGTCCGCGCACGTCGCGCGCCCAGATGCGCCAGGTTGCGAGCGGATCCGCCTCCGCCTCGCTCGGAATGCCGGCGGCGCCCCAGAGCGCCAGCATCGGACAGCCGATCGTGCGCCCCGCGGCGCGGTCGGCTTCGTCGTGGCGCAGGTCGGTGGTCCGCCCGGCGCGATAATCCTCGCAGGTGGCGTGGATGCGCAGCGGATCGTTGAAGAAGGTCCGGTAGTGCGCGAGAGCGCGCGGGTCGAACGGTTCGAGCGTCTTCGCCTTGGTTCCGGGCGCGGTCTTGCGGTCCCAGAAGGCCGTCGGATCGCGGCCGATCATCTCCTCCGGGAACGGCTCCGGCAGCGACAGGAATGTCCAGTGCCAGATGCGGAACGCCAGCCGCGCGTCGATTCCGTGCCACATCGCATGCGTCGGCACGATGTCGAGCGTGGCCAGCTGCTCGAGCCGGCCCGGATGGTCGAGCGCGAGACGGTAGGCGACGCGGCCGCCGCGGTCGTGGCCCGCAAGGCGAAATCGGGCATAGCCCAGCGCCTCCATCAGCTCGACCATCGCCTTGGCCATGGAACGCTTGTCGTAGGGCGCGTGTCCGTCGCCGGACCGCGGCACTGCCGACCAGCCGTAGCCCGGCAGGTCGGCGATCACGAGCGTGAAGCGCTCCGCGAGCAGCGACGCCACGCGATGCCACATCACATGGGTCTGCGCATAGCCGTGCAGCAGCAGAAGCGGCGGGCCCGAGCCGCCCGAGCGCGCGAAAAGCCGTCCGGCGGAGGTGTCGATCCAGTGCGAATCGTATCCGGGAAAGAGATCGGCGAGATCGGGCATCGCTCTATGTGACAGCGCGAGAGCCTGACGGTCAACCGCGCGCGGCCTCGCGCCGGATCGCCTGCCAGCCGATGTCGCTGCGGCAGAATCCGCCGGGCCAGTCGATCAGCTGCACCGCGCGATAGGCGCGTGCCTGCGCCTCGGTGACGTTGCGTCCGGTCGCGCAGACGTTGAGCACGCGACCGCCGGCGGCGAGCGTGCGGCCGTCGTCCGCGCGCGTGCCGGCGTGGAATATCTCCACACCCTCCACCGCCGACGCGCGGTCCAGCCCGGCAATGACGGAGCCCTTCTCGTAGGCGCCGGGATAGCCCCTGGCCGCCATCACCACGGTCACGGCCGCGTCCGGATACCAGCGAAGGTCGAACGACCCGAGCTGGCCGTCGCGCGCGGCGACCAGCGCCGGCACAAGGTCCGACATCATGCGCAACATCAGCACCTGGGTTTCGGGGTCGCCGAAGCGGACGTTGTATTCGATCAGCTTCGGCCCGTCGGCGCCGATCATCAGACCGGCGAACAGCACGCCCTTGTAGGGCGCACCCATCGCCTTCATCGCACGGACGGTCGGCAGCACGATCTCGTCCATCGTCCGGCGCGTCATCGCCTCGGTCATCACCGGCGCGGGTGAATAGGCACCCATGCCGCCGGTGTTGGGGCCGGTGTCGCCGTCGCCGACACGCTTGTGGTCCTGCGCCGAAGCAAGCGGCAGGGCGTTCACGCCGTCGCACAGGCAGAAGAAGCTCGCCTCCTCGCCATCGAGGAAGGCCTCCACCACGACTTCCGCGCCCGCCGCACCGAAGGCGCCGTCGAAGCAGTCGTCCACGGCGGCCAGCGCTTCGTCGAGCGTCATGGCCACAACGACGCCCTTGCCGGCCGCAAGGCCGTCCGCCTTGACCACGATCGGCACCGGCTGCATCCGCAGATAGTCCTTTGCGGGTCCGGGCGCGGTGAACCGCTCGTAGGCCGCGGTCGGGATGCCATGAGCGCGGCAGAGATCCTTTGTAAAGCCCTTGGAGCCTTCGAGACGGGCGGCAGCTTTCGACGGACCGAACGCCCTGATCCCCACCGCCTCGAGATCGTCGACGATGCCCGCGCACAGCGGCGCCTCCGGACCGACCACAACCAGATCGACGCCGCTGGCCTTGCAGAATCCGATCACAGCCGCATGGTCGGCTAAGTCGAGCGCCACGCATTCGGCCTCCTGCGCGATGCCGGCGTTGCCAGGCGCACACCAGAGCCGGCCGGTCAGCGGGCTGCCCGCCATCTTCCACGCCAGCGCGTGCTCGCGGCCGCCGGAACCCAGAAGCAGAATGTTCATGCGACCGGTTCCCTAGCATGCGTGCGCCGCGCGGCGCAGGGGGCGCCGGCGCGCGTCCACAGGCCCGGCTCGACGGGCCCGGCCCGGCGTGGTTTGCTTCATCCATGATCCCCGCCGTGCTGGCCGCACTGATCCTTGCCCTGACCGCGCCGATGGCAGCGGCCGGCAGCGGCTATTCGCTCGACAACCGCCCGGTCGTGAAGTTCCCCGGCAGCGGCGCCAAGCGCATCAGTCCGTATCCGATGAGCGCCCGTGCCGCCGCGGTCTGGCATTCCGACGCCTGCTGGAAGGATTGCACCGGCCAGAACGCGTGGCGCTTCGAATATTGCGTGCGCGGCACCAGCGCCGAGCACTGCCGCGCGCGGCTCGACGCCGACGACCGGCTCTGCCTGCGTGCCTGCCGGACCCGCGGCGGCCCGCTGGTCACGTTCGGGTTTCTGCCCTGGTATTAGGCTGCGCCGCCGGCCTGTGAGCCATGCGGAAGGCGCGCTGCCGCGCGCGTGCGTTCCGTGGCAAATCCTGCAACTCCATGCTCTCCAGGTTCTCCGCACGCCTGCGCGCCACCGGGATCGACTACCGGCTGCTGGTCCCTGTTCTGGGGGTGACCGCGCTGGTCCAGATCGTGACCGCGGTGGTGCGCATCACCACCTCGTACCGCGCGGTCGAGCTTGAGCTGTCGATCGTCTGGCTCGGCGCGATCGCCGCCGCCTTCGCGCTGTTTCCGATCCTGATGGCGGTTTCGGTCGGCCGCTTCATCGACCGCGGGCACGACGCTCTGACCATCTGGACCGGGTCGGTGATCATGGCGGCGACCTCGGCCGCCTTCACGGTCTGGTCGACCGCGGCCGGGCTCCTGGTCGTGACCGCGCTGCTGGGGATCGGTCACATCATGCTGCTGGCCAGCCAGCAGATGCTGTGCGTGCGCGCGGCAGGGCACCCGCGCAACATGGACGCGGTGTTCGGCAACTACATGGTGGCGGGCGCGCTCGGCCAGGGAATCGGCCCCTACGTGGTCGGCTGGGCGGGCGGCGACGCGACGGTGCCGCCGACCCAGTTCCTGTTCGCGACCGCAGCCGCCTTCGCCCTGCTTTCGCTGGCGATCGCGCTCGCGATCCGGCGCGGCCCGCCGCGGCCCAAGCCCTCGCCGGACGAGCGGCCGGTGCCATTGTCGGCGCTGCTGCGGGTGCCGGGGCTGATCCCGGTGGTCGCCGCCGGCGTGATCATGATCTCGGCGTCCGACGTGATCCTGATCTACACGCCGCTGCTCGGCGCCGAGCGCAACATCGACGTGCGCGACATCGGCCTGCTTCTGACCGTGCGCGCGGTCGCCTCCATGGTCGCGCGGTTCTTCTATGCGAGGCTCGTCGGCGCCATCGGCCACTGGCCGCTGATGATCGGCTCTACAGCGGTTTGCGCGATGACATTCGCCGCATTCGCAATGCCGGTGCCGCTGGTCTGGCTCTACGTCATCATGGCGGTGATGGGATTCTCGTTCGGGATTGCGACCACGCTTAGCATCACGATGGTGGTGGACATCACCGCCCCGGGCGCCAAGGGCACCGCCAACACGCTCCGCATCATGGGTAATCGCATCGGCCAGTTCGTGCTCCCGTTCGGCGCGGGACTGATCGCCGCGGCGATCGGCCTGTCCGGCCTGCTGCTCGGCATCGCCGCAGCGATCGGCGCCGCGGCCGCCGCGCTGCAGTGGAAGCGGCCGGTGAAGCCCGCGCCGGATTAGGCTAGGGTCCGGCGGATGGACGAGTCGCGCAGCAACCTCCCCGAAGTCACGGTCTCGGAGCTTTCCGCGTCGCTGAAGCGGACCGTGGAGGACGCCTATGGCTATGTGCGCGTCCGCGGCGAGGTGTCGGGCTACAAGGGCCCCTCGCCCTCCGGCCACGTCTATTTCCGGCTCAAGGACGACCGGGCGGTGCTCGAATCGGTGATCTGGAAGGGAGTGTTCGGCCGCATCCGGTTCCGGCCCGAGGAGGGCATGGAGGTTATCGCCTCCGGCAAGCTCACGACCTTCGCGGGCTCGTCGAAGTACCAGATCGTCGTCGAATCGATCGAGCCCGCCGGCGCCGGCGCGCTGATGGCCTTGCTCGAGGAGCGAAAGCGCAAGCTCGCAGCCGAAGGCCTGTTCGATCCCGCGCGCAAGCAACTGCTGCCGTTCCTGCCCAATGTGATCGGCGTGGTGACGTCGCCGACCGGCGCGGTGATCCGCGACATCCTGCACCGGCTGGCCGACCGCTTCCCGCGCCGCGTGATCGTCTGGCCGGTGAAGGTGCAGGGCGACGGCTCGGCGGAGCAGGTGGCGGCGGCGATCGAGGGCTTCAACGCGCTCCCCGAGGACGGCCCGGTGCCGCGGCCGGACGTGTTGATCGTCGCGCGCGGCGGCGGCTCGCTGGAGGACCTGTGGTCGTTCAACGAGGAAATCGTCGTGCGCGCGGCCGCCGCGAGCATGATCCCGCTGATTTCCGCGGTCGGCCACGAGACCGACGTGACGCTGATCGACTTCGCCTCCGACCACCGGGCGCCGACGCCGACCGCGGCCGCCGAACGCGCCGTGCCGGTGCGCGCGGAGCTGATCGCCGAGGTCATGAGCAAGGCGAGGCGCGCGCTGGCTTGCTGGCAGCGGGCCCAGGAGGCGCGCCGCGCCGAGCTGCGGTCGGCGGCCCGCGCACTCCCGCGCGATCCGCTCGACGGCCCGCGGCAGGCGCTCGACCGCCTGACCGAACGCATGCCCCGCTCGCTGCGCGCCAATACGCAACTCCATCGCAACGAGCTTTCGCGGGCCGCCGGACGTCTGTCGCCGCAGCTTTTGCGTGGCACCCTGGAGCGGCGCAGGCTGCGGCTTGACGCAGCTTCGCAGCGGCTCGGATCGGCGCTCCGGGTTTACCGCGAGCAGCATCTCAACCGCATCGCCCGAGGCCGCGACCGGGCCGGGGCGCTGGCCGGCCGCGCCGGGCTCGCGTTCCGCCAGATCGTCGCCGGTCGCGCCGCGCGTGTCGAACGCGCCGGACAATTGCTTGGCGCCTTCTCCTACCGCGCGGTGCTCAACCGCGGTTTCGCGCTGGTGCGCAACGCAGCCGGGCAGCCGGTGCGCTCGGCCGCCGCCGTGCCCTCAGGCACGCGGCTTTCCATCGAACTGGCCGACGGGCGGATCGCCGCCACGGCCGACGGCGGCGAGACGGCGCCGGCCCCCGCCCCGCAGCCGCGGGGCCGCAGGTCCGGCGGTTCGGGCCAGGGCAGCCTGTTCGGCTGACGCCGCTCCGCCCCACCCGCGCCATTGTCACGGGGCAGACCGGGTTTCAAGTCGCTGGCCGAACCGTTATCTTCGCGGCGTCCAGCCCGCCTGCGCCTTCCGGAGACTGTCTTGCTCAACCGATACGATCGCCCCTCGCCGATGGCGGGTGAAGCCGAGGTCAAGTATCTCGACGGCGATTTCCGCATCGTGCGGCCTGGCGCCTTCGTGCGCTGCGCCGTGACCGGCGTGCCGATTCCACTGGAAGAGCTGAAATACTGGAGCGTGGAGCGGCAGGAGGCCTATGCCACGCCGGAGGCGGTGCTGCAGCGGCTCTATCCCGGCAAGCCCTGACGCCGGACCTTTCCCAGCACCAGGCTCCGCAGCGCGTCCGGTTCGTCCGGAACCATCGTCACCGGCAGCGCCCGCGCCACGGCCGCCAGCGCCGACACGTCGGCGTCGCCGGCAAGCCGCGCGGCGTCCTTCTCGGTCGTCACCGGCACCAGTCCCTCGCGCAGCGCCCGCTCGGCCAGTTCGGTGGCCTCGAGCCGCCGGTAGCGGTGATGGTCGGGGAACGCCAGGCTTGCGCGCAGGTCGAGGCCCGCGCCGGTCAGGGTGGCGAAGAACTTTTGCGGATCGCCGATACCGGCGAAGGCCAGCAGCGGCCGGCCCCGGAGATCCGCCAGCACCGCCGCATCCGGCACGAGCCGCGCGCGCAAGACCGGCACATTGCGGCGCGCCGCGGCCTCAGCGACCGGCGCCGCCGCATCGCCCTCGCCGACGACCACCAGCGCATGCGCGCGGTCGAGCTGCGCGCCGAGCGGCGCACGCAGCGGCCCCGCGGGAAACACGCAGCCGTTGCCGATCCCGCGCCGCGCATCGACGACGACAATGGAACAATCCTTGGCAAGCGAGGGATTCTGAAACCCGTCGTCCATCACGACCACGCCGGCGCCGCGATCGCGCGCCAGCCGCGCGCCTTCGGTCCGGTCGCGCGCGACCACGGCGGGCGCCTCGCGCGCCAGCAGCAACGGCTCGTCGCCGACATCGGCGGCGCCGTGAATCGCGCGATCGACCGCCACCGGGCCGGGCATCCGGCCGCCGTAGCCGCGCGACAGGAAATGCGGGACGAGCCCGGCCTCCTTCAGCATCCTTGCGATCAGGATCGCCGTCGGCGTCTTGCCGGTACCGCCGATTGTGAGGTTTCCGATGCAGACCACGGGAATTCCGGGATCGTCGCCGGGCAGGGACATCCGCCGGGCCGCGACGGCGCCGTACAGCCAGCCCAGCGGTGAGAGCAGCGCCGCGGCGAGGCCTTTCGGCGCCCACCAGAAGCCCGGCTCACGCATCGGCGGCCTGCCGCTCGCGGCTGAACTCGAGCAGGTACGGCTCGAGCGCGGAGACGGTGCGGTCCAGTGCGCCGGCCAGCGTGTCGATCGACTTCAGCCCGGTCTCGGCCGCCAGCCGCCGCGTCTCCGGGTTCTTGAGCCAGGCGCCCATCCGCACCGCGAGCTTTCCGGAATCCGTGACCAGCTCAGCGCCGCCCGCCGCGTCGAGCACCGCGTAGAGCTCCTCGAAGTTGAAGACGTGCGGGCCGTGTATGACGGCGGCGCCGAGCTTGAGCGCCTCGATCGGATTCTGCCCGCCGTGGCTGACCAGCGAGCCTCCCATGAACACGATCGGCGCCACGCGATAGATCA
>VFQU01001595.1_pt1 | contig 12769 bp, 11 predicted proteins | sample 3512311 | NCBI WGS metagenome assembly VFQU01 (sample SAMN10412377, study PRJNA504923) | tailings metagenome | isolation source: Relicate 3 Philex TSF3 active mining site | place: Philippines: Tuba, Benguet | collected 2017-08-29 | reverse complement strand
GGGCGGGTGAATGTGGTGGATGCGGGGATGATGCAGCGGGAGGATGTGACGCCGGGGAAGATCAGCGCGGCGGCGGGGGCAGCGGCGCGGGAGTATGTGGTGCGGGCGACACGGGCGGCGCTGGCTGGGGAGATTGCGGCGATGGTGACGCTACCGATGAACAAGGAAGCGACGCAGTTGACGGATGCGAAGTTTACGGGGCACACGGAGTTGATTGGGGAATTGTGCGGGAGCGAGGATGTGACGATCATGCTGGCGTCGCCGGACCTGATTGTGACGCATGTGTCGACGCACTGTTCGTTGCGGGAGGCGATTGAGCGGTGCCGGAGGCCGCGGATTGCGCGGATTATCGAGCTGACGTGGCACGCGCTGCACAAGCTGCGGAGTGAGCCGCGACTGGCGGTGGCGGGGCTGAACCCGCACGCGGGGGAGAACGGGTTGTTCGGGCGGGAGGATATCGACGAGATACGGCCGGCGGTGGAGTGGGCGCGGGCGCAGGGTTGGAACGTGACGGGGCCGCTGCCGCCGGATACGCTGTTTTATCTGGCGGTGAGACGGCAGAAGTATGACGCGGTGGTGTGCATGTATCACGACCAGGGGCATATTCCGTCGAAGCTGCTGGATTTTGAGGGGGGCGTGAATATCGCGCTGGGGCTGCCGATTGTCAGGACGAGCGTGGACCACGGGACGGCGTTTGACATAGCGTGGCAGGGGAAGGCGTCGACGCGGAGCTTTCTGGCGGCGGTGGCGATGGCGGAGCGGCTGAGCGGTCAGTCTGGCGAGGGCTGATGCTGTCCTTACGCCCTGGCCAACGCATACTGCCGCTTGGGATCATGCGGGCCAGTGGCAATCTCTACAACGAGACCACGAGACAGCAAGGAATTCAGTCTGGTGAATGTTGCCCGCGAGGAAAGCCCAACCTTCTTTGCTATGGCCGCCGTTCCGGCTGACCCAAGCTGGCGAAGAACGACCAAAATGCGCTCATCTGTGGGGTCCACGTGGGGCGCCGCAACTCGCTGATTGTAGATCGTCACCCGAAAATGGGAGCCGATTTCCTCCAGCTTTGGGTTCGGTAAACCTGCCTCCTGGCAGGCCGTATTCATCCTTTGGATACCGCTTCCCCAATGCTCAATCAAAAGGAGTTCCTGGAAAACGCGGCCGAGCACGCGATTCCTCAACTTCGACACCCCATGCTGGATGTCCTCAATCGTGAGGCCAAACGGCAAAAGGCCAGGATTCTCAACCTCGATGCGGTCATCGAAAACAGCCAAGCGGATGGGTGAGCCGTGTTGCGCATAATCCGCGTGGACGATTGCGTTCATAACAGCTTCGCGGATGGCGACCAGCGGTATGGACCAACGCTCCTGGCGGCGAGCACCTTCGATGACCGATTCAACCGTCAGGTGTTTTCGGGCGAACGAGATCACCTCTTCGGCGGCAACTGGCAAGTAGGTGCGCACTTCGGCGGAGTCGATCAATCGGGACTTGTTGCTACCCGAGAACCGCCCTACCTGGATCCAAGCGTCTGGAAATAACGCGAAACGGTCCTTCCCGAAGAGCAGCAATCCACCAATTGTAGGGACCAGCCGTCCCTGATCTTCCGTCGTGACCCGGAGTGTCTTCCATGCCATGGACGTCAGTTTCTTGTAGGGCGCAAACAGCTCGGAAGCAACTCGGAAGTCCAGAGCTTCCGAGTTCAGATTTGGTATTACCTGCTCATCGAAAGAATCCATGCGGTTCAATCGCTTCAACTCGTCGATCTGAGCCGTAGCGGCTCTTCGATTCGTCGACCCGACGCGGACAAAGGTGCCGGTTTCGGGCCCGAGACTGACGAGATGATGAGGGCGCGTATTGCTGGGATAAACCCGAACCACCAACAAGCTCAAGTTCCGCCAATTCGCGACTTCGATGTCGGGAACAAGTTGGGGGTGAATCGAATCGGCGATAAGATTTGCCAGCCGCTCCTCTGCCTTAAGGACGTCGCTGACGCCGCAAACCCGTCGCGAACCATCCTCTACGCCGATCAGTAATGTCCCCGAGTTGAGCTGGCAATGAAAAAGCACCCTTGCGGGTGCATGAATGTCTGTGAAAGCCAGTAACAAGAAATGGAGCGGGAGACCGGGATCGAACCGGCGACGTTCAGCTTGGGAAGCTGACATTCTACCACTGAATTACTCCCGCTCAGCTTCATTTCCAATCTACCATAGGGCCGCCGTTAGCGGAGCAGCATGAGGTAGAGATCCATGACGTTGGTGCCCGTGGGACCCGTCTCGAGCAGGTCGCCCAGGGGTTTGAAGAAGTGGTAGGAATCGTTGCGGACCAGGAACTCGCGAGCGTCAAAACCGATGGCCTCCGCACGGTTGATGGTGCTGCCGGAGGCAAAGGCGCCGGCGGCGCTGGTGGGGCCGTCCGTGCCATCCGTGCCACCGGCCAGAAAGAGGGTGCGGGGCAGGCCATCGATACCCAAGGCAGTGGCCAGGGCCATTTCCTGATTGCGCCCACCGAGACCATGGTGGTGGGCCAGGCGCACCGTGGTTTCGCCACCAGCGAGAATGGCCAGGGGGGCAGGGGCCGGATGGCCGCTCGAGCGGACTTCGCGGGCCATGGCGGCAAAGGTCTTGGCCACTTCGGCCGCTTCGCCATCGAGGGTGGTGGAAAGCAGCAGGGGCTGATAGCCCAGTTGCTGGGCGGCGTCGCGCGCAGCGTAGAGGCTTTTGCGGTTGGAGCCCACCAGATGGTTGTGGACGCGGCGGAAGATGGGGTCGCCGGCCTTGGGAGTTTCCGGGATGTTGTGGTTGACGCCCTGTTCGAGATGATGGCGGACGCTGCCGGGCAGCTTGGCGGTGAGGCGGTATTTGTAGAAGATTTCCCAGGCTTCGGCGAAGGTGGTGGGGTCGGGGACGGTGGGGCCGGAGCCGATGACGTCGAGGGGGTCGCCGATGACGTCGGAGAGAATCAGGGTTTCGAGGCGGGCGGGATAGACGAGGTGGGCGAGTTGGCCGCCCTTGAGCCCACTGAGGTGTTTGCGGACGCAGTTGAGTTCGTGGATGTTGGCGCCGCAGGAGAGCAGGAGTTGCGTGGTGGCCTGTTTTTCCTTGAGGGTGATGCCGTCGGCTGGGTAAGGCAGCAGGGCGGAGGCGCCGCCGGAAATCAGGCAAATGACAGTGTGGCGCGGAGTGGCCTGGCGGCAGAGGTCGGCGACTTCGCGGGCGGCGGCAAAGCCGGCGGCGTCGGGGACGGGGTGGGCGGCTTCGCGGCAGAGGATTTTGCGCAGGGGTTGGGAATGGCCATACTTGGTGACGATGACGCCGGCCTCGATCTGGTCGCCACAGGCGTCTTCGGCGGCGCGAGCCATGGCGGCCGCGGCCTTGCCAGCGCCAATGACGAGGAGGGGCTTGCCGGCAAGGGGGAGGGAGCGGAGTTTGGCCAGGGAGGTTTCGTAGGGGTCGGCGGCAGCGACGGCGGCGTCGAAGATGGCGCGCGCGTCACGGCGGAGCCGGCCTTCAATCGAGGAGGCCGAGGGCGAGGATGGCCTGGACGGCGGGTTCGGCATGATCGGTATCCAAGTCAATCTTATAGTCGGCCCGGGCATAAAGGGGTAATCTTTGCTGGTAGAGGGCGCGAAAACGCTCAGGGTTGCGGGCCAAGGGGCGGTGCGCGTGGCGGGCGACGCGGGCGGCGAGTTTTTCGAAGGGTACGTTGAGCCAGATGGTGACACCGTTATCGGCGAGGCGTTCGCGATTGCCGGGCCAGGCGAAGGCGCCGCCGCCGAGGGCGGCGACGGTGGCGCGGCCGCGGTAGGTTTCACGGATCAACTGGTCGAGGGCGGCGGACTCAATCTGCCGGAAGGCAGGTTCGCCTTCCTGTTCAAAGATGTCGGCGATGGTGCGGTGCTGTTCGGTCTCGATACGTTCGTCGAGATCCACAAAGCGCCAGCCGATGCGGTCAGCCAGGGCGGCGCCAATGGTGGACTTGCCACAGCCCATGAAGCCGACGAGATAGATGCCGGGGGATCGTTTGAGTTGGAGGATCAAGGTTGATGAGGCTCCGGAGAGGAATTGTACTTGGCGAACTGGCGTTCCACGAGGCCGGGCAGGAGCCGGTAGAGGACGTGGAGGAAAACGTTGCTGAAGAAGGGGGAGTGAACGGTGCGGCGGCGGCGGGTGAAGCCGTGGATGATGTCGGCGGCGCAGCGTTCTGGGGAGATGGCGAAGCGGCGGGTGCGCTGGAGCATGGGAGGGGGGACGCCGGCCAGGGCGTTGGACTGAAAGGGGGTGGTGACGTAGCCGGGGCAGACGGCGGTGGCCGAGACGCCGGTGCCGCGGAGTTCCATGCGGAGGCCGTGGGTGAAGGTGAGCAGGGCGGACTTGGTGGCGGAATAGAGGTTGAGCCAAGGCAGGGGGACCACGGCGGCGATGGAGGTGATGTTGACGATGGCGCCGTGGCGCTGCGCGGTGAGGTGAGGCAAGGCGAGGCGGGTGAGGTGGATGGGGGCGTTGAGGTTGAGTTCGTTGAGGTGCTGCCAGGTGGCCTCGGGGAGGAGCGCGGTGGGGGCATAAGCGCCGGCGCCGGCGTTATTGATGAGAACGTCAATGCCGCCGAGGTGGGTGAGGGCGGCGGCGAAAGCGGCTTCACGCTGGGCGGGGAGGGTGAGGTCCACCGGAAACCAGCGGGCGTTGGGGAGAGTGTAAAGCTCAGTCTGGCGGGAGAGCAGGGCGAGGCGGGCGCCGGCGGCGTGGAGTTGGTGGGCCAGGGCGGCGCCGATGCCAGTGGAGGCGCCGGTGATGAGGATGCGGGAACCGGATAGAGGAATCAAGGTCAATAATAGTAATGATGCCGCAAGACAAGCTGCCCCTGTTTCCGCTGGGCGTGGTGCTGTTTCCCGGCGGCGAATTGCCGCTGCACATTTTCGAAGAGCGCTACAAGGAAATGATTGGGGATTGCCTGCGGGACAACCTGGAATTCGGGGTGGTGCTGGCGAGCGAGAAGGGGATGGCGAACCTGGGGTGCACGGCGGTGGTGGAGCGGATTCTGAAGAAGTATCCGGACGGGCGGATGGACATACTGGCGCGGGGGCGGCGGCGTTTCGAGATTATTCTGCTGGACGAAGAGAAGACCTATCTGCAGGCGTCGGTGGCGACTTTTGGCGATGAAGCGGACGACGAGCCGGTGCCGGAAGCGGCGCGGCAGCGGGCGCTGAGCGCGTATGTGAGCCTGATGATGCTGGAGCATGGCGGGCTGGTGGAGGATATGCCGGATGCCAACCGTCCGGACCTGAGCTTTGTGCTGGCGCAGCCGCTGAGTGATGTGGAGTTCCGCCAGCAGTTGCTGGCCATGCGCAGCGAGGGGGAGAGGCTGGAGGCGCTGGCGCAGTATCTGCCAGGACATGTGGAACGGGAGAAACTGATGCGGCATGCGCGGCGGGTGGCGCCGTTGAATGGATATGCGCGGCATGCGGCGGACATTGAGGAGGCCTCGTCTTGAGGTTGGACGCGCCGCAGGCGCTGGTGATTGATGCCGACGACACGCTGTGGGAGAACAATATCTATTTTGAGGAGGCGTGGGAGGAGTTTCTCGCCTTTCTGGACCACTCGACGCTGAGCGCGGTGGAAACGCGGGCGATCTTTGACGAGATCGAGATTGCCAACATCAAGATACATGGCTATGGGGCGCAGAACTTCGCGCGGAACATGGTGCAGTGCTACCAGCATCTGGTGGAGCGGGAGATGGCGCACGGGGATGTGGAGCGGATCATGAGCTTTGCCAACCGGATCCTGCATCAGCCGATTGAGATGCTGCCCGGGGTGGAGGAGACGCTCGATTACCTGCTGCACCGGAGCCATGATCTGATTCTGTTCACCAAGGGCCACCCGGAGGAGCAGCGGCTGAAGATTGACCGCAGCCCGGTGGGGCGGTATTTCCGTCATCTGGAGATTGTGCGGGAAAAGGATGTGGCGGCGTATCAGGAACTGACGAGCCGGCACGGGTTGCCAGCGGCGCTGACGTGGATGGTGGGAAATTCGCCGAAGAGTGATATCAACCCGGCGCTGGAGGCGGGGCTGAACGCGGTGTTTGTGCCGCACGAGCGGACCTGGGCGCTGGAGAAGACGGAATTGCGGGCGCCGGGGCCGGGGCAATTGCACATCGTCGAGACTTTCGCAGATTTGAGAAAAATTTTCTAACGGCCTGGTTGGGCGGGCCGATACGATACACATGGAAGTTCAATCGATAGCCCTGGCGGGACTGGAAAAAGCGCAGGAGCGTTTGGCTGCTGTGGCCAAGCGGTTGTCTTCCGGTGGCCTGTCGGCGGCGTATGGTGAGGGTGGGGGAGATCAGGTGGATCTGAGCGCGGAAATGGTGGCGCTGCTGGAAGCGAAAGTGGCAACAGAGGCCAATCTGAAGCTGGTGGAATCGGCCAACGAACTGGCCTCGAAGACGATCGATATCCTCGGCTAAAAAGGGAAAGGCGCCCGGTGTTGCCGGACGCCTGAATTCAGGGTTGAGGCTGGGCTACTTGAGGGGCTTCACGCGGATGTTGGTGTAGTAGATGGTGGAGCCGGGGTCATGAGCCTGGAGGGCGAAGGTGCCGGCATCGATACGGCGTCCGGGGTTGCCCTTGGGGCCTTCCCAGCCTGCGGGCTGAGTCCAGTCGCTGACTTTCTTGCCGTTGACGAAGACGGTGACGTTGTCGCCCTTGACGATGATGTGTTCGGTGAACCAGACGTCATCCTCGAAGGGTTCCTTGTTGTCCTGGACGTTGTAGAGGCCACCGGTCTTTTTCCAGTCGCCGTGCGAGTTGTTGACCTGCACTTCGAAGCCCTTTTCGGGCCAGCCCGTTTCCTGGTAGGCGGTGTGGAAGTAGATGCCGCCGTTGGACTTGGTCTTGGTCATGACGTCCACTTTGAGTTCGAAATTCTTGAAGTTGGCCGGCTTGCCCTTGAAGGGACCCGTGAAGAAGAGGTGGCTACGCTTGCCGTTGGCGACGATGGAGCCGTTCTCGACTTTGAAGGCGTCCTCGTTTTCCTTGGCCTTCGTCCAGCCGGTGAGGTCCTTGCCGTTGAAGATCGCCGTGAATCCTTTTTCCGGCTTTTCGTTGGGGCCGGCGGCAAACAGGAGGCTGCCGGCGAGACTGAGCAATAATGCAGTGCGCATGATTTGAATGTATCAGGCGGATTGGCTCTGCCGCAGAAAGACTGATTCGGCGGACTCGCCGACGATCTGCTCGTAGGCGGAAGGGTCAGTCGCGCCCTCGCAACCGAACAGCAAAACGCGGCTTTCGGGGCCGAGGCCCAGGCGCTGGCGCAGTTCGGTATCGGCCGAAAGCAGCAGGCCCACGGCGGCCGCGCTGGATTCCCCGCAAACGACGGGGGGCGTGCCCGCGGCGAGGGCGCGCATTCCGGCGAGCGCCCATTCATCCGGCACCGCTACAAAGTCGCTGCCCAGCCAGTCCAGAATCTTCCAGGCGGCGGGAGAAACCTCACGGCAGGCGAGGCCGGCCATGACGGTTTTCAGGCTTCCCAGTGCCGGTTTGGGGTGTCCGGCAACGGCACTTTCATAGAGGCAAGCGGCTTCGAGCGGTTCCACGGCGACAAAGCGGGACCGCCACCCTTTCTGGTGCAGGCCCAGAAACACTGCCGCGACGATACTGCCCACGCCGCCGTGCACGAAAACATGGGTGGGTTGAAGGCCGGCGGCAAACCCAGCGGCCGCCTCTTCCACCATCACCATGTAACCGCGCATGACATCACGGGCGATATCGCCGGCAAAGTCATCCCAGGACGTGCTGCTGACGAAGTGCCAGCCATTCATTCTGGCGTCTTCGCGGGCTCTGGCCACGGACGCTTCATACTCGCCATCCACGCGAATGACCAGGGCCCCGAGTTGCTGCATGGCCTGGCGGCGGGCAGCACTGACATGGGCATGGACGTAGACGACGGCCCGGCAGCCGAAAACGTTTGCGCCGTAGGCGATGCCCCGGCCCTGGTTGCCGTCGGTCGCAACGGTGACGACAATGTCTTGGGTGATGTGTCGATAGAGGCCGCTACGCAACTGCTCCGCAGAGGGTTCGTCGACTCCCAGCCGCTGGCTCACGTGCCGGGCCAGGAGACGGGAAATGGCGTAAGGCGCGCCGAGGGCTTTGAAGCTGGCCATGGTGCGCCCGAAGCGCTGGCTTTCGTCCTGAAGCGTGATCTGGCCAAGTCCGGTGCGGAGTGCGAGGTGAGGCAAAGACCAGGAGGGCTGCGGGCGGTATTCCGGCCAGGAGTAGATTTCGTTGACGGCGGGGGTCCAATCGCCGAGGTTACGGCAGGCCAGTTGCGCCGCGGATTCCGCTTCCGGAGTCCAGCGGCGTGAGTTGTGGGAGTGTTGGTAGAGCAAACCTTAGCGCAGCAGGGTGCTGGAGCGAGTGGCCCAATCGAGCAGCCAGCCGGGGAAGATGCCGAAGCCGAGGGTGAGGGCGGCGCTGAGCACCAGTGCGACCTGGAGGCTGGGCGCGGGGGCCGGCAGTTCGGCCGCGCCTGCGGGAGCTGGCTTTACATACATGGCGATGATGATGCGCAGGTAGTAGAAGGCGGCGACGGCGCTGGTGAGGAGACCGAGGCCGGCGAGCCAGTAGAGTTCGGCGTCAATGGCGGACTTGAAGATGTAGAACTTGCCGAAGAAGCCCGCGGTGAGTGGCAGGCCGATGAGCGAGGCGAGGTAGATGGTCATGAAGGCCGCAGTGAGGGGCTGGCGGGTGGAGAGACCGTAGAAGCTGGTGATCTCGGTGTCATCGTGCAGACTGGCCACGGCGAAGGCGCCGAAGTTCATGACGGCATAGGCGGCGAGGTAGAAGAGAACGGCGCTGATGCCGAGGGCGGAATGGGCCGCCACCGCCACGAGCACGTAGCCAGCGTTGGCGATGGAGGAATAGCCGAGCAGGCGCTTGACATCGGTTTGCCAGAGGGCGGCGAAGTTGCCAATGACCATGGTGGCGAGCGCAACGGCGGTGAGCAGGGGGAGCCAGCTATCGGCGACGGGGTCCAGCGCGGTGTAGAAGACGCGGAGGAGCGTGGCGAAGGCGGCGGCCTTGGGGGCGGCACTCAGGAAGGCGCCGACGGGGGTAGGAGCGCCCTGGTAGACGTCTGGGGCCCAGCTCTGGAAGGGGAAAGCGGAAATTTTGAAGCAGAGGCCGGCCAGCATGAGCGCGGCGGCAGCGGTGACAAAGAGGGCGTCGGGCGCAATGTCGGCATTGCCGAGAATGGCGGCAATTTCGGTGAGGTTGGTGGTGCCGGTGAGGCCGTAGATCCAGGAGATGCCGTAAAGGAGGAAGCCGGTGGCGAAGCTGCCGAGGAGGAAATACTTGAGGGCGGCTTCGTTGGAGCGCTTGTCCTCGCGGAGGTAACCGGCCAGGACGTAGGAGGCGATGGAGGAGATTTCGATGCCGAGGAAGACCATGATGAGCTCATTGGAGGCAGCCATGAGGGACTGGCCAATGAGGGACAGCAGCAGCAGGGAGTAGAACTCGCCGCCTTCGGCCTGACGCTGGCGCAGGAAGGGGCTGGCGGAAAGGACACCGAGGGCGGCCACGGTGAGGACGAGCAGGCGGAAGAAAGTGGAGAAGCCGTCCACGATGATCATGTTGTGGAAAGCGAGGCCCGGGGCTGCGCCGGCGAGAATAGTGGCTACGGCGGCAAGGGCAAGGCCAATGAGCGTCATGGCGGGCATGCCGGGACGCTCGCCGTGGTCGTCGTAACGCGACTCCCAAAGCATGAGGAGGACGGCAAAGACGGCCAGAGTCATCTCTGGCAGGAAGCGAAGCAGTTGCTCGCCGCTGGGCGCGAAGCTAGTTTCCATAGGTAGCCTCCGGGGCAGGGGTAGCGACGCGGAATTCGACGTTCATTTTGGTTTGTTCGAGGATCTTCTGATTGACGGCGTTCTGAGGTGGCAGGAAGGTGTTGCTGGCGACGCCCATCCAGACCATGAGGATGAGGAGGGGGGCGACGGCCAGAGCTTCGGTGGAGTTGAGGTCCGCGACGGGTTCTTCCGGCTTGGCACCGAGGAAGGTGCGCTGGTACATCCAGAGCAGGTAGACGGCTGACAGAATGACGCCCACGGCGGCGGCCGCGGCATAGCCGAAGCCAGAGAAGGCGACACCCTGCAGGATGAGGTATTCGCCCACGAAGTTGTTCAACGAGGGGAGACCGGAACTGGCCAGGGCGGCAACCAGGAAGGTGGTGGCAAGCCACGGGGTGTGCGAGGCGAGGCCCCCGAAGGCGCTGATTTCGCCCGAACCTTTACGGTCTTCAAGGAAGCCGGCCAGGGCGAAGAGGGCCCCGGTGGTGATGGCATGGCAGACCATCTGGTAGGCCGCGCCGTCGAGGCCGTTGACGTGGAACGAGAAGATGCCCAGGATGACGAAGCCCAAGTGGCTCAGAGAGCTGAAGGCCAGCAGGCGCTTGATGTTGGGCTGGACGATGGCGACCAGCGCGCCGTAGAGGATGGCGAGAATCGCGAGGCCGGAGATCCACTCGGCGCATTCGCGGGCGGCGTTGGGGAAGAGGGGAAGGCAGAAACGGAGCAGGCCGTAGGTGCCCAGCTTGCCCATCAGGCCCGCCATAACGATGCCGAGCGGCGAAGGGGCGGTGGCGTAGGCGTCAGCCTGCCAGGAGTGGAAGGGGAAGAGCGGCGTCTTCACCGCGAAGGCGAGGAAGAAGGCCAGGAAGAGCGGCATCTGCTCAGCCGGGGACAGGCGGAAGGAGCCGGCCCGGATTTGGAGCAGCATGTTCTGGTAGTCAAAGGTGCCGGACTTGAGGAAGAGGTAAGTGATGGCGGCGAGCATCAGCACTGAGCCGGCGAAGGTGTAGATGAAGAACTTCACGGTGGCGCTGCTGGAGGTGGTGCCGCCGGAATCCTTGCCGTACTGGCCCATGAGGAAGAGGCAGGGGACGAGGGTGAGCTCAAAGAAGACGAAGAAGAGGAAGAGATCCTGCGCGCAGAAGACGCCGGTGATGCCGGTCTGGAGCAGCAGAATCCAACCAAGGAAGCGGGCATCGCGCTGGCCGGAGGTGACGATGGCGATGAGGCTGAGCAGCGCGGTGGCGAGGATGAGCCAGAGCGAGAGGCCATCGACACCGATGGAGAAATGGATGGGGGGATAGGGAATCCAGTTGAGCGACAGACCCTGGGAGAGCTTCGTAGGGTCCTGCATGACATCGGGGGCCATGCCGAGGCCCGCCAGCAGGGAAACGCCGGCGGCGATGAGGGCCACCAGATGGGCGGTGGCGCGGGACTGGCGCAGTACCGTCAGGCAGAGCAGAAAGCCCGCGGCCGGCAGAAGAAGGGCGAGTAGGAGATACATTTAGCGAGTTCCTCCGCTGGCGACCATGACGCCGAGGAAGATGACGGCTCCGAGCAGGGCGTAGACGGCGTAGCTGCGGATGCTGCCCGCCTGCAAAAGACGGAAGAGGCTGCCGAGCCAGAGCGAGACATGCGTGATGCCACGCACGCCGCCATCGATCACCATGGGTTCGACACCCTTGAGGAGGACGGCGCGGGAGCCTTGCTCCAGCGGGTGAACGATGGCCGCGTCATAGGCTTCGTCGACGTAGAACTTGTTGGCGATGGCTTTGTAGACCGAGCCGAGGCGGGCGGCCCAGGCGTCGGCCGAGCCGGGGTTGAGCACGTAGAGGTAGTAGGCGATGGCAATGCCACCGACGGCGAAGGCGACCGAGATGAGGATCAACGTGAGGTCATGCGGATGTTCGTGCGCCGGGAAGAGCGGGGCCAGCCAGTCGAGAATCGGCAGGTAGCCGCCGGCAGTGCTGAGCAGGGCGAGCACGACGAGGGGCATGTACATGATGGCGGGGGATTCATGCGGATGAGCTGAGCCGCGGTATTCGCCAAAGAAGCAAAGGAAGATGGCGCGGAAGACGTAGAAGGCCGTGAGGCCAGCGGTGAAGACGCCCACCCAGTACATCCACGGGGCGTGAGCATGGGCGGCCAGCAGAATGGCGTCCTTCGAGTGGAAGCCGGCAAAGGGCCAGATGCCGGCGATGGCCACGGCGGCCACCATGAGGGTGCCGTAGGTGATGGGAATTTTGGAGCGGAGGCCGCCCATTTTGTCGAGATCCTGTTCGCCGTGCAGGGCGTGGATCACTGAACCGGCACCGAGGAAGAGCAGGGCCTTGAAGAAGGCGTGGGTGACAACGTGGAAGATGCCGGCCGAGAAAGCGCCGACGCCGAGGCCGACGAACATGTAGCCGAGCTGCGACACCGTGGAGTAGGCGAAGACCTTCTTGATGTCGTTCTGGGCGGTGCCGATGAGGGCGGCGACAACGGCGGTGATGAGGCCGATGACGGCGACCGTTTCCATGGCGATGGGGCTCTTGAGGAAGATTTCGCTGGAGCGGGCCACGACGTAGACGCCAGCCGTCACCATGGTGGCGGCGTGGATGAGGGCCGAAACCGGGGTGGGACCGGCCATGGCGTCGGGCAGCCACACGTAGAGGGGAACCTGGGCGGACTTGCCGCAGGCGCCAACCACCAGCAGCAGGGCGATCAGCGTCAGGATGCCGCCGGACTCTTCAACCGGCATGCCCTTGGCGCCGTTGAAGACAGCGGTCATGTCGAGAGAGCCGAATTGCACCACCATGAGCAGCATGGCGAGCGAGAAGCCGAAGTCGCCCACACGGTTGACGATGAAGGCTTTCTTGGCGGCGTCGCCAGCGAACTTTTCGAGGAAGTAGAAGCCAATGAGCAGGTAGGAGCAAAGGCCGACGCCTTCCCAGCC
>VFQU01001594.1_pt1 | contig 12770 bp, 6 predicted proteins | sample 3512311 | NCBI WGS metagenome assembly VFQU01 (sample SAMN10412377, study PRJNA504923) | tailings metagenome | isolation source: Relicate 3 Philex TSF3 active mining site | place: Philippines: Tuba, Benguet | collected 2017-08-29 | reverse complement strand
AGCGAATGGGACGTCGAGAACAGCCATCGAAACAGAGACGGCCGGATTAACGCCATATCACTCGAAATACTTCGCCTTCGAACTAACCAGACGCTGTTCATCGGACAATCCAGAGAAACTCGCAGGCGCAGTGGCAAGTGCCCAAGTTGACCTGAATCCACACCAAGTGGATGCTGCCCTTTTTGCGTTTCGCTCGCCGCTGTCGAGGGGAGCTCTTCTTGCAGACGAGGTTGGCTTAGGAAAGACCATTGAAGCGGGGCTTGTCCTTTCACAGAAGTGGGCCGAAGGGAGAAGACGGATACTTGTCATCACACCGTCAAACCTTCGAAAGCAGTGGTACCAGGAGCTCACAGAGAAGTTTTTCCTGCCATCGCGGCTCGTGGAGTCGAAATCCTACAACGCTGAAATCCGGGTAGGCAATTTCCGCCCATTCATATGTCCGGACATTGTGATCTGCTCCTACCAATTCGCCCGATCCAAATCGGCCGACGTTGCTGCGACGCCATGGGATCTGGTGGTTATTGACGAAGCTCATCGGCTCCGCAATGTCTACAAGCCAGGCAACGTGATCGCGAACACCCTGAAGATGGCCCTGGCTGCTTCGCCGAAACTACTCTTGACGGCAACGCCTCTGCAGAATTCACTACTTGAGCTCTTTGGCCTGATCAGCTTCATTGATGAACATGTTTTCGGTGACCTCAAGAGCTTTCGCGAGCAATTCGCAAGTGTCAACCAACAGCAAGTGTTCGAGACCCTAAAGGGCCGCCTGAAGCCAATCTGCCATCGCACATTGCGGCGTCAGGTAACCAGCTACATTCCGTACACGAAGCGATTGCCCATCGTTCAAGAATTCACGCCGGAGGAAAGCGAAGACCGCCTCTATAACCTGGTCTCGGAGTACCTTCGAAGAGACAATCTACAGGCTCTGCCAGCCAGTCAACGGTCTCTCATGACCCTTGTGCTGCGAAAGCTGCTGGCGTCGTCAACCTTCGCCATCGCCGGCGCGCTCCACTCAATCTCGAATCGATTGAAGGCGAAGCTTCGCAACCAATCACCGTCAGTTCCATTGGAAGATGAACTAGACGAGGACTACGAAGCGCTCGACGAAACAGCGGAAGAATGGTCCGATGAGGTGCCTTTTCAGCCTCTGACCACTGAAGATCGCAACGCTCTTGAACGCGAAATAGCGGACCTCGACGAATTCGCCAAGCTGGCCCTCTCTATCGACCACAACGCGAAGGGCCGCGCGCTTCTTACGGCGCTTAAGGTTGCCTTTCAGAAGGCTAGGGAGATCGGCGCCGAAGAGAAGGCGATAATCTTCACCGAATCGCGCCGCACTCAGACCTATCTCCTCCGCCTCCTGGCCGACAGCCCGTTCGGAAATGACGTCGTGTTGTTCAACGGCACCAACACCGATGAAGGCTCTAAGGCTATCTACGCCGCCTGGCTCGATCAGAATAGGGGTACCGACCGTGTCACGGGCTCCAAGACTGCTGACATGCGGTCGGCCCTCGTAGACTACTTTCGCGAGCGCGGCCGAATCATGATCGCCACTGAGGCGGGTGCAGAGGGTATCAATCTTCAGTTTTGTTCGCTTGTCGTGAACTACGACCTACCGTGGAATCCCCAGCGAATAGAGCAGCGCATTGGCCGGTGCCATCGTTATGGGCAGAAGCGCGATGTCGTTGTTGTGAATTTCCTAAATCGCAGCAATGCGGCCGATGTCAGAGTCTTTCGCCTGCTTTCGGAGAAGTTCCAACTCTTCGAAGGTGTCTTTGGCGCCAGCGACGAGGTCCTTGGGGCAATTGAGTCCGGGGTCGATTTTGAGAAGCGCATCGCAGGTATCTACCAGAGGTGCCGGAAGCCTGAAGAAATCAAAGTAGCCTTCGATCAACTCCAGCAGGAGCTGAGCCAAGAAATCGACGAGGCGATGACCAGCACACGTCGCAAGCTCCTAGAGAACTTCGACGACGAGGTTCGTGAGAAACTGCGTATTCGCGACGAGGCTTCCAAGGCGTATCTGAATCGGTTCGAACGGTTCTTGATGCTACTGACTCGCCACGAGCTCACTGGGCATGCGGAGTTCCGGGGTGACTCTGCCTTTCTCCTGCGCTCGTCCCCTTTCCCTGAAATCAAGGAACTCGGTCTATACGAATTGCCTCGGCGTTCTGGGGCCGCTCACCTCTATCGCCTGAATCACCCGCTCGCAGCCGCAATCTTGCAGCGCGCCAAGCAGCGCCGATTGGAACCTGCTGAAATCCAGTTCGACTACGGTTCGTACAATGGCAAAGTTTCATCTCTCGAAACCTTCCGCGGTCAAAGTGGTTGGCTGACTCTGTCCCTGTTCGAAGTGGAATCATTCGACCAAGCCGAGGATCACTTGATCTTCGTTGGCCGCACTGACGACGGGATCAGCCTAGATCACCAGATGATCTCGGGACTATTCCGGCTGCCCGCCGTAGTAATCGGTGCCGCAAAAGTTCCCGCTGACCTGGAGCAGGAACTCTCCATGCAAAGCGGTAGCCGCCAAGAAGTTATCCAGCGCACGATATCGGAGCGGAATGCACGCTTTTTCGAGGCCGAGGCGATCAAGCTCGAAGGGTGGGCCGATGATCTCAAACTCGGCTTGGAACGCGAGATCAAAGAGCTGGACCGGCTGATCAAAGAGGCCCGGCGAAATGCCACGGCAGCCCTAACGCTGGAAGAAAAGCTAGCCGGCCAGAAGCAAATTAAGGCACTAGAAGGGCAGCGAAACGACAAGCGCCGCTCTCTGTTCGAAGCTCAAGATAAAATCGATCATGATCGGGACACATTGATCTCTCAGATCGAAGGCAAACTCTTGCAACGGAAACATCTGAAACCTTTATTCTCAATTCGTTGGGTGCTTGCATAACCATGAGCCCACTTTCCGCAGAACACTTTGCGCTTCTCCAGCGAGCGCTAGAAGTTGATTACGTACCGCATCTTCCGCCATTACTTGATCAGACCCGGCCGGCGGAAGAGCAAAGGATCAAGAACCTCTCTCGCGCGTTCAGCGCATTTGTCCTTCACCAACTATGCGGAATTCAGAAGGGAGACGCGGCAAAAGCGGTAGTAGACGACTTTGATGACTATGGCATCGACGCCATTTACTACCATGGCCCAGAAGACCGTTTGTATCTCGTGCAATCCAAGTGTAAGGCGGGAGCACAGTTTTCACAGCAAGAAGCGCTTGCATACTGTCAGGGAGTTCGGAAGCTCATCACGCAGGACTTCACAGGCTTCAATCAGCATGTTCAGAATCGAAGTGCAGAAATCGAAGGCGCGCTGGACAAGTGCAGCCACATCACTCTTGTGGTCGCTCACACTGGCTCAGGGATCAGCCAGCATGCGCAGGCTGCGCTCAGCGAGCTTCTCGCTGACGAGCGCGACGATGAAGAACGTCTGGCGCAAACAATCATCGACTACGATTCCACATGCGTAGTGACGGATCTTCAGGCTGCCACAGCCTATGTGCAAGTTGACGCCAGGTTGTTGGTGGACAAGTGCACAAAGCTTGAAGCACCCCGGCTCACCTATTTCGGATTGATGCAATTGGCCGACCTCATCAAGCTCCATAATGATCACGGAAAGGCTCTCTACGAGAAGAACATCCGGACATTCCTCGGCCACAAGACCGAAGTGAACGCATCGATCCAACAGACACTAAGGAACAAACCTGAGGAGTTCGTTTATCTGAACAATGGAGTGACTGCTTTATGTCAACGAATTGAACCCAAAGGGTCCGCCAAGAAAAGGGGTGGTAAAACAACCTTGGTGATCGGAGGGCTCTCTGTGATTAACGGTGCACAGACCATAGCATCTTCGGCCAAGTTCCTTAAGGACAATCAAGGAGCTGACGTCACCACGGCAAAAGTGTCCGTAACGTTAATTAAAGCAGATGCCAACGGTGATTTTGGCAAAGCCGTCACAAGGGCGAGGAACCACCAGAACCCAGTCTATTTCTCCAACTTCGCCGCATTGGACGATGAGCAAGAGCGCCTGCGACGCGAACTGGCCCACCTCGGAATCGACTATTCTTACAAGGCTGAAGGCCCAGAAGGCAGCTATGACGCCCGTAGGATTCGGATTGATGAAGCCGCCCAGGCGCTAGCCATGTTTCAGACGGACCCTCGCTATGTAGTTTGGCTCAAGAAAGAACCCGGCAAGCTATTGGATACCGCCTCGGCTCAGTACAAGGCGTTGTTCTCGAACAAGCTCTCAGCATTTGAGCTGGCTAATGCCGTGATGGTCAATCGCTATGCTCAGATGCAGCTTCGAGTTCAAGAGGTTGTTGCCTCAGGACGCGAACGTCTCGCGTACAAGCACGGAGGCTACGCTGTCGCGTGGCTACTTGCGAAAAGAGTGGCGGTGGATGCCCGCAAGGCGGTTCTGTTCCAGCAAGCAAGAATGAACACTTCATTGAGCGCTCCATTTGACGCCCTTCGGCAGCACTATTGGGATAAGACAAGGGCCGCAACGACGTCCAAGGGCCCGCTTTCGGTGCTCCGGAATCAGGCAGAGACTGTGCCGCTATTGCAGGAGATCGCAATCGAGAACTTCGGGCTAATGACGGATGCTGCAATTCAGCACAAAATAGCGCAGCAGAAGTATGGCCAGCCCTACCCAGAGGAACTGTTTGAGTACATCGTTTCCCGGGCCCCTCAAATTGGAGGCCTATTGTGAGTCATAAAACCAAGCTTGAGCTGACCTGGATTGGGAAGGAAATTCGCCCTAAACTAGAGCCTCGGATCCTCCGGGAAGATGCTGGCTTGTCTTATCACGCTGCACAACGCCATTTGACTACAGATTTCTTTGAAAATCGGTTAATTCATGGGGACAACCTGCTCGCGCTGAAGGCTCTTGAACAAGAATTCACCGGGCGCATCAAATGCGTCTTCATTGATCCTCCGTATAATACGGGAGCGGCCTTCGCCCAGTATGACGACGGCATCGAACACTCTTCGTGGCTTTCACTGATGCGGCCCCGAATCGAAATCCTACACCGCCTCCTGACCCAGGATGGTTCACTCTGGATCACGATCGATGACAACGAGTGCCACTACCTTAAGGTCATGTGTGACGAGATTTTTGGCAGGGCGAATTTTGTGGCGACTTGTGTGTGGGAAAAGGACAAGGGCGGGCGTGGAGATGCAGATATTTCTTTGTCTCACGACAACATCCTTGTCTACGCGAGAGATAGGTCAGAGTGGGCGACAGCTCGAAATCTCTTGCCGCGAACTGAGACCCAACAAGGTCGCTTCCGAAATCCCGACAACGACCCACGAGGCCCTTGGCGGCAAGGGGATGACGGAACGGCGAAGAGCGGTTCCGAAAAACAACGCTTCGACGTTGTGCTGCCCTCCGGACGAATTGTCAAGCCTCCTCCCGGAAGATACTGGGCATTCTCAGAGGAAACTCTAAGGATTGCTCGGGAAGAGGGGAGAGCTTACTTTGGATCTGATGGCGATCGGCTTCCCATCATCAAGCGTTACCTGTCAGAGGTGCGCGACGGCGTTGCCCCTAGAACTTGGTGGTCTGCTGATGAGGTGGGCACCAATCAGGGGGCGAAGAGAGATCACCTGAACAAACTGCTTACCGGCGTAGAACCCTTCGCGACCCCGAAGCCCGAAGGCTTGATTCATCGGATCCTGCAGATCTCCTCGAACCCAGGTGACTGGGTGCTCGATTCGTTCGGAGGCTCTGGAACAACTGGTGCAGTTGCGCACAAAATGGGTCGGCGCTGGATCATGGTTGAATTGGGAGATCATTGCTACACGCACATTGTTCCTAGGCTTCGCAAGGTAATTGATGGTTCGGACTCAGGTGGCGTGACCTCACTTACGGGCTGGGAGGGCGGCGGAGGCTTTCGGTTCTATCGCTTGGCGCCATCGCTTCTGGCGCTCGACAAGTGGGGCAATTGGGTGATCAGTAAAGAATACGACGCTGAGATGCTCGCCGAAGCTCTCTGTAAGCTCGAAGGGTTCATCTACTCACCTAGCGATTCGGTCTATTGGCAGCAGGGCTTCTCGACTGAACGGGATTATATTTATGTCACCACGGTAGCGTTGGGCCACGAACAGCTTCAAGAGCTGAATGATGAAGTGGGTAGTGAACGTAGCCTCTTAGTCCTATGCACGGCGTTCCGCGGTAAGGCAGAAAGGTACCCCAACCTGACGGTGAGGAAGATCCCGAAACACGTTCTTGGACGTTGCGAGTGGGGGCACGACGACTACAGCCTCCGCGTTGAAAACCTTCCGAAGGCTCCACCGAAACGCGGTCAACAGGACCTATTCGATTCTGAGGTGGCAGAATGAACCGCGACGTAAATGCGATATCGGGGCGGCTCAGCCTTAGGCAACCACAACGACGCTCGCTAGAAATCCTCGACAGGGTCATGGAGATCGCGCCGCCCAGCAAGTCTGCCGACGTTGCGGCCGCCCTAGCGGCCATCCGATCTGAGTACCCTTCGGTCTCGGACTTTGAGCGAGACTTCCCCTCGCTTTGCTTCTCACTTGCCACTGGCGTGGGTAAGACGCGCCTGATGGGCGCATTCATCAGCTACCTTCACCTTGCGCACGAGGTGAAGAACTTCTTCGTGCTGGCCCCTAACCTGACGATCTACAACAAGCTGATTGCAGACTTCACACCGAACACTCCCAAGTATGTATTCAAGGGCATCTCCGAGTTCGCTACGGACGCACCCGCGATAATCACCGGCGACAACTACGAATCGATGTCGGGCACGTTGTTCGACGAGGTGCTGCGGTGCAAGATCAACATTTTCAACATCTCGAAGATCAATTCGGAGGTGCGAGGGGGAAAGTCCCCACGGATCAAACGCCTTTCAGAGTACATTGGCGAAAGCTACTTTGCATACTTGGCCGGGCTACCTGATCTCGTTCTCTTGATGGATGAGTCGCACAGGTATCGGGCTTCAGCTGGTGTCAAGGCCATCAACGAGCTTAAGCCGATTCTAGGGCTGGAACTAACGGCCACACCGTTCGTGGAATCGAACAAAGGAGCCACTCCGTTCAGGAATGTTGTGTTGGACTATCCGCTTGGGCAGGCGATGGCCGATGGCTTCGTTAAGGAACCTGCTGTTGTTACGCGGAAGAACTTCAGCCCCGCTGGAATGTCGACTGAACAGCTCGAACAGATGAAGCTGGAGGACGGGATTCGGCTGCACGAAAGCGTGAAAGTTGAGCTCGAAACCTACGCTCGCGAATCTGGCAACGCCATCGTGAAGCCATTCCTCCTTGTGATCGCGAGGGACACTACGCACGCCAAGCAGTTGCTGGACCTGATCCAATCCGACTTGTTCTTCAATGGTGACTACCGCGAAAAGGTCATCCAGGTCGATTCCAGCAAAACAGGCGCGGAAGAGGAGGAGATGATCGCGCGGCTCCTCAAAGTCGAACACAATGACGAGCCGACTGAGATAGTGATCCACGTGAACATGCTGAAGGAAGGGTGGGACGTCACCAATCTCTACACGATTGTTCCTCTGCGCGCGGCGAATGCGCGCCTGTTGATTGAGCAGTCGATTGGACGTGGCTTGCGGCTGCCGTACGGAAAGCGGACAGGGGTTAGCGCAGTAGACCGACTGAACATCGTCGCGCACGACAAGTTTCAGGAGATCGTGGACGCAGCCAAGCAAAGCGATTCGCCGATTCGTTTTCAAACGGTGGAACTGACGCCTGAAGACGTTCAGATCAAGACGGTAACCGTGGTTTCACAACCCGCGCTCGCTGCGAAGCTCGGACTACAGCCAGAGAACGCGACGGCAAGCACGCTTGTAGCGGGGGCCAATACCAAGCCAGTATTCACAACACCGAACGAGCTACGTGCAGCGCAGATTGCCTATGAAGCGATCAAGGATCTAGAGAAGTTACCGAGTATCGGTCACCTGTCGAGTCCTTCGGTTCAGGGCGAAATCGTCAAGACGGTTGCCGAACGCTATGCGCCTGTTCAGATGGAACTCGACGGCGTGACGCCGCAACCGAACTTTGCCGAAATTGTCGCGAAGACAACCGATTTGGTGAAGAGCCAAACGATCGACATTCCCCGAATCTTGGTAGTCCCAACCGGAAACGTGAGCTCCGGTTTCCACCCGTTCACCCTGAAATTGGACGGTCTACGCTATCCGCCGGTATCCGACGAACTCTGGGTCCAATATCTTCGGACCGAGCAGCGAGAAGTTGTCTCGCTCGGCAAGGGCGGCATCGAAGAGCAGCGGCTGGAAGACTACATTGTGAGCGGGCTAGTGGATTTTGACGACGTGTCGTACGATGATCATGCAGATTTGCTCTACGATCTCGCCGGCCAAGCCGTTCGCCACTTCTTGACCTACCTTGATGAGCAGGCGGCGCGGAAGGTGCTCCGAGCAAATCAGCAAAGCATCGCACGCTTCATCCGTGCGCAAATGCTCGATCACTTTTGGGAAGAGGCGGACTCGTACGAAGTAAAGGTGACCAAGGGCTTCACGGCGCTTAAACCCAGTGCGTTCACCGCGTCGGCGGATGACCCGATTCAGGACTATCGAATTCCGCCTCGCGACAAGAGCAACATGGCAAAGTTCCTTTTTGGCGGATTTGAGTATTGTTTGTTCCCGGCGCAGAAATTTCACTCCGACACCGAGCGGAAGCTAGCCGTTATCTTGGAGCGAGAACGCGCAAAGTGGTTCAAGCCCGCCAAGGGACAGTTTCAGATTTACTATAAATGTGGAGCCGAGCAACTGGAGTATCAGCCGGACTTTGTCGCTGAAGTCGCGGATTGTGTTTACATGCTTGAACCCAAGATGGCGACTCAAGTGCTGGATCAAGAAGTTCTCCTCAAGAAGGATGCGGCACTACAGTGGTGCAAGCACGCAAGCAGCCACGCAAGCACCTATGGTGGAAAACAGTGGCAGTATTTGCTCATTCCACATGACTCCATTACCGAGAATATGACCTTGCATGGTTTGGCGGCGAGGTATGGTTGAGGCGCATCCCTCCCCTCAGCCATCACTGGTTACCGATCGATGAACAGTTCACTTTTTCAATTTAAAGAGCCGCCTCGCAACTGGGCTTTCTGCGTGAGAAGCGGTATCTGAGCGCAAATCAGAGGGAACTATCGATCAAGCAGCGTGCTCTTTTGATCAAGTCCGATATCACGATCTCCCACCATTTGCTGTTCCCAAAACTCTCCCACGAGGAGGCCTGACGGATGCTGCTGGGTGCGGCCAGCGTAGACTAAGCGGATCTGATACCGGCAGACCATTTTTTCGGTTTGCTCGATCCGTTGGACCGTGACACGATGAATCTCCTTGGCCGCGAATACCTGGTAGGCCCAGGGCATTCCAGCAACAGGTTCAATAGAACGAATCTTGATGCTGGAAGTGATCGCCTCCGCCTTGACTTTGCCAAGGGTGTCGTCTTCCCGAAACTTGTTCATAGTGAACGTGCGGAGGTTGACCGTCATCAGGTTCAGCGCGTCCGCGTACTGGCGTTCCACATTGGCCGGCGTGTAGGTCAGGTAAGCGCTGAGGAATTTCCTCACGATGGCGCGGCCCTCGATATCAGTTGGGGCCGCTGCTCGGTCTGCGAGCGTCTGTCCTTGTGCTTGAACTGGTAGCACTAGAGATCGAGGGACATGGAGAGCGCTGCCGCCGACGACTGTGGCCTCTCCTGCGCCATCCACGCGAATCACCACGGGCGGTTGCAGCCTCACGTAGGCAAACATACCCAACGCCAAAACTGCCAACACTCCGCACGTCAGGCCGAGCGCGGCCATGCGATTGGCGTATGCCCTTAACGCGCCGTCCATCTCGTAGTACTTGGAGATTTGCAGCTTCTCCGGTAGAGCTGCTCGATCCCTGCGCTGAAATCCAAACATCGCCATTACCTCCTTCAAGACCGATCCGAATTCCGGCTTGCCGCAGCCGCTCGGGCCGCTAACCCTCGCCCAGCCTCAACCACACGTTGCCTGCCTTGGACGCCCAGTGCGGCAGCTGCCCCTGCCAACCATCCCACTGCATGCGGCATATTGACCGGGCGGTGCTGGCCCATTCCTCCAGAAGATCGGGTTGGACCCGAAGGCGCTCCGGATCCTACCGTCCCACTGCCACTTGTGCTGCTTGACACCGCAGCTGTGGGGCTTGGTGGCATCGGAGGGGCCCCGCTCGACACCGAACTGCTCGATCCTCCGCCGTCGCTTGCACTACCCGCAGAAGAAGTGCGACTGAAGCCATCAGATGCACCAGATGCTGTCGCCACGGCCGCCTGCGCCATCGCTGCCGCGGTCCCGAGAACCGTCAACATTGACGATCCAAGGTCACCCTCCAAAACGCGCTTTGCCAGAAACGGAATTAGCAAAATGCAGACAGAGAACAGAATGCTCGCGACCGCCAGCAGAACCTCCGATGCGGCACCGGTAAGCAGCCCACCTAGGTTTCCAGCGCCAGTGATTGCCGCCATGCTGTGGATGTTCAAAGCAATCGCCAGCCGGCAGAACACCCCATAGATCAGGCCCCAGGCGCCGAAGATCATGAAGTTGATCGCATACCGCCGAGCCAGCGAGCCGAGCCCCATGGTTGGCAATAGTGCCAACACCAAGGGGCCAGTCGTGTAGAGAATCGTCCCGTAGAGAGCGTAAAGGATGGAGAAGATCGCGTATGCGACCGGATAGAGAATCATCGCGACGAAAAGCAGGATTGCGCTCAGCAACCCCGCGATGCTCCCGGTGATGACGTTCAGAAACGTACCCGAAGACGCCGCAGCCACCAGTTCGTTCTTCCAATTGGTGAAGACATCGTTCGGGCCGGCTCCTGCCATCGTATGAGCGATTTGATTGAAGGCCCCGAGGACGGCTCTGACGACCGAATCGTAGACGGCGCCCCCGTTTAAGAACAACAATCCCAGCACGAGGTACTTCGCTGCGGAGACTCCAAGAGCCCGGACGTCGCCACCCCGGACCCATGCCTCATACGCGGAGAACAAAAGTGAGGCAAGCAGGATGCCGTAAGCGACGGTCAGGATCGAACTCATCAGCCCCGCGGAATTGATGCCGTTCAGTGCCGTGTTGAACATTTGCTCGAACAGAAACATTGCACTCTCCCCCTATTTGTTGAGTTCCGTCAGTTTGGTGCGGGTTTCGCGTGTGAAGCGAGCCGACTCCTTCAGCCGGGCACTTTGCGCGGCAAGCTCGATCGTACGAATGCGCATCAACTCGGCCAGTGCCTGCTGCGTATAGGCATGAGAACGAACCAACCATGCCCCTGCCTGCGCACCGATCATTTCGGCCGTTCCCGGAGCTGCCGACTGCAAAGCACTCATCATCTGTTCCGCGGCAGCCAATTCCTGGTCCGCGATGGCGTCGATGGCGATGGCTCGCTTCATGGCTGCCTGGGCTGCTGCGTCCGAGCTATCGATCAGGTCTCGTTGCGCGGGGTGGGCCTCTGTCGTTGCTGGAAGTGGTGTGTAGACCGAGCTGAAGCTGCCGCTGACGGCCCCGATTTGGCCGGGATCGCGCGACAGAATCACGGTTTCCAACTGGCGCGGGTTCGGTAGCGTTGCGCTTCGCACTATGGTGTTCCAAATTCCACGGATGGTGGCGTAGACGCCTTGTACCTGTCCGACGAGCCCGCGAGCCCGATCAATCGCCGCCTGTGGATAAATCACGTTTCGCTGGAAGTCGAAGATGGCATTCATGATCTGCTGAGCCGCTGTCATGATGCTGTTGATCTGCTGCAAGATGGGCCCGATCACGTTTTGCAGGGCCGTGTTTACGCTGCTCATGACGTTGTTCAATGAGCTCATGCCGCTGGTGACGATGTTTACCAAGCTGAAGAGGAACCCGAACTGCGCGTTGGCGGGTTGGGGCACGAAGAACGAAACGATCAGTAGCAGCGCAATCAAGCGCACTCGATGCGTGCGAAGGAGCGACGAGAGTTGTGGCAAAGTCGGCATCGCATCCCCCTATTTGTTCAATTCCGAAGCTTTGTTGCGAGACTCGCGGGCGAAGACCGCACCGCGTTTCAAGGCCATGGTGTCGTGGGCCAGTCGTGCGGCCTCCTGGCGCAACTGCCCAGCCAGCATCTTCTGGATATGGGCTTGGCTCTGCACTGCGGCGATGTAGGCGGCGGCAGACGCCATAGCCGCAGTGCCTGGGGCCATCCGTGTCGCTTCGTCCTCAATTGCCTCCGCAGCGCGCAATGTCTGCTCCGCCGAGGCGTCACCCAGCTTCAACGTCATCAATTGCCCAATTGCCAGCGCGTCGTCTACGTCAATCAGATTCCGCTCTTGCGGATGTACTTCCGAGGGCGCCGGCAAAGCACCAAACGTGCGCTGAAACTCCGACATCAACTGAGCGTGGTCTCCGGTCTGCCGATTGCGCATCACGGACTCCAAGCGACTTGGATTCGTCAGTTGCGCGCTGTTGACGCCGATCGAGTAAAGGTTGTTCAGCATCCCTCGAAAAGTTGCGATCAGGTTCGCGGCCAATCCCCTGGCGCGACTGATCTCCGACAATGGCCAAACGATCTGCTCCCAGAGACTCCGTAGCTGATTCAAGAAGCCTTGGAGTGCCTGTGCGGAAGCCTGAACTCCTTCGAGCAACGGCCGCATCGTGTTGTTGATGAAGTTCAGGATTCCATTGGCCGCCTGGCTCACTACATTGAATGCGCCAGTGATTCCCCCAAGGCTCAACTGTGCGTGCGCCGGTTGCGGAACAGCTACGGCGAACGCCAACAGCAGGGCAAGCGAAAGCGCGGT
>VFQU01001593.1_pt1 | contig 12771 bp, 7 predicted proteins | sample 3512311 | NCBI WGS metagenome assembly VFQU01 (sample SAMN10412377, study PRJNA504923) | tailings metagenome | isolation source: Relicate 3 Philex TSF3 active mining site | place: Philippines: Tuba, Benguet | collected 2017-08-29 | reverse complement strand
CGCACTCCAGTTCTACCCCGCGCGTCACCTCCAGCAGCACCCCCTCCGTCACTCGCCCCAGTTCCACCGGCGCATGACACACCCGCCAGCTCCCGCCCGCCTCCTCACAGGCCTCCCGCCAGGCCTCCTCCACCGCCGCCCGCACACTCTGCCGCATCACCACCTGCGGCCGCACCCCTAGCCGTTTCAACCGCTCACTCCAGCCCACCCCCGGTGTCTGCTCCTTCGCCGCCTGCGGATCGCCCCACACCAGCAACTGCTTCTGCCGCTGTCGCGTACCGAGCGCCTGCAGCGCCCGCCCCAGGCTGCTTTCCCAGTCCACTCCCCCCAGCCGCACGCCACGCTTATCCCGTCGCCACGTCTCTTCCCCCGGCAGAAAGTCCACCGTCGGCATCACCGCCACCCCACTCCCGCTGCCCCCTCCCGGATAGCCCACCACCGCCAGCCGATCCTCACTCCGCAGCCGCCGCCACACATCCTCCATGCCCTCCCACCCCGCCGGTGGCCGCCCCCCAGGCATCAACAGAACCCAGTCAGTTGCTTCCTGCTTCCCCTTCACCGTCCCCCGCCACTGGTCAAACCATTGTCCGTTCCGCTTCATGCGAAAAGCCGTCGGCCGCAACCCCGCCAGCACTTCATCCCGCTCCACCGCTACGCTCACGATCACCCTCCCCCCGGCCCTTCTTACTCCGAATACTTCGAGACCCGTCTCCCCCGCCTTCTGGCTCGCCTCCACAAACTCGCGTAACCGGCGCACCGCCCCGAGAAAACTACCCGTCAGCGCGCCCCCGCGCCGCTCTTGCGCAAAGGCCCACAGCCGCGGGTCTTCCGTGTGCCCGATGGCCCACCACGCTGCCCGCCGCCGCTGCTCATCCGCACTCTCCGTCCAATCCATCAATTGCAGCCGCGCCCGCATCTCGCCGGCCCAATGCAGCCCCAGGACGGCATTCAACGCTTCCCGCGTGTGTTCGCTGCGTAAATGCCTCTCGAACACCTCCACCGCCGCAGCGTCCCGGCGTCCCCACATTCCCTCGATCGCGCTCGCCCTCACCCGCGCATTGCTGTCCTCCAAACCCACACCGCCCTCGCCCCGCCGGTAGCTCCATTCCACGGCCTTGGCCCTTACCCGCGCCTCGGGGTGCTCCAACAGCCGCCCGAGCAATCCCTTCAACCGCCCCGCCTCGAGGCACTCCCCCAGCACTTCCAGTCGCCGCACCAGCTCCATCGTGCTGCCCCCACTGCGCCACCTTTCTTCTGCGCCCTCAAATGCCGCCAGCCACGCCGACTGCAGCTTCGGCTCCACCCGGCACGCCAACCTCGCCAGTTGCGCCGCTTCTCCCCGGCCCAGCGCCTGCTCGCGATACAGCAGTTGTTCGAGGTTCTCATCTCCTGTCCGCAACTGGTGCAGCAGTACCCGGGCAAACCGTCCGTCCGCCGCCCCCGCCAGCCATCGCGCCGCTGCCTGCCGGAACGCTTCGCCCCCCGCCTCACTCTGCTGCTTCACCTCCCGCAGCCCTTCCCCCGGCCGCGCCGCGAACCGCTCTTCCAGTGCCGCTATGCTGATCGCCCCTGCCATTTCTCTTTGGCTTATCGGTCAGCTACGCAAATTCCCGAGTCACTGCGCCATTCCCCCTTCTTTCATTGCTACCCCGACGAACCGCGGCCATCAGGATCGACCCCAGCGTTGCCGCGTGCTGACCTGCCCGGGCTTCCGCTCTTCCCCGTCCAGGGCGACTTTCGTCTCGATTCGCCCCCTGAATCCATACCACCCCCGCCGCCTCGCTATGATAGCTTTTATCATCATGAAAAACTTGGGCCAAATCCTCCTCTGGGCAGCGATTTCCCTCACTGGAGCCGGTTGCCTCGCAGGCATCGCCCTCCACCGCGGTGAATCCATCAACTCCATCTGGATCGTCGTCGCCGCCGCCTGCGTCTACCTCGTCTCCTACCGCTTCTACGGCAAGTTCATCGCCACCAAGATCCTCGTCCTCCGTCAGGACCGCGCCACCCCCGCCGAGCGCCTCCGCAATGGCCACGACTTCGAACCCACCAACAAATGGATCGTCTTCGGCCACCACTTCGCCGCCATCGCCGGCCCCGGACCCCTCGTCGGACCCACCCTCGCCGCGCAGTTCGGCTACCTCCCCGGCACGCTCTGGATCATCCTCGGCGCTGCCCTCGCCGGCGCTGTCCATGACCTTCTGATCCTCGCCTTCTCCATCCGCCGTGACGGCAAAAGCCTCGGTCAGATGGTCAAGGAGGAAATCTCCAAACTTGGCGGCCTCACCGCCATGATCACCGTCCTCCTCATCATGATCATCCTCATGGCCGTCATCGGGCTGGTCATCGTCAACGCCCTCAAGGGCAGTCCCTGGGGCACCTTCACCATCGCCGCCACCATGCCCATCGCCATCTTCATGGGCCTCTACCTCCGCTACTTGCGCCCCGGTCGCGTCATCGAAATCTCCGTCATCGGCTTCGTCCTCGTCCTCGCCAGCATCTTCGGCGGCCAGTGGGTGGCCGAATCCCCCACTCTTGCTCCCTGGTTCACCTATGGCGGACCCGCCCTCGCGCTCATGCTCATCGCCTACGGCTTCTTCGCCAGCGCCCTCCCGGTCTGGCTCCTGCTTGCCCCGCGCGATTACCTCAGCACCTTCGTCAAACTCGGCGTCGCCGCCATGCTTGCCGTTGGCGTTCTCTTTGTCCGTCCCGAACTCAACCTCCCGGCTCTCACCCCCTTCACCGACGGCACCGGACCCATCTTCGCCGGTTCGGTCTTCCCCTTCTGCTTCATCACCATCGGCTGCGGCGCTCTCTCCGGCTTCCACGCCCTGATCTCCTCCGGCACCACCTCCAAGCTCCTCGCCCGCGAAAGCCACGCCCTCCCCGTAGCCTACGGCGGCATGCTCGTCGAAGGCATGGTCGCCATCATGGCCCTCATCGCCGCCTGCGCCATGGAACCCGGCGTCTACTTCGCCATCAACTCCCCCGGCGGTGTTGTTGGCGCTGCCCCCGCTGCCGCGGTCGCCACCATCACCTCCTGGGGCTACCCTGTCACCGTCGCCCACATGGAAGACCTCGCCCGCAGCGTCGGCGAATCTTCCCTCTTTGCCCGCACCGGCGGCGCGCCCTCGCTTGCTCTCGGCATGGCCCACATCTTCTCGCAGGCCCTCAGCCTCGTGCCCGGCGGTACCAAAGCCATCCTCAGCTTCTGGTACCACTTCGCCATCATGTTTGAGGCCCTCTTCATCCTCACCACCATTGACGCCGGCACCCGCGTCGGCCGCTTCCTCCTGCAGGATCTCCTCGGCCATGTCTACGCGCCCCTCGGCCGCACCAGTTGGATGCCCGGCGTTGTCTTCGCCAGCGCTGTCGTTGTCTCCGCCTGGGGCTGGTTCCTCTACCAGGGTGTAATGGACCCCCTTGGCGGCATCAACTCCCTCTGGCCCCTCTTCGGCATTGCCAATCAGTTACTCGGCACCATCGCGCTCTGCCTCGCCACTACCGTTCTCATCAAGCAGCATGGCCTGAAGTATGTCTGGGTCCCCGCCATGCCGCTGGCCTGGATGCTCAGCGTCACCTTTACCGCCGGCCTCACCAAGATCTTCGCCGCCAATCCCCGGCTGGGCTTCCTCGCCCGCGCCGAACAGATTGAAGCCACTCTCGCCGCTGGCGGTCTCACGGCCGCCAAGGCCACCGAGCTCCGCCAGCTCATGTTCAACGAACGCATGGACGCTGTCATCTGCGGCGTCTTCCTGGTGCTTACGGCCACCATCGTGTTTGAGTCCGCCCGCGTCTGGGTCGCAGCTCTGCGTGGCGCCAAGGTCCCGCAGGTGTCTGAGACGCCCTTCGTGCCTACCCAGCTGCAGCCTGGCGAAATCTAGCGCCGCCCCACCAGAGGATTGCGTACAGTCAGGCCGGGATAACGCGAAAAGTCGCGATCCGCACTCCACAATTCCTTGACCCCATGGGCCGGCAAGTGGCCGCGATCCGGGCATCGTGCACCATGGCTCCCCGCACGCCGCCCAGTCGCGTCATCATTTCAAACTCGGTCCAAAACGTTCCCGTCTCGCCAATCAGCACCAGACGGGGCGATTCCCGCCAAGCCCCGATAGCCTGAAGGACATCCTCGATGATGAGCGCCGGAGAATAAATCCGCGAGTGCGTGGTAACTCCGGCAAACTCAATCAGACAGTGGTTCGGAATGGCCCAGCGTTCGCCACTTTCTGCCAACCCTGCTATGCACTCTCGTGCTGACTCGTGAGGCCGCGATGTAGCCGTCACGGACTACACCAGCAGGCTCGTGTCAACCGCGATCAACTCTCACGTACCCGCTATGATTCCAGTGAGTAGAGGTGGCCGGCAATGGTTTCCCATCCACCCTCAATCTGCAGCTTGGGTTTACTGAAACTTGCTTGCCTCAGCCGGAATGCACCCTGCTGCGGGCGGTCCAAATGCGCCGCCTGGACCTCCTCAACCACAGCCTTCAAGCTCTTGCCTTCTTCCTGGGCTTTTTGCCTGGCCGCTTGGAGCAAGTCGGGCTGCAAATCCAAAGTCGTCTTCACATTCCCAAATTACCGTAAGAAAGCAGTATGGTCAGTGGCGTAAACTCATGCGATGCAGGACAGCTTTGCCTGTTCCCTCCAGCCGCGTCGTCCGAAGCCAAAGAAGCAAAAGTCGAAAGCCCTCAAGACTTACTTCTCCACCCAAAACTGACCTTTGCCGAATCGAACCACCTGCCCCTCGTGCATTCCCAGCAGTGCACTGGTCTCCGCTTCGGCTATTGGTTCCAGTTGTGGCTTGGCCGCATTCAGGTCCAATCGGAACACTCCAGGGTTGGGAGTCAGCGCCTGCACCCACAACAAATTCTTGGCCGGCATCACGGCCGTAAGCATGTCATAGCTGGCAGGAATATCCAGTCCAACCCATCGTCCCAGTTCCTGTCCCGCGCTGGAAAACTCCACCACGGCTCTCAATTCTGGTAGCCAAACCGCCATGGACGCTGCTCCTCCAATCAACAGCGCGTCAGCACTGGCGTGCTTCGACTGGGCAAACTCATCACGCCCAAGCAGCTCACGCGACAATCGGCCATCTGCAGTGTAGACACGGATCAAATGGGAACCCTTTGCGCCGGCCAGTGCCCACAATTCACCGGATTCAGAGTATCGAATTCGAAAGCTGGCGAATCCATCTTCCGTTACGATTCTGGTCACTCCCCCACCTGCGTCGAGGAATCCCAGGACGGATTGTACTGCCCCGTCCAGCCTGATTGCAGATGCAGCAACAGTCAGACGTCCGTCTCGCGCCGGAGCCGCATCATGAACGCGCAGCACTCTTCCTTCGCTGTCCCGTAGCGTCCGCTGGTAGAGGAATCGGCCCTGGAAATCACAAAGGGCGACGGAAGTTCTGTCCGCGCTAATCGCGGCGGAATAACCAAATCCAAACCTTGGAAGCGGAGCAGGTCCTGATTCGACGCAACGCGAATCCATTCCCTTTACCACTAGTTCAGCGCCGCTTAAGCAATACAAACTGGCAAATAATGCGAAAAGAATCTGAAATGACAACTGTGACATGATTTCCTTCCCCCTATAAAGTACCCCCTCGATAATACAGAAGCAATCGCGACAGTTTCGGCCTTTGGTGACTCTCCTTACTCGCCGCAGCAATGTTGTGGGAAGCAGTCTGAACACCCCACGGGCAAGGCTGCTATGTTGTATGAAGTTTTCCACTCCATGCGCCGCCCCCATTCCCTTCCCACCCCCACCCAACCCGGAGAAATCTAGTGCTGCCTCTCCTCCTTCTCGCTTCCCTCACCGCTGCCGCCCCTGCGCCGCTGCCTGACCTCCGCGGTCAGGCCGCCCTCCAGCAGCAATGGCTCAAATACCGCCTCGAGAACTACCTGCCCCAACTCATGCGCCAGTACGGCGTCGACATGTGGATCATCTCCAACCGCGAGTACAACGAGGACCCCGTCTTCTTCTCCCTCGTTTCCCCCACCATGTTCGCCGCCCGCCGCCGCACCATCTATGTCTTCCATGACCGCGGCCCAGGCCAGGGCGTCGAGCGCCTCGCCCTCGGCGGCGGTTCGCAGGGCGGCCTCTATGAGGTCTACCGCGACCCCGACTCCGGCATCGAACTCTACGGCGACTCCCAGTGGACCCTCCTGCGCAAACTCATCGACTCCCGCCAGCCACGCAAGATCGCCATCAACATCTCGCACACCCACGCCTTCTCCGACGGCCTCTCCGCCGGTGAGCGTGAACAACTCGAAGAAGCTCTCGGCCCCGATCACCGCAAGAAACTCGTCCGCGCCGAAGGCCTCGCCCTCGACTTCGTCGCCCTGCGCTCCCCCGACATGGTCCCCACCTACCAGCGCCTCATGGAGCACGTCCATTCCAATCTCAGCCGCGCCTTCTCAAGCGAAGTCATCACCCCCGGCAAGACCACCGATCAGGACGTCATCTGGTGGCTCCGTCAGGAAAACCTCCGCCAGGGCTTCGGCACCTGGTTCCAGCCCAGCCTCCGCGTCCAGCGCAAGGGCGGCACCGCCGTGCAGATCCTCCAGCAGGAAGACGCCCCCATCACCATTGAGCGCGGCGATGTCCTCTGGGTCGACTACGGCCTCACCGCCATGCGCCTCGCCACCGATACCCAACACATGGGCTACGTCCTGCGCGAGGGCGAAACCGCCCCACCCGCGGGCATTCTCGCTGCTCTCGAAAACTCGAAAAAGATGCAGGACATCGTCATGGCCCGCATGACTCCCGGCCGCACCGGCAATGAAGTCCTCGCCGATGCCCTCAAGGAGATTAAGGCCCTCGGCATCAAGGGCACGGTCTACTCGCACCCCATTGGTGACCATGGCCACGGCGCCGGCCCCCTCATTGGGCTGTGGGATCGCCAGCAGGGCGTCCCCGGCCGCGGCGATGTCAAACTGATGCCCAACACCTGGTTCTCGATTGAGCTTTCCAGTCGCACCCCGGTTCCCGAATGGGGCGGTCAGGAACTCTTCGTCGGCATGGAGGAAGACGCCATGGTCGGCCCCGACGGTAAAATCCGCTGGGTCCTCCGCCGCCAGGAAAACTTCCACCTCATCCGCTAGCCACTCCCTGCCTCCAATTACTTCATCGGGGATGCGGGCGGCGCATATCCCCATTTTTTTCGCTACCATTTCGCCATGAAGACAATGAGCAAGATTCTGGATGCTCTCTACCAGGTATTTCGCTCGTGGGCCGCGCAAAATGGCTGGACCATCAAAGTTGTACTGGAAGAGAGCCTGCGCCAGTTCCTTGAGGCACGCCGGTCAGGCCCTTCGTCAGCCGCGCCAAAGTGGCGTGCAGTTGTCTTTGGGGGGCAGGGTCTTCAGGTTCCGGGAATGACATTTAGTGAAATGCTGGCTCTGGCAGAACGCCCATTTCCGAATACCGAGCCGCGGGTTAAACAGTGACGGCCATTGACACAAACATTCTGGTTTACCTTCACCCGTCTGACTCACCCTTCCACTCGGCTGCGCGGCAGGCGTTCGACGATCTGCTTGCGACTGGAATGCCCTGGGCAGTCACTTGGCCCAATCTGCAGGAATTCCTGCAGATTGCGACCAGCCATCGACGTGGTCGAGTCCTGTCTGGGGCTGCCCATGATGCGCTGACAGCTCGCAAGCCAGGCGGCCGGACCCATGATCCATGACGGCCGGATTACCGCGCTCTGTGTTGCCCATGGTGTCTCCGAACTCTGGTCGCTTGATCGGGATTTCAGCAGATTTCCGGCGCTCCGGGTAGTGAATCCGTTGATTCCCAGTTGAGCGGCGACCTGGCTCCCGGGGCTTGCACTACCGCCCCACCGCCAGGCTCCACAGCGTCCCCCCCGCTGTCACATACAGCGTCTTCCCATCTTTCCCCCCAAACGCCACATTCGTCACCTCATCCACCGGTATCTCCACAAACCGTTCCAGCTTCCCCTCCGGTGTCAACACATACACCCCGCCCCGGTACTTATCCGGCGACTCATACTCATTCCGCCCCTTCAGTCCCCCCGCCACATACAACCTTCCCGTCGCGTCCTCTTTCAACCCATCCGGTCCCCGGCTCGTCTCCCAGTCAAACACTAACTTCTGGCTCTTCTTGTCCACCGTCCCGTCCCTCCGCAAGTCAAACCGCCATAACTTGCGCGCACCCCCCTTCGTATTGTTGTTGTTATCCGCTACATACAGATACCGGTCCCCCCGGCTCACCAGCACCCCATTCGGCCGCTCCACCTCCCCATCAATCACCCGCACCACCTGCCCCGGCCCATCAATCCGGTACACCCCCTCGCCCATCTCCATCCCCTCCCGCTTCCCGTACCGCGGGTCGCTGAAGTAGATCCTCCCCCGCGAATCCATCGTCAGATCATTCGGCGAGTTAAACCGCTTCCCCTCATACCGCTCCGCCAGCACTGTCACGCTCCCATCCTTCTCCGTCCGCGTCACCCGCCGCCGCGTCCCCTCACAAACCACCAGCCGCCCTTCCCGGTCCCACAACAACCCGTTCGCGCCCCCCGCATCCTCCCGGAACACCGTCACCCTCCCGTCCAACCCCATCTGCCAGATCTTTCCTCCACCCGTAAAGAACAGCCCCTTCTCCGCGTGCCACGCCGGACCCTCACCCGCCCCCCGGTCCAGCACCTTCACCGGCTCCGCTCCCCACGCCATCATCACCACCAACACCATCCAGATGATCTTCATGGCCCCCATCATAATCGGGTTCTCCGTACTGGTACATTTCCCTGACGTGACCCTCCCTCGCTTTCCGCAACCCTCATTGAATCCCATTCAACTCGGAGGAATCCTTATGCACCCATCTGCCAAACTCCTGCTCGGCCTCGCCCTCACTTGGGCCAGCCAAGCCGCCCCCATCCAGTGGACCACCGCCGCCGGCGGCAACGGTCACTGGTACGAATACAAATCCGCAATCAGCATCTTTGCCCCAGTCGCCTTCAGCACCGCCCTGGCCGACGCCACCTCCTCTACCCACCAGGGCCAGACCGGCTACCTCGTCACCATCACTTCCCAGGCCGAGCAGGACTTCATCATGTCCAATTTCAGCTTTCTCTCTGGCTTCGGCGGCGGTGGCAGCTTCTACATCGGCGCCAGCGATGAAGCCGTGGAAGGGGAATGGCGCTGGCTCGGCGGACCCGAGGCCGGCGCCCTCCTCAGCTCCGGGTTCACCGACTGGTTCCCCGGTAGACCCGATGACCTCTCTCCCGGCCAGGACTACGCCGCAGTTGCCTTCAACATCCAGGACCTCAACGGCGCGGGCTGGGACGATTTCGGCGGGGCCGACGCCTTCGGTTACGTCATCGAATACAACGATGCCCCACCCGCCACCGGCGCCATCCCTGAGCCTTCCACCCTCTGCCTGTCCATGGCCGCTCTCGCTGCCCTCTTTTACCAGCGCCGCCGCTGAACCATCCGCGGGGCCGGCCCTTCACCGGCCCCGCCCATCATAGTAAGCTTTCCCCGTGAACTTCTTCACAAACCGGCTGGCCCTCCTCCTCACCGGCCTCTACATCGCCTTCGCCCTCTGGGTCGTCCGCGACAGTCGCCTCCCCTCCACCGGCGCCTGGCCACCCCTCCCCGGCCTCGGACCCTTCCTCATCACCTTCCCCATCTCCGCCCCGCTAGAAGCCCTCCTCCGCATCCGTCTCGATCATCGCTCCAATCTCCACATGGCCTTCGCCATCTCCTCCACCTCCCTCCTCCTTTACTCCCTCATCCGCCTCCTCCAGCGCTTCTTTTCCCGCTAACTCCCCCACCCTTCCCCCCGGTCCGCAATTAATATAAGCTAACCTCAGCATGCCCTTCGCTCGCCGCCATTCCACGCCCCGTCGTCGCTTCCTCCAGGCTGGTCTTGCCTCCATCGCCCTCCCCGCTCTCGAAGCCTTCGGCGCCCCCTCGCGCCCCGCCGCCCCCGTGCGCACCTTCGTCTCCGTCGGCGCCTATCTCGGCTGGCATGCCCCCGCTTTCTACCCCAAACAGACCGGGGCCGGCTACGACATGCCACCCCTGCTCGAACCCCTCACCCCCCACCGCGACCACTTCACCATCTTCTCCGGCCTTGACCACCGCGCTCCCAACGGCCACGAAGCCTGGAACAACTTCCTCTGCGGCAAGGTCCCCGGTTCCTACTCTCTCGATCAGATCATCGCCGACCGCATCGGCCAGCAGTCCCGCTTCCCCTCCATCCACCTCATCGCCGGCGCTAGCGAACACACCAACGGCCGCCAGATGAGCTACACCAAAGAAGGCGTCCCCCTGCCCGAAATCGAGCGCCCCAGCGTTCTCTACAAGCGCCTCTTCATGTCGCAGGCCGATCGCGCCCGCGTCGCCTACGTCCTCTCCAGCGGCAAGAGCGTCCTCGACGATGTCGTCGCCGACGCCAAGCGCCTCCATGCCTCCCTCCCCGCTTCCGATCAGGCCAAGCTCGGCGAATACTTTGAATCCGTCCGCACCGTCGAACGCCGCATGTCCCGCCAGATCGAAACCATCGACGTCCCCATCCCCCAGCCCAACTACAAGCTCCCCGAAACCGACCCCATCACCCCCAACCTCATGATGGAAGCCGAAGAGGTCCTCTATGACCTCATGGCCCTCGCCATCCAGACCGAGTCCACCCGCGTCATCACCTTCGGCCTCTACGGCCTCGGCCAGGTCTTCTCCATCGACGGCCAGGCCCTCTCCGCCGGCTACCACGCCCTCTCCCACCACGGCAACGACCCCGGCATGGTCCGCGACCTCGTCAAGCTCGAACGCTCCCACATGTCCAAACTCGCCGGCTTCCTCCATCAGCTCCGCACCAAGAAGGACGCCCAGGATCGCCCTCTAATCGATTCCACCGTCGTCCTCGTCGGCACCGGCATGGGCGACGCCTCCCGCCACAGCAACCAGAACCTCCCCACCCTCGTCGCCGGCGGCGGCTTCTCCTCCCACGGCCAGCACATCGCCATTGATCGCAACGCCCCCAACGCTCCGCTCCTAGGCGATCTCTATATCTCCCTCATGCAGCGTATGGGCCTCGAAACCGGCACCTTCTCCAACGCCTCCCGCAACCTGAACCACCTCGTCTCCTAGCCGGCCATGACTTGCCCCATCCTCGTCCTCATTCTCGCGGCCCTCACGGCCGCCGCGGAACCGCTGCCCCCCGCCGCTTCGCAAACCCTCCGCAACCACTGCCTCGCCTGCCACTCCACCGCTGCCAGCAAAGGCGGCGTCGATCTCCAGCGCACTCCCCTCGATGCCTCTACCCCCGCCAGTCGCGCCCTCATGGAACGCGCCCTCCGCGTCATCGACGAACGCCGCATGCCGCCCCCACCCCTCCCCCGTCCCAGCGACGCCGCCCTTTCCCCCCTCACCTCCCACCTCCACACCCAACTCGCCCGCCACACCCCCATCGGCGGCAACGTGCCCCGCCGCCTCAACGCCGCCGAATACGAGGCCACCATCCGCGACCTCTTCGGCCTCCCCCAGTTCCGCCTCCCCATGGGCTTCCCCCCCGATGTCCCCTCCCACGGCTTCGATAACCTCGCCGCCGGCCTCACTCTCTCCGCTCCCCTCATGGAAGCCTACGCCACCACCGCCGCCGACATCGCCGACGCCATCTTCCCGCCTCCCGCCCGCCCCGCCAAACAGCGCCGCTGGGATGTCACCCCCGACGACCTCGTCATCAGCTTCTCCGCCTCCACCGTCCGCAACGGCATCCTCCGCATGGCCTCCCGCGCCGAAGACGTCATGCGCAGTTGCACCTGGCCCGCCCGCGTCGAAATCATGGACTCCGGCCGCTACCGCCTCACCATCACCGCCTCCCGCTTCCAGCCCCGCCCCAACCAGACCATGACCCTCGAAGTCTGGGCCCGCGAAATCGACGCCACCGACCGCTCCAAGATCCACGCCTTCCGCCGCCTCCACACCATGCCCGTCAACGGCGACGCCCCCCAAACCTTCACCTTCGAAGCCGACCTCTACGAAGGCCAGACCCCCCTCATCCGTTGGGCCGACGCCGAACTCGACCACACCTCCGAACAACTCCCCGCCCTCTTCCGCGAACGCTTCGCCCGCAACCCCCGCCTCCTCGCTGCCTACCTCCACGCCCTCTACAATCCCGACGGCACTCCCCAGTCTCCCGCCCGCCTCCGCGGCCGCAACGGCTACGACCTCGTCAACCGCCTCATGCTCGACCCCGCCCTCGACATGACCCACGCCACCCTCGATTCCGACCGTACCCGCCGCATGCTCGAAATGATCGGCACCACCCCCGGCCTCAACAATCTCCATGACACCCTCGCCCAGGAATACTTCGACCACGGCCCCTCCCTCCAGATCCACGGCCTCACCGTCGAAGGCCCCCTCGCCCCTGTCCCCGGCCCCAAAGACAAGCAGCGCCTCCGCATCCAGCAGTCCCTCGCCGGCGTCGCCCCCACCGAAGTTCCCCCGCAGGAATACGCCCGCCGCGTCATTGATCGCTTCCTTCCGCAGGCCTTCCGCCGCCCTGTCGACGAAGCCACCCGCGCGAGCTACCTCAACATCGCCACCCGCCACTGGCAGCAGGGCCACACCTTCGCCGAAGGCATGCACCTCCTCCTGCGCACCATCCTCATCTCCCCGCGCTTCCTCTATCGCGACACCCAGCCCGGCCCGCTCGACGCCTACGATCTCGCCTCCCGCCTCTCCTACTTCCTCCGCCACGCCCCGCCCGACGCCCCCCTCCTCGAAGCCGCCCGCTCCCGCCCCCCCCTCAC
>VFQU01001590.1_pt1 | contig 12815 bp, 10 predicted proteins | sample 3512311 | NCBI WGS metagenome assembly VFQU01 (sample SAMN10412377, study PRJNA504923) | tailings metagenome | isolation source: Relicate 3 Philex TSF3 active mining site | place: Philippines: Tuba, Benguet | collected 2017-08-29 | reverse complement strand
CGCGAAGCGGCTGAAGGCGCGAACGAGGCCAAGACCCGCTTTCTCTCCAGCATCAGCCACGAAATCCGCTCGCCGCTCAATGCGATCTACGGCTATGCCCAATTGCTGGAGCGCGGGATGCATGGCGAGCCGGGCGCGGGCAGCGGCAAGGCGGCTCAGGTGATCCGCCGTTCTGCCGAGCATCTTTCCAACCTGATCGAAGGCCTGCTCGATATTGCCCAGGTCGAAAGCGGTTCGCTCAAGCTCAGCCGCGAGGCGATCCGGCTGCGCGCCTTTCTGGAACAGATCATCGACATGCTCGGCTTGCAGGCCAGTTCCAAGGGCCTCACCCTGACCCTTGATTGCCCGCCGGGCCTGCCCGAATTCGTGCGCACCGATCCCAAGCGGCTGCGCCAGATCCTCATCAACCTCATCACCAATGCGATCAAGTTCACCGACGAAGGCAGCGTGACGCTCAAGGTGCATTACCGCAACGAAATCGCGACCTTCGCGGTGATCGACACCGGGATCGGGATTGCTCCGGATGATGCGGAGCGCATCTTTGCCCCCTTCGAACGCGGCGCAGGCGCGGCAGGCGAACGCGCAGGCGTGGGGCTGGGGCTCGCGATCACGCAGGCGCTGGTGCAGATCATGGGCGGAGATATCCGGGTGGAAAGCACCCCCGGCAAAGGCACGCGCTTCATGGTGCGCCTGATGCTGTCCAAACCGCTTGCCCCGCCGGCGGAAGCGCCCGCCTCACGCTCGCTCGCCAATTATCTCGGCCACCGCCGCACTGTGCTGGTGATCGATGATGACGCCGCCCACCGCGACATGTTGCAAGGCCTGCTCGAACCGCAAGGCCTCAGAGTGCTGACAGCTGCCACCGGCAAGCAGGGCCTTGCGCTCGCAGCCGAAGCGCAGCCCGATCTGGTTCTGCTTGATGTGATGCTGGGCAGCGACAATGGCTGGCGCATCGCCGAAACCTTGCGCGAACGCCATGGGCACGGGCTGCGGATCGTGATGCTTTCAGGCGAAGTGCCGCAGCCCGACGCCATGCCCGCCCATGGTCCGGCCAATGATCTGTTTGTCACCAAACCTTTTGCCGTTGATGCCCTGCTCGATCTGCTGGCGCAGCAATTGGCGCTGGCATGGACGCGTCCGGCTGCTGCTGCGCCGGGCGAGGCGGCCGGACTGCCCGCCAGCCTTGCCGCCGCTGCCGCGCCGCACCTTGCCCGGATCGAGGAACTGGTGCGCGTCGGCCATGTCCGCGCCATCGAGGCCGAGATCGAAGGCCTCGCCCGGCTTGGCCCCGGCACGCAGGATCTTGTCACCGAAATGCGCAGCCATCTCGACAGCTTCGATCTGGCTGCGCTTGCCACCTGTTCGAGGAAAGCATTGCAGCAATGATCGGCAAAACCCGCCCGGCCTCTACCACTACGACCGCAAGGGACACGATCCTCGTGATCGACGACAACCCCGAATCGCTGCGCCTGATTGTCGACATGCTCGAAGATCACGGCATGACTGTGCTGATCGCGCGCAGCGGCGAGGCCGCGCTGGATCTGCTGGGCCACACCGCCCCCGATCTCATCCTGATGGACGGGATGATGCCGGGCATGAACGGGCTGGAAACCACCCGGCGGATCAAGCGCGATCCTGCCCATGCCCACATCCCGATCATCTTCATGACCGGGATTACCGAGCCTGAACATGTTGTTGCCGCGCTTGATACCGGCGGGGTCGATTATGTCCGAAAGCCCATCGTGATCGATGAACTGATCGCCCGCATCCGGGTGCATCTGGCCAATGCGCGGCGGTCCTATCGCTCGCGCCTGGCGCTGGGCAAGGCGGGCCGCTCGCTGGTCGCTCTCGCGGCCGACGGCACGCTTGCCTGGTGCACCCCGCAGGCCGAAGCACTGTTCAAGCAGATAGATCCTGCCTGGGACGAAAACGGCGAGCGAATGCCGGCGCTGATCGAGCCATCGGTTCTGCAATTGCTGCGCGATACCGACGGGCGCAGCGCGGTAAAGCTCGAAATCGCAGGCGTGAGTGTCGAAATCGCGCTCAGCGAAAGCGATCAGCCGACCGAAATGCTCGTCAAGATCACCGAGATCGGGGAGGCTTCCAAGGTGCGTCTCATCGAGGCACGCAGCGGTCTTACCCACCGCGAGGCCGAAGTGCTCTTGTGGGTCAGCTACGGCAAGACCAATCGCACCATCAGCGAAATCCTCGGCATCAGCCCGCGCACGGTCAACAAGCATCTTGAACAGATCTTCAAGAAAATGGGCGTTGAAACCCGCGCCGGGGCCACCGCACTCGCAGTGCGGATGATGGAGGAATAACGCGCGATAAGCGGGCAAATTACCCCGCGCTACGTCATTTGGACACTACTTTGGCGCGGCACATGGCGGCAGAGCAAATCTGAGGGTTGGGGCCGGTCAGTCGGCTGGCGCGCGCCTCGGGGCGCGGCGCGATACCAGACTGGCCGGCCTTTCTAGCGCCATTTCAATCGGAGTGTCACATGGCCGGAGTGCAGGTTGGCAAGCGGATCATCGGGGCGGATTCGCCGGTGACAGTCGGGTGGGAAAATATCGGGCGTGTCGAAGGCGGGCCGTTCAAGCGGGCCTTCTTCACCCATTTCCAGCCTGCCGTGCTGTTCGGCCTGATCGCCTTTTGGTATTATGCGCCCAATGAATGGGCGGTCGCCTCCACCGGCATCTGGATCGGTCTTGGCTTCAAGGTTCTGCTGCTGTCGCTCGAATGGGTCAACCCGCGCTATCGCAGCTGGCAGCTGACCTGGAAGGAATTTGCCACCGACGTGTTCTATGTCGGCATGGGCTACACACTCCTGCGCATGGTCAACGGCTATGTCGGCGATGATGTCATGATCGAGGCCATTCAGGGTGCGATGGATTGGGAAAAGTTCGCCTTCTTCACCGGTCTGCCGCTGCTGGTGCAGGCAATCATCATCTCAATGATGTTCGATTTCGGGCAATACTGGATGCATCGGGGCATGCACAATTGCTATCCCCTGTGGCTGACCCATGCGCCGCACCATTACATTACTCAGCTCAATATCAACAAGGGCGCGGTCGGCAACCCGATCGAACTGTTCCTGATCGGGCTGGGGATCGGCGGGTTCTTCGATTTCCTGCCGCGCGCTTTCCTGATCGCGGGCGCATTCGGGATGGCCGTCGGCACCTACCAGCACATCAATGTGCGCTTCAACACGCCGCGCTGGTGGCGCTTCATCTTCAACACGACCGAGCATCATTCGGTGCATCACTCGCAGGATTACGAGGCGACCCGCAGCAATTATTCTGGCACCTGGATCATCTGGGACCGCATTTTCGGGACCTGTGTCGATGGCGAGGCCGAAGTGCTCGGCATGGAAGGCGGGCGGCGCATGGATATCGGTGAGACGATGATCTTCCCCTTCGCCCAGGCGTGGAAGGACTGGAAGGCCCGCCGCGAGGCGCGCAGCGGCCTTGGCGGCGCCCCCGCAGCCCAGCTTGAGCCTGCTGAATGACCAGGCTGCGCGTTCCCTATCTTGAGGCCATCTGGCGCATCGAGGGCAGCCTCACCCTCGATGAGCCGATCAGCCCGCAGGAGGCTTTCGCCCGGCTCGATCCGCTGTTCCAGACTGATGGCACCCGCTATGCCCTCGAAGGCGACACGCTGGCCTATCTCAAAACCAATCCGCGCGCGCAGGATCCGCTCGCGACGTTCACTTCGGGCACGCTCAAGCTGGAACGCAGCGGCAGCGCCACACGCCTCACCTGGCAAGCGGCCAGCACCGCGCTGTTGCTGTGTTTTCTGGCACCGCTCCTGTTCCTGTTTTTTGCCCAGGTGATGGAAGCGGCCAATGATTACGAGCGCGCCAAGGCCGAAGCCTCCGAAACCAAGAAAGGCGCAAAGAAGGATGAGGCCAAGGATAAGCCGGCGCCCAAGCTTCATCCTATCGACGCCATGCTCGGTGCCCCTGCCCCCAAAGATCCAAACGCTGACAAAAACAAGAAAAAAGAGCCTAAGCCCAAGTTCAAGACGACGCGGGCCTATGTTCTTTCAGGACTTTTTTTCGTGATTTATCTGGTTGGCCGCGTGCTTGAGCCATGGCTTTTGAAGCGGACATTTCGCAGGGCCTTGTCGCAAGGACGCGGCGCTGGCACGCTTGCCGGGACAGGCGGTGACGATCCGGACCCGGTGCGGTTTGCACCAGCCTGATTTTTGATTGAGACACAGGGATCAAAGGAGCTTTCTCATGCTGACCCATCGCCGCGCGTTCCTGAGCCATGCCGGCCTTGCTGCCGGGCTCGGCGCAGCGCCTCTGCCGGGCCTGTCGCTGGCCGCCGCAGCGCCTCAGGTCGAACCCGATTTCGGGCCCAAGCTCGGGCAGGCGCTGCTTAGCCGCAATGAAAACCCCTATGGCCCGGCCCCGTCGGCGCTCAAGGCGATTGCCGAAAGCGCCAAGATGGGCTGCTATTACACCGATCGCGGCAATGAAAAGCTGACCGCGATGATCGCCGAACGCCACGGGGTCAGCCCCAAGCAGGTGGTGATCGGCGAAGGCTCGACCGAGGTGCTCAACGCGATTGCGCTGGGCTGGGGTCGCGAAGGTGCGATCCTGTGCCCCTCGCTATTCTGGGATACCACGGTGCTCTATGGCGAACGCCAGGGCGTCAAGTCGATCCGTGTGCCGCTCACCGCCGACATGAATGTCGATCTCAAGGCGATGCAGGCCAAGGTGAGCGACGCGATCTCGCTGGTGCAGATCTGCAACCCCAACAACCCCACCGGCGTGCTGATCCCGGCGGCGGAGCTTAAGGCTTTCGCGACTGCTGTCAGCCCCAAGGCGACCGTGCTGATCGATGAAGCCTATAACGAATTGACCGATCGGCCCGATGACAATTCGATGATCGATCTGGTGCGGGCCGGCGCTGATGTGATCGTGTGCCGCACCTTCTCGAAGATCTACGGCATGGCGGGCTTGCGCGTGGGCTATGCGATCACCTCGGAAGCCAATGCCAAGCGCATCCGCGCGCACCAGATGAGCTTTGGCGGCAATGTTGCAGGCCTTGCGGCGGCCATTGCCAGCTTCAACGACACCGCCTTCCTCTCGCAATCGCGCGCGATGGTGCTCGAAGGGCGCGAAATGATCGTCGATGCGGTCAAGAAGGCCGGGCTCACCGCCCTGCCCTCGCAGACCAACTTCGTGTTCGTGAAGGTGCCCGATGCCAATGCCCTGCGCGATGCCATGGCAACCAAGGGCATTGCGATCCGCGGCGCCTATGGCGATCTCAAGGGCTATTCGCGGGTCAGCACGGGCAAGATGGAAGATGTCGCCCGTTACACCGCAGCTTTGCCGGAACTCGCCGCCAAGCTCTGGGCCTGACCTTACACCAAGGCGCGCTTGAAGCGCGCCTGATACCTCCCGCACCCGGCTCTCACCACGCCTCTTGCCAAGCTTCGCGATGCACGGCAGCCTCTCCCCCTACAACATGGGGAGAGGGTGTCATGAGGTATCGCGTCGCAGCCTTGCGGGCTGTTGTTGCTATGGAAACGCTGGCGCTGGCGGCTCATACGCCGCTCGCGGCGCAGGATCAGCCCAGCACCTTCACCGCCGCTGCCAACCGCGCCATGGCCGAACGGCTCGCCCTCACCAGCGGCGGGGACGAAGCCGAGGCGCGGCGCGGCAAGATCGCCGAAATCTCCGATGGTCTGATCACCAAGCCCGATGGCGCGGTGGTGTGGGACTGGCGGCCCTATGCCTTCCTCGATGCCGCCGAGGCCCCTGCCAGCGTCAATCCCTCGCTGTGGCGGCAGGCCCGGCTCAATCGCATCCACGGCCTGTTCGAAGTCGTGCCGGGCGCGATCTGGCAGGTGCGCGGCTATGATATCTCGGTGATGACGATTGTGCGGGGGAAGACCGGCTACATCATCATCGACCCGCTCACCGCCGAGGAGACCGCTGCTGCTTCGTGGAAGCTCGCCATGGCGCACCTGCCGCAGCTGCCGATCCGGGCGGTGATCTTTACCCACAGCCATTCCGACCATTTTGGCGGCGTGGGCGGGATCATCAGCCGCGATCAGGCGCTCAAAGACGGTATCCGCATCATCGCGCCGCACGGCTTTTCTGATGAGGCGGTTGCGGAAAACGTACTGGCGGGCACGGCAATGGGCAGGCGCGCGACCTATATGTTCGGCACCTTCCTTGCGCCCGGCCCGCTCGGGCAGGTCGATACCGGCCTCGGCCCGCGGCTGCCCGCTGGCACGATCGGCTATATGGAGCCGACCGAAACGATCCCGCAAACCGGCGGCGAAGTGGTGATTGATGGCATCACCTTCGATTTCATGGATGCAGGCGGCACCGAGGCGCCTTCGGAATTCATGTTCTATATCGCCGATTACAAGGCGCTCCACACCGCCGAAGTCGCCACCCGCGTGATGCACAATGTGCTCACCCTGCGCGGGGCGCAGGTGCGCGATCCGCTTGTCTGGTCGAAGGTGATCGACCGGGCGTTACAGAAATGGGGCGGTGTTGCGGAACTGGCGTTGGCCTCGCATGGCTGGCCCTTGTGGGGCAAGGCGCGGGTCGAGACCTATCTGGCAGGCCAGCGCGATGCCTATCGCTATGTCCATGATCGCACGCTCAACCGCGCCAATAACGGCGCGACCCTGCACGAAGTCGCAGATGGCATCGTCGAGGCCCCGGTGCAGCAAGGCGCATTCGACACGCGCGGCTATTACGGCACGCTCAATCACAACATGAAAGCCACCTATCAGCGCTATTTCGGCTGGTGGGACGGGGTTCCGGCCAATTTCAACCCGCTGCCCCCCGTCGAGGCGGCCAAGCGTTATGTGAAGCTTGCAGGCGGGCCGAACAAGCTGCTCGCCGCCGGACGCGCGGCGCTGGCGGCGGGTGAGTATCGCTGGGCCGCTGAAGTGCTCAACCATCTGGTGTTTGCCGAGCCGGCCAATGCGGCGGCGCGCGGGGCGCTCGCTTCGGCCTATGAGCAATTGGGCTATCAGGCGGAATCGGGCGCCTGGCGCAATTATTACCTTGCCGGCGCAGCCTCCTTGCGCGGCACCGCCAGCAGCGCCGCCGTTTCGAGCGCGCAGAGCCGCGCCTATATCGAAGGCATTCCGACAGAAGCCCTGTTCGATGCGCTCGCCACGCGGTTCGATGCCGACAAGGGGCGCGAGCTTCGCGGGCGGTTCCAGTTCATCCTGCCCGACCGCAGCGAACAGGTCGCGATCGAAGTCGGCGGCGGAGTGGAATTCCCGCGCTATGGCAAGCGCTTCGATGCGCCGACCGCCACCATCACCATCGACCGCGCGGCATTGGATGATGTGACGCTGGGCGCGGCCACCTTCCCGCAGCTGGTCCAATCAGGACGCGTCAAGATCGAAGGCAATATGCCCGCCTTTGCCCAATGGTTTGCGCTGCATCCGCCCTATGACCCGCGCTTTGCCGTGGTCGAGCCCTAGAGCACCGGCGCCGGGCGCGATGCACCCACGAAAGCACTGCGAGCAAGCTCGCCCAGCGCGCGCGGCACGAAGGCAAGGCCCATCAGATATGCGGGCAGGATAAGCTGCATCCAGTAGAAATTCTCGGGCCGGGCGAACACCGCCACTGCGGTGAAATAGCCCGCAAACCACAAGGTCATGAACAGCCCGGCGCGCCCGCCCAGCGCCAGCCAGCCGAGCAGCGGGAGCAGCGCCAGCGGTGCGGCCAGCGCTTGCGGCAAGGCCATCAGCGCCGTCAGCCGGATCACCGCCAGCAGCGGCAGGCCATAGCCTGCCAGCCCGCTCCAGCCCTGCGAGCCCGGATCGCCGGGCTGAAGCTCAGCGCTTACGGCAAGGTAATGCAAGTAAAGCCCTGCTACAAAAATTGTCAGCAGCAGGCCAAGCGCAGCCGCCTCGCGCCCCCGCCGCGATGCCAGCGCAAGCACCAGCCAAAGCAGCACAAAGGCCACGCACAATTCGCGCAGCGCCAGCGCGCTGGCAGCAGCCAGCAGGCTCGGCCAGATCCGGTCAGGCCGATATAGCGCCGCCGCGAGCGTCAGGAACAGCCCGGCATAGATTTCGTGGACCAATGCCGCCTGCGGAATGCCTGCGCCAAGCCCGCCCATCACCAGCAGCATCAGCGCCCCCGCGCGCTGGGGCAGACTGGTGCATGTTTCAAGGCGGCGGTGCCATGCCAGCAGGCACGCTCCGGCCAAGGCGAGGGCCAGATAGCGCACCCCGGCAAAGCCGAGCGCGGCATGCAGCCACGCCAGCAGCGGCAGCCGCACTGTCACGAACGGGCGCACCGGATAATCATCGGCGCGCTGTTCGGCGAGGGCTGCGGTGTAGTAATTCTCGCCCGCGATAACCCGCTCGGAAATCCGGCGATAGAGCGCAAGATCGCCCACGCTCGCCTCATCGCCTCGCGCTAGCGCGCCCGGTTGCTGCACTGCGCTTGCCAACGGCGCGGCGGGTGCGAGCATGTGCACCGCCATTGCGCTCCAGATCAGCGCTGCCGCCAGCGCGGCCAGCACCGCAAGCGCCGCTGCCCGGGGCAAGCGCGCCAGCGGACGATCAAGGCGCTCCCACCACTCCAGCGCCGCAGTCAGCAGCAGCACTCCCTGCCAAGCCCCCGACCCGCGCGTGCGCTGGTTCAGCGCTGGCGCCATGTCAGCCATGATGTCGCCGCGTAGTTCCACACCGATCCGACCGCCGCCCCAGCAAGGCCCGAAACCCACCACGACCAGGCATCCGAAAACAACAGCGTCCCGATCCCGATATTGGCCAGCGCGCCCAGCGAACATGCTGCGCAAAAGCTCAGCCAGCCGGTCAGCCAGCGCCATCCGGTGCGCATCCGGTCGCGATAGGTCAGCACATTGTTGAGGCTGTAGTTGAAGGTCATCGCGCCAAGCGTCGCCAGCCCCTGCGCAAGCGGAAAGGCAAGGCTCGCCCCGCGCAGCGCTGCCCACAGCAGCGCCAGGTGCACCAGCGCTCCGACCAGGCCGATCCCGCCGAATATCAGCAGCCGCACCGGCACGATCCGGCCCAAGAGCTTATCGAGCAGCAGTTCGGCATATTCGAGCATCACCGCGCCATCGAGCTTGGATTCGCCAGCGACCCTTGTGCGGAAGACATAAGGCACTTCGGCAACCGCGATGCGCTGAGGATGCGAGGCGACGATATCGAGCAGGATCTTGTAGCCGCGCTGCGACAGGCGCGGCGCAATGCGCAGGAACAACTCGCGCCGGATCGCGAAAAAGCCGCTCATGGGATCGGTGAGCGGGGTCTTCATCACCATCGCCGCAATGCCGGTCGCAAAGCGGCTGATCCTGACCCGGCTTTCGGCCCACTCGCCCGTCGATCCGCCCTGCGCGTAGCGCGTGCCGATGGCGAGATCCGCACCGCCGTGCGCGATCGCGGCGACAAGCTGCGGCAGGATCGTCTCGTCATGCTGCATGTCGCCGTCGATCACCGCGACCACCGGGGCGACCGTTGCAAGGAAGCCCTCGGTCACCGCAGATGCCAGCCCGCGTCGCCCGATCCGGCGCACCAGCCGGACCTGCGGATTGGCGCGCGCGATCTGTTCGACGAGCTCGGGTGACCCATCGCGTGAGCCATCATCAACGAAGATGATCTCGCAGGCGATCCCCATCATCGCCTCGGAGACCTTGGCGATCAGCGGCGCGATGTTGGAATGCTCGTTGAGAATGGGCACGATAACGGCTGCTTCCAGCTCCACCTGAAGCGGGGCGAAATCGGCGGACGGGAACGAATACATGATCGGCGCAAGGCTCCTGTTGCTAAGCGGAGCTTGCGCGAACAAGGTTAATTTCGCTTTAAGCAGCAGGCAAAGGCGCGCTAGATGATCGCCCCGGACAAGCGGCCCACCGCCGCGGTGGAGGCCATCGCAAATATTCCCCAGCCCACCACGCGCAGCACCGCAGAGCCAAGCGGCGCAGCACCGGCTTTGGCGCCAAGTGCGCCAAGCAGGGCCAAAGTGATGATCGCGACTGTCACCACCACCGCCATCATCGCACCGACCGGAGCGAGCCAGGCCGCCAGCAGCGGCACGGCGGCAGCAACGCTGAAGGTCACGCCCGAGACAAGGGCCGCCTGCAAGGGGCGGGCTGCAAGATGATCCGACAAGCCAAGCTCGTCGCGCAAATGCGCCACCAGCGGATCAAGCGCGCTAAGTTCGCGGGCCACTGCGGCGGCGGTCTGCGGGCTGAGCCCGCGCGCACGGTAGATGGCGGCCAATTCCGCCTCCTCGTCGGCAGGCATGGTGGCCAAAGCTTCCCGCTCGCGGCGGATATCGGCCCGCTCGCTGTCCGCCTGGCTGGAGACGGAGATATACTCCCCCGCTGCCATCGACATCGCTCCTGCAATCAGCGCGGCAGCGCCCGCAACCAGCACCGGCTGCGGATCGGCTGTGGCAGCGGCCACCCCGATGATCAGCGAGGCGACCGAGATGATCCCGTCATTCGCCCCAAGCACGGCCGCGCGCAGCCAGCCAGTGCGGTGCAGATAATGCGGATCATCGGGATGAGCGCTGGCAGGTGTCGTCATGGCAGTGATCCTTGCAGGCCGGCAATCATGGGTGTTGACCGATCCCCGCAGGATTGCAACTGGCGGCGCAAACGGGTTGCCGCTAGGCGTCACGAGAGATCCCGATCCTACGCAATTACTGCTACAGGGCGGAGGTAGGACAATCCACGCCAACCGGGCGCCAGGTCATCAGCCTAAGGCGGTGGAGGTCCGAAGCTCGGTGAGAAACCCCAATAGAATGGGTGGTGCGCTTACGGCACTCGAACACTACCATAAGTGCATTGTAAAATAAGGACAATAGTGTTCAGTAGCGCACTATTGCCCCCAAAATTGCCCCCAAAATCGTCGTAACATATTGATGCAGCACGTGTTTGAGTCCTGTTGATCAACGCTGCACCGTGATCCTGGTTTCAAAAACCATGGTAGAGTCACCGCTCAGGGATTGCTTCGCGCCGCTTCTACTCTGCTCAACGAAACTGGCAAGTGGTCACTTGATGCGGTCGCAGGCTCGCTTTCTCGCGTTGATACGAGCGCCATTCGCGGCACCTAAAATTGTGTCCTCAACTGGGATGAGCGCGTCGCGATGCACCAATGGTGGAGCGACTATCTCGACGAGTGCGGGCGGATGTCTCCGATGAGCCCGTCCGGAAAGTGAGGGCGCGCGCCTAGCGTGCGCCTTCCTCGGCCTTTTGTGTCTGTGCGACCTGGTCGGTTGTTTCCTCTCGATAGCCGACCGGGTCTGCGATCCAGCGATTGATAGCGGACTCGCGCCAGCCCGCGCCGTGCACGCTAATCCTCACCTGACTTGGAAATGTGCCCTCGGCTATCTTGCGGTAGACCGTCGAGCGCGAAAGCCCCGTCCGGTCGAGAACGGTCCTGAGGCGGATGATCCTATCGATTGCGTTTGACATGGGACTGACCTCCATCGGTTGGTCTGCAGTGGCACCCCGTGACCAAAGCCAACGACAACGCCGGGGATCAGGCAATCACAAAGTACTCCCTCGATAGAGCAGCGTAGAAACGGCGGAGATCGACGAGCCGAAGCAAGCGCAGCCTTGCCAAAGGGAGATGCGGGTTTCGGTTTTCACGCCGCAGCTGGCCCTTGATCAAAGCGGTCGCGTCGGTGGGGCCGGCGATCGTTGCGGCAGGGCCATGACATCCTTCGCCCTGCTGTTGGAATGAACTGCTCCTGTGTGACAGGCCGTGCCGGGCGGGATCAACAGCCTGCCCGCTCCTTCGGGCTACGCCCTCCCGTGTTGGCTGTTCCGCTTACCGCTGACCCGCCCGGCCATCCGGCCCGTCCCTTCATCCGCGTTCCCAACGACAGGACGAAGGATTTACCACCATGGCCAGCTCCGCAACCGCCAGCATCTACGATACCATCACCAACCAGATCATCGCCGCGCTGGAGCGCGGCACCGGTGACTACACCCTTCCCTGGCATCGCAGCAGCGCCCCGCTTACGCGTCCAGTCAATGCGGTCACCCGCAAGGCTTATCGCGGCGTCAATGTCCTCGCCCTCTGGGCTAGCGCCGAGGCGCAGGATTTCGGGCACGGTCTCTGGGCAACCTATCGCCAGTGGCAATCGCTCGGCGCACAAGTCCGCAAGCGCGAGAAGGCCTCGCCGATCGTGTTCTACAAGGTCCTGGACAAGGCCGATGGCGGCGAAGACGAAGCGCGCGAAAGCGCAGGCCGGATCTTCGCGCAGGGCTCGCATGTGTTCAACGTCGCGCAGGTCGAAGGCTATGCGTTGCCCGAGGTACCGGAGGCCGAGGCCTTTGATCCCCTCCCTGGTGTCGAGGCCTTCATTGCCTCCACGGGCGCTTCCATCCGCATTCATGGCGACAGCGCTCACTACACCCCCTCTACGGACACGATCACCATGCCGGACCGCGAGCGGTTCTTCACCACCGACACCGCCAGCGCGGAGCAGAACTGGTATGCCATCCTGCTCCACGAGCTAGTCCACTGGACCGGGGCCGACCACCGTCTCGCCCGCACCTTCGGCAAGCGCTTCGGCGACGAGGCCTATGCCATGGAAGAGCTGGTCGCTGAGCTTGGTTCAGCCTTCCTTTGCGGTGACCTCGGGCTGTCGGTGACCCCGCGTCCGGATCATGCCTGCTACCTCGCCAGCTGGCTCAAGGCGCTCAAGGGGGACAACCGGGCGATCTTCACCGCTGCTAGCGCGGCCTCGAAGGCGGCGGAGTGGTTGGAGCGCGGAGTTCATCGTTAGGCTCAGGACTCATTGCGGCAGCCAGAAGATGACGGTTGCGGCGATGCAGATG
>VFQU01001589.1_pt1 | contig 12819 bp, 11 predicted proteins | sample 3512311 | NCBI WGS metagenome assembly VFQU01 (sample SAMN10412377, study PRJNA504923) | tailings metagenome | isolation source: Relicate 3 Philex TSF3 active mining site | place: Philippines: Tuba, Benguet | collected 2017-08-29 | reverse complement strand
AAATGACAGATGAAGAAGGAATCCGCATTTCCGAAATCGAAGAACGATTCGCAGACTTAGGCGGATACGAAGCGGAGTCCATCGCAGGGGAACTACTAGAAGGACTTGCGATTCCCACGAATACACATAACAAACCTTTGAACTATCTGACAGGCGGGTTCAAACTGAGAGTGTTGCTGGCTCAAGTTCTTTATCTCAAGCCCGACGTACTTTTATTAGATGAGCCAACCAACCACTTGGATATCAAAACCATTCACTGGCTGGAAGAACTTTTGACATCTTACGACGGTGTTGTCATCGTGATTTCCCACGACCGTCACTTTATCAACTCAGTCTCAACACATATCGCAGACTTAGACTACAATACGATTCGAATCTTCACAGGGAACTACGACGACTTCATGATTGCAGCAGAGCAATCGAGAGAACAGTTGGTAAGCGACAGCAAAAGAGCTAAGGAAAAAATTTCCGATTTACAAGAGTTTGTTTCCAGATTCTCGGCAAATGCGAGTAAATCCAAACAAGCTACCTCTCGCCAAAAGATGATCGAAAAAATCAAAGCGGAGATGGTAGAAGTAAAACCTTCTTCCAGAGTCGCTCCTTACATTCGTTTCAAGGCCAAAAGAGTTCTAGGGAAAGATGTTTTCGATGCAGATAACATCTCTAAATCTTACGAGACTCTTTCTGTCATCAAAGACTTTACGGTTTCCATCTCCAAAGGGGAAAAAGTGGGAATCGTAGGTACGAACGGTGTGGGAAAAACGACTCTTCTCAAGATGCTTATGAAAAAACTGGATCCGGACAAAGGAACGGTAAAATGGGGAGATTCCGTAGAAGCTTCCTTTTTTCCACAAGACCATCGTGAGGCGATGGAACCGGATGCAGACACTCTCATCGAGTGGCTTCTTCGCAATGCTCCTCAAGGAACGGAAGTGCAAGAGATCAGAGCCATTTTAGGAAGAATGTTATTCTCCGGAGATATGGCGAACAAATCCACAACGGTACTTTCGGGAGGCGAAAAATCCAGAATGATCATCGGTAAGATGATTCTAGCAGGAGACAACGTAATCGCATTGGATGAACCTACCAACCACTTGGACCTGGAAACCATCGAAGCACTGAACTATGCTCTTTCGTTATTCGAAGGAACGGTTCTGTTAGTATCCCACGACCGCGAATTTATCAGCTCCCTTTGCACAAGAATCATAGAAGTGACTCCGGAAGGAATCAACGACTTCAAAGGAACTTATGAGGAATTTTTGGAAAGAGAAGGAGCCGATTTCTACAAACGTTTGTCAGGTGGAACTGTCGCAACAGGATAATTCCAATCAACATTAATAATCAGCTTTCATTTCTACTGAAACTCCGTTGCATGGCTCTGTTTCTATCAGAGCCAAAGCTCCTGTAGATGCATTGATGGAATATACGGAAATTGAATTGCTGGAAGAAGTTCCTACGTAAAGATATTTTCCATCCAAATCAATCGCTGTATTAGTAGGTGCTCCTGACACTCCCAAACTCGCAACGGAAGTTAAAGCTCCGTTTGAAGCAATGGAATAACCAACAATGGAATTTCCGGACTGACAAGGCACATAGATAAATTTGGAACTCGGATCAATGCTTCCCAAGTAATAGTAATAAGTGGAGCAAGAAACATTATAATTTCCGATCGAGGAAAGATTCCCATCTGAATTGATCGAATAGGCGGCTAACCTGCTGTCTTCAGACGAATATAAATATTTACCATCCGGTGTAATAGACAAGGAAGTACTGAGATTATTGATAGAATTTCCAACGCCAACAGCAGCACCTAACATTCCATCTTGTTTAGAAAATGAAAATCTTTTAATAAGCCCGCTGCTTGCCTCCGTTAGAAAATAATATTTTCCATCTGGAGTAAACTTTCCCCCTCTTGCGGCGGTGGAAGAACCAGCTGTAGAATGAATCAATTCCGTCTTTTCTGATTCTGCGTCAAAGGAAAAGGAAGAAAGCGTAGTACTGCCAGCCAGAAAGTATTTCCCGGAAGGATGAAAAGCAGCATTTAAATTGTTTGCTCCTACTACATTAAAATTCGATCTCCAAACGGGAGTTCCAGAAAAGTCGGCCCGGATAACGCTCCCTTTTTGATCCGCATTATTTGCTGTTACAATATGGGAATGGGCAATGTTAAAATCAAAACCGAATGCACTTGAAACGGAAGGAAGAGAAAAAGGACTTCCTGAAACGGAACTGATTTTTCCATCAGAAGCTATTTCATACACGAAAATATGCGGCGAAGTAGCCTTGAGCACATACAAGTACTGAGGTTCTCTTTTGATTTGAAAGTGATAATCTCCAATTCCATCGGCAAAAATACGAATCTGGTTCAAACCGACTGTCAGAGGAAGTTCAATCTCAGAACTACCTGCTGATGCATCCAGCATAACCTGACGATTTAGTTCGATGATCAAATGTTTGATTCTATTCCCGTAAACCTTTAGCCGAAAGGAAGTCGTTCGGTATTTTACAGACCCATTGTATTGAAAAACATTTTCAGAAAAAGAAGGAGAAAGTATTAAATTACCCGCAGGATAATTGAGTGAATCTCCATCAGGTACCACAGATCTTTGGTAAGAGGAAAATGGGTTCCATTCGATCCCGAAACTGGGAGCTACAGAAACGCATCCTTTTATTTCCGAAGGGAAAAGAAGATTGAGGGTTTTCGCAAAACGATAGGATTTAGAACTCGCATCACAAGCATTATTTAAATCAACATTCTTGCAAAAAAAAGAGGACCAAATTAGAACAAAGAAGACACATCCTCTTTTCAGACTCATCATTATTACAGGAATGTTAAGCGAAAAGATTCAAAACTGACAAGGATTTTTCTTGTCAAAAAATATCAAAATAGATATTGTACTCCCAAATTCAAAGATTCCGAATTTCGATTTTTCAAATATTCAGCAAGAAGATTCACGTTTCTCCATCGAAACTCCATTCCTAAAATTCCATACCAATCTCTGCTCGTCAAAAAATAGTTTCTATGAATGTCCAAATGCAAAAGAGAAGGATAAGTGCTGAAATCTTCCTTATTCAAAACCGTAGAAATCGATGCATTTCGCACCACTTGGATCGTAATGTTTCCTTGATGAAACATACCTCCTAATCCTCCGTATATGGAAAAATCCCCGAAAGCGTAGGAATATCTTACATCCAAGGTGGAAGATAAAATGCGGGAATGATAATTCAGATCGTTGACTCCGATCCACTTTCTGGCATCCCCGTCGATGCGGATGTTCGTAGGCCTTCTATCATAGGAATTCAAAAGAATTTGTTGATTGGTTTGAAAAATACCGAACCCGAAAGATAACCCGTTTTTATAAGAAGTATCTTTCCCTTCTTCAGAGCCTTCATACAAGGGAAAGTATCTCAGATTCAAACCTAGATTCGTGACCCTTCCCCCGATGTCCGTATTTTTGATTCTCAAAAAAGGAAGGTTCCCTTCAGAAAGATAATAATGAAATATATGAAAATTCACATTCCATTTCATTAATTCTGAATTAGGCGATCCGATCAAAGTCCCCAAATTTGCACCGTAGGAAACCGCAGGAGAATCCGCCGCACCTTGAGAGTGAAGTTCCCTCAGTTCCGAATTCTCCAGAAACAAATTGCTTGGGTTGAGATTGGTTCTGGCCAATGAATATCCCAAACCTGCCCTTTGCCCGGAAAGATGCCTTGCGCCTATCATGGAAGAATTGACGTTCTGCATCACTGCACTGCTACCCATTGCGTTCAAAAAATCTTTCGTATATACTGCATCCAATGCGGGATCAATCAGATTCGCACCCAACAAAAATTCGTTCGGAATTCTAGAACATTCTTCTCCCAAACACACTGCTGTGGCGGATATGGAACTGCTAAACGAAAGCAAAATGAAAGTAAATGCAGAAAGAGAAAACCTCATCTTCTCAAAGAAATATAATTTCGAATGAAATCAATCTATAACTTGTAAAATACGGTAATAACTCTTGGCGAAAATTCCCTTGTTTTCATAACAACCGCTCGAGGCTCCGGAGAAGGTCACAATCCATCCGCCTGCTTCCAAACGAGAAACGGGCATTCCTACGATATGATTTTGTAAAGACTGAGGTCTTGCCGACACGGCGGCTCGATTGCCTTCATATTCCGGATTTTGGTTCCAAATTTCCTTAACTGCAGACTTTGAGATAGGATCGTAAGAATAAATTTTCTGAGCATAATGGCTGGATCTGGCTCCCAAAGGCGAACTTGCATCCTTATTTAAACACAAACTCCCGATGGTTTGCTGGCTGGATCTGGAAATGGAAGGATCTATAATTGCGGAATACTGGATCGAGCTGGGGGATTCCTGAATGCTATGAAGCAGGTTTTGGCTGTCTAAAAAACAATTTCCTTCCAAATCGCGAATAGCATTCGGATCGGCACATTTGATTCCTACGGCGATGATGTATTCTGCAAGAAGGGAATCTGTTTTGTTTTTTTGTTTGTTGCAGCTTTTGTCATGAATGATTCTTCCTCCTACATCGCAGTAATCAGGAGAATTTCCCGAATAACAAAAGATCAATGAAAGTATGGAAATATATAATATTCCGTTGCATAGATTGGATTTGATCGGAAAAAACAAACCGGCAGCCCTCAACTTGGAATCGGAAACGAAATAAATTTTAGAATCATTAAAACCGAAATCAAAAATTCATAAAGAGGTTCCATAAGTTTCCAACCATCGAACGAACTGATCCACTGCAACCGCCCTATGAGAGACTTTGTTTTTTCTTTCTTCCTCTACTTCTGAGAACCTTTTCCCGAAAGGAGGATAAAAAAAGACAGGATCATAACCGAAACCGTATTTCCCCACTTCGTCGTAATCTGCGGAGATTTCCCCGAACACTTGCCCTTCGAAAGAAGTTTCTGTTTTGCCGTCGCAAAAACTGATGACGCAAGTATAGTTCGCTTTTCGATTCGGATTATTGCCAAGCTCGGATAACAAAAGCAAGGCACGATCCTTATCGCTCAAACCTTCTCCTCCGTATCTTGCGGAATAAACTCCCGGTCGTCCTTCCAAAGCATCCACACAAATTCCCGAGTCGTCCGCAAACGAAGGTAATCCTGTGAGTCTATGGAGTTCTCTCGATTTGATCAAAGAGTTACCAAGAAAGGTGGATTCTGTTTCTTCGGGAGAAAAGGAAATAGAAAGATCTTTCGGAGAGAGTAATTGAAAACCAAGCGGTTCGAGGATGAGGCGCATTTCTTTGAGTTTATGCGCACTCCCCGAAGCAAAGGCAATTTGTTTTGCCGACATAAAAAACTAAATCAATCTTCTGCGTCTAACTGAAAACCTTCGATCGCGGAGGAAAGATCGGGAAAGATTTCAAACACTTTGTCTAACATTGTGATTTCGAAAAGTTGAATGAGATCTTCATCCACTACGATCACCTTGATATCTCCGTTCATCGGCTTCAACTTTCTCTTGGTAGCTACAAAGATTCCAAGAGCAGTGGAACAGATATGATGAACTTTTGTTAGGTCAAGAATGATCTTTTTGACGGAAGATTGAGTGAGTTTGGAAAGTTCTTTCTCAATCTCGTCGGAATCCACTTTTAAAATGGCGCCCGCAAATTTAATGATCCTTATGTCTTCCTTGACTTGAACATCCATTATATTCAATCACCCTCGTTTATTAATAATACCATACACGAAACTCTACTTGCACCGTTTTCCAGATACAAACGAGCCACCTCATTCAAACTTGCACCAGTAGTGAATATATCATCTATGATCAAGATATGAATTCCATTACACATTCTATCATTTTTTCGAAAAAGAAATGCCTTTTTTGCATGAAAAAATCTCTCCCTATACATTTTTCCGGATTGTTTCTCGTGCGATGCCTTTCTCACCCCCGGTAGAATCGGAATCTTCCACTTTAGAGCTAACCTTTTCCCTAAAATTTCAGCAGGATGATACCCTCTTCCCAATTTCAAATCACCGGAAGGCAGAAAGACAATCGCATCCGGCCTTTCTATCTGACGCTTAGAAATCTTTTTTCTGCGGAAGTCTAACGCAAAATAAAAAGAAAGCAATCTTTCTTTTTGGAATTTGCACATCTGAAAGGTTTCTTTTTCCCAGGGAAACCGATAGTGCAGAAACTCTAATCGGGAGAAAAAAACGAATCGGGAAGAACAAAAGGCACAGTCTTTTCCTTCCTCTCTTTTATGAGAACAAACGGAACAGACAGAAGGATCAAAATGATCTCTTTGAAATTTTCTTCGTTTGCGTATGCAATGAATGCAGACTCCAAACCGATTGGATAGAAAATCCAAATGACCGCAATGAGAACAAGGATGGGAATAAAAGAAGGAAAGGATTCGAGAAAACATTTTGCCTCCTCGAATCTGGGTTCAGGGCCGAAAGATTTGGCCCCGAACGAAGTATCTAGTTTTTATTTTGCAGGAGTTTCTTCTGCAGGTGTTGTTGTAGGAGTAGTAGATTCTACTTTAGCTTCTTCTTTTCCTGATTTTTGGATCACGGAAGAAGGAGGAGTTAAGTCTACGGAGAATTTCAATTCCACTACTGCGGATTGATTTCCTACGTTATCGATGGCGATCGCACTGAGAACATGGTCTCCTTGTGTTTCTACGGAAATCGCTTCTGTGTAAGGGCGGTATTCTGTTTCTGCGTCCAGTTTCACTAGAATCTTTTTCACACCGGATTCTTTATCCGTTGCGTTTACATAGAATACGTTTCCTCTTTTTGCAAAAGGTTTTCCGTTGATGTCAACAAGCGGTAAAGAAGGAACGATTTCAACAGTAGGTTTTACATCGTCCACAGTAATGATAAGAGAAGATTCAGGAGAAGAATTTCCGGATTTATCAGTAGCGGAATATTTAATTACGTTTGCTCCACCGTTTTCCAATTTGATCGGCTCGGAGTAAGCTTTAGCAGCTTCTGCGTTTACGCTGTATTGAACTGCACTGACACCGGTTTGTTTGTCTTCAGCGATAATCGAGTAACTGTTGTTCTTAGAAGAGTAAGGAACACCGTCTAACACGAAAAATTGTTCTGCAGGTTGAAGAGAAACTCTAGGAGCAGTGTTGTCTACGTTCACTACCAAAACTTTAGGAATTTCATAATTGCCCGCTTTGTCTACGGAACGGTATTGAATTTCAGTCACACCTTCTTCCGCAATGCGGATAGGAGTAGTGAAACGTCTGTAGTCTCCGTTTTTAGGTTTCCACTCGATGTAATCCACAGAAGAGGAATCATCTTTTGCTTCCAATGTGAAGGAAGTTTTGCTATTGATAAAAAGTGCCTCTTTTCCAGAAGCCACGACGCCTTGCCCGTCCTTGTCTCCGCCGAGTGCATCCTTCACTGCCTTTTCTACTTCATCGACAGTTTGTTTCACTGTTCCTGAAGTCTCTTCTGTTTTTTGAATTGCTTCTTCTTTGGATGTGGAAGTATTTGCTTTTGGGTCAGCGACCTGTGCTGAGAGTTGGCCTGCGAAAAAAATTGCTAAAATGGCCAATAGGTACTTGTGCGCCTGCATTTGTGAGATTCTCCTTTTTACCGATAAAACATATATATCCCCTTCGTTAGGAATTATTGTCAACATGATTGCATTAAGAAACATAACTTTCCTGAGCATTTTTCTGTGCATTGCGCACGTTAGAGAAGCGGACGTTACGATCTGGAAAGAGATCCTTTTGGAGAATTTCGAAACCCAAGATTACTCCCAGGCCAACCTTAGGACCAGGCTCGAAAAAGACACAATTCTACCCGATCTGTCCCTTTCCGGAAATTTTACCGCACCCATCCCAGGATCCAGGCAAGCATTGGTGCTCAGGGTTCCGAAAGCCGCCAATTTTCCTTTCTCCGTTTATTTTCCCCAACCGATTTTGATCAAAGATTATGTAAAAGAGATCCATATTCCTGTTTATTCCTCCCAATCCATCGGAAACCTAACATTGATCATAGAAAATCAGGATTTCGAGATCCGCCAAATCGCAATTACCTCGCTCAATTACAAAGGTTGGAAGAATTGTGTGGTACCTCTTACACATTCCGTAGACCAGAATGACAGGGTTTTTCTCCAAGGCTCCTCTCTCAAGCTCTTGGGATTCTTTTATCTTCCCAACGAAAACAATTCCAAGACCCAGGAAGTGCTTTTGGCCATTGACGATATAACTGCCATTGTGCGAGATAAATACAGACCTCTCCGCAACAAAGAACTGCTTTTGGAAGATTAAAATTTGGGACGTTTTCCAGAAAGATCCGCCTAAAAAACTCTTTTCATTCCAACCAAGCCCCCGATCTTGATCTTTAGATGAATCTTGAACTGTCCCTTGAGCAATACGAAACCCTTCTCAAATTAGTCTATATGGGAGATTGGGTTATCTCTACGTTGCAGGCAAAGGAAAGAGTCGAGGAAGATTCCGACAACGACTCCCGATTTGCGGAAGTGGTTCGTCATGTTTTCAATCATGCGGAAGGCGCAGGGCTAGGCAATATAGTTCAAATCGATCAAAATAACGGAGAACCGTATCTCACTCGTGAATTCGAAGAAGAAAGCGGCCTTGTGGATATTTTGGAAGATTATGAAGACGAAGTTTTCTGGCAAGCTCTCATCGAAAGATTAGCACATCGTGATTTTCTCAGACATTACGGAGAGTCTGCAATTTCAGGAATGGCCATAGAAGAAAGGATCGAAAAAGAAACTCCTTTCCACGACAAATGGGCTACTGAATTTCATGAAAGCGGAATCGAAAACTTAAAAACTTAAAATCAATTAGGCTTAGATTTTACTTTCGGCCAAAGCAGTTTTTCTTCCCTTTGACGTTTCAAATTGATTTCCTCTTCCAGATGATGGGTCATTACGTAATTGATTCTATCCTTTGCGGCAGGAGAAAACTTCCCATACATATCTTTCACATCTTCCTGCTGCAGGATGATCCCTAGAGAATCGTAGGATTTTGCCGCCAAAAAATCCCCTTCTTTGCTCTTAGGATTTATTTTTTTCCATTCTTCGATGGCGGAAAATAGAAGACGGTCTTCTCCTCGGAACATTCCCGAATCCCAAAGAATTTTACCTTTTTCAAAATGAGCGTCGTTTAACCGATATCCTGCGGGAGAATTTTTAATAAGAGTGTCCATGATCTCCAATCTTTTTTTGGAATATGCATTTTCCACATCCGCATAAGAACGAATATTTTTCTCTTTCAGAAGAGGTCTGTATTTTTCGGACACCCTTTTTATGATTTCCATGCGAAGTTTGTTTTTTTGTTCATCGGAAGCAGATGCATACAAAGCTTCCCCTTCCATCAGAACCTTCAAAGCTCTTGCCTGAATGAAATAAATATTATCCAAAGTGAATAGAACTTCCGTACCGACTTTGGTGCCTAAGTTCTCTGAAAGAAGAGCCATCATCTGCCTGAGGAAATCTTCCTTATTCAAGTTCTCTTGAAAATAATCTACTGTGAAGTAACTGGGATCCCCGCTGAAAACATATGCCAATCTTTGCAGGTTTTCATAATATAAATCCCGAACGAATTTCGCTAAATCCCCTTTGTCAGGATCATAACCCATAAAGCGGGAAATAAATTGATCCAACTGTTTTTCTTTGGATTGTTTTAAAGTTTGATCCAAGTAGTCGGATCTTTCTTCTTTCGGCATGGAAAGAGGAGACTTGGGAGGATTTTCTCCTTCGGAAGCAACCGTAATCGTAACGATCGATTGTTCTTCTCCCTTTCGAAATTCTTCTATGATGCGGTTTCGTTCTTTATGAACTGCTAAATTATCATCAGCCTCTTCTATATCGACTGTGAAAGGATCTCTAATTGTTTTTAGAGTAGGAAAAACTTCCTTAACTACGATATCTTCGTAGTCTCTTTCTCTTCGAATGTAAGAATCGGAAACATCGGAGAAAGAATAAACATTATCATAATCGTTCTTAAAACCGTCTCTCAAGCGGGAAGCGGATTCCAAATCTTTAACCAGATTCTCCCACTGCCCTCCTTCGTATTTTCCTTTGGCAAAAGACTCTGACTTACCTTTCTCACCAGGCTCTCCGTCCGTTGTTTCTTGCCCTTCTTCTTGGATGAGACCTTCTTTGTTGAGGCGATTTTCTTCCCAGGCCCTTTTTGCGAATTCTAAGTCCAATTCGAGAGGGCGGTCCGCAACTTCTCCGTTGGCATAAATCCAGTAAGGACCGCAATAGATAGGTTGATAAATTGTTTCCGATTGGTTGTATGCGAATATAAAAATCACTATATGAAAAGCGATCGAAGCATATACCGCATAAAAAAGGCGGGTTTCATATATGAAATTAACGACGTTTCGCAACATAATAACCGAAATAGATCCCAGATAGGATGAGGAACGACCAAGGAAGAAGATTTCCGAACCTTCTGTAAAAGGTCTCGTAACCGGGCATCACATCCACTGTTCCTCTTAGAGTAGCACTTGCTTCTACGGCTGTGAATTCATTTTTTACGTTCCTTCCCAGATGATCCACAAAAACGGAAGTGCCGGAATTCGTGGAACGAACCATCCATTTGCGGAATTCGATGGATCTCATCCTGCCCAAAGTATGATGTTCGTAGGTTTCTACTGTATTCCCATACCATTTATCGTTTGTTACATTGACGAAAAAATCGGGATCTCCCTGGAACCTTCTCACAAATTCAGGAATGATCACTTCATAACAAATCAAAGGAAGAAAACTTCCTACCTTCTCTTCCGGTACGGTGTGAGTTTTATAATAGTCCCTTACCATAGAAGGAGAAAACTGAAGGGAGTCTGGCCAGCGAAGAGGAGTTAAATTCGTAGATACGGAATCCGCAGTTTTATAATAAGGAATGAGGGAAAGGGATTTTCCCGCCTCAAACCTTCCCGTTTGTTCGGAAAGTTCGTACATCCATTCGAAAGGCATGTATTCTCCGAAAATAAGAAGATATACTTTTTGATAACTCTCTCTTCTTTCTCCGTTCGGATTCATAAGTGCGGAAGAATTATAACTTCTTAAATTTCTTCTGGATTTGATCCCGTTCAAAAAGTCCACATCGATCTCATTGAAAAAAACATTCGCCTTATGTCTGAGAGCCAAAATCGCCATTTGAGATTCGAACCAAGGCTGATAGACACCTGTGATCTTTGTGGCTTCCGTTTCATGTGTGGAATAAAAAGGAACTCCCGATTCCGGAAATACGATGAGATCGATTTTATCTCCCTTAGCACCTTCTTCCGTAAGGCGGTCAATTCTTTGCATCAGAAGATTCATCTCTTCTGCCACACTTCTTCCGTCCCTGAACTCCAAAGGAGCATTGGGCTGGACGATCAATACTTCCCGTTTGGCGATAGGAAGGACATTCTCCCATTTCCAAAACAAATAAGCGCCATTGACCCAAAACGAAAGAAACAAAAGCCATACGGAACCGATCCCTAAAACGATCTTTCTTTTACGAAGAAGATTTTTCCCTTCTGTTTTCAAATAACGGAAAATAAAAAGCCATCTTTTAGGGCGAAGGGATTGAAATAGAAAATAAGAGAAAACGAATAATAAAACAGTGAGGCCATACGCACTCGCATACTCTGCGTTTTGCGATAGAATGTGATTTTCTGCGACTATGTTTCCGAAATACCAGGGAAACACTTGGGGGGTCAAAAACTCCGCAGCCAACATGGAGAATCCTGCCAACCAGGGAAAATACTTCCCTACCTTCTTTGCCAAAAAAGAAAATAAAAGCAGAAAGAAAGGAAACTTGATGTTCAGAAAGATCCCGGAAAGAACGAAGATCGGTCCCGCCAAAAACCAAGGGAAACCTCCGAACACAGTGACCATATAGTAGATCCAATAAAAGGAAAAACTATAAAACACGATCGCAAAGGCGAATCCGTGCCAGATAAGCTTTTTCCATTCTCCCCTGTATTTCCTTTCTATATAAAAAAGACCGAGAGGAGAGAGCCATACCAGATAAGATTGGGAATAGGGAGCGAAGGCAAGTGTGGCGAACGCTGCGGTCGCCACATAACAGAGTACTGCGATTAGCCCCTCACGAGAGGTAAAAAAACGAAATAGAGCTTTCATCAGCTAGCACTCTGTCAAACAATCGTTACGATTTGTTATAGTTATTGTTACCGTTTTGTACTTTTGTAAAAATCATTTTTCCGGCAGCGGTTTGAATGATGGAAGTCACAACGACTCTCACTTCTTTTCCGACCAAATGTCCGCCGTTTTCGATCACGACCATAGTACCGTCTTCCAAATAACCGATTCCTTGGTTTTCATCCTTTCCTTCTTTGATGACGGAAATAGGGAATTCTTCTCCAGGAAGCACAACCGGTTTCAATGCATTTGCCAGATTGTTCAGGTTTAGAACCTTCACACCTTGGAGTTCTGCCACCTTATTGAGGTTAAAGTCATTGGTAACAACGGCACCGCCTGTATCACGGGCAAGTTTCACCAACTTCGCATCCACTTCTCTTGTGTCGGAATAGTCAGTGTATGTGATTTTAACTTCGATAGATCCTTTTCTTTGCAATTTATTGAGCATCTCCAAACCTCTACGGCCGCGAGCTCTTTTGATCGGATCGGAAGAATCGGAAATCAATTGGATTTCACGAAGCACGAAGTTAGGAAGGATGAGAGGACCATCTAAGAAGTGTGTGTCGGCGATATCCAAAATACGACCGTCGATCACAACGGAAGTATCTAGAATTTTTTCTCTTACATTGCTGGATGCAGTTTCCAATCCTGGGATAGAAAAACTGGTTCCTGTCGGACCAGCAACTACTCCGACCATGGAAAGA
>VFQU01001588.1_pt1 | contig 12820 bp, 11 predicted proteins | sample 3512311 | NCBI WGS metagenome assembly VFQU01 (sample SAMN10412377, study PRJNA504923) | tailings metagenome | isolation source: Relicate 3 Philex TSF3 active mining site | place: Philippines: Tuba, Benguet | collected 2017-08-29 | reverse complement strand
CGAGGGCCGTCGCCAGGGCCTCCCCCGCCGCGACGGTCGCGTCGCTGGTGGTCTCACCGCGCACCACCTCCACGAGCCGCATCACGCTCGCCGGGTTGAAGAAGTGCAGCCCCAGCACGCGGTCGGGCCGCCCCGTCCCGCGCGCCATCTCCGAGATCGACAGGCCCGACGTGTTCGAGGCGATCAGGGCCCCCGGGGGGAGCGCCGCGTCGAGGCGCCCCATCACGTCGTGCTTGATCGACAGCACCTCCGGCACCGCCTCGATCGCCAGGTCGCAGCCGGCGAGGGCGTCGTCGCCGGTGGCGGTGACGACGCGCGCGACGACCGCGTCGACCTCCCCGGCCTCCATCCGGCCCTTCGCGACGCGCCGGGCGCCGATCGCGGCGATGTGCGCCGTCCCGCGCTCCAGGGCGGCCGGGTCGGCGTCGAGCAGCACCACGTCGAGGCCGGCGGCGGCGGCCGTCCAGGCGATCTCGCTGCCCATCACCCCCGCCCCGACGACGGCGACCCGTGTGATCGGTGAGGCGTCCATGGCGGGTAGTCTGCACGGGGACGGCGCGCCGTGCGCGGCGCCGCCGGCGCGACCGAACCACACCCCCCGGAGGTCCCCGTGCCCATCGACCTGGAGCGACGCGGCCCGGTCGCGATCCTCACGCTCAACCGCCCCGAGGCGCTCAACGCCCTCTCCCCCGCCCTCCTCGACGAGCTGGAGGAGCGGCTCGACGGCATCGAGCGCAGCGCCGACACCCAGGTGGTCGTGCTGACCGGCGCGGGCGCGAAGGCGTTCAGCGCCGGAGCGGACATCGGGCACATGCAGACCGCGAGCGCCCTCGAGGCGCGCTCGTACGCCCGCCGCGGCCACGAGCTGACGGGGCGCATCGAGGAGTTCCCGAAGCCCGTCATCGCGGCCGTCAACGGCTACGCCCTCGGCGGCGGCTGCGAGCTCGCCCTCGCGTGCGACATCCGGCTCGCCGCCGAGGGCGCGCGGTTCGGGCAGCCCGAGGTCAACCTCGGCATCGTCCCCGGCTGGGGCGGCACCCAGCGCCTCGCGCGGCTCACCTCCCCCGGCTTCGCGAAGGAGATGATCCTCACCGGCCGCCCCGTCGACGCGACCGAGGCCCTCCGCGTCGGCCTCGTCAACCACGTCCACCCGGCGGAGGAGCTCATCGACCGGGCCGTCGCGATGGGCGACCAGATCGCGGCGAAGCCCCCGTGGACGATCGCGTCGGCCAAGGCGCTGTGCAACCTCGCGCTCGACGGCGACCTGAACGGCCACCTCGCCCGCGAGATCGACGCCTTCGCGCTCGCCTTCACCACCCCGGAGCAGCGGGAGGGGATGACCGCGTTCTTCGAGAAGCGGACGCCCGACTTCTCGGGGATGTGATGGGCGACGCCCTCGTCGTCGGGGCCGTCCGCAGCGCCGTCGGGCGGCGGGGCGGCGCCCTGGCGGGGCGGCACCCCGCGGACCTGCTCGGCGAGGTGCTCGCCGCCCTCGCCGGGCGCGCGGACATCGACCCGGCGGAGATCGACGACGTGATCGTCGGGTGCGTCGACCAGGTCGGCGAGCAGGGCGTCAACGTCGGCCGCAGCGCGGTGCTCGCCGCGGGGTTCCCCGACACCGTCCCCGCCACCACCATCGACCGGCAGTGCGGCAGCTCGCAGCAGGCCGCCCACTTCGCCGCCCAGGGGGTGATGGCCGGCGCCTACGACCTCGTCGTCGCGGCGGGCGTCGAGTCGATGACCCGGGTGCCGATGTGGGCGAACGTCCCCGACCGGTCCGCGGCGTACGGCACGCGGATGCGCGCCCGCTACGACCTCGGTGACGACGGGTTCATCGAGCAGGGGGAGTCGGGGGAGATCGTCGCCGACCGGTGGGGCCTGACGCGCGAGGAGCTCGACGCGTTCGCCCTGCGGTCCCACCGGCGCGCCGCCGCCGCCCGCGACGCCGGGCGCTTCGACGACGAGATCGTGCCGCTCCGGGTGGTCCGCGACGACGGGGAGTCGGTGTTCGCCGCCGACGAGGGCATCCGCGACGCCACCACCGCGGAGGCGCTCGCCGGCCTGCGCCCCGTGTTCCGCGCCGACGGGCGCCTGACGGCCGGCAGCTCGTCCCAGATCAGCGACGGCGCGGCGGCCCTGCTGATCGCCTCGGAGGGCGCCGCGGCGCGCCTCGGTCTGCGGCCCCGGGCCCGGTTCCACTCCTTCGCCGTCGCCGGCGTGGACCCCGTGGAGATGCTGACGGGGCCGATCCCCGCGACCCGGCGCCTGCTGGAGCGGTCGGGGGTGTCGCTCGACGAGATCGGCCTCGTGGAGGTCAACGAGGCGTTCGCCTCGATCCCGCTCGCGTGGGCGCGGGAGCTGGGGGCCGACATGGACCGGGTCAACGTGAACGGCGGCGCGATCGCGCTCGGCCACCCGCTCGGCGCGACCGGCGCCCGCCTGATGGTCTCGCTCGTGCACGAGATGGAGCGCGCCGGCACCCGGTACGGGCTGCAGGCGATGTGCGAGGGCGGCGGCATGGCGAACGCGACCCTGCTGGAGCGCATCCCCGCCTGACCGCGTCGTCCGGGGCCGCCGCGGCCCCGGCGATCCGATCCGCGGTGCGCGCGACGGCGGCGGCGGGCGGTCAGACGATCTTGCGGACGATCAGGTAGTCCTCCTCCTGATCGACGACGCGCTCCACCGCCGGGACCTCGTGCCCGGGGAGGAGGATGAACTGGTCGGGGTCCTCGTGGATCGCCGTGAGGCGGGAGGGGCGCACGTGCATGCGCTCGCGGCACGACAGGTCCGAGCACTCGCAGAAGAACCGGAAGTGGCCGTCCGGGTCCTCGCCGGCCTCGTCACGGATCTCGGAGAGCGACGCCTTGAGGCGCTCGTTGATCGACTCGAGGAACTGCTCGTTCTCGAGGGCGCGGCGGGGTGAGAGGCCGGGGTCGGACGGCGGGGGCACTGCGTCTCCCTGGGTGCGGGACATGGCGGCGCGACGGACCCACGCACGCTACCTCCCCCGCGCGGTGGTCGCCACGTCGCCCGTCCGGTCCGGCACGGTCACCCGGCCGTGGGCCGACGCCCCCCGTCGCCGCACCGGGGGCGCGGAGCACGTGCTGCCCGGCCGGGGGGTGGGGCCCGTGCCCCGGGCCCTACTCGCCCTGGACGGCGTCGAGCACGTCGAGGCGGGCGGCACGGCGCGCCGGCAGGATCGCGGCGACCACCCCGAAGGCGGCCGCGACCACCAGGAAGACGATCATCGACGCCCACGGGATCGCGACGGCGGTGAACTCGGGGATCGCCGACACGCTCACGACGCCGAGGAAGACGCCGACGACCAGTCCGACGAGGGCGCCGATGAGGGACACGATCACCGCCTCCCAGCGGATCATCGCGCGGACGGCGCGCCGGGACAGCCCCACCGCGCGCAGCAGGCCGATCTCGCGGGTCCGCTCGTACACCGACAGGGCGAGGGTCAGGACGATCCCCACGACGGCGATCACCACCGCCATCGCCAGGAGCACGTAGAAGAGCCGCAGGAACGTGTCGATCTGCCCGCTCACCCACGCCCGGTACTCGGCCCGGGTGCGGACGTCGAGGTTGGGGAACGCCGGCCCCAGCGCCGCCGCCGCCGCGTCGGCGGCGGCGTCGGGCGACACGCCGGGCGCGGCGCGCGCCAGGATGATCGTGTCCTGCTGGGTGGCGAACCGCCGCTCGTACTCGGCGAGCGAGATGTAGAAGCGGTCGAAGCCGGAGTCCTCGAAGATCGCGGCGACGCGCATCCGGCTCCAGCCGGTGCGGGCGAAGAGCACCCGCATCGTCGACCCGACGCGCAACCCCTCGTCCCGGGCGTAGTCCTGCTGCACCGCGATCGTCGCGGGTGCGGCGAGGTCCGCCATCGCCCCGTCGCGGACGTCGGGGTCGTAGACGTCGTCGAGCGCCGCCGGGTCGACGGCCCCGAGCCCCTGGACCGACCCGGAGGCGTCCTTGAACTCCCCGTCGCGCCACGCGGTGACGCCGGCGAGCTCCGGCACGTCCCCCAGCTCCCCGGCGGCGGCCGGGCTGAACGGCTGCTGGTTCGAGGCGAGGATCAGGAGGTCGGCGCGGACGCTGCGGTCGATGGTGCCGAGGAACGTGGCGCTGAGCGACGCCGCGATCACCGTGACGCCCGTGACGAGGGCGACGCCGATCGTGAGCGCCGCCGCCGTCTGGGCGGTCCGGGCCGGGTTGCGCATCGCGTTCTCCTGGCCGAGGCGCCCCGCGAGGCCCGTCCGCGCCATCGGGGCCCCGATGACGCGCGCCATCGGGTGCGCGACGTACCGGGTCAGCATCGCCACGCCGAGGAACAGGATCACGGCCCCCGCGCCGATGAAGGTGAACCGCTGCGCGAGGCCGTCGAGCGGCAGCACCAGGCCCGCCATCACGAGGCCGACGCCCCCGACCGCGAGGACGATCGAGACCACCATGCGCGCCCGCGGCGCGTCCGCCACCCGCGTGTCGCGCAGGGCGGCCATCGGCGGCACGCGGCTGGTCCGCCACGCCGGGAGGATCGCCGACGTGACGGTGACGACGAGGCCGACGACGAGCCCCGCCACGACGGACCGCGGCGCGACCTGCAGCGACGTCGCCGGCAGCGACGCGCCGATGGCGTTGAACCCCGCCCGCAGGATGTACGCGAACGCGATCCCGAAGGCGATCCCGATCGCCGACGCCACCAGGCCCGTCACGAGCGCCTCGAGCAGCACCGACCGCACCACCTGGCTCCCCGACGCCCCGATCGCCCGGAGCAGCCCGATCTGCCGCGTCCGCTGCGCGACCGTGATGGTGAAGGCGTTGAAGATGATGAACGCGCCGACGAACAGGGCGACGACGGCGAAGGCCAGCAGGAAGTTGCGGAAGATGTCGACGAACGCCTTGAACTGATCGCTGGCCTCCTGCGCGGCCGCCTCGCCGGTGATCGCCTCGTAGCCGGCGGGCAGGGCGGCGTCGATGCGGCGGGCGAGCTCGGCGTCGCCGACGCCGGGGTCGGCGGTGACGCCGACGGTGCTGAACCGCCCCGCCGAGTCGAGCGTCCGCTGCGCCGTCGCGCGCGTGAACGCCGCGAGCGTCGCCCCCGCCAGGTTGTTCTCGGCGCCGAAGGCGACGATCCCGACGAGCCGGTACGTCGCCGACCCCGACGACGTCACGATCCGGACGCGGTCCCCGATGGCGAAGTCCTCGGCCTCGGCCGTGGTGCGGTCGATGACCACGTCGCCGTGGGCGCGCGGGGGCGCCCCCTCCGTGATGCGCAGGGGGTTGAGGTCGGGGTCGTCCGACCAGCCGAACCCGAGCGCGGGCGGCCCCTGCAGGCCGGCGGGCTCCCCGTCGGCCCCGATGATCTGCGCGGTGCCGAACACCGTCCCCTCCGCCGTCCGCACGCCCTCCACCCCGCGGATGACGGGGACGAGCGTCGCGGGCACCGGCTGCCGGTCGGCCGCGGAGACCGTCTCGACGCCGCGGACCTCCACGGCGACGCCGCGGTTCGCGGTGTCGAACACGTCGTCGAACGCGCGGTTGATCGTGTCGCCGAGGACGAAGGCGCCGACGACGAACCCGACGCCCAGCACGATCGCGAGCGAGGTCAGCAGCAGCCGCAGCGGGCTCGCCAGGAGGTTGCGGATGGCGCTCCGGACGATCACGTGCGCGCGCCCGGCCCCAGGGTCTTCATGTGGTCGAGGATCGAGTCGGCCGTCGGGCCCTCCATCCGGTCCACGATGCGACCGTCCGCCAGGAAGATCACGCGGTCGGCCCGGCTCGCCGCCGTCGGCTCGTGGGTGACCATCACGATCGTCTGGCCGAAGTCGTCGGCGGCGCGGCGCATCACGTCGAGCAGCTCGCCGGACGACTGGGAGTCGAGCTGCCCCGTCGGCTCGTCCGCGAACACGATGTCCGGCCGGGACACGAGGGCCCGGGCCGCCGCCACCCGCTGCTGCTGCCCGCCCGACAGCTCCGACGGCCGGTGGCCGAGGCGCGCCCGCAGGTTGAGCGCGTCGATCACCTCGTCGAGCCACGCGCCCTCGGGTTCGCGCCCCGCGATGTCGAGGGGCAGGCGGATGTTCTCCAGTGCGGTCAGCGTCGGCACCAGGTTGAAGGCCTGGAAGATGAAGCCGACGTGGTCGCGGCGCACCTGGGTGATGCGCTTCTCGGAGAGGCCGGACAGCTCGATGTCGCCGATCCACGACCGGCCCGAGGTGAGGCGGTCGAGCCCCGCCATGCACTGCATCAACGTCGACTTGCCGGACCCCGACGGGCCCATGATCGCGGTGAAGTCACCCGCCGGGAACTCCACGTCGACCCCGTCGAGCGCCCGGACCTGCGCGTCGCCCTCCCCGTAGATCCGGGTCGCGCCCTCCGCCCGCGCCGCGATCCGCCGCGTCCCGCCGTCCTGCGCCGCCGTCCCCGTCACACGTGCCTCCCCTCGGTCCCGGGCACTGGACCACGCCCCCGGCCCCGCCGGCGTCCGCGACGCGCCCGTCGCCGCTGCGGTCTTCCCGCACGCGGCACCGTGGGGGCACCGCTGCCCCCGCCCCCCGCGGCGCCGATGATCGGCCCATGCCGTCCGTCCCCGGGGAGACGACGCGCTGACGCGCGCGGCGGCCCTCGCGGCCGGGCAGGCGGGTGCGCTCGCGGCCGGCGGCCTGCTCCACGCCGCCGGGGCCGGCGCCGCGGGCGACGCCACGTGGGCCGTCTCCTCGGCGGTCGCCCTGGTGCCGCTCGCGGTGTCGGCGGTGCGGACGCTCGCCGCCCGGCGACTCGGCGTCGACCTGATCGCGCTGCTCGCGATCGTCGCGGCCCTCGCCTTCGGCGAGTACCTGGCGGGCGCGATCGTGGCGCTCATGCTGGCGGGCGGGAACGCCCTGGAGGCCGCCGCGGGGAGCCGCGCGCGGCGGGAGCTCGCCGCCCTCGTGGCCCGGGCCCCGGTGACCGCCCACCTGCGCCGCGACGGCGACATCGTGGACGTCCCCGTCGGGGAGGTCGTCGCCGGCGACGTCGTGATGGTCCGCGCCAGTGAGGTCCTGCCGGTCGACGGGATGGTGGAGGTCGCCGAGGCGGTGCTCGACGAGTCGGCCCTCACGGGGGAGCCCCTGCCCGTCGTCCACCCGCGGGGCGACACCGTCCGCAGCGGCACCGCGAACGCGGGTCCCGCGATCGACGTGCGCGCCACCCGCCCCGCGTCCGAGGGCGCCTACGCCGCCCTCGTGCGCCTCGTCCGCCAGGCCGAGTCGGAGCAGGCGCCGTTCGTGCGGATGGCCGACCGGTACGCCGCGTTCTTCCTGCCGCTGACCCTCGTCCTCGCGATCGGCGCGGGGGCGCTCTCCGGGGACCCGGTGCGCGCCCTCGCGGTCCTCGTGGTCGCGACGCCGTGCCCGTTGATCCTCGCCGCCCCCGTCGCCCTGCTGTCGGGGGTGTCGCGGGCCGCCCGCCAGGGCGTGGTCACGAAGGGGTCGGGACCGATCGAGCAGCTCGGGCGGGCCCGGACGGTGCTGCTCGACAAGACGGGCACCCTGACGCTCGGCACGCCCGGCGTGGCGGAGGTGACCGCGGAGGACGGCCTCGCCCCCGACGAGATGCTCCGGCTCGTGGGATCCCTCGAGCAGCTCTCGCCGAACGTCGTGGGGCGGGCGATCGTGCAGGAGGCGCGGACCCGCGGGCTGGCGCTCGCCGAGCCGACCGACGTGGTCGAGGGGGCCGGGATGGGCATCGAGGGCCGCGTCGACGGCCGCCTCGTGAGCGCGGGCAACCCGCGGTGGCTCGCCCGCCACGGCATCACCGCGACGGGCGATGCCGCGCCCGCCGGCGGTCTCGTCCTCGTCGGGGTCGACGGACGCCTCGCCGGGCGGGTCGTGCTGCACGACACCGTCCGCGCCGACGCGGCGGGCTCCATCGCGCGGCTGCGGGCCGCGGGCGTGACGACGGTGGCGATCGTCACCGGCGACTCCGTCGGGGGCGCCGGCGCCGTCGCCCGCGAGCTCGGCATCGACCACGTGCACGCCGACCTCACCCCCGCGGGCAAGGTCGACGCGGTCCGGGCCGCCCAGCGGGCGCCGGGAGGTGGCCCCGTGGTCATGGTCGGCGACGGGATCAACGACGCCCCCGCCCTCGCCGCGGCCGACGGCGGCATCGCGATGGCGGCCGGCGGCGCGACGGTGTCCTCCGAGGCGGCCGACGTCGTCATCGCCGTCGACCGCATCGACCGGGTCGTCGACGCGGTGGAGATCGGCCGGCGGTCCCTCGCGATCGCCCGGCAGAGCGTCATCGCCGGGATGGGCCTCAGCCTGGTCGCGATGGTCGCCGCCGCCCTCGGCCACATCCCCCCGGTCGGCGGCGCCGTGCTGCAGGAGGGGATCGACGTCGCGGTGATCCTGAACGCCCTGCGGGCCCTGCGCGCCTGACGGTGCGGCGGGCGCCGGTCGCGGGCTTCCTCCGCGGGGCGCGATGGGATATCACGGACACACGGCCCGGAGACCGAAGGAGCCTGTGATGGACATGCACCGCGTCATGGACATGGGCGCCGAGCGCGCCCGTCACATCCTCGACGACGTCGCGCCGCCGGCGCTGATGCCGCTGCCCCGCATCCCCGTCAGCGCGGAGGTGTGGGAGGGCGAGCGGCACGTGCGGCTGCACGGCGAGGCGATCTACGCCGTCCACCGCGGCGCGGAGGCCTGGTGGATGGTCGTCGTCCAGGAGTCGAACACCCTCGCCGCCGGGTGCCTGCGCCTGACGCGCACGTCCGAGATCTCCTGCGAGTCGGCCTCGGGCCGCCGGGGCGGCTGAGCCCGGCCCCGTCTCAGCCCGACGCGGCCGCCGCGGAGGCCGAGGACGAGTCGTCGCCGGTCAACGCGTCAACGACGAAGCACGCGAGGAGGAGCAGGCCGGGGTCGATCGCCGCAGGGTCGTCCACGACGACGCGGACGGGGCGCCGCCCCCAGCCCCTCCCCTCGACGGTGGCGAGGACCACGTCGCCGTCGCGGAGGGCGTAGCGCGACCTCCAGAGGCTGTCGCCCCGGAGGCTGAGGCGGCGGTCGCCCCACCGGAGGTCGCCGCCACGGCGCCACGTGTCCGCCCGGAACGCGCCGGCCGGCGCGCCGCCCTCCTCGGTCGCGCTGACCTCGCGGCGCAGCACGCCGCGGCTCCTCAGGTTCCAGCGGCGGCCGCCCGCCTCGGCGACGGCGGTGCGGCGGAGCCCGCCGCCGACGCGCAGGGTGCCGACCCCCTCCAGGACGTGGAGGCGGCGGTCACCCCGCTCGCGCGTCAGGGCGATCTCGGCCACGCCCGGAGCCTGCCAGAGAGCGGTCAGGCGGCGTCCGGGGGCACGAACCTGCTCGCCGTCACCACGGTGCCCTGCGGGTCGCGCAGCACCGTCGTCCGGACCCACGGCATGTCGGTCGGGGGCACGAGCACCGTGCCGCCGAGGGACTCCGCGCGCGCCGCGGCGGCGTCGGCGTCGTCGACGGCGAAGGTGACGTCCCAGTGGGGCGCCTCGCCGTCGGCGACCGGGGTGATCCACGCGACGGCGTCCGCGAAGCCCTCGGGGGCGCCCATGTCGGCCGCGCCCTGGATGATCCCGGGCTGCAGCGTCTCGAGGTGCTCGCCGTACCCCGGCCGCCGCAGCAGCATCGCCCCGCCCATCCCGGGGTCGGGGGGGTTGGCCTCCCACCCGAACAGGCCGCCGTAGAACGCGAGGGCGGCCTCCGGGTCGCGGGCGTGCAGGCCGCTGAAGTTCCAGGTCCCCGGTTCGTTGACGGCCTGCGCGCCACGGTGGCGGCCGGCCTGCCAGACGGCGAACACCGCGCCCTCGGGGTCGGCGAGCACGGCGCTGCGCCCGGCGTCGAACACGTCCGCGGCCGGCATGACGACCGACCCGCCGAGCTCCACCGCCCGCGCGACCGCCGCGTCGGCGTCGTCGACCCAGACGTAGGTCGTCCAGCCGGTCCCGGCGGGGATCCCCTCCGGGCGGGACCCGATGCCGGCGACGAGCCGGCCGCCGATGGTGGCGGTGAAGTAGTGGCCGGGGACGTCGGCCGGCATGCCGTCCTCGACGTCCCAGCCGAAGAGCCCCGCGTAGAAGGCCGCCGCGCCCTCCGCGTCGTCCTGGGCGATGTCCACCCAGCACGGCACGCCCGCCGGGTACCCGTCGCGATCCCTCATGTCCGCTCCCTCCCGTGTGTGGTCACGGGACGACCCTACGAGGGGTTCCGGTCAGGAACTGTCCGCGTCATGGGCGATGATGGGGACGTGACCGGGACCGCCAGCCGCCTGCTGGAGCTGCTCTCCCTGATGCAGGCGCGGCGCGACTGGCCGGGGCCGGAGCTCGCGCGCCGCCTGGGGGTGTCGGAGCGCACCGTGCGGCGCGACGTCGACCGCCTCCGCCGCCTCGGGTACCCCGTGGAGTCGTCGACCGGGCCCGCGGGCCGCTACCGCCTGGCCGCGGGCGCGGCGATGCCGCCGCTGCTGCTCGACGAGGACGAGGCCGTCGCGATCGCCGTCGGGCTGCGCACCGCGGCGTGGTCGGCGGTGGACGGCATCGAGGAGACGTCGCTGCGGGCGCTGGTGAAGCTGGAGCAGGTGCTGCCCGCCCACCTGCGCGCCCGGGTCCGGGCCGTGGGGGCGACGGCGATGCCCTCGCCGTCGGGGGGCCCGACGGTCGACGCCCACCACCTCGCGCTGCTCGGCGCGGCCCGCCGCGACGGCGAGCGGGTGCGGTTCACGTATCGCCGCCGGGACGGGGAGAGCGGCCGCCGGGAGGTCGAGCCGCACGCCCTCGTCGCGATCAGCCGCCGCTGGTACCTCGTGGGCTGGGACGTCGGGCGCGGCGGCTGGCGCACGTTCCGGATCGACCGGATCGCCGACCCGGTCGCCGCCGCCGTCCGGTTCGCGCCGCGCGAGGTGCCGGGCGGGGACCCGGTCGCCTTCGTCGTGGCGGGCCGCCGCGCGGGGATGAACCGGTACGAGGCGCGGCTGACCGTGCACGCGCCCGCCGAGGTCGTGCGGCGGCGCCTCCCGGGGGCGTGGGGGGAGGTGACGCCGATCGACGCGGGCACCTGCGAGCTGCGGACGGGGGACGACGACCTCGGCTGGCTGGCCCATCGCGTGGCGCTCCTCGGCGTGGACGTCGACGTCCACGAGCCCCCGGAGCTGCGGGAGCGCCTCGCCGAGGTCGGCGCCCGGCTGCTGCGCGCCGCGGGGGCCTGAGCGCGGCGCCCGGGCCGTCCCCTCACGGGATGAGGCGCGTCCCCTCGACGAGGGCCGGTCGGCGGGCGCCGAGGAAGAAGATGCCGGGGAGCCCGGCGGTCTCGAAGCCGAGGCTGCGGTTGGCGCGCAGGGTGGAGGCCGCGATGCGCGCCGTCCCGGTGCGGTCGTTGCTGACGAAGAAGATCGCGCCGCCGCCCTCGCGGGCGGTGTTCCCGGTGAGCGTCGACCGGCGGAGGTCGAGGGTGAACCGGTCGCCGTCCAGGTAGATCGCGCCGCCGCTCCCGCCGCCGGGGGCGCCCGTCCGCGCCGGGTTCGCGCCCCGGCCGACGGCGCGGTTGCCGGTGAACGTGGAGCCGGTGATCGCCCACGACACGCCGATGCTGCTGATCGCGCCGCCGTTCGCGCACCGGCCGCCGGTGAAGGTGCTCCCGACGACGCGGACGGGGCGGTCGCGGTGCTGGTCGAGCACCCGCACCGCGGCGCCGCCCACGTCGGGACCCGTGCGGTCGCAGCGGTTGCCGGTGAAGCGGGCCCGGACGATCTCGAGGCGCCCGCCGCGCGCGAAGATCGCGCCGCCGCCACCGCCGTCGACCGCCTCCCCCGTCGCGTTCCCGGCCGCGAACGTGATGTCGCGCACCACGAGGCGCGGCGTCGCCTGGTCCTGGCAGTGGCTGGTGGTCCACACCTGCGCCCGGTCGCAGGTGTTCTGGTAGAGGATCCGCCGGCGGCCCGCCCCGCTGAGCGTCACGAGGCCGCCCCCGTCGATGACGACGGTGCGGCTCGTGTTGCGGACCTTCGCGGTGCGGCGCATCACGATGGTCACGGGCGCCGGACCGCAGTCGAAGGTGACGGTCCCGCCGCGGGCGACGGCGCCCTCGACGGCGGCCGACGTGCAGCTCGCGGGGGTCCCCCGGCCGACCTGCGCCGCGGTTGCCGCGTCGGCGGCGGCGCCGGCGGCGAGGGCCGCGAGCGCCGCCGCCACGCACGCCCGTCTGCGGGGACCGTCCATCCACCCTCCCATCGGCATCCCGGGACGGCCGCCGCACGTCCGCCCCGTGGTGGTCGGGCACCGTAGCGGGATCGCGTGCCCCCGTGCACCCCGCGGGCGCGGAGGACGGCGGCCCCCACGCCCCGGGGGGCGACGTCCGGGGGTATCGTGACGCGTCATGGACGCACCGCGCGGGCGCGAAGGACCCCTCGGGCTCGGAGGTCGCTCCGGCCGTGCCACGCGGACCCTGGCGGCGCTCGTCGCGGCGCCCCGCTGGCCCTCGGGGGATCCGCGGGCCGTCGGCCTCGCCGCGGCATGCATGGTCGTGGCCCTCAGCCCGCTGGCGCTGCCCGGCGACGGCGACTTCGAGGGCGCCCACCTGGTGCTGCTGCTGCTCCTCGGCCTGGCGGGCGTACGTCTCCGCCTCCCACTGGCCATGGCCACCGCGATCGCCGCCGAGGCGCTGCTCGCCGCCCAGCGGGTCGCGGCGGCCGAGGCGACCCGCGAGACCGTGATGGCGATCGCCTGGACGATCCTCGGGCCGGCCGTCGTCGCCGGGGCCTTCACCATCTCGGAGGCCCCCCGCCGGCGGGTGCGTGCCGCAGCGGACGC
>VFQU01001587.1_pt1 | contig 12822 bp, 7 predicted proteins | sample 3512311 | NCBI WGS metagenome assembly VFQU01 (sample SAMN10412377, study PRJNA504923) | tailings metagenome | isolation source: Relicate 3 Philex TSF3 active mining site | place: Philippines: Tuba, Benguet | collected 2017-08-29 | reverse complement strand
AAGGCGATGCCGTCGATGACGCCGATGATGTCCTCGATCTTGCGCGACTGCGCGTTGATCTGGCCCATGGTGTCGACCACCTGGCGCACGACGCTGCCACCGCGCTCGGCGACGTCGCCGGCGCCGATGGCGAGCTGATTCGCCGATCGCGCGTTCTCGGCGTTGCCGCGCACGGTGGAGGTGAGCTCTTCCATGCTGGCGGCGGTCTCCTCCAGCGCGGCGGCCTGCTGCTCGGTGCGCGAGGACAGGTCGGCGTTGCCGGCGGCGATTTCACCGGCCGCGGAGCGCACGGTTTCCGACGAGGCCTGGATCTCGCCGATGATGCTGCGCAGCTGGTCGACCATGCGGTTGGCGTCGCCGCGGATCTGCGCGAACACGCCCTGTGCTTCACCCTGCAGGCGTTGACTCAGATCGCCTTCGGCCAGGGCGCGCAGCAGCACCGAAATGCCGGTGAGCTGGGTGTCCGCCGTTGCCATCAGCGAGTTCAGCCCCTCGATCATGCGCCGGAAGTCGTGCTGGAAGCGCCCCGCATCGCCGCGGGTCTTGAACTCGCCGCGCGTGGCGGCATTGGAGAGCTCGGTGATCGCCCCATTGATCTCGCCCAGGCGACGCTTGACCGTGTCCATGGCGTCCGAGATTGCGGCCTGCTGACCGGGCAGGCGATCCATGTCGTGATTGAAATCGCCCTCCGCGTAGAAGCCCATCACCTCCGCCATGCGGCGCTGTGCGCGGACGTGGCCATCGACCACCGCGTTCACCTCGTCGGCCATGCGCGCGAAGTCGCCGGCGAAGCGGCCGGCATCGATGCGCTGGTCGAGCATGCCCGCGCCGTGCTGCTCCGCCAGCAGTCGCTGGGCCTCACGCACCGCGTTCAGCTGCTTCTGCATCTCGGCCATCGAGGCCAGCAGCTGGCCCGATTCGTCGCGCGTTTCGGCGCGGATGACCTGGTCGAGCCGGCCGCGGGCGATGCCCTCGGCGGCGCGCGTGGCCAGCTTCAGCGGCGTGGTGATGGCGCGGGTGATGATCCAGCCGAACACGGCTGCGAACAGGGCGATGGCGGCCATGCCGACGCCGAGCTGGTACAGCGCGGTGCTCGAGGCCGCGTGCGCGGCGGCCACCTGCTCGTCCAGCAGGCGCGAGGTCTCGTCGATCAGGGCCTTGATTTCGTCCATCAGGGCGCGGCGCAGAGGGCGCGCTTCATCGCCCGAAATCGCCCGCGCACGGTCGAAGTCATCGGCGTCGATAGCGGCCGCGATGCGCTGCCCGGCCGCGAAGTAGGCGTCGCCGCCGGCCTTGACCTTGTCGAACAGCGCCCGCTCGCCTTCGCTGCGGATCAGCGCCTCGTAGCGCGAGAGCGTCGCGCCGAAGTCGTTGCGCAGTCCGCTGGTGCGGTTGCGGTAGTCGGCCAGCTCGGTCGGCTGGCCCTGATAGCCGAGCTGGGCCACCTCGAAGGTGCGGTACTCGCCGAGGATGCCGCGCAGCTCCAGCAGGGCCGTGCGCGCGGGCAGCGAGCGTTCGGTGAGGTCGCGGATCAGCTGGCTCTCATCGCGCAGCTCCTTGATGCCGAAGCCGCCGGTGAGCAGTGCGAGTGCGGTGAGCAAGGTGAAGGCGATGGCCAGCTTGCGGCCGATGGACAGATGGGTGAACCAGCGCATGGGGGGGCTCCGTGCCTCCGCTGGGAGAGCGGACGCGGTGGTTGCAGGGCGAGATGGAAAGGCCGCAGCCGCGGACTCAGTAGCTCAGCTGGATACGGAACTGGAACAAATCGGGGTTGTCGGCGAGACCGCGACGGCGGCTGTCGACGTGGGTGTAGTTCGCCAGCAGGCGGACGTTCGGATGCACATACCAGGTGGCGCCCGCGGTCCAGTCGCGCTCGACGCCGCCGAGCACCGGCGCATCGTCCAGATCGACGCGGCTGTAGCGGACGAAAAGCTCCCAGGGCGTTTCGCCCGCGGCCGCCTTGGGCGAGCCCACCACGCCCGATTTGTAGCTGCGTGCGTGGCCGGTCGGCGACCAGCTCAGCAGGGCGTAGCTCGCGTCCGAGCTGAAGTCGCCGAGACCCGAGCGCGTGCTGCGTCCGATGGCGTGCTCCGCCTGCAGCGACCAGGCCTGATGCAGCCACAGCGCTTCCGCGGCGAAGCGCTGGTTCTGCTCTACGCCGGCGAACGTGCCCGTGTCCACCAGCGACACGCTGGCGATGCCGGATTCCGGGCGTGTGCTCCAGCGCACGGTGTCGGCCCTCGGATCGTCCAGCGCCAGCGAGGCGCCCAGATGCAGGAGGCCTGCGCCATCCCGATGGACCACCCGGGTGTAGCGCGCGGCCAGGCCGGTGCCCTCGAAGCGTCCGTCCAGGCGCTTATCGAACAGCGAGACGTCGAAGCTGTGCTGCTCGTCGGATTGTCCGTAGGCCACGCCCAGCCGTCGGGCCACGGCATAGGTGGTGGCCAGCGACTGCTCCATCAGCGGGGTCTGCCGCTCGTTGATGACGTCGTCCAGCAGGAACGGGTGCTTGAACTGGCCGAAGCGCAGGTGCCGGCCCCCGCCCAGAAAGACCTGCAGGCTCGCCTCGGGCGCGGTGCGCTCTTCGACGTCGTGCTCGGCGCGCAGCTGCCAGCGCTCGCCGGAGCGGATCGTCACGCCGATGCGCGCGCGGCGGAAGTCGCGCGCGTCGGGAAAGCTGCGGGTGTCTTCATCCACCCGCAGCCAGTCGTAGTTCGCGCTGAGCGTGGGGCTCAAGGTCCAGCCCTCGGGCAGCGCCTGGGCGCTCGCTGGGGCGGCACCCAGCAGCACACCGAGCGCCAGGGGCAGCACGGTAATGGAAGTCTTCATGGGAGAGCCTTTCGGCAGTGCGGGGTGTGATGCTCCCGTGCAAAAGCCGCGCCGCGTGTGCTGTCCAAGCTTTGGCGTGGGCATGTCCCGATCCAGTCGCTGCGACGCGGATGGAGGGAGCGCTGGCGCAAGCTTCCCGCGCAGACCTGTGCCGATCCGGTCCACGCCCGAGGGCAATCTCTTGCCGGGCGCCTCCGCATGCATGGGTCGACCAGCTGTGCGCGCGAGCTTGCTTTGCCTGCCGCTCCCGATGCACACGCGCCGCGCCGACCCGCGCTAGAGCCTGAAGCGCGCCACCGCGCGCTGCAGTTGCGCCGCCTGCTCCTCCATCGATCGCGCGGCGGCCGAGGCTTCTTCGACCAGGGCGGCATTCTGCTGGGTGCCTTCGTCCAGCTGGGTGACGGTCTGGTTGACCTGCTCGATGCCGCTGGATTGTTCGATGGCTGCCGTTGAGATCTCGCCCATCAGGTCGCTGACGCGACGCACCGCGCTCAGCACCTCCTGCATGGTGCTGCCGGCGCTCGCGGCGAGCTGAGCACCGCTGCGGGTCTTTTCGACCGACTCGCTGATCAGGGCCTTGATCTCACGGGCTGCGGTCGCTGCCCGCTGCGCCAGCGAACGAACCTCACCCGCGACGACCGCGAAGCCGCGGCCCTGCTCGCCGGCGCGGGCGGCCTCGACCGCGGCGTTGAGCGCGAGGATGTTCGTCTGGAAGGCGATGCCGTCGATGACGCCGATGATGTCCTCGATCCGCCGCGACTGCGCGTCGATCTCGCCCATGGTCGACACCAGCTGGCCCACGGCGCGACCGCCCTGGTCGGCGGTGCCACTCGCGCCCTGCGACAGTCGGTTGGCCGTCTGTGCGTTCTCGGCGGTGGCGCGCACGGTCGAGGTGAGTTCTTCCATGCTGGCGGCGGTCTCTTCGAGCGAGGCGGCCTGCTGCTCGGTGCGGATCGACAGATCGGCATTGCCGGAAGCGATTTCGCTGGCGGCGGTGTGGATGGCATCCACCGATTCCTTGATGTCGCGCACGATCGCCGACAGTGCGTCGACGGTGCTGTTGGTGGCCTGCTTCATTTCGTCGAACAGCCCCGACAGCTCGACTTCGATGCGGCGGCTGAGGTCGCCGTCGGCCAGGCCCAGCAGCACGCTGCGCACGGCCTCCAGGCTTTGCGCCGTGCTGTCCATCAGGCTGTCGATCGACATCGCCAGGTTACGCACGAAGCCGGTCTTGCCCTCGAGGGGGATGCGCTGGCTGAAGTCGCCGCGGGCGGCGGCCGCCACGACGGTGGCGACGCCTTCCTCGATCGCCAGTTCAGCGGTGCGATCCCGCCACTCGGTGACGGTGCCGGTGCGCTCGCCATCTTCCGCGATCACGGGCGTCACGATCAGGTCGAGCTTGCGCCCACCCACCTCGATGCGCGTCTGGTGCGGTGCCTTCAGCTCGCGCAGCAGGCGCTGCTGGTGCTCGGGATGGGCATGGAACTGGTCGATGCTGCCACCGGTGACTTTGTCCGCCGTGAAGCCTGGGATGGCGCGCTGCAGATCGCGTTCGGCCTCGCGGAACATCTGCCGGATCGCGCGGTTGGCGTAGACGATCCGGTTGTCGGAGTTCGCGATCATCACGCAGGCGCTGGCGGCGTCCAGTGCGGACACGATGCGGGCGTTGATCTTGGCCTGCTTGGCGGTTTCCTCGACCTGGTAGCCGAGGCGGATCTGCAGTGACTTCAGCCCGATCAGGACCTTGCCCACGCTGTCGCTGCGGTGGATGGGCAGGGAGTCCCCGTAGTCGCCCTGTGCGATGCGCTCGAACACCTGGCTGGCGAGGAACAGGCGGTCGCGGATGTCGTGCGACAGCCACCAGGCGCTGTAGAAGGCGAACACGCTGCCGATGCCAAGCAGCCAGAGGCTCCACGGCCCCAGGCCGGCGCTGGTGTAGAGCAGCGCAGCGCCCAAGGCGACGACGCCGGCGGCGGAGAGCATCAGGCGCTGCTTGAGGGTCAGCAGCCAGAGCGGATTGAAGCGCTCGGAGAGGCTGGGGCGATGCAGTTCGCCGTAGCGCAGGCGCAGGCCGGCGGCGGTGCCGGCACGGATCGAGGCATAGGCCGATTCGGCGATGCGGATGCGTTCGCGTGAGACCTTGCGCCTGACCGAGATGTAGCCCTTGGTCTGCCCGCTCTCGACGATGGGCGTGACGTTGGCTTCGACCCAGTAATGGTCGCCGTTCTTGCAGCGGTTCTTGACGAGGCCCACCCAGGGACGTCCGGACTTCAGGGTCTTCCACATGTCGGCGAAGGCTTCGGCCGGCATGTCCGGGTGCCGGATCATGTTGTGCGGTTGTCCGATGAGCTCCTCGACACCGTAGCCACTGACCCGCACGAAAGCGCGATTGACGGAGGTGATGACGCCCCGCGTGTCGGTCTGCGACACCAGCGTTTCGTCGTCGGCGATCTCGACCTCGCGGCCGGTGACGGGCAGATTGCTTCGCATCCGAGGCTCCTGGGGGACCGTGGTGAGGGGCGCAACGCGGGTTCCGCGTTGACGCCGTCCTCACCCGAGGCAAGAGCCGTGCCCGGTGATACGCCGGGTGCGCGTCGGCCGGGGCGAGCGGTGCGGGCCGGGCTCAGGCCGCCGCGTCGGTCAGCGACATGTCGCGCCCCAGCATCATCGGCTCGATGTCGAGCAGCAGCAGCATGCGGTTGGCGACCGTGGCCACGCCCTTCAGGTAGCGGGTGTCCACCGCGCCGCCGAGGTCCGGCGACGGCTTGATGTCCGCCGAGGGCAGGCGCACCACGTCGGAGACGCTGTCGACCACGATGCCAACGATCCGGCTGCCGAGGTTCAGGATGATCATCACCGTGAGTTCGTCGTAGCGGGCCTGACCCAGCTCGAACTTCAGGCGTAGATCAACGATCGGAACGATCACGCCGCGCAGGTTGATCACGCCCTTGATGAAACCGGGCGAATCCGGGAGCCGGGTGACGTTCTCGTAGCCGCGGATCTCCTGCACCTTGAGGATGTCGACGGCGTACTCCTCGTCGCCGAGGCTGAAGGTCAGGTACTCGTCGCCGATGCCGGCATGGGCTTCGGTGGCGGCAGCGGTGGCCTTGGCGATGTCGGTGCTCATGCGGTGGGTCTCCGGAAAGGGTTGAGGGCTAGCCGGGCAGGCGGAAGGCCGCCGCCGACTGCACGAGATCCTGGGCCTGGTCTTCCAGCGAGCGTGCCGCCGCCATCGCCTCTTCGACAAGCGCGGCGTTCTGCTGGGTCATTTCGTCCAGATGGCCGACCGTCTGGTTGACCTTCTCGATGCCCCGCGACTGCTCGCTCGAGGCCGCCGAGATCTCGGCGATGAGGTCGGTCACCTGCTTCACCGACTGGACGATCTGCTGCATGGTGGCGCCGGCATCGTTCACCAGGCGGGCGCCTGCGCCGACCTTGGTCATCGAGTTGCCGACCAGCTGCTTGATTTCCTTGGCGGCATCGGCGGAGCGCTGGGCCAGCGCGCGCACCTCGGTCGCCACCACCGCGAAGCCGCGGCCGGCTTCGCCCGCGCGTGCCGCCTCGACCGCCGCGTTGAGCGCGAGGATGTTGGTCTGGAACGCGATGCTGTCGACGGTGCCGATGATGTCGCCGATCTGCTTCGAGGCGGTGCTGATTTCGCCCATCACCCGCACCACGCCATCGACCACTTCGCCGCCCTTGACCGCGACCTCGGCCGCACCGGCGGCCAGCACGTCGGCCTGGCGCGCGCTTTCGGCGTTCTGCTGGACGGTGGCCGTGAGCTCGGTCATCGACGAGGCGGTCTGCTCCAGCGAAGACGCCTGCTGCTCGGTGCGGTTGGACAGGTCCATGTTGCCGGCGCTGATCTCGCCCGCGGCGGTGTTGATGCTGTCCGCGGCGGCCTGGATCTGGCCGACGATCTCGCGCAGCCGTTCGATGGTGGCATTGGTGTCGGCTTTCATCTCGCCGAACACACCGTCCATGCGCACGTCGATGGTCCGCGAGAGGTCGCCCTGGGCAAGCGCGCCCAGCACCTCGCGGATTTCGCGGATGCCCTGGTCGACCTTGCTGATGAGTTCGTTGAGGCTGCCGGCCAGCAGGGCATAGAAGCCGGTCTTGCCTTCGGACTGCATGCGCACCGCCAGGTCGCCTCCGGCCGCAGCGCCGACCACGGAGGCGACTTCGCGTTCGATCTGACGCTCGATGGTGCGGTCCTGCCACTCGGCGACCAGTCCGAGGGCCTCGCCCTGCTCATCGCGCACCGGCGACAGGCTGAGTTCGAGCACGACGTCCCCGTAGACCAGTTCAGTGCGCAGCGATTCGCTCAGCCTGGCGGCCAGCGATTCGACATCGGTGCGGCCGTCCGAGAACACCGCCAGCGCGCTGCCGATCAGCGACTCGGGATCAAACGCCGGATTGACCGCACGGATGGCCTCGGCGCGCTGCGCCAGCAGACGACGCGCCACCGGGTTGGCGTAGCCGATGCGGCGGTCGGTATCGGCGATGAGGGCGCCCACGCTGGCCTGGTCGAGGGCGAGACGGATGCCGAGGTTCTGCTGGGCGATGTGGCGCTCGGCCTCCATGCGCTCCTTGATCTGCGCGCTCATGCGGGTCATCGCGCCATAGAGGCGCCCCACCTCGTCCTCGCGCTCGGTGCGCAGCGCGACGTCGAGGTTGCCGGACGCCACCGCTTCGACCGCCTGCACGGCCTCGCCCAGGGGTTCAGTGACCAGGCGACGCGCGATCCAGCGCAGGCCCAGCACGAGGAAGGCGAGGGCGAACACGGCCAGCACGGACATTGTCGCCAGCAGCCCCATCGCCGCACTGATCGCCGCGCTGCGCGACTCCAGCGCCACCAGGCGCCAGCCGAAGGCGGGAAAGTCCCGTACCTTCGCGACCATGGTCTGCGCCTCGCCGCTGCGGGATTTCAGCTCGAGGCTGTACTGGGCTTCGGCGTCGCCCGTGGCGAGCGCCTCCAGCGCTTCGCGCAGGTCGGCGTCTTCGATCTCGGCGATGCGCTGGCCCTGCAGTTCGGGGTGCAGTTCGATGAGGCCGAAGCTCTCGCCCTCGCGCACGTTGATGGCGATGAAGTAGCCGTCCACGCCGAGCTCGGTCTCGCTGAGCGACTGCTTGAGGGCTTCCAGCGTCTCGGCATAGTCGAAGGCGACGCCGAAGGCCGCGACGATCTCGTCGCTGGCGCCGGTCGAGGGGTCGAAGTAGCTGATCGGGCTGTAGTAGGCGATGTAGTTGGTGCCGAACAGGTCGACCTGTCCGCTCCAGTTCTCGCCGGCCAGCAGGGCCGCATGGGCCGGGTGGTCCTCGGGCAGGGTGCTGCCGATCGCGCGAAAGGCGGAGTCGTCGCGCAGGTTGGTGCTGATGCGCACGAAGCGGTCTTCGTGCAGCTGCATGATCATCGCCACGCCGTTGGTGGCCAGCTCGAAGCGGTCCACCGGGTCGTCATTGCCGTTCAGCAGGGTCTCGCCCATGTACAGGGCAGGCAGTTCGAGCTCACCGGCCGCGTGCGTTTCGTCCTCTCGTCGCTCGACGTCCTCCTCGGGCAGGAAGGCCAGGAAAGTGTCGTACATGCGGCTGGCGCTATCCCGCAGGGTGTTGTCGTAGGTCGCGAGCAGTCGTTCGCCGACGTCCAGCGCGGTGTCGAGCTGGTCCACCGAACGTTGCGTCAGCGCTCCCGCGGCGCGCCAGCCGACCACCAGCGTGGTGCTGCCGAGCACCGCGAGCACGCCCGCTGCCACCACCATGGCCAGCCTCAGGCCCAGCGACCTGCGCAGCAGGGCCGAGGCCTGGCGGATCAGGCCGCCCTGGCGAAGCCGTAGCCAGGCCTGTGCGAGGACGGGGCCGACGCGCTGGGCGCTGGCCCTGAGCGCGGCGGCGAATCGGATGACTGCGGGGTGTGCCATGCGTACGGTTCCCGGGGTGTGGGGGCGCCGCAGCCGTCGCGCTGCGGCCACCTTGGGAGAAGGCGTGGGGCTTCAGGCCGCGGCGCTGGTGGCCAGCGCGCGCACCAGACCGCCGATGTCGACGATCAGGGCCACGCGGCCATCGCCGAGGATGGTGGCGCCGGACACCGCGGGGATGCGGCGGTAGTTGGCCTCGAGGTTCTTGACCACCACCTGCTGCTGGCCGAGCAGCTCATCGACGACCAGCGCGAGCTTGCGCCCGCCGCCTTCGACGACCACCACCAGGCTGCTCTCATCGAGGCGCGCATCGCCCAGGCGATAGAACTCGGCGAGGTTGACCAGCGGCAGGTAGTCGCCGCGGACCTTGAGCACCTTGCCGCTGCCGTGCACGCTGCGGATCTCCTGCAGGTCGGGCTGCATGGCTTCAATCACGTAGCCGAGCGGCAGCACGAAGGTCTCGCCGCCGACCGCGACGGTCATGCCGTCGAGGATGGCGAGCGTCAGCGGCAGGCGGATGGTGACCCGCGTGCCTTCGCCGGGGTAGCTCTCGATGTCGATCTCGCCGCCCAGTTCGGTGATGTTCGACTTGACCACGTCCATGCCGACCCCGCGTCCGGAAACGTCGGTGATCTGTTCGGCGGTGGACAGGCCAGGGTGGAAGATCAGCTGCCAGACCTCGGAATCGGGCATGCCCTCGTGCGCGGGCAGGCCGCGCTCCATCGCCTTGCGGAGGATGCGTTCGCGATTGAGCCCGCGGCCGTCGTCGGTGATTTCGATGACGATATGGCCGCCCTGGTGGGAGGCGCCGAGTTCAACCGTGCCCACCGGGTCCTTGCCCGCGGCTTCACGGTCTTCGGGGGTCTCGAGGCCATGGTCGACCGAGTTGCGCACCAGGTGGACCAGCGGATCGACGATGCGTTCGATGACGCCCTTGTCCAGCTCGGTGCCTTCGCCGTAGGTGCGCAGGTTGACCTTTTTGTTGAGGCGCGCGGCGAGGTCGCGGACCATGCGCGGGAACCGCGAGAACACGAAATCCACCGGCAGCATGCGCACGCTCATCACCGCTTCCTGCAGGTCGCGGGTGTTGCGGTCGAGCAGGGCCAGGCCGTTCAGCAGCTTCTCGTGCTGGGTCGGGTCGAGTCCGTGCGACTGCTGGCGCAGCATCGCCTGGGTGATGACCAGCTCACCGACCAGGTTGATCAGCGCGTCGACCTTCGAAATGCTGACGCGGATCGAGCTGTCGACCTCGACGGCGCTGCGCTCGGCCTTGGCGGCGCCGGCGGCGGGTTTCGCCACTTCCTTGCGTTCGGCGGCCTGCGGCATCGGCACGATGTCGGCACTCTTGGCCGGCACCGGCAGCGCTTCGGCGGCGGGTGCCGCGGGCAGCGCCGCGGGCGGTTCCGGGGGGGGCACGGGGGTGCTGGCCGTGATCGCCTCGATGCTGAGGTCGCATTCGTCCTCGACCCAGGCGAAGGCGTCGGCGATGGCCGCCTGCTTCACGCTCGCGGGCAGGGTGAGGGTCCAGCGCAGGTAGGAGGTCACCGGTTCGAGTGCGTCCAGCGCGGGCAGGTGCGAGGTGTCGCATTCGGCGGTGAGCCCGCCGAGGCGGTCCAGCTCGCGCAGGATGCGCAGCGGGTCGTTGCCGGTGATGAACAGGTTGGGGTGCGGTGCGAAGCTGACCCGCCAGCCCGTAGCGACGGGCGCGGGCGCAGCGGCCGCGGGGGCAGCCGCGCTCCTGGCTGGGGCGGCGGCGGGTGCGCCGCCTTCGAGCAGGGCGGACAGGCGGGCGTTGAGCTCCGCGCACGGGGCGGTGTCGTCCGGGTCGCCGGTTTCGGCAGCCACCAGCAGGTCGCGCAGCACGTCCACCGAAGCGAGCAGGGCGTCGGAGAGCTCCGCGCTGATCGCGCGCTTGCCGCCGCGGACCTGGTCGAGCAGCGTCTCCAGCAGATGCGTCGTGCCGGTGATCGCCGAGAAGCCGAAGGTGGCGGCGCCGCCCTTGATCGAGTGGGCGGCGCGGAAGATGGTGTTGATGGTGTCCGGATCGTTGCCCGACGACTCAAGGCTGAGCAGGCCGGACTCCATTGCATCGAGGCCTTCCCGGCTTTCGGCGAAGAAGACCGCTTGGAACTGCTTCATGTCGATGGGCATGGCGGCCTCACCCCATCACTTTGCGGATGGTCGCGATCAGCTGGTCGGGATCGAAGGGTTTGACGATCCACCCGGTGGCGCCGGCCGCCTTGCCTTCCTGCTTCTTGTCCATGCCGGCCTCGGTGGTCAGCATCAGCAGCGGCGTGAACTTGTAGTCGGGCAGCTGGCGCAGGTGCCGGATCAGTGTGATGCCGTCCATGTTCGGCATGTTCACGTCGGCGACCACGCAGTTGAACTTGGCGCCCTTCGCCTTCTCCAGCGCGATGACGCCGTCTTCGGCCTCTTCGACTTCCCAGCCGGCGGAACGCAGCGCGAAAGCGACCATCTGCCGCATCGATGCGGAATCATCCACGGCCAAAATGCGTGCACCACTCATTGCGCGTACTCCGTATGCGTATCAGGGGGAGGACCAGCCGAACAGGCCGCCCAGGCCGCAGATGCGCGCCGCGGCCTTGAACTCGTCCGAAGGGTTTTCAATCTGCGTTTCAAGCCCGGCGCCGCGGCGATGCAGCACCAGTGCGGCCAGCACCTGCAGCGAGGCGGCGTGCAGCCGGTTGACCTTGCTGCCGTCGAGCTTCAGCGGCTTCTTGCCCTTGGCCTGCGAACGCAGCTGCTCCAGCAGCGGCTCGGCGGCCTCGATGCCAAGGTCTTCGGGAATCTGGATCGTGCTCATGGCGGTGCTCTGGGCCTCGATGCATGGCCTGCCGCGACCGGCGGCGGGCCGTGTCGAGGCTTAGGCAAGCGGCGTGCCGGGCGACGCGTGACGGGATTGCGGCGCTTTGGAGCAGGGAATCGGGAATGGGGAATTGGGAATCGTTTGAAGCCACTGCGCCGCACGCTTGGGCTTGGCGGAGCTCTGCGCACTCCGACGAGCGTCGCGGGCTACCCCGCCCACCGCCTCAGGTTCCCGAAGCCCCGCTCCTCAACGATTCCCGATTCCCCATCCCCGATTCCCGGCTTCACCGCAAAAAAACCGTCGCATCCAGCAGCACGCTCATGTGGCTGCCGTGGCGGGCGATGCCGATCAGGGCTTCGCGGGGCAGGGCCGGAATGGAGCTCACCGGGTTTTCCACGGCGCGCTCGGACAGCGAGATCACCTCGGCCACGGCGCTGACCAGCAGGCCGACGGTCTCTTCCTCGGTCTCGAGCACGATCACCCGCGAGGCCTCGGACAGGGGCTCCTGTGGCAGGCCGATGCAGGTGCCGAGGTCGATCACCGCGATGATTTGGCCGCGCAGGTTCATCACGCCCATCACGTGCGGGGCGGCGCCGCGCACCGGCAGGATGTCCGGCACCCGCTGCACTTCCTGCACCTTGAGCAGCTCGACCGCGTAGCTCTGGCCTCCCATCTGGAAGCGCAGCCAGCGGTGGAACTTCTCCACCGCCAGCGGTGCGTCCTCGCTGACCTCAGGGTGCCGCCGGCGCGCCAGCCGCCGTCTGACCGCTTCGCTGCGCTTGGCCAGCTGCGGCTTCAGCAGGCCATGCTGGGGAGGCGTCTCGGCAGGCCCCGGCATGGGCACGTGGCTCGGCAGGGGCGGTGCCGCGGACACCGCCGCCTGTCTCGCCATCCGCGCGGCCTCGGCCGCGGCATCGAAGGCGGCTTCAAGCTCGTCCAGCTCGCGGGCGTCGGGGCCGACGGTCGCAGCCGCCGTCGCCGTCGCCGCCTGCTGGAACACGCCGGCGGCCTTGGCCTCCGCATGGGCCTGTTCGAACACGGCTTCAAGTTCGTCGAGCGGGTCGCCGAGCGGTGCCGCGGGGGCTGCCGGGGCCTGATTGAACACGCCGGCGGCCTTGGCCTCGGCGTGGGCCTGTTCGAACACGGCTTCGAGTTCGTCGAGCGGATCGCCGAGCGGCGCCGCAGGGGCTGCCGGAGCCTGATTGAACACGCCGGCGGCCTTGGCCTCGGCGTGGGCCTGTTCGAACACGG
>VFQU01001586.1_pt1 | contig 12827 bp, 13 predicted proteins | sample 3512311 | NCBI WGS metagenome assembly VFQU01 (sample SAMN10412377, study PRJNA504923) | tailings metagenome | isolation source: Relicate 3 Philex TSF3 active mining site | place: Philippines: Tuba, Benguet | collected 2017-08-29 | reverse complement strand
CACCACGATCGGCTTGAAGCCCATCGCGAAGGCCTTCTGGGTGACGAAGCGGGTCTGCGGCATGGGCCCGTCCATGGCGTCGACCAGGATCAGCACCGAGTCGACCATCGACAGCACGCGCTCGACCTCGCCGCCGAAGTCGGCGTGGCCCGGGGTGTCGACGATGTTGATGCGGAATTCCTCACCGGCGGGAGACGTCCAGCGGATCGCCGTGTTCTTGGAGAGGATGGTGATACCGCGCTCCTTCTCCAGATCGTTCGAGTCCATCACGCGCTCGGCGACTTTCTCGCGCTCGCCGAAGGTGCCGGACTGCTTGAGCAGCTGGTCGACGAGGGTGGTCTTGCCGTGGTCGACGTGGGCGACGATGGCGATGTTGCGCAGGTTCTGGATCATGGGGCACGGCCTGAAGCGAGCCACGCAAGCGTCGCGGATCGCGGATGGAAAGAAGTGTTGGGGCAGGTTTCGCGCACACGGCCGCTGCTGGCGCTCGGCCAGGGCAAACGGTTGTGGGGGGACAACGCGCGCGCGTGGGAAACGGAACCTGCCGCCCGCGGCCAGTCATCACTGGCGCTTGACGCGGCGCGGCATTATACCGGCCCGCGCCCGACAAGCCAGTTGCAGTGCGGGTGGATGGCTTATCCTTGGCGGCTGTCATTCATCGGGGAGCCCCCATGTCCGAGCTGATCGCCCACTTCGCCACCGCCAAAGGCCCCATCCGCGTGAAGCTGCACGCCGAGACCTGCCCGGTCACCGTCGCCAACTTCGTGAACCTCGCGCAGCGCGGGTTCTACAACGGTTTGAACTTCCACCGGGTGATCGCCGACTTCATGATCCAGGGCGGCTGCCCCGAGGGCAGCGGCCGCGGCGGCCCGGGCTACCGCTTCGAGGACGAGTGCACGTCCAGCCTGCGCCATGAGCGCGGCGTGCTGTCGATGGCGAATGCCGGCCCCGGCACCAACGGCAGCCAGTTCTTCATCACCCACGTGCCCTGCGGCTGGCTCGACGGCAAGCACACGGTGTTCGGCAAGGTGATCGATGCGGCCGACCAGAAGGTGGTGGATGCCATCGCCGGCGGCGACCGCATCGACAGCGTGACCATCGAGGGTGACGCCTCGGCCCTGCTCGCCGCGCAGGCCAAGCGCGTGGCCGAATGGAACGCCATCCTGGACGCCCGTCGCCCCTGAGGCGCGGTCCGTTCCAAGTTGAAACGCAAAGCCCCGGCGCGCCCAGCGCGCCGGGGCTTTGCGTTTGAGGGCGTTTAGAAGTTGCTCGCGCGCCGCGTCGCGCGGCGCCAGAGGAGAACAGGGGGGGCTTCTCCGATGCCGGTCCGAGGGCGCATGGCGCCCTGGAGCGGGGAATGGTGGGTCGTGAAGGATTCGAACCTTCGACCTACGGATTAAAAGTCCGCAGCTCTACCACTGAGCTAACGACCCGGGGTATTCCCTTCAGAAACGGAGCGCGACACGGGCGGCGAGGCCATGGAGGCGCACCTTCGCGGCGGGGCCTGCGAAGGGCCGCGCAGTGTAGTCAGGGGGCGGCGCAGGCACAAGTTTGCGCCGCTCGGGCCGGGGCTGCCATTCATCCAAGGTAGCGCGTGGGGTCGGCGACGCCGGCGGCCTCGAAGCCGGCCGCGCGCAGCCGGCAGGCGTCGCAATGGCTGCAGGCGCGGCCGTCTGCGTCGGCGCGGTAGCAGGACACGGTCTCGCCGAAATCGACGCCGAGTGCGATGCCGCGGCGGACGATGTCGGCCTTGCTGAGGTCGATCAGCGGCGCATGCACGCGCAGGCGGCGGCCCTCGACGCCGGCCTTGGTGGCCAGGTTGCCGAGGCGCTCGAAGGCGTCGATGAACTCCGGGCGGCAGTCGGGATAGCCGGAGTAGTCGACGGCGTTGACGCCGCAGAAGATGTCCTGCGCGCCCAATACCTCGGCCCAGCCGAGCGCGACGCTCAGCATGATGGTGTTGCGCGCCGGCACGTAGGTGACGGGAATGCCCTCGCCGCCGTGTTCGGGCACCTCGATGTCATCGGTCAGCGCCGAGCCGCCGATGCTGCGCAGGTCGATGTTGACCACCTTGTGCGCGGCCGCGCCGAGTGACTTCGCGAGGCGCGCCGCCGCCGCCAGCTCGGAGGTGTGGCGCTGGCCGTAGGCGACGCTCAGCGCATAGGCCTCATAGCCCTCGCCGCGGGCGATCGCCAGCACGGTGGCGGAGTCCATGCCACCGGAGAGGAGCACCACGGCTCTTGCGGGTTTCATGTTTGGCGGGCTCCTCTCGGGAATCGGCAATGGGGAATCGGGAATCGTAGAGCGCGCAGCTCGGGCGTCAAACGTTGCGGCGTGACGGGAGTTCGAGGGCGTTGCGGGACGACTGCTTCTACCGATTCCCCATTCCCCATTCTCAATTCTCGATTCTCGATTCCCGGCGCAGAGGCGCTCAGCGCCCCTGCGCTTCCCCCCACAGCTGCTTGTGCAGCTGCATCTGGAAGCGGATCGGCAGCTTCTCGGCCAGCAGCCAGTCGGCGAGTTCGGCCGGCTCTACTTGCCCGAAGCTCGGCGAGACCAGCACTTCGCAGCGTTCGTGCAGCCGTTGCTCACGGGTGACCTGCATGGCCCAGTCGAAGTCGGCGCGGTCGCAGACCACGAACTTGATCTGGTCGGAGGGCTGCAGGTGGTCGAGGTTCTGCCAGCGGTTCTTCGCCAGCTCGCCCGAGCCCGGGGTCTTCAGGTCGATCACGCGCTGCACGCGCAGGTCGACCGGGGCGATGTCGATGGCGCCCGAGGTCTCCAGCGAGACGTTGTAGCCGGCGTCGCACAGCCGCTCGAGCAGTGCCAGGCAGCGCTTCTGTGCCAGCGGCTCGCCGCCGGTCACGCAGACGTGGCGGGCGCCATGGCGGGCGACTTCGGCGAGGATGTCGTCGATCTCCCACCACTGCCCGCCATGGAAGGCGTAGGCGGTATCGCAGTAGCCGCAGCGCAGCGGACAGCCGGTCAGGCGCACGAAGACCGTGGGCCAGCCGACGCTGCGTGACTCGCCCTGCAGCGAGAGGAAGATCTCGGTGAGGCGGAGGCGGTCTTGGGGGCCGGGAATCGGCACTGGAGAATCGGGAATCGTCAAAGCGGTGCACCGCAAGGGTGGAACGAAGTGAGCGCCTGCGGCGAACGGAGTTACTGCGAGTTTCAGCGTCGAAGCGAGACCGGCATTGCAGCAGGCTGCGGCCGATCAATCATCTTCGAAAGCAAGCGCGGAGGCGGCCCATCATCCCGTCAAGCCGCGCTTAGTCAATCCTTGAGACGACTCCACGATTCCCGATTCTCGATTCCCCATTCCCGGCTCTTCAGCGCCGGTCTTCCAGTCGCATCGCCCGCAGCCGGCCCTGGGCCAGGCGCGCGACCGTGGTGTCGGGGTACTGCTGCATGACCCGGTTCAGTGTGGCTTCGGCCTCGTTCCACTGGCGCAGCTCGTACTGGCAGTAGCCCAGCTTGAGCAGGCCATCAGGCGCCTTGGTGCTGTTCGGGAACTTGCGCAGCAGAGTCTGGAAGGCTTCCAGCGCGATCTCGTAGTTCTGGGTGACGTAGTAGGACTCGCCCAGCCAGTACTGCGCATTGGGCGCATATTCGCCGTCCGGATACATCTGCAGGAAGCTGTTGAAGCGGCGCGCGGCTTCCGCATAGCGGCCTTCCTTCAACTCGTCAAAGGCCGCGTCATAGGTGCGGCGCTCTTCCTCGGGATTGCCGCGTACGCTTTCGATCGCGGCCGGTGGCGTATCGCTGCCGCCCAAGGCGGCCGTACCGACCAGGCCTTCAACCGGGGCCCGCACTTCGGGCTCCTCGAAGGTCGTACCGCCCGACGCTGCAGGCGCTGCGGGCTCGCCGCCGAGGGCGATTTCGTCCACAGGAGCGACTGGGCCGGCCTCTGCTCCCGCGTCGGCGCCGGCCGTGGGAGCTGCCGCGCCGCCTCCCTCAAGACGGCCAATACGGCTGTCGAGGTCAAGGTACTGGTCACGGTTGCGTTTGCTCAGGGCTTCGATCTCGAAGGCCTGCTGTTCCACCAGACCACGCAGCGAGGCGATTTCCGCCTGCAGCTCGCTGATCTGGTTCAAAAGCTGGATGTTGGCCTGGGCCTGGTCACCCCCGGCCTGCTGCTGCTCCAGTCGCGCAACGCGATCGGCCAGCGAGAGGCGGGAACCTTGGGCGGCCACCGGAGCGGCAACGGCGACCCAGAGGGTCGCCGTTGCCAGGCAGCCTGCGAGGAGGCTGTACGCGCGCATCAGCGGGCGGTGTAGACGATCTCGACGCGGCGGTTCTGGCCCCAGCAACCATCGCTCGAATCGGTGCAGGTCGGACGCTCTTCGCCGTAGCTGACGACGGTCAGCTGGCTGGCGGAACCGCCGTTCGACAGCAGGGCGCCATTCACGGCGTTTCCGCGGCGCTCGCCCAGGCCCATGTTGTACTCGCGCGAACCGCGCTCGTCGGCATGGCCTTCCAAGGTGATGCGGGCCGACGGACGGTCGGTCAGGTACTTGGCGTGGCAGGCCAGGATCGAAGCGAACTCGGACTTGATGTCCGACTTGTCGAAGTCGAAGTAGACGACGCGCTTGACCAGGCAGGGGTCACGGTCCAGGTCTTCCGGGGTGTACTTGCCGTCGGTGGCCGGGGCGGTCTGGGTGGTGGTCGGAGCGGTGGTGGTCTCTTCCGGCTTGACAGTCTCCTTCTTGGAGCAGGCAGCCAGGGCGGCCACGGTCGCGGCGGCGATCAGCAGGCGGGTCATCGTGTTCATTGGAGCAGGGTCCTTGGGGTTGCGATCGGATGCAGTCTTATGGGTGCAGCGGTTACGGTGAGCCCATCCTCGAGCGGGGAACTTCGAATCACACGCTTTCCAGCGCTTGGACCCGGAGTGCAGTGCCGGCCTCGACCTCGCGACCGAATCCGGGCTGCTCCCGCCGTCCTTAGGCCTTGCGGCTTGGGGACCATGCCCCACGACGTCCTGTCGTGAGGGTGGCGCTGGCCTTCACGGCCGCGCCGGGGTGAAACGCACTGAGCGCCTGCGGCGTTCAGCGCTGCCGATACGGCGACCAGGCGGGCTCCCGGACGTCACCATCGGCGAGAACAAGACGCTGTCGCACGCGCGCATCTGCCGACACGGCGTACAAGACGCCACGGCGGCCCTCGCGGGCGGCGTAGAGCAGCATGCTTCCGTTCGGGGCAAAGCTCGGCGACTCGTCCAGATTGCCGACCGACACCAGATTCTGGACGCCGGGGTTGCCCACGGTGCGGTCCAAAACCGCAATACGATAAACATTTCCCTGACCCTGCGCCATCGCGAGCTTCTTGCCCTCGCAGCAGACGGTCGGGCGGGCGTTGTACTCGCCGAGGAAAGTCACGCGGCGCGCCTCGCCACCGGCGGCCGGCACTTCATAAATCTGGGGCTTGCCCGCGCGGTCGGAGGTGAAGTAGATCGAGCTGCCATCCGGAGCCCAGGTCGGCTCGGTGTCGATGCCCCAGTGCTGGGTCAGCTGGCTCAGCTGCTTGCTGCCGAGGTCCATCACGTAGATTTCGGGGTTGCCCGTACGCGACAGGGTCAAGGCGAGCTTGCTGCCGTCGGGCGAGAAGCTCGGCGCGCCGTTGATGCCGCGGTAGCTGGCCACCAGCTCGCGCTGGCCGCTGCCGATGTCCTGGATGTAGATCGAGGAGTTGCCGCGCTCGAAGCTGACGTAGGCGATGCGCCGACCGTCCGGGCTCCAGGCCGGCGACAGCAGCGGCTCGCGCGAGCGCACCACCGGCTGCGGGTTGAAGCCGTCGGCGTCCGCGACCATCAGGGCGTACTGCATGTCGCGGCCGAGGCCGATGGCGGTGACGTAGGCGATGCGGGTCCAGAAGGCGCCGCGCACGCCGAGGATGCGCTCGTAGATCTGGTCGGAGATCTGGTGGGAAACGTCGCGCAGGCTACCCGAGCGGCCGATCATGGCGAGGCCCAGCATGCGCTCCTGCTTGGCGACGTCCAGCAGCTCGAACTCGACGCGGTAGCCACCGTCGGTGCCGTCCAGCACGCGGCCGACAACGAGGAAGTCCTGCTTCAGAAGCCGCCAGGTGGCGTAGTTGACGTCGGCCGAGCGGATCGGCTTCTCGATGACGTCCTGCTCGGACAGCGCGCGGAAGGAGCCGCTGCGGTTCAGGTTCGAGCGGATCACCGCGCCGATGTCGGTCTCGGGGGCGGCGCCCGCGCCGAGGTACTCGAAGGGCACTACTGCGATCGGCAGGGCCGCCGCATTGCCGTCGACGATGTCGATTTCCAGCCGCTGGGCCTGCGCGTTGGACAGCGCCAGCAGGGCGCAGGCGGCAAACAGCAGGGCGGCGATGCGGGGCAGCGTCGGGATCATGTCGGGCCTGGAGTGCGTAAGGCGCAGCCGTAGCCCAGCGGGCCTCGAAAGGCGGCTGGGACTTGGGGTTAGCGTGAAGCGCGAACATTACACCAGGGTGCGCCGCGAAGCTGAACGCAGCCCCCCGCGCAGACGCGCGGAAGGCTCAGCCGTCGAAGCGGAAGGTGAAACGCACCTGCCGGGAGAACACCGACTGGAAGCCCTCGTAGGGCAGCGGGTTGGCCTTCATCACCGCGGCCTCGATCGAGCGGCGGGTCAGCTCATCGGCATTGCAGGGCGAGGTCACGGCAGCGCTGATCACCTCGCCGCCCGGGATCTGCACGATGTCGACGGTGCAGCGGATGCCCGCCTGCGCGGTTTCCGGACGCAGCCAGTTGCGCTGCACGCTCTGCTGGATCGCCACCTGATAGCGCCCCAGCAGGCTGTCATCGGTACCGCGGTTACCGACTTCCCCAGCGTTCTGCGTCGCCGGCTGCTCGCGATCGGAGTTGCCGGGGCGGTTCTGCACGTTCTGCTGGCTGCGCAGATCCTGCAGCTGCTTGAGCTTCTCTTCTTCAATCCGGCGCTGGCGCTCGGCGGCTTCGCGCTGCTGGCGGATCTTGTCCAGCTCGGCCTGCTGCTCGCGCTCCTGCTGTTCGCGCAGACGCTGCAGGCGCTGGGCTTCCTCTTGTGCCTGCTGCTCCAGCAGCACCTGCTCCTGGCGGCGCTTCTCGCGCTGCTCCTGCTCCAGCCGCTCGGCTTCGGCCAGGGCATTGCGCGCAGCCTTCTCGGCGTCTTCGGTGTCGGGCGTGGGCACGGGCGCCTGCGGCGCGGCCTGCGGCGGAGCTTCGGCGGTCTGCGGCGCGCGCTCCGGGGTCGGCTGCGGCGGCGGCGCGGTCTCGCGCTCGGCTTGCCTCGCAGGTCGCGGCGGCGTCGGCGCGGACGGCTGCGCGCCGCCCATCACCAGGGTGGCGGTGATCGGTTCGCCGCGCACGGACGGCGCCTCGGCCGGCTTCTGCCACAGCATGCCGACGAACAGCAGGCCGAACAGGGCCAGGTGCAGGCCGATCGCCAGCACCAGTGAGACCAGTTTGTCCTCGCGGGTTTCCATTGCGCTCGTGGCGGCCTTCTCAGTTCGCCTCGGGCTTGCTCATCAGCCCGACCTTGGAGACGCCTGCCTGCTGCAGCAGCACCATGCCCTGATAGACCGTGCCGTAGTCGGTGCGGCGGTCGCCGGCCACCATGACCTGCACCTCGGGGTTGTTGCGGACGAAGGCGCTGACCTTGGCGACCAGGGCCTCGGCATCGAGTTCTTCCGCGGCCGCGCCCTGCAGGGTCAGGAAGAAGCGGCCGTCGGAGCTGACTTCGACGATGACCGGATCCTTCTGGGTCTCAACCGGGCGCGCGTTCGACTCCGGCAGCTCGATCTCGACGCCGAGGTTCAACAGCGGGGCGGTGACCATGAAGATGATCAGCAGCACGAGCATCACGTCGATGTAGGGGACGACGTTGATCTCGTTCTTCAGCTTGCGCTTGGTGCGCTTGCGCATGGCGATGCTCGCTCGGGTTCCGTGCCGTCAGTCATCGACGTGGGCGTGACGCTGCAGGATGGTCGAGAACTCTTCGGCGAAGGTCTCGTAGCGCGTGTGGATGCGCTCGACGCGGGTGGCGTAGCGGTTGTAGGCCCACACCGCCGGGATCGCCGCGAACAGGCCCATCGCAGTGGCGATCAGGGCCTCGGCGATGCCCGGCGCGACGGTGGCGATGGTGGCTTCCTTGACGTCGGCCAGGCCGATGAAACTGATCATGATGCCCCACACCGTGCCGAACAGGCCGACGTAGGGGCTGATCGAGCCGACGTTGGCGAGGTACTCGAGGTTGTGCTCGAGCGCGTCCATCTCGCGCGAGAGCGCCGTGCGCATGGCGCGCTGGGCGCCTTCCAGCTGAGTGCGGTTGTCCATGCCCTTCTTCTGGCGCAGCCGCGCGAACTCGCGGAAGCCGGCCTCGAAGATCGCCGACAGGCCGGTGGCGCGTTCGTCCTGGTTGCCCAGCTCACGCATCAGCGCGCTCATGTCGGTGCCCGACCAGAAGCGCTCCTCGAAGGCGTCGGCGCCCTTGAAGGCGCGGTCGAGCACGCGCTTCTTCATCAGGATGATCACCCACGACGAGATCGAACCCAGCACAAGCAGCAGCATGACGAGCTGCACCGGCAGGCTGGCGTGCAGGATCAGGTCCAGCACGTTGATGTTTTGCGAGATGGGCATGGTGGCCGTGTGCTCCGTAGCCGTCAGAACAGGGAATGGGTTTCTACGTCGGTGAACAGGTCGTCGGGCAGCGGCTGCGGGCGGAAGCTGCTGGCCACGAGGCAGACCGCACGCACTTCGGCGCGCAGCACCAGCTCGTCGCCGCGCCAGATGCCCTGCTCGAACACCAGGCTGGCGCCGCGCCGCGACTTCATAGAGGTGCGCACCGTGAGTTCGTCGTCCAGCTTGGCCGCGCGCAGGAAATCGAGCTGCATGGCACGGATCGCGAACAGCAGGTCGCGGTCCGTCGCGAGCGCCTGCTGGTGGATGCCCAGCGCACGCAGCCATTCGCTGCGACCGCGCTCCAGGAACCGCACGTAGCTCGCGTGGTAGACCACCCCGCCAGCGTCAGTATCTTCCCAGTAAACGCGTACCGGCCAGCTGAATTCGCGTTGAATGTTTCCGCTGCTGGACGTCTGCATCAGTCGCCCGAAAACAGGTCGGGCGGCGGGCCGCCCTGGGGTTTCAGGCCGAGCATCTTCCAGGTGCGGCTGGTGGCCATGCGGCCGCGGGCGGTGCGTACCAGGTAGCCTTGCTGGATCAGATAGGGCTCGACCACGTCCTCGATGGTGCCGCGGTCTTCGCTGAGTGCGGCGGCCAGCGACTCCACCCCGACCGGGCCGCCGTCGAAGCTTTCGACAATCGTTTTCAGCAGCCGCCGGTCGAGATCGTCGAAGCCCTCGGCATCGACCTTGACCATGGCCATGGCGGCCTGTGCGGCTTCGAGCGTGATCACGCCGCCGGCGCGCACCTCGGCGAAGTCGCGGGCGCGCCGCAGCAGGCGGTTGGCGATGCGCGGGGTGCCGCGCGAGCGACGCGCGATCTCGGCCGCACCTTCAGGCGCGCACTGGATGTTGAGGATGCGCGCCGAGCGCCGCACGATCGAGGTCAGCTCTTCGGGAGTGTAGAACTCCAGCCGCTGGACGATGCCGAAGCGGTCGCGCAGCGGGCTGGTCAGCAGGCCCGCGCGGGTGGTGGCGCCGATCAGGGTGAAGGGTGGCAGGTCGAGCTTGATCGAACGCGCGGCCGGGCCCTCGCCGATCATGATGTCGATCTGGTAGTCCTCCATCGCCGGATAGAGGATCTCCTCGACTACCGGCGACAGCCGGTGGATCTCGTCGATGAACAGCACGTCGTGCGGCTGCAGGTTGGTGAGCAGCGCGGCGAGGTCGCCGGCGCGCTCGATCACCGGGCCCGAGGTCTGCCGCAGGTTGACACCCAACTCATTGGCGATGACGTGGCTGAGCGTGGTCTTGCCCAGGCCGGGCGGCCCGAAGATCAGCACATGATCCATCGCCTCGCCGCGCTTCTTGGCGGCCTCGATGTAGATCTTCATCTGCTCCCGCACCGGTGCCTGACCGAGGTAGTCGTCGAGCACGCGCGGGCGGATCGACGCCTCAAGCCGGGCTTCGTCGAGGGATTCCTCAGGGGAGACGATTCGGTCGGTCACTGCTTTGGAGCCGGGATTGGGGATTGGGGATTCGCAGCCAGCGGTGCGCAGGCGGCCGGGAGCCCATACGAAGCGCGGCAGTTTACGGGGTTGGGCGGGTTAGCGGGTTCTTGCACAGAGCGCTGTGGGCGGGCGGCTGACCTCAACCCCAGCGGCGCTGAGTCCAGATCGACACGGGTCAGCGGCGCCTACGGCTGGGTCAGGCGATGCGCGCCGGTGGCGTCGAGCCGAAACGGACCCAGTCGAGATACGCGGGCAAGCCCGACTCGATGGGGATCGCCACCACCTCGGGCAGCGCGTAGGGGTGCAGGCGGGTGATCTCGCTCATCAGTGCGGGCAGGGTGCTGGCCCGGGTCTTGATGAGAAGCTGCACCTCGCGCGCGGTCTCGACCTCGCCCTGCCAGCGATACACCGACGTCACCCCCGGCAGCAGGCTCACGCAGGCGGCCAGCTGGGCTTCGACCAGAGCACGAGCGATGGCCTCGGCGACCAGCGGATCCGGGGCGGTGGTGAGGACAAGCTGGAGGTCGGACATCGGGTCGCCGGGGCTGGAGATGGGAACTGGAATGGGGATCGGGGTGAGGCGGCGCGCCAGCGCGGCATGCCGCGTGCGTCGGCGAGCGCTCGAGCATTGTGCGCGAGGGCCGGGTGGGATGGGCAGAAGCGGGCGCGGCGAGCCCTCGTTCTGCGTTGGCCTGCTGGGTCGAGCCTCCTCCGCCGAAGCTCAACCTTCGTTCCCTTCACCCGAGGACCAGCTTTTCATTCCCGGCGATGTCAGGGCGACGTGAGGAAAGCGCCCGCACCCGTCGGGTCGAAAGATTGGACAGGAGCGCTCGCGCCCCCGGCTAGGCCCGGCGTGGCGCGCCCCCGATCGTCCCGTGCACATGCACGCGTTCCGGCCCCTTGAAAGTGCAGACCGACCGCCCAATATCCCGGCAGCCCCGACGCAGCGCTCGGTCGAACAGCCCCTCCGGCTGGCATCGACGGCCTCACGTTCCGTGGCTAAACTTGGCACTCACCAGCGGCGAGTGCTAACAAAGCGCGTTGGGCCATCGACAAATCAGTCACTTACCGAGGATCCACATGAACCTGAAACCCCTGCACGATCGCGTCGTCATCAAGCGCATGGAAGAAGAGAAGGTCTCTGCCGGCGGCATCGTGATCCCCGACAGCGCCACCGAGAAGCCGATCCGCGGCGAAGTCGTGGCCGTGGGCGAGGGCAAGCCGCTCGACAACGGCAGCGTCCGCGCGCTGAAGGTCAAGGCCGGCGACAAGGTGCTGTTCGGCAAGTACGCCGGCACCGAGGTCAAGGTCGACGGCACCGATTACCTGGTGGTGCGCGAGGACGACATTCTGGCCGTCATCGGCTGATAGCCGCTGCGCGGCGGGATTGGGGATTAGGGATTGGGGATTCGTAGAAGCACTTCGCTTCCGCCTCTTGAGGCGTATCGACCCCATCGCCCTGCCCAAGTCCCGCCACTGCTGATGTCGCAATCCCGAATCCCCAATCCCAAATCCCGCTTTTCGAGGAACACCCCATGGCAGCCAAAGAAATCAAGTTCGGCGAAGACGCCCGCGTCAAGATCCTGCGCGGCGTGAACATCCTGGCCAACGCCGTCAAGGCCACGCTGGGCCCGAAGGGCCGCAACGTCGTGCTCGACAAGAGCTTCGGCGCCCCCACCATCACCAAGGACGGCGTCTCCGTCGCCAAGGAAATCGAGCTTGCCGACAAGTTCGAGAACATGGGCGCGCAGATGGTCAAGGAAGTCGCTTCCAAGACCTCCGACAACGCCGGTGACGGCACCACCACCGCGACCGTCCTGGCCCAGGCCATGATCCGCGAGGGCATGAAGGCGGTCGCCGCCGGCATGAACCCGATGGACCTGAAGCGCGGCATCGACAAGGCCGTGACCGCCGCCGTCGCCGAGCTGAAGAAGCTGTCCAAGCCCACCGCTGACGACAAGGCCATCGCCCAGGTCGGCACCATCTCGGCCAACTCCGACGAGTCGATCGGCAACATCATTGCCGACGCCATGAAGAAGGTCGGCAAGGAAGGCGTGATCACCGTTGAAGAAGGCTCGGGCCTGGAGAACGAGCTGGACGTGGTCGAGGGCATGCAGTTCGACCGCGGCTACCTCAGCCCCTACTTCATCAACAACCAGCAGAGCCAGCAGGTCGAGCTGGATGACCCGTTCATCCTGCTGCACGACAAGAAGATCTCGAACGTGCGCGAGCTGCTGCCCGTTTTGGAAGGCGTGGCCAAGGCCGGCAAGCCGCTGCTGATCGTCGCCGAAGAAGTCGAGGGCGAAGCCCTGGCGACCCTGGTGGTCAACACCATCCGCGGCATCGTCAAGGTCTGCGCAGTGAAGGCCCCGGGCTTCGGCGACCGCCGCAAGGCGATGCTGGAAGACATCGCCATCCTCACCGGCGGCACCGTGATCTCCGAAGAAGTCGGCCTGCAGCTTGAGAAGGCCACCATCAAGGATCTGGGCCGCGCCAAGAAGATCGTCGTTTCCAAGGAGAACAGCACGATCATCGACGGCGCCGGTGAGGCCGACGGCATCCAGGCCCGTATCAAGCAGATCAAGGCGCAGATCGAGGAGACCTCCTCCGATTACGACCGCGAGAAGCTGCAGGAGCGCGTGGCCAAGCTGGCCGGCGGCGTGGCCGTCATCAAGGTCGGTGCCGCCACCGAAGTCGAGATGAAGGAGAAGAAGGCCC